>VAPB010205677.1_pt1 | contig 13890 bp, 11 predicted proteins | sample 3395101 | NCBI WGS metagenome assembly VAPB01 (sample SAMN08290433, study PRJNA428436) | hydrothermal vent metagenome | isolation source: Deep-sea hydrothermal vent chimney | place: Indian Ocean: Southwest Indian Ridge | reverse complement strand
GTCTGAGCCTCTTGCAAAAGTCTTTATTCGTCATTCCCGAGGTCTTTACCTGCCTGCCGGCAGGCAGGTCGAGAATCCAGGGTTTCCTGTATCAACCATGAGTATACCCTGGCCGCTTGTTCTGAGCGAAGCCGAAGGATTAGACTGGGGGTAGTCGAATGGGTTGATTCTGTATAATAATCGGGTTAATAAAAGTGGATAAAATAAGTTATAATATCAAAATTCAATTTTATCGAGGAGCCATTTTGAAGATAATAAATATCAGTAAAATTTTCGCGGTATTTTTTCTGATAACTGCAGTGACAAGTATGTTGGTCCTGTCTTGTCCTGGAAAATCTTTAGCGCAGGAGTTGGGAGACGACATGCCTGCTCAGTCGACTGAAGATGACAATCCAGTATATGCTGCGAGAGATTCTGTGCTTGCTTATTTTTATTCAGTGAGCGGGGTAATCGCAGCGGTTGAAAAAGATGTTGTAAAAGTTCATTTCTGGACAGATAAGAAACTTACAAAGGGCATGCGATTTTCTGTTTTTCGGGAAGGTAAGCCTTTCTACCATCCCATAACAAAAGAACTTATTGGCAAGTCAGAGGAATTTATAGGAAGAGTTGAGATAAATAAAGTCGGGGAAAAGTCATACCTGTGCAGGTCAGTATCAGGCAGCCCTAAAGTTGGTGATATAGTGAGAATTACATCCTCGCGTATAAAACTCGCCTTTTTTCAGGACAAACAGGCTGAATGGACGCTTTCAGAGATATTCTATAATTCCCTGAAAGATTCAGGTCGTTTTGATTTTCTTGAGTCTTATACAGAGTCGTATGACCCGGAAGAATTGTCTGAGTTAGCAAGAAAGCTTGGCGCTGAAGCTGTACTGCTTTTTTCAACACTGTTGAAAGACGGAAATATTTTTTTAAATGTAAAACTATTCTGGGCTGAAGATGCTGCTGCCTTTACTGAGATAGAGAAGATGGTTGGGCCAAGTCTTGTCGCTGAACTTACATCCGGGGATGATATTATCTCTCTGGGTTCTATTGAAGGGGAACCCTGGGGAAGTTATGAGCTGGTGGGAGGAGAATTAATTGCAATGGGTGATGTTGATGGTAATGGTGAAAAGGAGTTGGTCGTCAGTGATGGCTATAACATACGAATTTACAGCTATAAAGAAGAACCTCAAGAAATATGGTTTGTAAAAGGCAGGAAGGCAGAGAGACATATCTTCATTGATGTATTAGACCTGAACAAAAACGGCAGGGCAGAAATATTTGTGACCTCTCTGAGAGATGAGAAGACAATGAGTTCATTTGTTCTCGAATATGACCTCTCGGAAGGATATAAGAGAATTTGGGATAAGACACCTTATTGTCTGAGGGTTACTGGCAGCACTCTGCTTATGCAGGTTTTTACTCGCTATAGGCAATTCTCCGGACCTGTATATAAAGCAGTGTGGAAGGACGGGCATTATCAGACAGACAGGCCTGTTGAACTTCCTGAAGGAGTAAATATTTATGGATTCACTAATGTTGACTGGAAGAATAGTGGACATTCGCATGTACTTGCCTTTGATGACGGAGGTTATCTAAATCTTTACAGTGGCAGTGAATTAATATGGAGGAGTGAGGACTCTTATATGAGGTTTGACCGTTCATTTGATAAAAAGAACAAGGGGATAGTTACCAACGAAGAAAAATGGTTTGCAAAAGGACGCTTATTGCGGGTCATAACAAAACAGGGTCAGGAAGTTTTGGTTATAAAGAAAATTCCTTTCTTGCCCATGGTGCCTGGTTTAGGATATAAAAACGCAGAGGTTTATTCTCTATGGTGGGATGGTGAAGAGATGAATGAGACCCTGATTTTGAGCGGGATGCAAGGTACAGTGTCAGACTACTGGTTAGAACAAAACAGATTATTACTTATTGCCAAACCAAATTTGTCTGTTTTTTTGACAAATGCATTGTCAGGGAATTTCATGAAAAGCAGCACACTATATTTCTACAATCTTACGGGAAAATGAACATAAAACACGTAGCAATAATTATGGATGGAAACGGCCGCTGGGCTGAACTTAGAGGTCTTTCAAGGATTCAAGGACACAGGGAAGGAGTTAAAAGAGTAAGAGGGATAATTGATGCTGCTATTGAGCTAAACCTTGAAGCCCTTACCCTTTATGTTTTTTCAATGGAGAACTGGCTAAGACCGAGAAAAGAGGTAGATGCACTTATGAGTCTTCTGGATTTTTACCTCCGCAGTGAAATGGAAAAGCTCGCAAAAGACAACATTATATTCAGAGCTATCGGTGACATTGAGAGGCTCCCTGTAAAAATTCAAAAACTGTTGAAGAGGTTTGAGTCAGTGACCAAAAGGAACTCCGGCCTTTTACTTGCAAGTGCGCTCAGCTATGGAGGTAAGGAGGAAATTTTGATGGCTGTGAAGCACATGTTAAAAGACGGCTTAAAACCCGAAGAAATTAATGAAAAATTTTTTGAAAGTTATTTATATACAAAAGGATTCCCAAATCCTGACTTGATTATCCGTACGAGCGGAGAGATGAGACTCAGTAACTTTCTGCTGTGGCAGTCTGCATATTCTGAGCTGTACTTTACGGAAACCATGTGGCCTGATTTCGGGAAAGATGAGTTTAAGTCTGCTATTATGGAATATCAGAAGAGGGAGAGAAGATTTGGTACCCTGCCAAGAGTTTATAGTCAACGGCAAAATAAAAAATTAGGGCTTATAGAGAAGTCATGAGATCGGGATTCTCTGCCTCATGGGTTGTCAATGACTCGTAGAGTAGAGACATGTTGCAGCCCCAATAAGCTCCAACAACCAAAATCCAGAGGCGGCACTTTTCGGATAAATGCGAAATGAGAGGGGAACTGTGAATTCAAAAAGACTTATTGCAGCAGCGGTCTTTTTGCCGATTTTTGCTGCATATATTTATTTCCTGGACCCAAAGTACTTTCTGGGATTGTTGGTAGTCGTCAGTATGGTTGCTCTGGGCGAGTTTTATGTTATGTATAAGGTGCCTCTAAAGCTGTATCTGCCCGGTATATTAATCGGAGGTGTCCTGTTTTATATAACCTGTCGTTATACGGATTATTTCTATTACGCTATTTTTATCAGCCTGTTCTTTTTATTGTTAATTAGACTTTTAGCCATAAAAACGCCGTCTGGAAGTATGGCAGAGATTGGCCCTCTTGGCGTTGGATTTTTTTATATCGCTGGTTTTCTGAGCTTCCAGTGGTTTTTGATGATAGAGCAGGGCAAAGAATATATATTTCTCCTTTACGCATCAGTCTGGCTTGCAGACAGTGCTGCTTATTACATTGGCACCTATATCGGAAGAAACAAACTATATCCTGCTGTAAGTCCCAACAAGACATTTGAAGGTGCCTTTGGAAGTATACTTGGAGGGGCCATTGGTGCGTTGATTATGAAACTAATATTTAATATCACGGATCTTACAATAATAAGTGCAATAGGAATTGGTGCTGTTCTGGGATTTGCCGCATTGATAGGCGATTTAATAGAATCCATGTTTAAACGGGATGCAGGTGTAAAAGACTCAAGCTCAATTATCCCGGGGCATGGCGGCATACTTGATAAACTGGATGGTCTTCTCATTGCAGGGCCATTTCTTTATTTATCACTATATTTCTGAGGTATACTTGAAAAAGATTTCCATTTTAGGCTCTACAGGTTCTATTGGCAGAGCTACACTTGATGTTGTCAGTCGTTTCCCTGACAGATTCCGGGTTATCGGGCTTGCTGCTAAAAACAATATCCGGTTGCTGGAAGCACAGATAAAAGCGTGCAGGCCGGAGGTTGTGGCCGTTTCTGATGAATCAGCCGGTAGGGAACTCAAAAAGAAAAACCTTCCTGTAGAGATTTTAACCGGTGAAAAAGGACTTGAAGAAATAGCAGTCTTTGAGCATGCAGACCTGGTAGTCTCAGCTATAGTCGGCTCTGCTGCGCTTATGCCCACATTTGCTGCTGTAAAAGCCGGGAAAAACATAGCCCTTGCCTCTAAAGAGTGCCTTGTAATGGCAGGCTCAATAATTATGGCTGAAGCTTCAAAAAAGGGGATAAAAGTAATTCCTGTTGACAGCGAGCACAGCGCAATTTTTCAATGTCTGAACGGCAGGGAAGGGCATGAGGTTCAGAAGATTATATTGACAGCCTCCGGAGGCCCTTTTCTTAGAAAAAGCCTGTCAGAACTGGAATCAGTGACTCCTGAGGAAGCTTTAAAGCATCCTAACTGGCTTATGGGCAAAAAGATTACGATAGACTCTGCAACCCTGATGAATAAGGGTTTAGAAGTAATTGAGGCCCACTGGCTTTTTGGTTTACCTGCAGAAAAAATTGAGGTTCTTCTTCATCCGCAGAGTATAGTACACTCAATGGTTGAGTTTATCGATGGAAGTGTTATGGCGCAAATGTCAGTGCCTGATATGAAGGGCCCTATAAGCTATGCACTTTCTTATCCACATAGATTTGAAGATGTACTGCCCTCTCTTGATTTATCAAAAATTGGAGAGCTTACGTTTGAAAAACCGGATATGGATAAGCACATCTGTCTTTCCTTAACGTATAATGCGCTTAAAGCAGGTGGAACACTGCCTTCTGTGTTAAACGCAGCAAACGAGATTGCTGTGGACGCCTTTCTGGGTAGAAAGATATCATTTACCCAGATTCCTGCTGTAGTTTCCAATACAATGGTACAACATACGGTATCAGACGGTAAGACCATTAAAGACATTATCAATGCATCAAACTGGGCAAAAGAAAGGGCAGAAAGAGCAATTGAGGAATTAAAAAACGGTTAAGGGATTGAGGATTAGACGGTTGAGGGATTAATTCCCAAATCACTAAATTCTGTAATTCCTAAATTAATTACGGGAGAATTAATATATGAAAACCATCTTAGCAGCAATTATATTTATTAGTATATTAGTCTTTTTCCATGAGCTTGGACATTTTATCTTTGCAAAGCTTATGCGGGTAAAGGTGTTGAAGTTCTCCATTGGCTTTGGCCCCAGGCTCATAAGCAAAAAAATCGGGGAGACTGAATATATAATCTCAGCTTTACCGCTTGGAGGTTATGTAAAACCCCTTGGTGAAGAACCCGGAGAAGAGATAAGTGAAGAGGATAAACCAAGGGCTTTTAATTACCAGCCTGTGTGGAAGAGGATGGCAATTATCCTTGCAGGTCCTGCTTTCAGTTTTTTATTGGCCTTTCTTATTTTTACTACTTTCCTGAGTTTAAAGTACCCGGTGGTAATGCCTGATCTGGACGCTTTAAACGCTTTAGCTTCCAACACGATTGATGATGTTATGGATGGTTCTCCTGCAATGAAGGCAGGGCTGAAAATCGGTGACACAGTTATCTCAATTAACGGGAAATCTATTAGTATGTGGGAAGAAATGAAAAATATGTTTGAGCAGAATCCGGGCAGAGAATTAGTTCTAAAAGTAAAAAGAGGCGATAAAATAATTGATATTAATGTTACGCCTGAACTAACAAAAATTAAAGGTAAAAGTGGAGAAAAAGAAATTGGAACGATAGGTGTCAGCAAAAGAACCAGTGTTATCGGAGAGGTTATGGAAAACTCTCCTGCAATGAAGGCAGGGCTGAAAAATGGTGATTCCATTATTTCTATTGATGAGATATCTGTGGTCGATTGGGAAAAGATGGCCATGATTATTTCAAGGAATGCAGGGAAAGAACTGAAACTTAAAATAAAAAGAGGCGATGAGATAATTTATATCAGGGTTATCCCTGAACCTGAGAGAAGGGAAGATAACACGGGTAAAGAAATTATTGTTGGAAAAATAGGGATTTCAGGCCCTTATTATGCAATACAAAGCAGCAGTATATTGCAGGCGCCTTTAAAAGGCATAGAAGCAGTTTATGATTGGAGTGTACTTACAATTAGAGTTGTCGGCAGACTTTTTACGGGCAATATGTCAATAAAGCAGGTAGGAGGACCGCTGACAATCGGAGATGTTGCGGGTAAGGCCGCATCTGCCGGACCGTATAATTTTTTTAATTTTATCGCAATCATTAGTATTAACCTGGCGATTCTCAACCTTTTGCCAATTCCTGTGCTTGACGGAGGACATTTGGTGTTTTTGTCTGTTGAGGCTGTAAGGAGAAAACCTTTAAGTGAGAAAACAATGAAGGTAGTAAATGCAATAGGACTTTCTTTATTGCTGGTTTTAATAGTGTTTGTTATTTACAATGACATTATGAGGATTGTAGTGCCGTGGATACAGGGAATTCTGAACTCCTGATTTAAAAATCTATGGCAAAACTCGCAATCATAAAAGAGACAGAAAGCAAAAAAATGATAAAACAAATTCTAAATTCTAAGCACTAAATCAAAATATCAAATTCGAAGCACGAAGCACGAAATGCTAAGAAATACGAAATACGAAGCACAAAATTCGAAACTCGAAGCGAGTCTCCGCGAAGAGTTGCTCCGACAAATCCGAATGGTTAAATGTTCAAAATTCAAAACATACAACGTTGTTGACAGTATTCGTCGGTTTTGGTCATTAGAATTTTGGTCATTTGATATTGTTTCGGATTTCGATATTCGAATTTAGGGTTTTAATTAGTTGGAGGTTTAATGAACCTAACACAAAAGCTGATATCAGCTCATCTTGTATCAGGCACTATGAAGTCTGGCAAAGAGATTGCCGTATCAATAGACCAGACCCTTACTCAGGATGCTACCGGTACAATGGCGTATCTTGAATTTGAGGCTATGGGAATTCCAAAAGTAAAGACAAGACTCTCAGCGAGCTATGTTGACCATAACACGCTTCAGACAGGCTTTGAGAATGCAGATGACCACATATTTCTTCAAACAGCGGCAGGTAAATATGGAGTTTGGTTTTCAAAGCCGGGCAATGGCATATGTCATCAAATTCATCTCGAAAGATTTGCAAGACCAGGACAGACACTTCTTGGCTCAGACAGCCATACTCCTAATGCAGGCGCTATGGGGATGTTTGCTATTGGCGCAGGGGGGCTTGACGTGGCAATGGCAATGGCAGGAGAACCTTTCTGGATGGTAATGCCGAAGGTTTTCCGCATAACGTTGAGCGGCGCTTTTCAGGCAGGTGTTAGTGCAAAGGACATAATCCTTGAGGTCTTAAGACAGCTGACAGTAAAGGGCGGTGTTGGAGGAGTGCTTGAATATGGCGGAAAAGGCTTAAAGAACCTTTCGGTTCCTGAGAGAGCAACAATAGCCAATATGGGAGCTGAATGCGGAGCCACCTCGTCAATATTTCCTTCAGATGAACAGACAAGGGCTTTTCTGAAGGCACAGCAGAGGGCAGCTGACTGGATGCCGCTTAACCCTTCGCCTGATGCCAAGTATGATAAAGAACTTCATGTGGCACTTGATGCCCTTGAGCCATTAATCGCAACGCCCTCAAGCCCTGACAATGTGAAGAGAGTGAAGGAAGTTACAGGAGTGGCTGTAAAACAGGTGTGTATAGGAAGTTGTGTTAATTCCTCTTTTATGGACATTATGCTTACTGCAGAAATACTTAAAGGCAAAAAAATTCACCCTGACGTAAGTTTTACAATTAGTCCGGGGTCAGGACAGGTACTTCAGATGATTTCAAAAAACGGAGCGCTAGCAGACATTATAAGTGCCGGCGCAAGAATACTGGAGTGCGCCTGTGGTCCGTGTATAGGGATGGGCCAGGTGCCGTCAACAGGCGCTGTTTCCCTGAGGACATATAACAGAAATTTCAGGGGAAGAAGCGGTTCACCGGATGATAAAGTATATCTGTGCAGTCCTGTCACCGCAGCTGTTTCAGCGCTTACAGGAGAAATCACAGACCCGAGGGATTTTCTCAAAAGACGGATAAATATTAAGCTTCCTGACAAATACATAGTAGATGATTCAATGCTTATTCCGCCTTCAGAAGAGTCTGATAAGGTTACAGTTAAGAGGGGTCCTAATATAAAACCGCTTCCGATAAAGGGAAGGCTTGAAAAATCCTTAAAGATAAAAGTAGTTTTAAAGGTTGGAGACAATATAACAACTGATGACATAATGCCTGCAGGAGCAAAAATTCTTCCGCTGAGGTCTAATATTCCCGCCATATCTGAGTATGTATTTTCAAGAATTGATCCCTCTTTCTCTGTCAGGGCAAAGACCGAAGGTGGCGGGGTTGTGCTCGGCGGAGTAAATTACGGTCAGGGCTCAAGCAGGGAGCACGCTGCACTTGCCCCGATGTATCTTGGGATTAAGGTCGTGCTCGCAAAATCGTTTGCACGCATTCACAGGGACAATCTTATAAATTTTGGTATTCTTCCTCTGACAATACTTCCGGAGCCCTATGATGTTCTGGAGCAGGACAGTGAGATAGAATTGCCGGATATTGCAAGAGAAGTAAAGGAATCATCTGATGTTACACTGATAGATGTGAAAACAGGTAATACTTACAAGGCAGAACACTATCTGACAGACAGGCAGAGAGAAATAATCCTTGCAGGAGGAAGTCTGAATTATATAAAAAGGGAAAACACTGCATCTTAATAATTCGATTAAAATCCCGATTGTTGGGCATTTAACGCAGTGTAAATACGTTTGACAAATAAAGGTGTTTTATGTAAAATTCTATAAAGTAGACGTTCTTAATGAGTATAAGAGGCATAAGCCCCGTTAAAAAAATGATGAAGCTTTCTAATGGTAAGTCTCGGTGGAATTTCCCATTTTTTTACAGGATAAACCCTCACGACTATGGAAAAGATACTAGTTATTGAAGATAATTCTGATATTCAGACGCAGATGAAGTGGGGACTCTCAAAAGAGCTCACGGTTTTACAGGCTACTGAAAGAAAATCAGCCCTTCGTTTGTTTGAGAAAAACCTACCCAAGGTTGTTACCCTTGATCTCGGGCTGCCACCTGATGAGGAGGGTACAAGTGAGGGATTTGCCAGCCTTAAAGAAATTATTGCAAAAGCTCCTCATACAAAGGTGATTGTGATAACCGGTAATACCGACAGGGAAAATGCACTGAAGGCTGTTCAGATGGGAGCTTATGATTACTTCCTTAAGCCAATTGATATAAATGAGATTAAGGTGATTATACTAAGGGCATTATACCTTTCTGAAATAGAAGATGAAAATCGCAACTTACATCAGCTTCTGGAAAAGGATATAGGATTTGCAGGAATGATAGGACAAAACCCCTTGATGATGAAAGTTTTTGAGAGTGTTAAAAAGGTCGCTGCTACTGATGCCTCTGTTCTGGTGACAGGCGAGAGTGGAACAGGCAAAGAGCTGGTAGTGCGTGCAATACACGACAGGAGCGCGCGAAGCAAAGGTCCTTTTATCCCCATTAATTGTGGCGCAATACCTGAAACCCTTCTTGAGTCAGAGCTTTTTGGTCATGAAAAAGGGTCTTTTACCGGTGCATATACAATGCAGAAAGGCAAGGTTGAATATGCAGATAAAGGCACTCTGCTGCTTGACGAAATCAGCGAAATGTCTCCACGACTGCAGACAAAACTATTAAGATTTTTACAGGAAAAAAAGATTCAACGCATCGGTGGACGGGGTGATATTGAAATAGATGTCAGGGTTATTACTGCTACTAATATTGACCTGCAAAAGGCGATAAAAGAAGGCAGCTTCAGAGAAGACCTTTTTTACAGGGTTAGTGTTATTAATATTGATCTTCCTCCTCTCAGAGAAAGAGGACAGGATATAAGACTTCTTGCCAAGGTATTTCTTGAGAGATATAAAGTAGCACTCAGAAAAAAAATAAAGGGCTTCAGCCCGGCAGCCCTTAATGCAATGGAAAGTTATCCCTGGCCGGGCAATGTCAGGGAGCTGGAAAACAAACTTCAGAGAGCTATTATCATGTCAGACGGTGAGTTTATAGAGCCTCAGACTCTCGGGCTTGCAGAGGCAGTTCCAGAAAGTAAAGAAAGCAGCAGATATGACAATCTTACCATTAAAGAGGCGCGCAAATGCCTGGAAATTGATCTTATTGAAAACAGTCTTGACAGAAACAAAGGCAATATAAAAAACACGGCAAAAGAACTTGGGATTAGCCGGCCGACACTGTATGACTTGATAAGCAAGTATGGTTTAGAGACAAAATATAGCGTAGAATGAGAATATCTCTGAAAGAATTCAGAAATATCTGATTATTCACCCCTGCCGTTTTGCTTCGCAAACCGAAGCAGCAGGGGCAAGCAGATCAAGTCATAGATGACACAGATGGATTATTTGTATGATATATTAAAATCCATATAATCAATTTTTTTAATTCTATGCCGGCAAAAAAAAAGAAACCCCTAACTATAACTTCAAAAAAAACAAATAAGCATCTTTATTCTGTTGTGCTTGCAGGTGGTTCGGGCACGCGATTTTGGCCCCTCAGCAGACAGGAGACACCCAAGCAGCTTCTGAATATCGGCAGTACCAAGCAGACCTTAATACAGGCTACTGTGTCCAGAATAAATTCCATAATTCCTTTCGAACGCACTTATATAGTTACAAATTCCAATCAGGCTGAGCCTATTAATTTTCAGCTCCTGTCTATGACAGGATTTTCATGGGATAAACAGTTTGTGGTTGAACCTGAGGCAAAAAATACTGCCCCGGCTATAGGACTTGCTGCAGTTTACCTTAGAAATCTCAATCCTGATGCTGTGATGGTTGTTCTCCCGTCTGACCATATAATCAAAAAAAATAAGAAGTTCTGTAGCTCTGTGCTTCTGGGGGCAAGGATTTCCGAGGAAGGCTTTCTTGTAACCATTGGCATAAAACCCAAAAAACCTGAAACAGGTTTTGGATATATAAAATGCGGGAAAAAGATAAAACAGGGCATTTATAACGTTAAGGCGTTTAAGGAAAAGCCTGATAAAAACAAGGCTGTGAGGTATCTCAAAGAAGGCGGCTATTACTGGAACAGCGGTATATTCATATGGAAGGCTAATACCATACTCAAAGCAATAAAAAAGCAGATGCCTAAATTGTATGATGGTCTTGCCAGGATTGAAAAAGCTATTGGCTCTGAAAAAATTCAGGAGATTACAAAGACTGTATTTTCAAAATGCAAATCAGAGTCAGTGGATTACGGTATCCTGGAGAAGGCTGATAAAGTAGCAATTATTCCTGCAGACTTTGGATGGAGTGATGTAGGCAGCTGGAATGCGCTTGATTATGTGCTGCCTGTTGATACGAACAATAACGTTAAAAAGGGCAATCTTATTTCCATTGATAATAAAAACTCTATTCTTTATTGCGGTAACAGGCTTGTTGCTGCAACAGGGCTTGATGGTATGATTGTAGTTGATACCCCTGATGCAACGCTTATTTGTCCGCGGAATAAGGCTCAGGATGTAAGAAAAATTGTTGATATTCTTAAAAAGCGCAAGGCTAAGGAATATTCTACTCATACAACTGTACATAGGCCTTGGGGGTCATATACAGTACTTGAGTCAGGGGATAAATTCAAAATAAAGAAAATAGAGGTAAAACCCGGAGCCAAACTCAGCCATCAGATGCATTACCACCGCAGTGAACACTGGATTGTTGTAGCAGGCTCGGCAAGGGTGACAAACGGTGACAAAGTTTATGATGTCCATCCTAATGAAAGTACGTATATCCCAATGTCCACGAAGCACCGCCTTGAAAACCTGGGCAGGATTCTGCTTCAGATTATAGAGGTACAGAACGGCGATTACCTTGAAGAAGACGATATAATAAGATTTGATGATGTTTATAAAAGAAAAATAATAAAATAATTGTCAGGGCCTCTAATTACCACACCTTTCCCAATTTTTCAATTCTGCTATATTTGCATATATCCGGATATTTTTTACTTGACAAGCCGATATTAAACCATTATATTATTCAATATTATAAAGTAACCACTTTGAAGATATAATATAATATTATATTTAACGCAATAATATTAATGCTTGCAGGGGAATGTCCATAAAAAGAATACAAGAAGCAACCCTGTTAGAAAGCTTAACTAACTAAAGATAAATAGGAAATTCAGAGGGAGCACATGTCAAAACCAATGCTTATCTTGGTAGTAGATGATGACGAGGTTGTCAGAGACGTTTTGTGTTCTTTTTTGAAGAAAATGGGACATCTAACAGTGGGGCTGCCAGATGGGCAATCCGCTATTTCCTACGCAGAACAAAATAAGCCGGATTTAGTTCTTCTGGACATAAAAATGCCGGGGTTAAGTGGAATTGAAACCTGTTATAAGTTAAAACGAATGCTGCAATTTTCTCCCCCCATGGGAATTATCATTATAACCGCTTATGACTCTTATGAGAATTTAGAAAAATCAAATTGGTTAGGGGCTATTGATCTTATTAAAAAACCTTTTGATTTAAGCGATGTTAACCAGCGAATAAATGCATGGTATGATGTAAGAAATATCGAAAATGAGGTTGTACGGATGCGGTTGTATTCAGAGAAAATAGACTGATATATCCAGAAAAATAAATAATTATAAACTGGCATTATCGTAATCGATATAACGACTTGCTCGTTAAACATACAGAGGTATATTATGAAAAAGACGATTAAAAAAAAGTGTTCAATGAAAGTAAAAGAGCTAAAAAGACTTTAAATAAATCTTTATACTTCTAACATAAATGGAGGATGTTTAAGATGGCTGATATGGATGAAGGCAGCAAGGCGCTTAGCGAATTTCTGAAGAAGACTCTTTGGGAAGAAATAAGTGATGAAAAAAATAAGGATCAGGAAAAAGAACTTTTAAAGCAATTAGATGCTATTAAAAAAACAAAAGAGGACGAAATGTGAAAACCGTTAAAACAGGGTCTAACGCCCCGCCCTTTCTAACTAACGGGGTAAACCGGGAAATCCAGAACAATCACGCCTTATTATCCAATATCTCTCTTACCTTACGTAAAAACTTATGCGGCGAAACAGGCTTAGACATGAAATGTAACCCCTCTTTAATGACCCCTTCTCTTTGTATAATATCATCAGTATAGCCGCTTATAAAAAGTGCCTTAATTTTGGGCTTTATCCTTTTAATCTCATTATATACCTCTTTCCCGTTCTTTTTAGGCATTATTACATCGAGCAGAACAAGCTCAATTTTATCTTTATTTTCGATAAATTTCCTGACTGCCTCTTCCCCATCATTGGCTTTAATGATGTCGTATCCATACTCCTCAAATATAGATATTAAAAGCAATCTGACATCTTGATCATCTTCTGCTATGAGTATGGTTTCTGTGCCGCCCTTTGGCATTGGTAAAGTCTCCGGTTCTTTTTCTTTAATCATTGAATCGCTGATGAGTGAAAGATAAATTTTGAATATTGTTCCTTTACCCGGTTCACTGATCACTTCAATATAGCCATTGTGCTGCTTGATAATCCCATATACCATAGAAAGCCCGAGACCGGTTCCCTTTCCGACATCTTTTGTAGTAAAAAATGGGTCGAACATCTTTTCTTTTGTTGCCTTATCTATACCTGTACCTGTGTCCGTAACTGATATAAGTGCATACGCCCCGGGCTTACCATGACCGTGAGTCTCTATAAATTTACTATCCAATTCCAAGACCTCTGTGCTGATGGTTAAAAGGCCTCCGTTAGGCATTGCATCTCTTGCGTTTGTAATAAGGTTCAACAGCACCTGTTCTATCTGGCCGCTATCCGCCATTATAGTCAAAGCTGCATCCCTAAGTGCTGTCTGAAGCTCGATATCATCACCAATAAGTCTGGATAACAGTTTTTTCATAGCCCTTATAATCTCATTCACATTTACCGGTTCAGGAATCAGCATCTGCTTTCTGCTGAATGTGAGCAGACTCTGAACCAGCTTGACACCTCTCTTGGATGATAAGAGTATTTGCTGTGCAT
>VAPB010115602.1_pt1 | contig 13920 bp, 10 predicted proteins | sample 3395101 | NCBI WGS metagenome assembly VAPB01 (sample SAMN08290433, study PRJNA428436) | hydrothermal vent metagenome | isolation source: Deep-sea hydrothermal vent chimney | place: Indian Ocean: Southwest Indian Ridge | reverse complement strand
GTGCATTCTCCACTCCGTTCTTATGGTCTGCGACGCCTCCTCCGACAATGGCAACTGAGGGTTTATGTGTGGCAAACTCAACAGCAATATTTTCGATGTCAGAGGCCTTGATACCGCTTTCTTCTTCAGCTCTTGAAGGAGGAAAAGCAGAAAGATGTGATTTTAATGCCGAAAGGGATGTATTGGTTCTTTTTGAGATGAAGTCAACATCAACTAGATCGTTTTCAAGTATTGTGTGAGCTATAGCCAGAGCGACTATTCCATCCGTACCGGATTTAACCGGAATCCATAGATCACTTTTTGCGGCGGTCTCCGACATTCGTACATCAAAGGTGATAAGTTTTGATCCGTATTTCAAACGGGCTTCCATCAAACGGTGGGCTAAACCAATGAAGAGGTTATGATGAGCAAAAGGGTTGGCCCCAAAATTGAGGAGGGTTTGACTTCTTCCGATATCCGGGATCAGAGTAGGGACTCCGGTCATGATCCTGCAGGCGAGATTTATGTTCCTTCTATTTAGAGCGGGACGGTTTATTATTGAGGGGACCTTCATGGTCCGGATGAAACGATCTAGGAGAGGATCAAATTGTCCCTGGTCTAAAACAAAACTGGAGTTTTGACTCTCCAAATTTAATTGGCTAATCTGGGAGATCATCATCTCATGGGCTTCATCCCACGTTATCCTTGTCCATTCGCCTCTTCCTCTCTTCCCGATTCGCTTCATGGGGAAAAGCAGTCTTTCAGGATCATTAACGAGATTCAATCCTGATATTCCGTTGGCACAAATTCCTCCTCTGTTAACAGGGTGAGAAGGATTTCCGAGAATCTGGACACAGCGGTCTCCATCTAAATAGGCAAGAATACCGCATCCCGCCGGGCACAGTCCACAGGTTGACGGAATTGTCCGCAGTGTTTTTAACGACGTTCGAGAAACGGCTCGTTTGGATTTGAGAGAGGAGTGGGCATGCAGAGCTTTTCCATCCACTGCTGTACCGGCTAAACAAGCCAGGCCAGTCTTCAGGAATCGGCGTCTCGAATAACGAACTTTGTGCATGCAGGTTTACCTCTATATCAACGGGAAGAATTCTCCTCCCAAAACGATAACATATCTCATAAAAAAGATTCCGATAAGAACAAGAATCGAGGCGAAAATCACTGTAGCCAGAGTTCTGAACCTTGGGATGAGCAGCAGAAAAAGCGGGACAATCATGCCTAAGAGATTTTCGGCAAAAATAAACAGCAGGCTGAATGGTCCGGCGAGGATCAGATGAGCAGCGGCCTGTGCATCGGCGTGAGAAATAGACAGCACAATAAGGTCACATCCTAGAAGGAACAGATCAAAAACTATCGCCCATGCCAGTAGTTTTCCCAAGCTGAAAACTAAATCCCGGTCAATAGATTTAGATTTAGAAAAGTAGCGTTCTTTAATGCTGTAGATCAATATCATTAAAGCGATCCCAGAGACAATGGCCGAAACAAAAAAGAGGATAGGCATCAAGGCCGTATTCCAGAGAGCACGGGCTTTTCCAAATGCCAGGATGAAGCCTGAATATCCACTAACAAGAATTGCAAGAGGAATACCTATTAATCCGAAGATCTTTGCTAATTTGATTTTTTCTCTGAACATAAAATAGGCATAAATAAGACAATTTGTCGGGTAGAGTATGAGGAGGAAAGATCCCCAGGTCATGGGGGATGACAAGTTGAGGTAGGTAAAGAGGTACCAGGCTCTTTGGGGCATTCCTATGTGAAAAAGGAGAATAACAGGGGCGATGACCAGAAGGACAAAGGCGAGGACGACACCTATCCGGCCTATGGGTTTAAACCGTTCCAACCCAAAGCCGTAGCCCAGGGTGGAGAGGAAGAATGATCCAGCGCTTAAACCTGTTAAGTAAAAATAGATTGCGCTAAAAATGCCGAAAGCTTCCTGTTGAAATGTATTGTACAAGACTTGAGTTTCCACTTTACTCTCTCTTTTTCCTCCTTTCTTGTTTTGCTTCGACAGTGTCGATATCCAAATCGATATAAAAAGTATGAGGAGATGTTCCGATTTCAGGTTTGATCACTTGAACGGCATTTTTTGCTACGGCTTTAGCGATGTCACTCTCGGGATCGTTTATGTCTCCGAACAGGATAGCTCCTGTGGGACAGACTAGGGCACAGGCCGGTTTGAGCCCGGCATCCACTCGGTGATGACACCAAAAACATTTTTCCGCAATTTTTCTCTCTGGGTGAATGTAGCGAACACCATAAGGGCAGGATGCCAGACAGTATCGGCATCCGATGCATCTATGTGGGTCGATATAGACAATCCCGTCCGGACGTGTGATTCCCGCATTGACGGGACAAACGGTGACACAGATGGGTTTTTCACAGTTATTACAGACAATCGGCAGGAAATATTCTCTTGTGTTGGGGAAGCGGCCTTTTTCCGTTTTTTTGACCCAGCTCCTCCAGACTCCCAAGGGAACATCATTTTCGCTTTTACAGGCTATGGCACAGGACGAGCAGCCTATACATCTACGCAGATCGAAGAGCATAGCCAGTCTTTTTTTCGAGTTTTTTTTCATTCTCTTCCTAGGGATCCTTGACCTTGTCCTTTTCGGTTTTAGTGGCTGTTTCGGTTTTAAGGTTGTCTGATTTTTTAGTGTTTACCCAGGCGCTTATTTTTTCGATGTACTTTTTACGAGTTCGTACTCCATAAAACACTCCCAGGCCAAGAAGAGAAAAGATGGCTAGGCTGCTGCCAACATAATTGAATTTTGCCCACCGTGCGGAATCGAGGTGGATGGGGCCCAAAATTCCGTCCACTTTTTTGCGGACATCATGACAGCGGGAACAGTATTCCTTATAGGCCCGTTTGGGCCCGTGTGCAGAATCTTCATAATGACAGGAGATACAGACATTCATATCAAATTTTTCAGACAAATCACCCTTGCGGTGTCCGGATATTTTTCCAAGAGACGATCCCTTGAAAATTCCTTTGACATTAACTTCCGCATGACAGGTTCCACATGTTTTGCCGATGTTTGTTTCATGGATAGACGACTCCGGATTATCGCGGAGGAGTACAAAATGTTTGGTGTGACAGTCATAACATAACGGGAGAGTTTTTTCAGGCGTCACATTTCTGTATTCAAAATGTATATTTTTTGTGAACTCTTCCTCTTCCTCCGGATGGCAGCTCGCGCAGTTTGCCTTCTTGAAGCCTTCTCTCAAGTGAAAAGAGGGGGTGGCTTGAACATGACAGTCAACACAGGTCATTCCTTTTTTTTGATGAATGTCCTGAGACCACCCTAAAGGATCGACGTGGATAGAACGCGTGTGCCCATTGCTGAGGGTCTGAGAGATCTCTGGTTTTTCGTGGCATTTAAGACAGTCTTTGTTTAGGTAGCCATCGAGAGACTGCAGTGAGGAAGGATGAATAGACAAAACAAAAAGGATGAATAATATGAATCCTCGAATCCTTTCGTTATTCTTTTTAAGCATTTTGCACGAATTCCTGACCATTAAAATCCTTATGATCCTGCAATCTCTTTTGGAGATGATCCATATTTTATAAACACAATTGCCTTGAGGAGACAAAATTTGAACACAACAACCTCATGTTGTCAATATGATCAAAAGGGGAAAACAATTCCCCACATGAATTTGTAAAATTTGTCCTTGTTGCCCAGTCGGCTTTCCTGGATGTCTTTCCATATGCTTGTGCCAATGGAAATCTCCAGGGATTTGAAGATCCGGATGCGGATGAACACGGTGGCCATATAGGATTGGCCTGATGCAAACAGAGTGTCGGCCTGTGCCAAAAACTGGCAGTGGATTCCCACAAGATTTTCATGCCAGTATCCCAGTCTTATCCCGTATTCTTGCTGCACTTCTTTTCCTGACATATCGAGATAGCTCCTCTGGTTGCTATTATAGAAGAACCAGGTGAAGGGTTCGATGTAAAAGGAACCTGATTCAAAAGGAATCCCAAAGCCGGCATAATTACGGTTGAGAAAATACATGCTTTGACCTCGAAGGCTCAAGTGGTCAGAATCATGGTTGCTGTCATGACCGATGAAAAAAACGAGATTGTCGAGTACCTTCTGTCTGATGGAAAAATGCCAGTCAAACTTCGTTCTCTTATGTCCATCATCGTGAGTAACAAGTTGTGCAAGAAAGCGTGTCGATGGTGTAAAATGAATGATATTCTGGAAGCCAATATTCCAGCGGTCTGTGGGTCCCGACAAGTCGTTGAAACTGGGAAAAGTGCTTGGATATTGGAGGTGTCCAAAAAACTCTCCGTGAACTGTGATTTTATTTTCCAGACTCAGAGCGTTTTTTTCAGGATTAGGCCTGTAGATAAAGATCTCTTGGGCAAAAGCCTTTGTGAAAAGACTCAAAGAGAGAAGAATAAAAAAAAACACCAGGACAACTTTTGATTTAAAATTCATAGGCTAGTCCTAGACGAAAGACACGTGGGGATTGGATTTCTGTTGCGTAGCGGAGAGGAAATTCCAGGCTTGTCCATTCGTTCTCTTTTGTCGCCAGAGATCTGTTTGTCATATTGAAACCATCTAAAATGATCCGTAATTTTGAAGTTCCGATGTTGAATATTTTTTCGATCCTGATATCAATGGTTCTGTTATACTCGTATCTCGCTTTCCCCCTAGGATGTGCCTGTATATAAAAGGGGCCCTGATTCATTCCTGTAACGATGATTTTTCTTGAGAAAGGCTGGCCGTCGTAATACTTGATAATACTCGATAACCTGAAGCCTAGAGGAGCCAAGTAAGTCAGCCCGAGTCTTCCTGTGTAGCCTCTGTCGAATCGTGGATTTCCTTCAGAATTGATAAGTGTATTTGGGTTGTCATAAAGGATTCCTACAACCCCGTCATCATTTTCCCATTCCGAATTTCCGGGATTTGTCATACTTCTGGCTTCGATGGCGGTCAGGGACAGGAAGAATGTCAATCTTTTACCGTATTTTTTCAGCAAGGTCATGTCGAGACCGTAGTAATATGAAACTCTTGTTTTTTCACCGGCGTTGGTGAGAAGATAAAAATCTTGCCCCTGGCTTTCTGGAATTTGGTTGTAAACAGTAAAAGTCAGATCGTCATGTGTGCCGGAAATCCTGTCATCTCCAATATCTTGGATTTCAACCTTTTCAAATGATGAGTCAGGAACCCCCGTATTGATTGTTTCGATCAAGTTTTTTGTACTTCGATAAAATCCTGAAAAAGTAAGCGTCCAGCCTGGACCAAAGGAGTTGACGTATGCGAGAGAGAGTTCATCGGTAAAGGGCCGTTTGAGATCAGGATCGATCAAAGAATAAAAAGGGCCGTCTCTCCTGAGAAGGATTCCTGTCTCATCAGATTGAAAGATATTGTCTGAAGACTCATCATTCCAAGCATAGATTTCTCCTCCGAGGGCGTTGGGATTTCCATATGTGAGATAGTGAAGGGGGAGGGTGTGGAAGTAACGTGCCGCAGAGAATTTAATAACGGAAGTCTTTGTGTCAGTCAGGGGTATCGTGAAACCTAATCGAGGAGAAAGGTTGATCCAGTCGATGTTAGAGTTTGGTCCGTCAGCGGCCGTTGCGTCGGGGATCCAACCTTTACTCGCGGCTATATTGATCCCGAAATACAGAGAAACTAAATTGGAAAAAGTCATGGATTCCTGGAGATAAAAATTTAAATGATAGGCCGCTTCTTTATGGTGGACCGGAGTGTTGAAAAGTGCAATTTCTAGAGGCAGATTATTGAATGTATAAAGATGCCTATTGTTTTGAATAGTGATGAACGAGGATGCAGAGGTATATTTCAGCTGGAATCCATACTGCAGCTTGTGCAGGGCTCTAAAAATGCCGGGCAGTAGGGATTGTCCACGGAGCATAAAACTCATCGTTTGCCGTGTGTTATCGGTTTCAGAAGGGGCCATGCCTTTGGGTTCCCGTGTGAATATATCGGCTGTGTAATCGGAGGATCCGCCGGCCTGGAACTCAGACTTTTGATCTCCAATTGCAAAACTAAGACCTGCCTGTAGGACATGTTTGTTCCCAAGACGGCTGTTCCAAACCAGCTGGAGAACATTGTAGAGATCTTTTCTATAGTTTGTTGAGGAAAAAGGTATGTTTCTCCCGGCGCCATAGGAAGGTGAGGAAATGATCTGTCCAGTCCAAAGAAAACGAAAGTAGCTGTTGGTCATCTGGTATTTCAAGCTGAACAAACCTGCGATCACAGAGCTTTTATCTGTCGTGTCAAATTCGGCCAGATCTCTTCCAATCCTGTAGACCGAGGCCACGGTTGAGAAATTGAGCTTTCCCGGGATGATGGGTCCCGAAATCCGGATATTTCCATCTGTAAAATAATCAAAGGTGTGATTTTCAAAAATCCCTTCTCTTTCCACAAGAGGTGTGATGTTTGTACTCCGGAAGCTTTTCGGAATGAAAAATGTGCTGAGACTCCCTGTGAAGATGGACGATTCTTCCCTTGTCTTAAGGTTAAAATGTCCTCCCGGGGAGAGTGCAAAAGGCGGATGTCCAGCGTTGATGAGTTGTGAGTACTGGAAACTGAAAAAATCCGGATAAAAAAGGGGCAACCCTGACCAGTATGGATCGGTCACATCCATTCCGTTGAGCAAGTAAATATTCTGTGTCCATGAGCTGTTTCCACGCGCACCGAACAATGCCGGGCGATCTCCCCAAAGACCTCCCACGTCGATGCGATTGGTTGTCGCGGATAGATCCTGATTTTCAATGAGAGACCAGACATTGTGAGCCGATGGGCTCGAGTGGATTTGAGACTCATTCAAAATGGTCTGAAACACATTGTTCGTATAATCAATGGTTGATATCCTGGGTGCAACCTGATTATCCGAGCCGGCTGAAAGGACAACTTTGACATAGAGTGTCTGAGCAGGATCCAACAATATATCTTCAAAAACCTGGGACTGGAAGTTTTCTTTCTCAAATCGAATGGAGTATCTGCCTGAAGGGAGTCCGGTTAGGTGAAAAGCCCCCGTTTCATCGGATTGAAAAGATTCATGCCAATTTTGCCGGTGAAGTGTGAATTGGATAAGGACCTGAGAAAGGGGTTTTTCGGCAGAATCCTGGCATAATCCCCAGATTGTGCCAAAATCATTTGCGAAAATAGAGGAATTTAAAAAGAAAAAAAAGAGAAATAAAACAAAAATATGATATTTTTTATAGAAAATTTTTCTCAGCCGTTCACTCCTCAAATTAATGCCAATCCTATTATTTATGACTTTTTTACGCTCGCCTGTCAAGAATTAAAGGGAGGACTTTTCTATATATGTGGGAAAGGATATAATACGGCTATTATAATAGAAAGTAGGGAACAATGGACGAAAAATGTGATATTGCAATTTTAGGAGGAGGACCTGGTGGTTATGTCGCGGCCCTTCGCGGCGCTCAACTCAAGAAAAAAATAGTGCTTATTGAGAAAGATCAAATTGGGGGGACTTGCATGAACCGTGGTTGTATCCCTACAAAATATCTTCTCCATCAAACTCAAATGCTTATAGAGCTCAAGGACAATACAAATATTGATGGGCCGCTTGAGAAGCTAAAGTTGAATTGGACCAGGGTCCAGGAAGGAAAAAGGAACAGCGTGGATAGGCTTGTCAAGGGTATTGAATTTCTTTTGAAGAAAAACGGTGTCCGGATTTTACGAGGTGAGGCCAGGTTAAAATCAGAGAGGGAAGTGATAGTCCAATCCGAGGAAGACACAAAAATTTTCGCGGATAAAATTATTCTGGCGACAGGAAGTGAATCAGCCAGTTTACCCTTCCTTCAACCCAATGGGAGTGAAATTATCACCAGCAGGGATGCCCTTGAACTAAATGTGCTGCCTAAACGCCTGCTGATTGTTGGAGCCGGAGCTATCGGGCTGGAGATGGGGACGATTTTCCAGAGAATGGGATGTGAAGTAACCATCCTGGAAGTCATGCCGACAGTGCTTCCAAGTATTGACCGAGATATGGCTGTCCGGTTGGAAAGGCTATTAAAGGCCCAGGGACTCAACATCCATACACAGATGAAAATTGAGAATAAAGAACTGACTAATGGGGCCGTCAAATTGGAGGGGACAAATCTGAAGACATTGTCCAGGTTCGAGTTTGAGGCCGATAAAGTTCTCCTGGCAACGGGAAGAACTCCGAATTCTGACGAACTCCGGGAGAGAGAAACACGACTGGCTTTTGATCCACAGGGATTTTTAAAAGTCGATCTCCATCTTGAGACAGGAATTCCCGGAGTTTATGCCATCGGGGATCTTATTGGAGGACAATTGCTGGCGCACAAAGCGTCCCATGAAGGCATCATTGCCATTGAAAATGCTTGCGGAAAAACGAGGACAATGAATTACAATGCTCTGCCATCAGCCGTATTTACAGAGCCGGAATTTGCTTTTGTGGGGATCACAGAAACTGAAGCCAAAGATAGAGGCCTCTCTGTCTGTTCAGGGCTTTTTACACTCCAGGCAAACAGCAGAGCTTTGACAATGAGTAAAATGGATGGAATGGTCAAAATATTGAGTGATTCCGAAGAACGGATATTGGGAGCACAAATCCTTTCTCCCCATGCCAGCGAAATTGTCATGGAAGTCACACTGGCCATACACAATGGGCTCAAGCTGCACGATCTCTCTCGAGTAGTTCATCTCCATCCGACGTTTTCCGAAGCCGTGATGGAGGCTGCGCTCATGGCGAATGGGGAAGCCCTCCACATGCTCAACACTTAACCTGAATTATTCATTAAAACTGCCGTCACCTTCACTTATCTTCAACGATATCAACTCGATAGCATGATTTTTTACAATATTTTGAGCATCACTTTGTTTCTAGGCTAGTTTATATCAAATGTCGACCTGTCATTGCGAGAAATGAAATGACGAAGCAATCTCATTTGTATAGATCGCTTCGCTACGCCCGCGATGAGGTCACCACACTCTCTGTGATCGTTCGTGATAAACTTCATGGGCCGATTCCTCGCATCTGTAGCAACCTCGGCCCGTGAATAATCCAGGTTAAAGGATCATTTCCAAAACCCTAGAATTCTCAAATCCTTTGCATATCTCGATAGGATTAATTGAATTATTAATTTGATTAGTTTATCATGGGTCTCAAAATGAAAAACAGAAGTATAACAGTATGGAATGAGGGTGAAAGCTAATGATATCCCGTAGAGAATTTCTTAAACGGGCTGGAGTGATTGGAGTGTCTACGGCCTTAGATAGCTCTGTTTTTCAGCGTATTCGGCCGCCAAAGAAGAATTTAAATCAGAGCACATCGCTCGATCATGAATATCCTTTTCCGTATGATTCTGACTATTTTGAGGCTTCGGAAAGAGTCGTCTTTCTCAATCCTGAGCGGGCCAGTGTCAACATTCTTCCGAAAGAAGGAAAGAGCTTGGATATTAAACTGTATATCGAGCAGGAGGACAGGATACGGATACAGCAGGCCAAAATGTTCAGTTTTTCAGGAGTGAATGACAGTTTTGATATCCCGTTCCACAATCTCTACCGTGATCCATTCTTTACTTATCGAATCGAATACAAGGAGACACAGGAGGGAACCTGGAAGTCAACACCGGAACGAGTGGTCAAAACTCCGAGTGTGTCTCTGGATGAAAGACAGATTGAAGTGATCTTCATAGGAGATGATCACATCCCTGACGATGCGGACGGTCCGGGAGATCCCATCCAGGACAAAACGTTAGGACATCTGAGGTTAACCGGAGAGGCGACTAACTATTTCCTGAAAAAAATTCTTGCAAATCCCCATTTCATCCCTAAATACGAAGAGCGCCGGCTGATGAATGCCTTCTGCATGGCCAGTACGCTTCACCATATCTATCTACATGAGAGCCCGGATTTCATTGTAGATTTAGGCGACCACTTGGGAGGATTCGGTCACAAATGGGAAGGGCTTGGGCTTAAGAATCAGCATAAAGTGACGGCTGAAGAAAATGATGCCTATGCAAAGATTTTTCGTATAGCCACACGGAAAGTTTTTTCCGCACTGTCTCCGACAATCCCCATCTACTGGACTTTGGGAAATCACGATGGAGAAGGCGGATTCATAAGCACTCGCGTTCCCGCGACAAAGTATCGGAAAAAATATTTTAAATTGCCTGGAGCAGCTGAGGGAGGTTCTCCCGATGAGAATTACTACAGCGTGTTTTGGGGTGCTCAAGAGGGTAACTCCTGGTTAAGGGAAGGTCGGAAGGGGGGGGCACAGTTTGTCGTGCTTGACTGCATGAGGTACAACACAGGACTGCCCCGGTCTCCAAAAGACTGGACTATAGGGGATGTGCAGAAAGAATGGCTGACACAGGCCTTAAAGTACGACGCGGATTGGAAATTTGTTCTGGACCACCATATGCTTGGGGGCTGGCCGGCAGGATCAAATGAGGGAGACACAAGCTATTCCTATGGAAGAGGACCACTGTTTAATGCCGATGACTATGGAGATTTTGTCAATGATCCCAACCTCGTGGAACAGGTCGCCCTGACAAAACTTATGGGGGATAATGGAGTCGATCTCAATGTTTACGGACATGATCACATCTTTACGATGAATGATATGGACGTAGAGAGGACTGGGAGAAAGATGTACGGTCTCTGTGTCGGCACCCCTAAACATATCGGGGAATTGGATTGGTATAAAGGAGATTATTGGGAGAGGTTCTATGGTAAATACGGCCAGTACTGGGGGAGTGCTGAACAAGCAGATTTTTGGGGACCTTCGGGTTATACAAAACTAACAATCACGAAGAGCTCGGTGAGAATTGATTATATCCGGTCAGCGATCAACCATCCCTATACCAATATTCCACAGAGTGTGGCCATAGGAGATACAGTCCAATCCATTCTTATTTGATGTAGCCAAGAGCTTTGAGCATCTCTTCCACATCTTTGCCGATCTTCACCTCTTCTTTGCTGCGCAATATATTTCGAGAGAATTCATCCAATTTTTTCTTGAGTTCAGTAATTATTTTCTGCTGAGCTTGCTCTGTATAAATATCGATCTTTTCACCAAAATCATTCTGAAGGTCATAGAGTTCATACAGCTGGTCTTCGGGAGTAAAAATCAGATGCCAGGGATAATCAATAATGGCAAACTTTTCTTTGACCGCCTCGGGTTTATATGTTTCCTCGAAAATTGAATAACGGGATTTCTTTCTTAGTTTGTTGAGATTTCTTCCCATATAATCGGGTATGTTTTTAAATTTCATGGTATCCATGACCGTCGGAGCGATATCAAGAAGAGTGACATATTCTTGGCTGACCGTATCCTTCTTTGAATGAAGAGGATTATAGATGATGAGCGGAACGTGCATATAGACATTCTGAAGAAAATGAATATGCCCCACATGAAGATCTCCGAAATAATTCCTGTATTCGCCCAGGCCTTCGCCATGGTCCCCGACCACCAGAATATGGGTTTTATCCATGAGATCGAGCTCTTTTAATTTTGAAAGAAGTTTGCCAATCTCAGAGTCCATGTATTCGACTTCGGCTTTGTACAGTTCTTTTGTACTCTCTATCGAGGAGGGATTAGGTTTTCCTCGGAAAGTCACGTTTATCTGACGCGGCGTAGAAAGATTGGTGATGGCGATCATTGCGTTTTTTTTGAAGAATAAAGTTCTTTTTTCTTGACGGATGAACCAACCCCAGAACAGGTCGATGTCGATGACCTTGTCTTCAGGAGGCACCGAAAAATCAAGCGTATCGAGCCTTGCGAGGAATCCCTCCTGGTCTTCCATATCGTCATTGACAATATCGAATCTGACAATATTTTTTCCGGATTTGAGATGAAGTTCGAGTTCGTTTTTTTCGTATTTTCCCAGGTTATATGTTCCCACCGCTTCGTCATTGAGATAAATTGTCAGCTCTGCTGGCATTCCCGGAGGGTAATAGGGATCATGAGGGTCCGAATAGTGTACCCACATGAAAAATTTGCCCTCCTCTTTACTGTCCAGCCAATCGAATACTCGTCTGTTGACTTCTTCCGCGGTCAGATACCATCTCTTTTCGGGAAATTCGTCTCTGTATACGTCAAAACCCTCAGCAAGTCCAAACTGAGATTTGAGGACACCCAGAGAAATGAATGCGGACGTCTGATAGCCATTTTTCTGGAACAGGGAGGGAAAAGAAGGATGTTTTTTTCTTTCTGGTATGATTTGTCCATTATTATAATTTTTTATTACATGGGGAGGCTCAGAGAAAAAGAGGGAAGCGTGAGAAGGGAGTGTGATGGGGATGAGGCTGAAACAGTTTTCAAATCGGGTTCCCTGCTGAGCTAAAGAATCGATATTTGGAGTGGACGCATTTTGGGAACTGTAGGCACTGATGTAGTCAGCCCTCTGTGTATCCAGAGTGATAAGGATAAAATTGAGATCCTCTTTGGACTTCCGGCAGCCAAAAAAATAAAGGGCCAAAACGATGCAGGAAAATGAAAGAAATAAGCGTGCAAAATAATTTGCTGAGAATTTGATTTTTCTTTTATAATACAATTTTCGTCTTCTTCTTTGCTGTCTATTTTCTTGAGAAAACAACGGCTGAATTTAATATTATTAAAAAAAAACAAAAATATGTCAAAATGTTTGCATCTTTCAAAATATTTTTATACAATCAATCCTTTTATTAAAAGCAAGTGGTAGAAATAATATTAGTATTTGCTGTGTTCGGACTCTTGTCATTTGTTATGGTTATTGTGAACAAGATCCTCGGGCCAAAAAAATCATCCCCCATTAAAGAATCTCCGTTTGAGTGTGGAAGCCCCTATCTCCAAGATTCCATTTATCCAGTTCCTATCAAGTATTATCTTGTTGCATTCCTTTTCCTTCTCTTTGATGTCGAAGTTGTCTTTTTCTTTCCTTGGGCATTGGTTTTTAAGAAATTGGGATCCTCTGCTTTGCTCATTATGTTCGCCTATGTCCTCATCCTGGTTGTCGGATTTGTTTATGCCTGGAAAAAAGGAGCTTTTCATTGGGAAGAATAAAACCGAGACACCATTATCCTGAAGAGCGAAAATACAAAGGCGGTTTTTTTACGACCAAACTGAACTATGTTATGGGATGGGGAAGAAAATTTTCTATTTTTCATTATCCGTTCATTACCGCATGCTGCGGAATGGAGTATATGTCGGCCGCCTGCGCTCACTGGGATTTTGACCGCTTTGGCGTCGGGATGACAACATTTTCTCCTCGTCAATCAGATATGCTTTTTGTTGTTGGAACAATTTCCCATAAAGAAGCTCCGGTACTTCGGACTGTTTATGAACAGATGTGTGAGCCCAAATGGGTTATCGCCTGTGGAGCATGTACTCTAAGTGGTGGGATTTACGACAACTATGCGGTTGTGCAGGGAATCGATAAAATTATCCCGGTCGATGTGTTTATTCCGGGATGTCCTCCGCGTCCGGAGACAATCCTGGATGCTATAGAAAAGTTACAAGATAAAATTCAATATCAACAACAAGATTGGCGATGGAAATCAAAAAAGTAATCGACGAACTTAAAGTCAAATTTAAAGACGACATTACAGAATTCTCTAATCAATTTGGGGATGAAGTTATCCGAGTAAAAAGAGAATCCCTGCTGGATATCGTTGGATTTCTCAAAAAGACACCCCATAATTTTGTTATGCTTTTAGACCTGACGTGTGTGGACTACATGGGAGAAGATCTGCGTTTTGAAATGGTTTACCACCTTTATTCCATAACGAATAAAACTCGCCTGAGAATAAAAATTAGACTCGACGAAGATGACCTCAAGATAGATTCGTTGACTTCCTTCTGGGGAAATGCCAGTTGGCTGGAAAGGGAAGTCTTTGATATGTTTGGTGTTCATTTTAACGGTCATCCGGATTTGAGAAGACTGTTTATGTATGATGGATTCGAAGGTTATCC
>VAPB010253122.1_pt1 | contig 13940 bp, 16 predicted proteins | sample 3395101 | NCBI WGS metagenome assembly VAPB01 (sample SAMN08290433, study PRJNA428436) | hydrothermal vent metagenome | isolation source: Deep-sea hydrothermal vent chimney | place: Indian Ocean: Southwest Indian Ridge | reverse complement strand
GTCAGATATAATGAGTGCTTTCATCGCGATACAATCTCTTAATATTTGTTTTCTGCCAGCTGTCACAGCAGTATTTTCATAATCATAAGCGAAACCATGTAATCAGTAAAGCTCTATCTGAAACATAAAAAATCAAGGATCACCCAAATAAGATCAGGAAAAATCAACTTCCACTACTTATAGTATTCATTTCCAGTTCATATCAAGCTGTTTTATGGCATTTTTCTTGCAATTATTTAAATATATTCGATTTCAGGGGTATAGTACCCCTTGTTAAAGGTAAAATGTACCCAGTATGATATCAAACTCAAAAAGATTGATTCTGCTATTTCTGGCAACTCTAATAGGTGCCTGTACCCGTCAGGCCCATACTGCTCCATATATCAATTTTTCAAAAGTAGGGTCTGGTCAGGAACTTACAGCTACTATTGACCCCTTTATTCCCCCCACCAGAATTCCAGATCAGCCAATCTACACACCCACTCCTAGTGAACCCATCCCGCTGCCTACATTGAGAACCGAAGATATATATTATTCGGTCCAATGGGGTGATACTGTGAAATCAATTGCTCACCGATATAATATACTTCCTGAGCAAATCATCGATGCCAACCAAATTACAAATCCAAGTTTGATCTATACAGGCCAGCAGTTGCTGCTTCCCGCACCGAAAACCAGCGAGACTGGACCTTCCTACAAAATTATTCCTGATTCGGAATTAATTCGCAGTCCTTATACAGTTAGATTTCAGATTGACTCGTTTATCAATAATCAGCCAGGTTTCTTAAAAGAATATCAGGTTGAGGTAAATGGTGAAGAACTTAGTTCTGGAGAAATTATTTCGCGGATATCCCAGGATTATTCTGTGAATCCCCGCCTGCTTTTAGCAGTCATTGAACATCAATCGGGTTGGCTGAGTTCAAAGGACAATCAAGATAATCCCTATCCACTGGGTTACCGTGAATTCGGATATGAAGGATTATTTTATCAACTTGCCTGGGCAGCTGATGAACTCAACCGGGGATATTATCTCTGGAAGGTGAAAGGCATCGGAAGCTGGACTCTTAAAGATGGGATCAATGTACCCATCGATCCTACGATCAATGCGGGCACTGCGGGTGTTCAGAACCTGTTTGCACAATTACTTCCGCTCCAGGAATGGACTCCAGTTGTAACAGAGTACGGCTTTGTAATTACTTACATCAATTTATTTGGCTACCCCTTTGATTTTACGTTCACACCCCTGATACCGGGTGATTTAACCCAGCCTCAGCTGCAGCTGCCATTTGAAGATGGCGTTACTTGGTTGTATTCCGGTGGCCCTCATGGAGGATGGGATACTGGGTCAGCCTGGGCGGCAATTGATTTTGCTCCCCTGGCAAAAGACCAGGGATGTCAGCCCAGCGATGAGTGGGTTGTGGCAGTTGCTGATGGAATTATCACCCGCTCAGACCATGGTGCGGTAGTTCAGAGTATTGACGGGGATCCTTATGACCAGGCTGGCTGGTCTATCTTGTATATGCATATCGACCCCCGGGACCGGGTTGAATTTGGCACCAGATTGCAGGCTGGCGATAAAATAGGTCATCCTTCCTGTGAAGGCGGGATTTCAACCGGAACCCATCTGCATATTGCCCGGCGGTATAATGGGGAGTGGATCCCTGCTGACCAAGATCTACCATTTAATTTAGATGGTTGGATAACCCAGGGATTGGGATACGCATATCAAGGCTTGATGGTGCGGGGTGATCAAACTATCCGGGCCGAGGACACAAAAACTAATTTTAATCGCATTGAACGGTAGAAAACAGTGAAAAGACTCATCATAGTTCTACTGGCATTTTCCCTCGTCGGGTGCAGTTTTTATCAAAAAACGCCCCCAATATTTGTTCCCCCTATGGGCTTTACTGCGACTCCGGAAACTCCCTTTGTGGAACCTACCTCAGAACCAACAATTCAACCAACTGTCACTCAGAACTCTGAAATTAACCCCACACCCACACTTTATATTCCACCCACAGAAACCTTGGTTCCCACGCCCGACGTGCAGCGCGAGCCAATTGTCTATCATGCCCAGGCGGGGGATACCCTGGATGTGGTGGCCACCCACTTTGGAGTTAGTAAGGATCAGATTAAATCTAATGAGGATATCCCCGAATTTTCATTCATTAATCCGGGCACTCTTCTGGTCATCCCCCAGGTACTTATCAATACTACGGCTGAAACCCATCTGCTTCCAGATAGTGAGTTTGTTTACTCACGAGCAATCACTGATTCCGATTTTCCTGGAGATGTGGTTGATTTTGTCAACCAGGCAGGAGGTTATCTCAGTGAAACAAGGGAATATGAACATTCTTCACTCACCCATGGTGGTGAAATAGTCAGGGAGATCGCTCAGAATAATTCCCTGAATCCATTCCTGCTCCTGGCACTATTGGAATACCAGAGCCACTGGGTTTATGGTCAACCTCAAAACGTGGCTCAGCTGAAATACCCTCTTGGATATATAAACTACGATGATAAAGGCTTGGTTAACCAACTTCGCTGGGCTGTAAATCAGCTCTCCATCGGTTATTACGGCTGGCGAGAAGGCAGATTAACCGAGATCTTCCTGGAAAATTCGCAACATCCAACCAGCGAGGTAACAGCCAGGATTGAACCCAGCCTTAACGCCGGAACCGTGGCACTGCAATATTATTTCTCGCAAACCTTTGATAGCGATAAATGGATCCAGGCGCTGGATGATGATACCGGTTTCATAACAACCTACGAGGAGATGTTTGGATCACCTGAAAGCAGAACAAAATACGAACCCCTCTTTTCTCACGATCTGAACCAGCCAGACCTGCAGCTTCCTTTTTTGGCTGGATCAGTCTGGAATTATACCGGGGGTCCCCATGGCGCCTGGGAACGGGAAGGTTCTCTGTCGGCTATTGATTTTGCACCATCTGGTTTCAAGGGAGAATGCTCCAAATCATACGCCTATGTGACAGCGTCTGCGCCCGGGTTGGTAGTCCGGGCTGAAAATGGCCTGGTTGTTATAAATCTGGATTTTATCGATAACGAACATTCCGGATGGGTATTGTTATACCTGCATATTGCAACGGATGGCCGCCTGGTAAATAAAGGAGATGAAGTTCGCATGGGAGATCGCCTGGGACACCCATCATGCGAGGGTGGAATCTCCACCGGCACCCATGTACACATGGCCCGAAAGTATAATGGAGAATGGATGACCGCTGATGGACCAATCCCCTTTGTACTCAGTGGTTGGACCGTTCATAACGGATCAGCTCCCTATAAAGGCAGTTTGACTAAACCGGGAAATAATATCGTGGTAGCCAGCCCGTTCAGCGCCCCGGGCAGCCAGATTAAGCGGTAAAATAGAGGCCTATGTCCCGCCCCCAGGATCTCACTTATAAATGCTTTTTATGCCTCACTCGCAGCAGCTGGATGCTGGTTGTCCTGCTCTCAGCTTGCCTTCCTCAAATTCCCTCAAGTGAAAATACCCCTCCGGTAGAAGCCACTGCCACTGACGTCTTCCCTCCAATCTCCTTTACTGAGAGACCCGTCTATTCCCCAGGTGAAAAAGTTGCCTATACTGCTCAATCTGGTGATAACCTCTCCAATCTGGCATATCGATTTAATACCACCAAAGAGGAAATCCTCGCTGAAAATCCCATCATCCCGGAGGATGCCACCACTTTACCTCCCGGATTGCCCATGGTCATCCCGATTTATTATGAAGCCCTATGGGGGTCCCAGTTTCAAATTCTTCCTAACTGCACATTTATCAACGGCCCCTCCCAGGAAAACTTCGATATCAATCAATATATAGAATCTCAGCCAGGCTGGTTTAATAATTATCATCAGTTTGCCGCTGAAGAAACCCGGTCAGGAGCAGAAATTATTTCCTATATCTCTAACAGTTTCAGCATCAGTCCAAAAATCCTCCTGGCAGTTCTTGAGTATCAGCTTAGCGCGTTGAGCAATCCAAATCCTCCTGAAGATCTACTGGAAGGATACCCACTTGGATATGAAGAAACTGGTTATCATGGTCTTTATATTCAACTTGTCTGGGCTGCTAATACGCTCAATCAGGGTTATTATGGTTGGCTAACCAACCATATAGACACTCTGGAATTCATTGATCGAACTATTGAACATCCAGATCCCTGGCAAAATGCCGCCACCGTTGGACTGCAGTACTATTTTTCCCGGCTTGAATCCAGGGAAGATTATAACCATACCATCAGCCCCGAGGGATTCCTCTTAACCTATCTGAGGCTGTTTGGTGATCCCTGGAGCTGTGACCCACACATTCCAGGCAGTTTACGGCAGCCAACCTTTGTCCTGCCCTTTGAAAGTGGAAAAACTTGGGCATTTACCGGAGGTCCTCATACCGGTTGGGGCCAGGGTGATCCCTGGGCTGCCCTTGATTTTGCTCCCCCAAGCGCTGAGAGTGGATGCGAGATCACATCGGAATGGGCAGTGGCAGTTGCGCCGGGAATCATCGCCCGCTCTGAACTAGGGTTGGTCGAGTTGGATTTGGATGGTGATGGAGACCACCGCACAGGCTGGGTTATCTTATATCTCCATCTGGAAACCCAGCATAAAGTTAGAGTTGGAACCCTGGTTGAAGCTGGCGATATGATCGGTCATCCATCCTGCGAAGGTGGAGAGAGCACAGGATCACATATTCACATCGCCCGGAAATATAATGGGGAATGGATCCCGGCAGCTGGCGTGCTGCCCTTTGTAATGAATGGTTGGATTCCGCAGGAAGGTCCCGCAGAATACCTGGGAACGTTAATCCGCTTTACGGAAACTGTTACAGCTAGCGTCGATGCTGAACAGAAAAGTTTAATAAACGCACCAACTCCTGTTCCCTGATATATTCAAAGTAATTTTCATTTAAATTGCAAAAATACCTTTGCCGGGCAATCCTGCAAGGATATTTTTTTACTGAATCTGGAGTTATCTCTCCCAAAACAGCCGTTTTGCCCAGAAATATTAATATTATTAATGTATTCTTTAATTTTTCTTATATTTCCCCTTGACATTCTAAACTTTTTTGATATACTGTAAGCAATATTCACTTTCCTAAACAGGAGATTAAGATGTTTACAACAAGTTTAGCGGAATATAAAATCAAACAAAACGAACTTCACATTCAGGCTGAAAATTATCGCCTGGTGAAATCATTCGAACAGCCCAACCCCCTGCTTTCCCGGTTTGTCAACGTTGTTGGTAGATTACTGGTCAATTCCGGTCAGCAGCTGCTAACATATTCGCGGGCTGCTCTCTAAATTTAAGGGCATCATTCAACAGCTTTTAATCTGATATATAAATGTTTACAACAAATTTAGTGGAATTCCATACTCGTCGAACTGAACTTCACAATCAGGCAGAAAAATACCGCTTAGTGAAATCTCTGGAAAAACCCAATCCCGTTTTTAGCCGGATTGTCAATGCGCTTGGTAAATTGTTGATCCAATCCGGTCAGCATCTGATCAGTCGCGTCCAGACCGCCCACTAATCACGCTAAGTCATAATAAGGAGAAAATAATGCATCCATTACCATCACAATGTCCCATTTGCCAGGGCAAAATTATTGTCACCCAAATTAGCTGCCGGGACTGCGACACCACAATTAACGGCCGGTTCTCTTCCCGGACATTTTCCCAACTCACGCCGGAACAAATGGATTTTGTGGAAAATTTTGTCCGTCTGGAAGGCAAGATCAAACACATGGAAAAAGAGCTCAAAGTTTCTTATCCCACGATTCGCAAGAAACTACATGAAGTTATACGGGCATTAGGTTATGAACCTGGAGGCGAGGAAGGCCTGTCAGTATTATCGGATAAGGAACGCCAGCAAATTCTGAATGATCTAGATGAGGGCAAAATCAATTATGAAGACGCCATGAAACAGCTCAAGAACGAGGAAAAATAACATGGCTGAACGCATAATTCCTAAAGAAGACCTCAAAAAAATTGAAGTGGTCAGCGGGGGCAGCCTTTTTCTAACGGGTTGGAACAGAGACGAGATCCGGATCAAGGAGTTATCGGACCAGGATGAGGTCAAGAAAAAGAAAACACAGCTCAATTTGGCATTTGCAAATGACGCTATCATCCATGTTCCTCACTCGCTCGAAATCGTTATTGAGGCCGTTGGCGGTGATGGGTCCATCCGGGGGATCAGGGGCAAACTCGAGATTTCCACTATTGGGAGAGATTTGAGCTTGATTGATATCGATTCAGCGAAAATCGGATCGGTTGGCGGGGATTTAATCGCTAGCCGGGTCCAGGGAGATTTATTGATAGAGACCACCGGTGGAGATGCACTGGTAGATAATATCCAGGGACAAATTTCACTTCAGCAAGTGGGGGGTGATGTTCACCTGGAAAAAGTGGGCGGAGGGATCGAGGTCATCACCGGAGGTGAGGCTAGTCTCAGCTTCCACCCTGTACCATGGCAAGCTTACCAGGTAAAAGCAGGAGGTGATATCTCGGCCTCTATTCCTGACGAAAGCTCTGCAGACTTATCCATCCACAGTGGAAAAGAAGATATCACAGTCATTATTGGAGATATCGATCAAAAACTCAAGGAAAAAGATTTTTCCCGGCAATTAGGCGAAGGCGGCCCTGCCTTAATGCTTTCAGCCGGAGGAAAAGTATTTTTTACAGGAGATGATTTTACCTGGCTTAAAAACATCAAGATCAACGCAGATGAGCTAGAAAATCTTGCGGTAGATTTTTCTGCTCAAACTGCCGAACAAATCAAGAACCAATTGGGACGCCTTGAAGAAGATCTAAGGGAATCTCTTTCCGGATTATCGGAATCTTTGGATTCCATGGGCATATCAGAAGAAAACCTCCAAAAAATCACTGCCCAAATCGAAGATAGCAGCCGCTTGGCCATCCAGAAAGCTGAAATTGCCGCTGTAAAAGCCCAGGCCAAGGTCGAAAAGAAAATTGCCCAGGCTCGCAAGAAAGCCCTCAAATTCAAATCAAAAACTAAGGGATTTGATGTAAGTGAATTCCTCGCCAAGCAGGAACAAAAAAAGACTGTGTCAGCGGAAGAACGCATGTTGATCCTGAAAATGCTTCAGGAAAAGAAAATATCCCCAGAAGAAGCGGATGACTTGTTACAAGCATTGGAGGGTAAGAAAAAGCGATGAGCCCAACTGATGAGCGTTTAGAAATACTTGAAATGATCCAACGGGGAACGATCAGTCCCCAGGAAGGTTTAAACCTGATTGAAGCCCTTGGAGAAACCTGGGAAGAAGAACTTGAATCATCCCTGGAAATGAATGGAGGCGAATCGGAGTCACTACTCCCTGCCCCGAATTTTGAAGGGGAAGATTTTAAGAAGTGGAGGGACTGGTGGATAATTCCCTTTTGGTTAGGAGTCGGTATTACTACCCTGGGTGGCGCCCTGATGTACTGGGCCTGGTCAGCAAACGGATTGGGGGTTGGTTTTGTTCTGGCCTGGTTCCCATTCCTGATTGGTGTAGGAATAATGGTGCTGGGATGGAACAGTAAAACCGGCCTCTGGGTCCATATCAGGATCCATCAAAAACCGGGTGAAACCCCCAAACGGATTGCCATCAGTTTACCAATCCCTATTCGATTCTTTGCCTGGACTATCAGAACTTTTGGAAGTTTCATTCCCGGTTTAGATACCACAGGAATTGATGAAGTCATCCTGGCTCTGGGTAATAACTCCCCGGGAGATCTCCCCCTGAGCATAAATGTCCGTGATGATGAGGACGGAGAACAAGTAGAAGTCTATATCGGGTAGGATTGATCACCCAATACGAGGAGAAATCAGTATGGTTACCAGTGAAGAACGAATGAAAATCCTAAAAATGATCAATGACGGGAAAATCAGCGCGGAAGAAGGCTCACAGCTGTTATCCGCATTATCACAAAGAAGTGATAAACCCCACAGAACAGCCAGGCGCTCCCTTTCAAATCAAATGCTCCACGTTCGGGTGACAGATATGTCCACAGGAAAAGCCAAGGTAAATGTAAACGTGCCCATGAAACTGATTGATGCGGGTATAAATATTGCGGCACAATTCATTCCCGAGATGGAAAACGAACAAATGATGGAGGCAATCAAGGAAGCTTTATTAGAAAATTTGAGCGGCAAGATCGTAGATGTGATTGATGAAGAAGATCAGGAACACGTTGAAATCTTTATCGAGTAATAATTCTCTGTGTCGGGTGGATAAACGAAAAGAGCCTGGAATTTCCAGGCTCTTTTCGTTTATTGGATTTATCGATGATTATTTATCAGACGGAACATCTTCTGAGACAGTAGTAATCACATCATGTGACGCCGGCACATACTCTGGAACAATGATCATCATAATCACATAAACCCAGAACAGACCGCTACCTGTGACAAAAAAGCCCAGCACAAACAGCAAACGAACCAGGGTAGGATCAATATCAAAATAATCGGCGATTCCAGCGCATACACCTGCGATCATTCGATCATCAACAGATCGGTGCAGTTTCTTGTATTCATTAGTCATCAAATTCTCTCCTAATCTTCTATATTCAATTTTCTACCCAATATACGTCTATCGGCTTTAAAAGTTGTATGTTCTGGACCAACAGGATCACACTTTCGGCGCATCTAAAATCATCATCTATTGTTCTAACAATAAGAAAGTAATAAATATTTGATAGAATCATGACAATTAAAAATAAAAGAGGATATATGGATATTTACGATCAAAACGCAAGCTCTGTGAATATCAGTGAAAGATTAAAGAAAATACGAGAAGAACGGGGGTTGTCTATTCGAGCTCTTGGGCGTTTAAGTGGATTATCTGCAAATGCCTTAAGTGTAATTGAAAGGGGGCTTTCATCACCATCTGTCAGCACCCTCTACAAGATCTCTACTGCCCTTGAGATTCCTGTCACGGCTTTTTTTGAAGAAACTCCTTCACAGCGGGACGTTGTGCTGATCAAATCAAACGAAAGGAAGCGCATTCCCTTACATAGAGGATTGTGGGAAGGTTTAGGAGGGGAACAGTTTGAAGGCACAGTTGAGCCTTTTATGGTCACTCTGGAAGCAGGGACCAGCAGCGGCAGATTTCCCATGGCACACTCAGGGCATGAATTTGTATTTTGTCTTCAGGGTGAGCTCGCCTACGAGGTGGGAGAAACCACATATTCTCTTGAATCCGGCGACGCGCTGTTGTTTTCTGCTGCACAGGAGCATAAATGGCACAATCCCGGGAAAAACGTCACCAATGCACTGATCATCCTGTGCGGTTTCCATGATGGCGAAAGTCCCAGCAAATACCACCAGGCATCGACAACAGGTGAAGAAGTCGAAAAATAACCCCATTATTTAATAAAAAAACAGCCTCCAAGAAAACTGTGAGGCTGTTTTTAATTTTAACTGGGAAATTACACAAAAACGATTTGAGCGCCTTCGGTAATGTCCATAAACTCCATCGCACCCAGGACTGTTGCTCCCTCAATCAGGTCATCCTGGGTCAATTTCATCATATCCATGGACATTTTGCAACCGTAAATATTGGCTCCTGCATCCACAAGAAGCTTCATGAACTCTGGAACACGGGGGAAACCCAGCTTCTTGATTTCACCACGCATCATCCACGAGGCAGCAGCGGATATCCCGGGAATCGCACCTAACAGAGTGGGAATTCCAAACCAGGGGTGCATGTTGGGATTACCAACTGTAGCCACAGTAAGTCCGCTCATTTTCTTTTTGGTGATGATGTCCAATCCCCAGAAAGTAAAGAACATTTCCACGTCAATCCCACTCATTCTAGCTGCGTTAGCCAGGATAAGAGGTGGATATGCCATATCCAGAGACCCCTTGGATGCTATCAAAGCCAGTTTTCGATTTCCGGTTGTTCCTGAACTTTTTTGTAAATCTTTGGAAGGTTTTGCCATATTGATCTCCTTTAACTAAATGCAGCCGGTAGGTTTTTTGAGCCCGGCGATATTGGCGGCAAGTTTTGCCGGTCCATCCGGGAATAACTGATACATCTCTTTCATGCTGACATCGGTTTGCTGGGTAATGCGCCGCAGCGTGGGGGGTTCGCCGCTGCTTTCAAAATCAGCTCTGGCGAAGTCAATCACCGCCCAATGTCGATCAGAAAGCTGAACTTCGAGTGCTTCAGCAATAGCCTGACCAATTTCCTTGGTCCAGGCAGCTTCATCTACCAAAAAGCCATCGTCATCGAAATCAACGGTATCTAGAATATCTTGGGGCATAATATGTCTCCTTTTATTGAAACTAATCAGTTATTAATCCCGGGTAGTTGTACCCAGGGACTGTAATACTTTTAGCAGGCGGTACATTCCAGTCCTGGTCTCTGGTTTTACAAGTTCCCGCATGAGTGAGAACAGGGATGGAGCTGAAAACTCTTCATCAGCAGGAAGCTGCAAAGCCAGGAGGGCTCCATTCAAATCAGTCAGAGTACTTGTTTGAGATAAGGTATCAAACAAATCTCTGGCCTGATCGAATAAACCACCTTGTTCCAGGCGGTCCAGGGCTTCCACGGCAGCAGAAAATACCTGTTTGCCAAGCAGATCGACTTCATCTGCTATCCCCATCAGGGCTTCAAATCTATCCATCATAGTGAGGATCAAATGAGTATTACGAAGCACTCGTTTGAGGAGGAATAACAAATCTTCCAATGAGAATTCGGCACCTATTTCTTCCAATTCTGTGATTGCCAGGTTTACAAGCTGGTTTCCAATAGGAATTAAGTCCGCTTTCAATTCATCAAATTCCTGACTGCGGCGCTGTTGAAGTTCAGCTTGTTCAGTAAGGATCAGCATTTGAATAGTCAGCTGATCAACTTTATCGTGAAGCAGGGCGAGATCTTTATTCATGGATCACTTCCACTTTCCAGCCATAGTCATCTGGGATTCAAAAGGCATTTCGCCGCCTTTCAACAAGATATTCCAGTACATCCAGCGGAACATCATTTTGCCCCAGTGATTTGCAGGAGATTCTTTCAACAATGAAAATGGTCCCAATCCTGGCAGAGGATACTTACCGGGCAATGGTTCCACATCGTAGTTAAAATCAATCAGAATGCCCTGCTCAAAACCAGACTCAATAAAACAATTGGCATGGCCATCAAAATCTGGCAGCGGCTCTAGCCCTTCCATATGGCGCAGCATGTTTTCAATTAAAACATCCAGCATGAAGTGCGCCACCGACCCAGCCTTTGAGGTTGGCGCGTTACCAGCATCGCCGATCACCCAGACATTTTCCCAGGAATTTGCCTGCAGGGTATGCTTGTCGATCGGAACATAATTTAATTCATCACCCATGCCCGATTTTCCAATCACTTCAGATCCCATATTGGTAGGGATGGTAATCAACAGGTCATAAGGAATTTCCCGTTCATCCCAGGATCGAATTGTTTGCTTCTTATTATCAACTTCACCGATATTGAAATTCGGCTCGATAATAATATTCTTGGTTTCCAACATGCCACCCAATATATCGGCTGCCCGGGGCTTGGTAAAAGCTCCATCCAGTGGAGTTGCATAAACAATCTCGACTTTGTCCCGGATGCCTTTCTCGTGGAAAAACCAATCAGCCAGGAATAAAAATTCCAGGGGCGCAACCGGGCATTTAATGGGCATTTCAGCAACATTGAGCACCAGTCTGCCGCCTTTCCAGAATTTGAAGAAGCTGGCCAAATCCACAGCCCCATCAGGAGTGTAAAAATCAAAGATGTTTTTACGCCAGCCCCCTCCGTCCAGTAATCCTTCTGTTTCACCAGGTTGAATATGGGCCCCGGTCGCAATTACCAGATAATCATAGGAAATGACCTGTTTATCCCGGGTTAAGGTCACTCTATTCTTATCGGGTTCAATCAATTCAATATCGGATAGAATTAATTTGACGCTGTTGGGAATAAAATCTCTCTTGGGTTTTTGAACATCTCTGGAAGAATAAATTCCAAAGGGAATGAACAATAAACCCGGCTGGTAATAATGCGTTTCATCGCGATCAACTAAAATGATCTCCCATTTCTGAGAATCCAACTCATGGATCATTTTATTGGCTACCATGGTGCCGCCCGTACCAGCACCTAAAATTAACAATGTTTTCATCTAAAGAACTCCCGATCCTAAACATTTCAACAAATAAATTTCTTCCTGCATTTGAGTTGATGGCTCAATAAATCACAATCTACGCAGGTGTAAACCGGACAACTTTACCATGTTACACCATGTGTCAAGAAGGACAATGTGACATCCTTCACATTCGTTATGGAATATTCTTATCACAGGGTCACTTTCCATAAGTCAACCCGACCCGTAAATCTCAAATTTGAGGCTAAAGGGTTATTTCCTTGTATAATAAAGAAGTATTACCCTACACATGGGAGGTATCAATGAAACTAAACATCAAAGCATTTGCTCTGGCAGCTGGCCTGGTTTGGGGGATTAATTGGTTTGCGGTAACGTGGTGGATGATAATCCTTGATGGAAATTCACCAGAAACTTTTCTGGTTGGCAAGATGTACCGTGGTTATACAATTAGCCCGATTGGCAGTCTGGTAGGTTTTCTGTGGGGTTTCCTGGATGGATTTTTGATTGGTTTAATGGTTGCCTGGATTTACAATAATGTAGCTCCCCGGTTTACACAGAAGGAAGAATAAAGGCTCATTAACATAAACAAAAAGAGCCGTGAAGATTCTCTTCGCGGCTCTTTTGTTACCAGGTATTTTCAGGTGAGGGTTATTTTGCCCTTTCGCAAACCCAGCAGAACCAGACCAACTAAAAAGGGGGCGCTGCAGATGGAACGAACATTCTGAACACCAGACCAGATCCCATCTGGCTGTATCTCGTCCTTTCCATTAACCTGAATGAAGTCCTGCTGAATTTGACTTACGCCGTCTTCTTCCGACACAATTTCATAAGCCTTGCCAGCAATCACAAAGATCACTCGATCGCCCAGGGCCAGGATTTTACCCAATGAGGGCTGCATGCTAATCAAGTCAAAGTAAGCCTCAGAACTAAATCCGATCGGAACAGTTTGCATGCGGCCGGGATCAAAAAGGCTGTCAATCCAGACTCCCTCTCTGTACAGGAATGTTTTATCACCCACATATTTTAAGGCTGGTTGGCCTGAATATTCTCCAGAAGAATTTCCGGAAAATACCGGCTGCGGAACTGATTCGGCGGATCTTAAATTAGATTCAGCATCTGCCTTACCCACTGCTTCTGCGCCAACTGCAGGTCCAGAATATTCCTGCATCAATTCCTCAGCGGCATCATTCAATCCTTCGGCAGAAAAAATATCGTGCTCTTCAATCAAGAAGGATGTATAAGGAGTGATAATCCCATAGCGAATACTCAGTTGGACTATAGCGTCCACCCACTCCTGGTTTTCTCCCTGGTGCCTGATTTGACCCAACAGGTAACCAATCTTGCGGGTTGCCCACAATCGGGGTATATAGGCATTTGAACGATAAGGATCCATCTCAGACCCAAAATCAACCCGGTAAGAAAATGATTCCACCCGGGAATTTATCTGGCCTGTCAACACAATCCTGCTTCTGCCGGAGTGAGCCGCCGGTAATCGGTAGCGGCCAGTAACGGTTAATTGGGTCCCTGAATATAAATCCGGCAAAACAGGCGGGTAGATTTCATCAACAATAATGTCTCCGAAATCCAGTTCCAAATTGGTTAACACCGGTGTTTTGATCCTGGAAAAAAGCTTCGAAACTTCCTCGTCAATTCTTTCACCAGGGCGAACATAACTAACCAGCCCCCGGTTATCTTCTGCGAGGATATCCAGCAGTTCAGTATTGACGTCATCCCCAACTCCAAAAGCAAATAATCGGACACTGCTATCAGATAATCCACTCACATTATTGATGATTTGATCAATTTCGGTGATCCCCTCAGTTG
>VAPB010230676.1_pt1 | contig 14015 bp, 12 predicted proteins | sample 3395101 | NCBI WGS metagenome assembly VAPB01 (sample SAMN08290433, study PRJNA428436) | hydrothermal vent metagenome | isolation source: Deep-sea hydrothermal vent chimney | place: Indian Ocean: Southwest Indian Ridge | reverse complement strand
GTTGCTTGGGTCTGCTCCAGGTGTGGGGGCGCAGCCGTTTACCAAAACCTGCCATGGGAATGACAACTTTCAATTTCTGATCCATAATTTCCCCTTTTAAGACTCTTTTTCCAAATTTTCATTATAACGGAAGCGCGAAGCGAGGTGTACTGACAAATGACAGTGTTTAATCTGTCATTGCGAGGAGGCCGCAGGCCGACGCGGCAATCTCCTGATAGGATTAGGACCAAAGATTATGAAATCCCCGAGAACTGGGGATTGCCGCGCTCTCTTCGTTCGCTCGCAATGACAGTATTATTTCAACTGCTCTTCCAGTTCTGCCATGGTATTTTCAATCAAGTCCACTACAGAACCCTAAAACATCTCGCTCGAGGGAGAGTTGGCACTCTCCCAGCTATCAAATCCGCAGGAGCTGGCCTTTCGTCTAAGCTCAAGACAGGCGCTCCTGCTTGAGCTTGGGGGTAGGTCAAGACCGAAGGATGCTGCCGGAGAGGAAATGTCAATGATAATCCCATTTCGACTGCGATCAGCTTCGCTTCTCTCCGCTCAATGAGTTGGGTGGTTGACTGATTCCGGAGACTATTATTTCAGCTGCCCCTCCAAATCAGCCATGGTGGATTCAATCAACTGCACAACCGATCCCAAGGTATCCTTGTCAAAAGCCAATTTGGCGCCTGATATTTCATAAAGCTCCGGCAAGGATGCCGTTCCCCCAAGAGCCAGGGCTGCCCGGTAATCCCGGATAGCTTGGGCGGGGTCCTGGCGGGCTTTTTCCCAGATCTGGAATGCTCCCAGGGAGGCCAGGCCATATTCTATATAGTAAAAGGGTACATGATGAATGTGAAGTTTACGCTGCCAGCCGGTCATCTTGATCTCATCAAAACCATCCCAATTAATCTCAGGCATGTATTCATCAATCAATTCAGCCCATTTATCATCACAGGCCCCGGGATTGCTGCCTTGGTCGTGATTTTCATAAACCCAGTGTTGAAAAGCCACCACAACAGCCATATAGGGCCAGAATAGGAGCTTTTCTTCCAGGTTCAATAGTCTGGCAAGGGCTGCATCCCGGGTTGACATAAAACCTCCCTGATCCTCCCCCAGGTATGGTTCAGCCAATAGTTCCATAGCAGTGGAAGCAACCTCGTTAAATTCCATTCCGGCGCGCCATTGATGTTGATAATCCAGGTTGACCCGCTCATAAACATGGAAGGCGTGTCCAGCCTCGTGGAAAAGAACCCGAAGGTCTGAGCTTTTGCCAGTAGAATTCATAAAGATAAAGGGAACACCTTCAGTTGCAAAGGAAGTGCAGAATCCACCAGGGGCCTTGCCTTTGCGGTTCATCAGATCCAGCAGCTCCCCTTCCACCATGGAATTAAAATATCCACCCAGCAGCGGATCAACCCGGTTGAGTATTGCCCCTACTTTGGTAGTGAACTCCTCTTCCGTCTCAAAAACCTCGATGGCAGGCAAACTGAATGTAGTTTGATTATCCAGCAGATCCCAGGGACGCACCTGGTCGATTCCCAGGCGGGCCTGGTAACGCTGGTAGATCCGGGTGGCAGCCGGGACAGCAACATCTTTAATAGCCTGGATAAACTGCTTGCTTTCAGCCGGACTGTAATCCAGGCGAAGTCTTTTCTTCCAGCTGAACGAGCGATAATCGGGGAAATCGGCATTGACAGCCAGATCTGCTCGCAGCTTCATGAACTGGGTCCAGAGGCTATTAATGGCATCCCGATCTTCCAGCTGTCGTTCAGCCAGTAATTCCCATAATTTTTGGCGTTCTTCCCGGTCGGTAGTAAGTAGGGCGGTCTTGACCTGAACCAGGGTCAGCTCCTCACCCTCCCACTCAATCGTTTGGGCACCCGAGATCTTGTTATATTCTGTGCCCAATTTACTTTCCTGGGTAATCAGGGGCAGGTTCTCCTCCCGGAAGGTATCAGCTTCCACACGCATCTTCTTGAGAGCCAGCTCCATCCCCGCCGGCTCTAAACCACTTTCGAGCAGCTTCTCCTTGAGTTTCTGGTCGGCTGATTGAGCAGAAGAGTAAAACTCCTCCAGGAAGTGATGGAAGGTTTTTTCAGCACCTTCATCGGTCGTGTCCAGATCTGTCGCCAGGGAAAGCCGGGCGTTTCTTTCATCCACCAGCTTGCGAAGTTCAGACCAATCACCCATCCAATCGTCAAGGGTTTCTTCCCTCAGCTCTCTCTCCAGAAGCGATTGATAATAAGGTTCAACCTGCTCCCAGGTGGAAGTGGAATATTCTTGAAATGATGGTGTTTTCATGATTATCCTCAATTACAGATGATTTGCCGTGTCCGGTGTGTTTGGACAGCAAATAATTCTTCTCTTTATTTTAGCAAGTTGTCCCACCCCAGGCTATACCAGAGCAAATATTCACCCAGATGAGCTTTCCAATAGAGGTCTTCGTGTAAACCCGGATAAACATTCCAGTCGTGTGTTACCTCTAACTTATTCAAAACTTTTTCCAAATTTTTTACAGCTTCCAAGTTATTATCTCCTTCTCCAATATCCAGATAGATCCGCGGCATGCGCGAATGGGGTATCACCTCGATCCAGCCTGGAATTCGGTCCAAATCCCCATAAAACAAAGGAGTACTGTGAGCTCCGATAGAGCCAAACATGCCCCAGTGCAGTAAGCCAATCCGCAGGGACCAATTGCCTCCCCGGGATAATCCACCAATTGCCCGATAATCTCTATCCGCCAGGGTTCGGTATTCTTTCTCTATCCAGGGCAGCAGTTCTGTCACCAGGTAATCCCCAAAGGGATTCTCTGGCAGGGAGACCCAGGTTAATTCCAGCGGCATGACGATGATCAGGGGAGGAATGGCAGATTCAGAGATCAATTGATCCGCCCTATCGGCGATGCCCAGATCAACCCACTGCTGATCATTTTCCGTTGCCCCATGGAGAAGATAGAGAGTTGGATAGCCCCTATCGGTATCAAATTCATAACAGGGCGGAGTGTAGACCCTGCCTGATATTTCCACTCCCCCCCGGGAAATCTGGTAGGCCTCGATTGAACCTGAAATCTCAACACAGTCCAATCCTTCAGGAGTTGGAGATGAAACTTGAGGTTCAGCAGTTGTCCTGGGGGTATGGGTTGGCAGCGATGGAGATTCAGAAGTCATGGTAGGAACCAATGTACTGTCTGAAATGACCAGCGTTACATCAGCTGTTGTGACTATACTGCAGGCGGACAGGGACAGCAAGAGAGTTAGTCCAACCAACCAGGAAATATTCAATCTAGCTGTTTTTCCCAGCATTTTTCTTGGGTTTGAGCTCTAACTTGGAGGATTTTTTTAGATCTTGAGGTTCTTCTGGTTGGGGATCTTCACTGATCTCCAGCTCCGGGGGTTCCTCCTCCATTTGGATCTTGCCCCGCAGATAAGCTCCCTCTTCAGTAGAAAAACGAACTGTGGTGACATTTCCCCACACCCGTCCTGTGCTGCGGATTTCGACTCGTTTAGCCTCGATATCACTGCGGACAGATCCTCCCACAATGACGGTATCAGCTTTGATCAAATCGCTTTCCACCCGGCCCTTTTGATCAATGATAACTATGCCATCCAGATCAATTTTTCCATCGAATAACCCTTCAATTCGGAGGCCACCCCTTCCAGAGATCTCTCCTTTCCAGTTAGTATCTTCTCCCAATATGGAAGTTACCCTGAATTGAACGGGGGGTGCTTCCTGGCTGGGGGCGGGTTCTTCACGTCTTCTAAACATATCGGCTCCAAATGATAGATATTTATGATGCCTTTAGGCTTTGATAATTTACCACAAATCGCCAGTCAATGCTCTTCCAGGGTTCGGGAACAGCGTTTAAACCCACCCGGGGACTGGACTTGATCAATTTCGGATTGAGCTCTATTCCGGATTCAAGATAGATTAAAGAATCCGGTGCACAGGCATTTACGCCATTCAAATCCCCATCAATTGCCAGCGATTGGCAAATCTTTGCCGGACCATTTGTCCAGAGCCGTTCAGGCTGACCCTTCCTGCTTTTGGAAATAAAATCCTGCCCTTCTACTGGTTGGATAGACCTGATCAATACTGCTCCCGGAAAACCTTGCCTCTCTGTCACAAAATTCAGCAGCCAATGCATGCCATAAATGAAATAAATATAAGTCCAGCCCGCTGGTCCATACATCAATTCTGTGCGGGGAGTTCGGCCTGCCCGGGCGTGGCAGGCCAGGTCTTCTTCGCCCCGGTAAGCTTCCGTCTCCAGGATGATCCCTGAGATGCGCTGTGGTCCGATCTGCTGGACCAGCTGTTTGCCCAATAGATCCCGGGCAACCTCGACTGTATCGCGGGAAAAGAAGGCTTCGTTCAGGCGGGTGGTCATATAGGTATTTTACTTTAGGACGGTGTTAGGAGCGAGGTGATCGGGACTCTGACGGAGGACCGATTGAACTGTCATTGCGAGGGAGCCTGAGCCTGACGAAGGGGGACGAAGCAATCTCCTCGGAGGTTGAGGGGTTCAACTATGAAAATCGTATTAACAGGAGATTGCCGCTTCAGTAAGCTTCGCTTCCTTCCTCGCAATGACATAAAAGGTGAAATTTCAATCGCTAACTTGAAACCGTGGATCCAGCTTCAGGGTTTGTTTTAAACCTTTCCTCAGCGTGTATTTAGGCCTGTATCCCAGCAGTTTTTTAGCCCGGGTGATATCTGCCCGCATACGGTTTACGCCGCCTTTTGCTTTGTGATTGTAGATGGCCTGGGTTTTTGCCCCTGTGAGCTCAGTAATTACTGCTGCCAGATCCAGAATACTGACCTCATTGCCACTGCCAACATTAATGGTGGCTCCATCAACACCCGAAGCAGCACCAGCTGTGGTCAAAGCTTCAACCACATCATCAAGGTAAACAAAATCCCTGGTCTGGGTACCGCTGTTGTGAATAATCAGCGAGCCGCCCTTGACCGCCTGTCTTAAAAAGTAGGGGATCACCGGGGGATGGTCAGCCGGCAGATGCTGTCCCGGGCCATAGGCATTAAAAATCCTCAGTGTTACCGTCTCAATTCCCCATAGTTTTCCAATGGTTTTAACATAATATTCAGCCGAGAGTTTTGACACCCCGTAAGGAGAGTCTGGAGCAGTAACCATATCCTCATGCAGAGGTTGAGCTATTTGAGCGCCGTATACAGCACCAGAGGAAGTAAAAACCACCCGCTTGACACCAACGTCCCGCATGGCTTCCATGACACTCACCGTTCCGCCCACATTGGTGCTGTTGTATTCCCGGGGATAAAGGATCGATTCCTGAACGGCCACCTTGGCCGCCAGGTGATAAACACACTCCACACCCTGGAGCAAAGTCCACAATTTTGGTCGGTCCAGCATATCCCCTAATTCAAACTGGACCCCGGAGGGTATGGCAGCTTCTTTTCCGGTTGAGAGATCATCCAATCCCAGGACTTCATGACCATCATTAATCAATTTTTGGGCCAGAGCTGATCCTAAAAAGCCGGCTACACCTGTTATCAGTGTTTTCATATATTCATCTACATCCGCATAAGAGTTTTTTTGCTTGAAAATTATAGCACGCCAGGACTATGGTAATCTTTACAAATATCTCAGAATTTTATTATATCAACCCTCCTTCAGTAGTATTTATGAACCTTCTCTAGTAAAATAGGAATCCTACCTGGAAGTTAATTTATATCTCAATTTGTCACGATAACAGACCCGCAATAACAATATGAAAGAGATCTTGTCCCGCATACGCCGCAATCACGGCCTGGAACATGCTACATTAAATATTCTGTCAGCCAGCCATCCCGGGGTTAACTTCGCCGGACACTCCGATGGAGGAGGGTTCTGGATTATTGGCGATATTTCCACAGACGAACTCGGATTGACAGCATCCCGGGCACTGGAAAAACTGCTCTCCGGGCATGAAAACCTGGCAATTCACAAAAACTGCGGCACTAATTTACTTGTTTCTGGTTTTTCTGCCGGCCTGGCAGGAGCTGCCGGATTAATTGGCGTGGGAGACCGCACCCGCGATAAAATTGAACGCATACCGGTGATCACCGCTTTAAGTGTTTTAGCCCTGATGCTTTCAAAACCCATGGGCCCAGTAATTCAAAAGTTATTTACAACCAGCGGAAAGCCGGAAAGCCTGAAAATCATCTCCATCAGGAAACATAACTTAAACGGTATTCCTGCACATCGGATCAGCACCCAGGATTAACATGAGCAGTCCATCTCCCCGCATCTATTTACTGCACGGCAATGACGAATTTGCCATACAGAGCTTTTTAAGGGATCAGCTGATACCTAAAATGGGCGACAGGACTGACGCGGCTATGGATATCACTACCCTGGATGGCAAGACGGAACGGTTAGAATCTGTAAAAGGGGAAGCACAAACCATTCCCTTTTTAAGCAAACGCCGTATGGTGATCCTTGATCACCCCCTGGCACTGGCTAAAAAAAGCCGGGGAAAATTTAAGGAATTTCTGAATGCCGTGCCGGAAACCACCGCCCTGGTGTTAATTGAAGGCGTTTTAACACCGCCCAAGAAGGGAGTGCACTGGCTGCTGGATTGGGTCCAGAAGAATTCCGATATTGGCTGGAATAAAAAATTTTCGCTTCCGACCGGGCCAGCAATGACCAGGTGGATTGAAGACCAGGCGCTAGAATTGGGCGGCAAATTTGACCACCAGGCTGCTGATCTGCTGGCCAGTTATATAAATGAAGACCCCCGTTTAGCCAAAACGGAGATTATCAAGCTGCTCACCTACGTGGATAATGCCCGACCGGTCACAGAAGCGGATGTTGGCAGCCTGGTGTCAGATGTGCGCCAGGGAGATGTGTTTGAAATGGTAGACGCCATTGGCTACGGAGACGGAAAAAAGGCTATGTTCATGCTGCGCCGATTGCTGGATAACAGCGATCCTTTGCCTTTGTTCGGAATGATCGTGAGGCAGTTCCGCTTGCTGATCCAGGTCCGGGAATTGGTGGATGAAAATCCTGCCCAGGATCATTTCAGCATCGCCAAACAAATTGGATCCCACCCCTATCCCATTAAGAAGTTGATGCCCCAGGTGAATTTATTTACCCTGAAGCAGTTAAAGAAGATATTCCATCAATTATCGGAAGTCGATCAGGCTATTAAAACCGGCCAGCTGGAAGGCACCCTGGCCCTGGATCTGCTGATCGCTTCCCTCACCCTATAAGGCTTAACAAAAAACTTATGTTAGAACCTGTCCCAACCATTACCCTAGACAATGGTTTAGAAATCAAACTTAAAGAAATTCACACCGCGCCCTTGATCAGCAGCTGGGTCTGGTACCGGGTTGGATCCCGGGATGAAATTCCCGGCAAACACGGCATCTCCCACTGGGTGGAGCATATGCAGTTTAAGGGCACAAAACGCTTCCCCGCAGATGTGATTGAAAAAGGCGTCGCCCGGGCAGGGGGGGTTTGGAACGCTTTTACCTACCTGGATTGGACCACTTACTTCGAAACTATGCCAGCGGACAAGATCGACCTGGCCCTGGAGCTAGAAGCCGACCGGATGAAAAACACCGGCTATGAGCCAGAGGAAGTCGAATCGGAACGCACGGTGATTATCTCTGAAAGACAGGGAAGGGAGAATAATCCCGGCTTCTGGCTCAACGAAGCCATGCACAACGCGGCCTTCCGGATCCATCCTTACAACCACAGCATCATCGGCGACCGGGTGGACCTGGAATCCATGACCCAGGATGATCTCTACAGTCATTACCAGACTTATTATTCCCCCGGCAACGCGGTAATTACCATAGCAGGTGATTTTGACAAAGAAAAAATGCTGGAGAAGCTCAGTGAACTTTATAAGGACATGCCAGCTGGTGAAGCACCTCCCAGGATTAACAGACCCGAATTACCTCAGCGGGGAGAGCACCGAATAGCCGTAGAAGGACCGGGAGAAACAATTTTGGGCGACGTGATCTATCACACCCCACCAGCCAGCCATCCTGATTTCTTTCCCTTATTAATCCTTGACAGCATCCTTTCCGGACCACAAGGATTAAATATGTTCGGCGGCGGAGGTTTATCCAACAAAACTTCCCGACTCTATGATCGGATGGTTGAGCGTGATGAAGTTGCAGTGGACCTGCACGGCGGGCTTCCGGCAACCATTGACCCTTACCTGTACAGCCTTAATTTTATCATTCACCCCGATTCAAACCCAGATGCAGCAATAAAAGTACTCGATGAAGAAATTAGTAGAATGCAGGACTCGCCACCCAAACAGGAGGAGCTCCAGCGGGCTGTCAAACAAACCCGGGCCCTTTTCGCTTATGGAGGGGAGAGCATCACCAACCAGGCTTTCTGGATGGGTTTTTCGGAAATGTTCGCCAATTATGAGTGGGTGACCGGATACCTTGAGAACCTGGAAGCCGTCACGCCAGAAGATGTGCAGCGGGCTGCCCAAACTTACTTACAGCCAAAAAATAGATTGGTGGGGTTTTATCATCCTAACAACAAGGGGGGGAACGGTAAATGAGCAAACTTGAGTTCAGTTCACTTAATATCTCTGCCCTGCCCGGGCCGCATGATATTTCCCGGACAGAGCTGAAGAATGGGATCACTCTCTTGGTCCGACCGAATTTTAACACCCTTTCAGTCTCGATCGCCGGATACCTGCAGGCTGGAAGCCTCTATGACCCTGAAGAAAAATTGGGCCTGGCGGATTATACAGCTTCTACATTGATGCGCGGTACAACAAACCGCAATTTTCAGGAAATTTTTGATTCATTGGAATCCATTGGCGCCAGCCTGGGCATCAGCTCCGGAGCCCATACTGCCGGCTTTGGCGGAAAGTCCCTTGGAGATGATCTGCCGGTACTGCTGGAAATGCTGGCAGATGTCCTGCAAAATCCAGTATTTCCCAAAGAACATATCGAGCGGGTCCGCTCCCAACTGCTCACAGGACTGGATCTACGAGCCCAAGACACCGGAGAAATGGCCTCAATGGGATTTGATAAGATCGCCTATGCGGACCATCCCTATCGTTTTCCCAGTGATGGTTATCTTGAGACCATCCAGGCCATCAAAGTCAAGGACCTGGTGAACTTTCATCAAACCTATTATGGGCCTGGCAAGATGGTGATCGTAATTGTCGGCCCCATTAAATCTGACCAGGCTCTGGCCCTGGTAGAGAACAACCTGGGTGATTGGAACAACCCCGATCAGCCCCCTATATTTGAGGTCCCGGATGTTGAGCCGTTGGAGAAATCCATCCAAGTTCATCATGCCGTTGAAGATAAAAGCCAGGCTGACATCATCCTGGGAGTTGTGGGACCAAGGCGGGAGTGGTCAGATTTTTACTCTGGACTGCTGGGTAACAGCATCCTGGGGCAGTTCGGCATGATGGGGCGGATTGGCGAATCGGTGAGGGTCAAATCGGGGTTGGCATATTATGCCTACAGCTCCCTGAGCAGCAGCATCGGACCCGGTCCCTGGACCGTTTCAGCCGGTGTGGATCCTGCCAACCTGGATCAAGCCATTTCCCTGATCAAGGAAGAAATTGTGAGATTCGTATCTGAGCCTGTGAGCCCCGAAGAGCTCTTTGATGTGCAATCAAACTACATCGGCAAACTGCCATTATCGCTGGAATCCAACGGCGGAGTTGCAGGAGCTTTATTAACCATTGAACGCCATCAACTTGGGCTGGACTATTTCCAGGGTTACGAAGAAATGATCAAAATTATCACTCCAGAGAGCATCCTGGAAGCTTCCCGGACTTTCCTCGATCCAGACAAATTAGCCATCTCAACAGCGGGGCCTGAACTATGAACCTATCCTCCGGAATTGACTTGATTGAGATCGACCGCATTCAAAAAGCTCTTGAACGCCACGGTGAGCGCTTCCTAAAGCGGATATTTACTGAAGCCGAATTAGCCCCCCTGCGATCCAAAGGTTTTGCTAATGCAGAGCCCAGGGTTATCGCTGCCGAGCTGGCAGCCAGATTTGCAGCTAAAGAGGCCTGCTCTAAAGCTCTGGGAACAGGCATAGGCCCGGTATCGTGGAAAGAGATGGAAATCCTGAATGAGCCCTCTGGCAAACCTATCCTGCGGCTGTCAGGGCGGGCGGCCCAGATCGCTGGATTTTTGGGCTACACCACCTGGGCGGTGAGCTTGACTCACTCCAAGGAAATGGCTTCCGCGGTGGTGGTGTGCGCGGGGGAAAGTTAAAGGCAGTAAGCAATATTAACACCCTGTTAATGGGGGATTTGAATAAAACAGGCCGAGCACTTTGATACGCATGCTGCCAAGGACAGACAATCTCATCAGCCAGGGCATCCAATTTAGCCTGGAAGTATGTGAACACACAACCAGGCCATCTGAATTCCTACCTTAAGTCTCAATTTATCAAACCATTTACTCTGTCAGATACTCAAAGATGATCCTGCCTGCTTAATAACCTGGTCAATGATCAACGATTTGATAGGATCGTCACTTCTAGTTTCCCTTCAGCGGGGCGGATTTCTGTCGTTTTTCCGTCCTTGACCTCGATCCAGATTTGCCCCAGGGGGACATAATCCATTATGTTGTAAATAAAATCATCAACGACACCTTTGGCGACGCGATCTTTCAATATCTGGCACACTTCATCCCCTCCAGACTCGATAAAGACACCTCCCACGCTGCTGCTGATCTCGAGCTTGAATACCTGCCCGTACCACTCGAGTGCTTGTTCTCCACCTATCTCAAAGGGAAAACCTCCATCGAGCTTGGCAGGAGGGCAATCTATACCCGGAGCATTATCTATGAGGGGGAAATATACACTGCCGGTAACAAACACCGTACCCTCGCCCTGGAGGTTGTAGTTCTCATCCACGGCGAATCGCCCATCCCAGCTGTAATTGGCGCGCAAATCGCCCCCAGAAATCTGTTCCTCAATGTTGATGGACATAATCAGGATCCAGTCTGACTCATGCCAGCCAACGGGGATCGTGATTGTTTCCGTTCGGGGCAGGAAGAATTCCTGCAAGCCTGCGAAGATATTGAACACATCACCTTGTTGTATTCGCACGACAGCTTCAACTGTGCCATCCTCCACTTGTTCTTCACCCTCCCCCCCGGACGGCTCACGCCGTGCTTCCCATACTGCCTCGTTCTTGCCTTCATCATTGGTGTACATCGCGCCGATGCAATTTGCACAACCGCCGTGTTGTTCTAAAACTTCCCCCAGATCCCATTCCACACGCACTCCATCTATCGGCCCTTTGGGAGGTACATCAAATCCCAGGATAGTAGCACAGGAAACGATCTCTTCCGGAAAGTCGCCAGTGAATTCTACCGACACTGTAAAGGTCACAGTGTCTTTATCTCCGTCATGACTCTCATGCGCGGATGATGCCGATTTCTCGATCTTCGTTTCCACCCCCATCATCATGATCGCATGCAGCAGATCCTTTGGATCCAGAAATGACATAGGGCCCAACAATACAGTTTCGGCAGCGTCGGATGCGGTTCCAGCAGCTTGCCAGGCCAAGCTCCAGGCCGCATCAGCATTATCACCACGCACCGCATCACAGAAATCTGCTTGTGCCCGCTGAGCAGTTACCAGGGCCATCAGCCCTTTGGAAGACCCTGTCGATGCCGAAGTTTCCAGGCCATTCGGAGGCACGAACGTATCTAGGAAAAGCAGCCACTCCTGCATCGGGGTTAAGCGAATATCTCCCTCGAAAACAAGTCCCATGGATAGGAAAAGCTGGGCTAACCATTCATCAGAATAGGCTTCGTAGGTAGTTCGATAAAAGGTCTTCAATTCTTCTTGAGATAGTGTCAGGCCATACGGAACCAGCATCTGATAGAAATCAGAAAATGGTCTGTCGCCTTTCTGGCCCTGGTTTATAAGTAAAGACACTTCGAAATCGAACAGGAAAAAATCGTCGGCATTCCGCTCAGATCCGGCCAGTATCTGTTCCGCCTCCTGGGTATAGACACCGATGCCAAGGTTTTGGAGAAGAGACCAAACCCCCCGTTCGACCTCATCCGGGTCCTCCAGCCAGGAAGCCGTTTGCTCTGCGCTGGCTGCTTCCCCCAAAGATGGTGGGGCAATGATAGGGATGGATGAGCTGCCAGGCAGACAGCCAGCAAGTATGACAACGAGCAGAAGGAACGAAATATTAACGTTTTTTCCAATGTTAGGGACCAGTTTGGCAAACATGTTGGCCCGTTGCATAATCTTCATTATGAATTCTCCTTAAGTGCGAAAGTCCTGGCAATGATGGGTATTATGGTTGTGTAAATCCAAATAATAGCACAGAGATGCTATTATTTGTTGACGTTACATCTCAAGTTAAGAAACATCAAAGCCTAATGTGTCCAATGAGACCAAAAAACCACGATCTAGATCTCATGTGTTTAGATTTGATTCAGGAAAGATTTCCAACGCTTCGTGAACGGCATTTGAGACAATACACCAGCCATTCCGGACTTCCCAATATCTTTTGAGTATAGTCTATCTCAGCCTGGCTGAAGGTTTTTTCTCCACAATTGGAACATCTGGCGAGGGGGGATTCACGCAATAATATCCGGGTTTGGTCAGGCAGGGATGCACTTAATAAAAGCACCTTCTCAGGACAGATCTTCCCGCAATTTGTGCATGAATTGCATAAACTTGTTTCAAGGTATAAAGAGGAGTTTTTTTCATCTTCGTGAATTCTCAGGGCGCCTGTGGGGCAAACCTGAACACAAAATCCACACAATGTGCACAGTTCGGGTTCTGCAATGTTCGGCAGGACATTTTTATTATTGATATTATTTACGGTTGAACTAAAGAGCGCGATGATCAATAATCCAATCGCACTCCATCCCGGATAAATAGAACGGGACATTAATCTACCGACCTCAGGCAACCAACGTTCACAATGGTTTTTTATAAACAATTGCCTGGCTTGTTTCCATTCTCTGCAAAACTCCGGATCGTTTTTTTCTTTATCAACCAGATAAGCCAAGAAAGCCAGTTCCAATCCTGCATGGTCTGCTAGTTCAGCACTCTCGATCTTCAATCCCGCTTCTTGATACATATCCAGGGTCGAAAAAAGTATCGGCCCAACAATACGTCCGTGTACATAGTAAGATTCATTTAACCAGATCGGAGGGTTCCCATTCCCGATAAACAATGCCTCATATTCATCCAAGCGTCTATCCAGGGAGGATATTGGAACCTCAGACAAAGCTAATGCACATTGATCCAACTGGGGATTTTCCAATCCACCTGCCAGACGAATACATGCCTCATAAAAAGGCCATTCCCTCCCGGGTAAGGCCACCCATTCCGGCAGCCCAGCGCGAATCGAAGGCAAAAGGACTTCTGACAAACTGGCATAGACCTCGATCAGGTCATCATTTGTTTGCGGATCTTGGTATGTGTTCATGCCACCTTCAATACTGGATAACTGCACTATTCCCACATCCCAAAATGTCTTAGAAATGAGATTGCGACAAGACAATAAGACTCATCTTAAGCCATTTGGTCATTCAAATAATGAAAGCACCTGATCTTATCCCTTGATGGCTTTTACAAAATCAGTTACCAAACCCATTGGAATAGGCAGAATAGTTGCGTTTTGTTCACTGGCCATCTCAACCAGGGTTTGCAAATATCGCAGTTGAATGCTGGTTGGGGCTTGATCCAGTGTCTTTGCGGCTTCAACCAATGCCTTTGAGGCTTCGCGTTCTCCCTCGGCATGAATGATCTTCGCACGTTTTTCACGCTCTGCTTCAGCCTGGCGGGCCATGGAGCGCTGAAGGTTTTCAGGCAGCAGCACATCCTTGACTTCCACAAAACTTGCTTCAACCCCCCATGGTTCTGTATGTTCATCAATAATATCGCGCAGCCTTTCATTTACCTTGTCCCGATGAGCTAATAATTCATCAAGATCAGATTGGCCTAACACACTCCGCAATGTGGTGAGCGCGAACTGGCCCGTAGCTTTTGCGTAGTTTTTGACTTTTATGATCGCGTCTTCAGCTTTGAC
>VAPB010047865.1_pt1 | contig 14021 bp, 12 predicted proteins | sample 3395101 | NCBI WGS metagenome assembly VAPB01 (sample SAMN08290433, study PRJNA428436) | hydrothermal vent metagenome | isolation source: Deep-sea hydrothermal vent chimney | place: Indian Ocean: Southwest Indian Ridge | reverse complement strand
ACCATCTCAACTCCCTCGGGTAACTGCGCTATTCCCGTCACATCCGTCGTCCTGAAGTAGAACTGCGGACGATATCCTTTGAAAAAAGGCGTGTGCCTTCCTCCCTCTTCTTTTGTCAATATATATGCCTCGCCCTTAAACTTCTTGTGCGGTGTTATACTCCCCGGCTTTGCCAGCACCATTCCTCTCTCTACTTCTTCCTTGCCTGTTCCTCTTAACAACACTCCTACATTATCTCCTGCCCTTCCTTCATCCAGCAGCTTCCTGAACATCTCCACTCCCGTCGCCACTGTCTTCTTTGTCTCCGATATACCTACTATCTCTACTTCCTCTCCTACTTTCACTATCCCTCTCTCTATTCTGCCCGTTACCACTGTGCCTCTTCCGCTTATGCTGAAAACATCCTCTATCGGCATCAGAAACGGCTTGTCTGTATCTCTAACCGGCTCAGGTATATAGTCATCCAGAGCCTTTAGCAGTTCTTCCAGGCTCTTGAACTCCTCTGCCCCGGGATCTGTGCTCGTTGACTCCATTGCCTTAAGCGCCGATCCTTTTATTATCGGTATCTTTTCCCCTGGAAACTGGTACTTTGTTAACAGTTCTCTTACTTCCATCTCCACCAGCTCCAACAGCTCAGGGTCATCTACCTGATCTGTCTTGTTTAAATAAACCACCATATAAGGGACTCCTACCTGCCGGGCTAATAATATATGCTCCCTGGTCTGCGGCATCGGTCCGTCTGCCGCTGATACGACCAGTATTGCTCCGTCCATCTGCGCCGCCCCTGTTATCATGTTCTTTACGTAATCCGCATGCCCCGGACAGTCTACATGCGCGTAGTGCCTGTTTTCTGTCTCGTACTCTACATGCGCTGTTGCTATTGTTATTCCTCTCGCCTTTTCCTCAGGCGCGTTATCTATTGAGTCATATGCCATGAACTGCGCTCCGCCCTTCATAGCCAGATACTTTGTTATTGCTGCTGTTAATGTCGTCTTGCCGTGGTCTACATGCCCTATCGTTCCCACGTTTATGTGCGGCTTCACTCTCTCAAATTTCGCTTTAGCCATCTTGGCCTCCTTCAGGACGCCCGGAGTCTGCTCCAGGCGGTTAGTATATAGTGGTCCCTATATCAATTTTGAAACCATTATATTAACATTTACCTTTTTTTTTATCAATTCTTATAATACTGGAGCCCATGACCGGGATTGAACCGGTGACCTCATCCTTACCAAGGATGTGCTCTGCCAACTGAGCTACATGGGCGATAACAACAGTCACTTAGTCATTAGTTGTTAGTTCTTAGTTTAAAAACCTAACTGCTAATACCCAACAACTAACAACTGCTAATTTTGCAAAGCAAAGTTAGCAATATGGAGCGGGAAACGGGATTCGAACCCGCGACCCTCAGCTTGGAAGGCTGACGCTCTACCACTGAGCTACTCCCGCACATTTAGCTACTGGCTTATAGCTCATAGCAAATAGAAACAGCAAAATTTAAAGGTCTCTGTTTCCTAAAGCCATTTGCCATAGGCAATATGCCATTAGCAGCTGAATTTGCTCCGCAAATCCAGCTGGTGGAGAGGGGAGGATTCGAACCTCCGAAGGCGGAGCCGGCAGATTTACAGTCTGCTCCCTTTGGCCACTCGGGAACCTCTCCGATAATGATGCCATGAACTACTTGCCCTGAACTGCGTTGAGTTCACGGCACTGAACCCTACGTGGTTCAGTGGAGCCGATGAAGGGACTCGAACCCCCGACCCGCTGATTACAAATCAGCTGCTCTACCAACTGAGCTACATCGGCTTTGCATGTTTATCCCAAAAAACACAAAAAAATCCTGCTTTTTGTGCGTACCAATCTTATACGCTCCAAAGTAAGAAACGCTATAACCTGACTCCAGATATGTTCTCAAACGATACGTCTCAGAATCGGGTTTTTCCCGAGAACAACGGGGATTATACCATGAGGAATCTTTTTTTTACAAGTTTTTTCAAAAGAAACCTGATTCTGTTTTTTCTTATTAATTTCAAGCAGTTAAGTCAATCATTTCAGCGTGGTTATCATTACGCTATAGCCCTCATCCGCAAGGTTCTTAGCAAACGAAAAAGCTTTATTCCTTTTAGTAAAGCTCCCTATCCTTACCCTGAAATATGTGCGGCCGTTCACGTTAGCAGTAGATATACTGACTTTTTTATTTTTGTTGCTGAGGCCCTTTTTTATGCGTTCCGCATTGGCCTTTTCACTGAACGAGCCCACCTGAATTGTAAAAGGGCCTATTTCCGAATGCGTGGATGTGATCCTTTTAACATAGCGCATATTCCTGCCAAGATACTCGATCCTGACTCTACCCACACCCTCCTTTGTCAATCCTATCTCTTTTGCAGCTCCGTAGGAAAGATCCAGGTCCCTGCCGGGAATAAAGGGCCCCCTGTCATTAACAGTAACGACCACAGACCTGTTGTTTTTTAAATATGTCACCCGGAGCCTGGTTCCAAACGGAAATGTCTTGTGCGCACAGGTCATTGCATACATATTGTAAATCTCACCGGAAGAAGTCTGCCTCCCGTGAAATTTCGATCCATACCATGAAGAAGTAACATAGTCCTTTTTAGGAGGCTTGACTACCTTGTGCAAACGGGATGCGCATGATGTAACAAAAGTCAGAAGACACAGCACAAACAGAATCAGCAGGAAGATCCTGCGAAAAGAATTTATAGGCACAAATAATCTCATAGCCATAAATTGGTAATTAAATTAATTAACAACACAATTAATCCTCAGATGGTTAAATCTTAACAGAAAAGGACAATATCTTTCCCGGTAAATAATATTACCTTACCTTTCTCGCAAAAGGGTCTTAACTTTCTCGCCGAAGGACATTACCTTTCTCGCAAAAGGGTCTTAACTTTCTCGCCGAAGGACATTACTTTTCCCACAACCGCGTCAATTAAGCGTTAAACCCTATATTCCCCCTGGGTTCTTCAGCCTGTATAATCGTTCCGAATTTGGCTTCATACTTTTTAACGTTATCCTGCAGAGCGGATATGATGCGCTTAATATGCCCCGGACTTGTCACTACACGGGCTGTAACAGTCCCCATAGGCGGAGTAACAAATGAAAAGTCCATTATGAATTCATCTCTTGAGTGCGAGACCATCATATTATTAGCGTATACTCCCGACTGAAGCTGAGCGGGAAAATTCAGTTTTATCTCACGCGATTTATCTGCCATTGCTCTCCTCCTCTTAAAGTCATTATGCTGATCCCGCGCGCTCTAATCCGTAGAATCAGTCCTTGAGTTAATTTTCTTTATGGCTTCCATTGCGGCGTCTCTGAGTTCCTGGCTTTCGTCTTTCTCAAGCTTTTTCAGCACTGCTATGGACTTCTCAGCTCCAATAACACCCAATGCCTCGCAGGCCTTTACTTCAAGCTTATCGCTTAAAACAAGTTTGCCGGTGAACTTACCCATTAACCCCCTGTTTTTCAGGATCTTGATTGTTGCGTTCTCAATATTATCAACGTTATCGATCCGGGGGCCCATTGAAGTCAGAATCAGAAGCGCCTGTTCGATTATTGGTTCATCCTCCTGGATCTTGCCGTCGAGTACCCCGCAGAGATATGAGAACACCTCGGGTTTCGTGCTCTTAATGGTTCTGAGCCCCCACAATGCCTTCCTTCTGACAGAAGGGGACGGGTCTTTCATGTAATCCAGAAGATGAGCTTCCGAATCCGCTCCAATTACATTTGTCAGGCCCTTTATAACTTCCTCCCTGACCCGCTGTTCTTCGTGCGCGATATATTTCCTGAAAATGTCCCCCATTTCCGCGCCACCCTCACCAATATCGGCAAGCACCATCAGAATGTTTCTTGTATAATGCCAGTGTTTTCTTTTATCTAAAGCAATTACTAAATGAGGGATGGCTTTGGCCCTGTAGTCCGTCAATATGTCGCAGGCGATCTTTCTGATTATCCTGCTGTTATCCGCTAACAGGTCAACAAAAACGGGTATTGAGCACTCTCCCATTGTTTTGAGGATTTCCATAAGCTTTAACTGGTCTTCCTTTGAAGAATCCTGGACCTGCCCACTGACTGCCGCAGTGAACTCATTAAAGAATTCTTTATCCATCTTATGAAAATCAAAACCCGCACCGGTTATGACACGGACAATTTCACCGGCTTCGTCAAGATATGACCGCAGCAAAAGCTCGGGCAGAAGATCAGCAAACATTCCGCATCTCTGTTCAAGTTCATCATCAAGGGCCTTTTCAATAGCTTTAAAATATTCCTCCGGATTTAAAAGGAAATTGTCAACCGCTCCGGCTCTCCTCGCCTTATTTTTCTTTTCATCGGGCAGTTCATCAATGCCGATCAGTCCGTGTCTGACAAACTCCATAAGCAGAGAGTCTTCTGTTTTTTCGTAAGTGGCAAGTTTGAGAGCAACTTTTCCGGCAATCTCTCTTACATTTTCCATATGATTCAGGAGTTTCTCCTCCCCCTGGATCTGCTCATAAGCATTTTTGATCTTGACATATTCAGTCAATAATTCAGGTGCCGCGCGCATAAGCACGTCGATATTGAAATATGACATAACCTCTTCTTCCAGTTCCTCCTTTGTCATGCCCATAGTATCAAAAAGTATCAGGTCAAGGTTTACTAGTATCTCCTTTATCATCAACGGCATTTTTATCGGCCTTATAATATCGTCAAAGACCATTGCCTTTATAGCTGATAGTTTTTCCTCGCTAACGTTCTTATACAAAGGTATCTTGCTGAGATCATTCTTAAGCCTTGTCAGCGCCAATTCCACCATCCAGGGAAGCTTCCTTTCCTTACCTACGAGTTCCACGTTAAAGACGGTTGAAACGCTTACAATGCTGTTCTTTATAAGGTCAAGCGTCATCTTTTCCCTAAGGTTGCCCGTTGTATCTTCTTCAAGCGGGGATTCGCTCATGATATTTATAAAGTTATCAAACTCGTGTTCAGTGATCCGGGATTTCATGGAAAAACTGGTCAGGTGTTTTCTTTCAAAGTACTCAAGAAATTTGGGGATATACATCTCCGCCATTCCTTTAAACATCAATGAGCTTAGTTTAGTAGGCTCATCAAACAGGCCGTCTATCATCACATCCTTTAAACCTTTCTCCTGAACCGATACAAAAGTGATCTCATTGCGCCCTGCCAGTGTTTTCATTAATGATAAATAAAGACCCTCTTTGGCTTTTTCTGCCCCGGGGTGTCCAGGCGTATAGTAACCGGTCTTTAGAAGAGCCTGAATAAATGAGAGAATGAACTCGGCGGTTTCAGAAAGGGTTTCTTGAGGTTTAAGTTCATCCTGCATAAGATTTTATAACACTATACTTTATCTAATGCAAGACAATAGAGACCGGCCGGCCGGGGACATCTGGCTGGACCGTAGAATAAAAAAACATAACATAATCCGGACTTTTTTTTGCTAATAACCTTTGCCGCCGTTATTTGAAAGTTATGTTTATCTTAGAGTATGATTAATAATGATTAAAAGTTTCAGCACAACCGGCATCGGAAGTCTGCCGCATTCTGACCCTGTTGAGGCATGCAGGGTGATTTTTGATTATATGGATATCCCTTTCTGGCCTCAACTTCCCCGTAAAAGCTTTCTCGAGCTTATGGTTCCTCAATACTCAGAGGGTTTTCCCTTTGTCAGAATTGAAGGCGAAAACATACACGTGGAAAAAGCTCAGGACAGGGCTCTTACTGACTTTTACGAAGCAATCGATGCAAAAAAAGGTTTCCCGATATCCAAGGAATACGCTTCAGGGCTATACGCTTTCATAGATATCCTTAAACAAAGGAATGACAAACTCCCGGTGATCAAGGGGCATACAACCGGGCCTCTCACTTTCACCCTTAGTCTTACAGATAGCCGAAAACGGGCGATTTATTTTGATGAAGAAATGCGGGAACTCTCCCTGGAACTGCTTAAAGGCAAGGTCTCCTGGCAGATTGATATGCTCCGTCCTTACGCCGAGAAAGTAATAATATTTATTGATGAACCGATTATGTCAGCACTCGGCACTTCAGCATATATAGGCGTAAGCTCCGAGGATACTTCCAGACTGCTGATTGAGCTTGTCGATCATATCAAAATTTCCGGCGCCTTAGCCGGCATTCACTGCTGCAGCAAGGCTGACTGGCCGCTCGTTCTTTCATCAAAACCGGATGTGTTTAATTTCGATGCTTATTATTTCTGGGATACAATAGGCCTCTACCCCGAAGAAATAAAGGCGTTTATTGACAACGGCGGGTTCATGGCCTGGGGTATTGTGCCGACGACAGATGCAATAAAGGAGTTAACCCTTCAGGGTTTAACGGAACAGCTTGAGCGTGGAATATCTTCACTGGAGAAGTCCGGGATTCAAAGGGACAAACTTGAACAGCAGTCCATCCTAACTCCTTCATGCGGGACCGGTTCAATGGAAATCAGGGACTCTTTAAAGGCATTCTCTTTACTTAAAGAACTGGGGGATCGTTATGGCAGTCAATAAGGGAATTCATAATTATAACGGCTTCATATCATTTGAGGGCGTTGAAGGGTCCGGGAAAAGCACTCAGGTCAGACTCGTATCAGAGTATCTGAAACGCAAGGGGCACAATGTCCTTGCTACAGAAGAGCCGGGCGGCACAAAAATAAGTTTAAAGATTAGAGCTATTCTTCTTGACAGCAGAAACAAGATTGATCCCATCACGGAACTGCTTCTTTATAATTCAGCCAGAGCGGAGCATGTAAGGCAAGTCATTTATCCTGCCCTCATGCGTAACACTATTGTAATCACTGACCGCTTCTCCGACTCGACTGTTGCTTATCAGGGGTACGCAAGGGGAATAGACCTTTCCATAATCAAAGCCCTTGATGAGATTGCGGCTCCGGATCTAAAACCTTTTTTAACATTCCTTCTTGATACTGACGCAGAAGAGGGGTTAAAGCGAAACAAAAAAGCTAATAAAGAAGACCGGCTTGAGCTGGAAACGATAGAATTTCATGACCGCGTGAGAAAAGGATATCTCCAGATTGCTGAAGAAGACCCTGACAGAGTAAAAGTAGTGGATGCGTCAGCGGGGATTGACCAGGTCAATAAAAAAATAATAGAGATACTGGAGACAGTATGGCATTGAAAAATGTTCTCGGCCAGGACAGGGCATTGAATATACTCCGCGGATGCGTATCAAAAGACCGAATTGCTCATGCTTATCTTTTTTCGGGAGAAGACGGAATAGGCAAGAGGCTGACTGCTGTTAATTTTGCCAAAATTCTCAACTGTCAAAACAACCGTGACCTGCCTACTCGCCTCGATTCCAGTCTCGCCTTCGGCTCGCCGAGGCGGACGGCGAAGCGGGCCGGTCAGGCAGGAGCGTTATCGACAACGGGTGACGATAAATCAAACTCTGTGCCCCGTCACTCATCACGCATTACTCATTACGAAATTGACTGCTGTGACAAATGTCCTTCCTGCATAAAGATTGACAAGGAAATGCATCCGGATGTCTTTTTCATAGCCCCTGAGAACGGACAGATAAAGGTCGATACAATAAGAAGGCTCGAAGAATCCCTGTCTTACAAACCATTTGAAGGAAAATGGAAAATAGCTGTCATTGATAAGGCAGACACCCTTAATCAATCAGCCGCTAATGCATTTTTAAAAACACTCGAAGAGCCGCCCGGTCAGAGCCTTCTGCTTTTGATCTCATCTCTTCCGGAAATGCTCTCTTTAACGATACGGTCCAGATGTCAAAGAATATATTTTTCACCTCTGCCTCTGAAAGATATGAACAGAGTACTGGAGAATCAGTTGCGCGGGGAAGATTCGGGGATTCATGACGGAAAAGCTGCTCTGCTGGGTTTGCTCTCCGGCGGAAGGCCGGGATGGGCCCTGAGCCAGGACCTGATCACAAGAAGAGACAGGACATTTGATGATTTCAAGGCCCTTCTTGACAGGGCAGAAGAGAATTTATGGGAAGACAGGGACTCCATGGAGGAGTGGTTCGACTGGGTCCACCTCTGGCTGAGAGATATTGCTGTGTTCAAGGCAACGGGCAGGGAAGACCTAATGATCAATCAGGACAGGGGAAATGAAATAAAATCCATTTCACAAAAAGCATCACTAAAAGATATACTTAAATTGTCCGGTTCGTTTTATGATATAAAGGATTATTTGCGTTTTAATTTAAATAAACAACTTACCCTTTACCATACATATCTATCGCTAAGAAAAACTTTCGGTTGATAGCTCACGGTCTATATCACATATGCGGCCCGCTGGGCGGGGTAAATTAGAGAGGAGAAACTGATGCCCGATGTCGTAGGTGTCCGGTTTAAAAAATGTGGGAAAATCTATGACTTCACTTTAAATGGAGTCAGTGTCAGGCCGGGTGTGCGGGTCGTAGTCGAGTCTGAAATGGGACTGGGTCTGGGACTCGTTGTAAAAGATAGACACAGCGTCAACAGACCCGGACAACAATTAAAGAAGATCCTCAGAATGGCAACCGTGCAGGATATGGAGACCGACAGAAACAACCGCTCCCTGGAAGAACAGGCAGGCAATTTTTGCACAGAAAAAGCAAAAAACCATAAACTGCCCATGAAGATTGTTGGAACTGAGGCGACACTTGACAGAAAACGGCTCATATTTTACTTCACTGCTGATGGACGTATCGATTTCCGTGAACTGGTCAGAGACCTCGCTTCAAAGTTCAAGACACGAATAGAAATGAGACAGATAGGAGTAAGAGACGAGGTTAAATCAATCGGTGGGATAGGCTGCTGCGGAAGAGAGGTATGCTGCAGGGTCTTCCTCACCTCTTTTGAGCCCATTTCCATAAGGATGGCCAAGAAGCAGGAGCTTGTGTTAAATCCCGGCAAACTGTCCGGCATTTGCGGACGTCTTATGTGTTGTTTAGGCTATGAGATAGGCCAGTCTGCCAAAAAAGAAAAGAAAGATCGTGGCAAAGACAAAAAAATTGATAAACCGGTCATTACTGAGACTGAAAAGAAATTGATAATAGAAGAACCAGCCGTTACTGCTCCGCCTCCTGCGGATGCCCAAAAACCTGCTGAAACAGCCGAGATCAATAAAGAAAAGCCTCGGCCACCCCGTCAGCGGTCCAGGCACAGGAGAAAGTCTCAAAGCAGGGAAAGGAATACTGCCCCTGAAAAATCAGGCGATATAGAACAAAAAAGCACTGCTGAGACAAAAGACACAGGGAAACCATTTAATAAACGAAGGAAATTCTGGAAAAAGAAAAAAAGTAAAAAATGAGCAGGTTTTATGTTACAACCCCTATTTATTATGTCAATGATGTTCCCCACATAGGACACGCATACACAACAATAGCTGCTGACATACTTGCCCGGTATAACCGGCTTATGGGGAACGAAGTATTCTTCCTTACCGGTACTGACGAGCATGGACAGAAGGTTGAACAGGCCGCTTTTGAAAAAAATCTCTCTCCCAAAGAACATTCAGATCTCATGGTTGAGAACTTCAGGGACCTCTGGGTCAAACTGAACATATCCAATAATGCCTTTATTCGCACTACTGATGAAGAACATATAAAAACGGTTCAGGGCCTGGTTCAAATGTTATGGGATCAGGAAAAGATCATAAAGAAGGAATACTCCGGCTGGTACTGCACTCCTGATGAACGGTTCTGGATGGAAAAAGACCTGGCCGAGGGAAACTGCCCTGAATGCGGGAGGCCTGTTGAAAAGATACATGAAGAAAACTATTTTTTCCTGATGTCTGAATATCAGGACAGGCTGATCGATCATATAGAAAAAAATCCCGGTTACATAAGTCCAGCGACCCGGAGGAACGAAGTGCTTGGTTTCTTAAAAAACAATACCCTCGGGGACCTTTGCATCTCGAGGCCGAAATCAAGACTTTCATGGGGCATACCTCTTCCGTTTGATAATGATTTTGTAACTTACGTATGGTTTGACGCGCTTTTGAACTATTTTTCAGCCACTAAATATCTCGTCACTCAAGATGATTGGTGGCCTGCCGACCACCACTTAATAGGAAAAGACATACTCACAACTCATGCTGTTTACTGGTCAACCATGCTCATGTCACTCAATTTCCCCCTGCCGAAAAACATCTTTGCTCATGGATGGTGGATGGTAAAGGGCAGAAAAATGTCCAAATCGCTGGGCAATGTTGTTGACCCGAATAAAATGGTTGAGAAATACGGGGCAGACGCATTCAGGTATTTCCTGTTTAGAGAAGTTCCGTTTGGCCTTGACGGAGATTTTTCTGAAGAAGCGTTAATTAACAGGCTTAATACTGACCTGGCAAACGACCTCGGAAACCTGTTGAGCCGCTCCCTTACCATGATAGAAAAATACAACAACGGCACTGTCCCTGATCCTGTCGTCTCAAAGGAAAGAGCCCGGGAAATAGACATCAGATCTGTTTTCAGCCATAAAACTGTCAAAGTTCCGGGTGAACACCGGTCTGTTCTCCCTGCAAATTTCGGCGAGCACATTTCCATGCTTGAATTTAACCACGCCATCTCTCTTTTGTGGCGCGCAATTAATTCAGCGAATAAATATATTGAGGATTCAGCACCGTGGAAAGAAAAAGACAAAGACATCCTTTCAAACATACTCTATACTCTTGCGGAATCACTAAGGCTTATTGCTGTTTATGTGTATTCCTTTATGCCTTCCGCCGGAAATGAAATATGGAAACAACTCGGAATAAGCAAAAACATAGAAGAGGCCATACCCTCAAACCCTGAATTGAGAGATTGGGGAGGATACAACCTTTCGGGTACAGAGGTTCAAAAGGGCAAATCTTTGTTCCCGAGGATCGATTTCAAAAATAACAGGACTGAAAAAAAATTAGCGGATAAACGCATTAATTCGCCTAAAACAAAGGAGAACAAAGTGGAAATATCAGGCGACAATCTAATATCGATCAGTGATTTCGCAAAAGTTCAGCTTAAGGTCGGCATGGTACTGGCGGCGGAAAGAGTTGAAGGCTCAAACAAACTGATCAAAGTGCAGGTTGATACCGGAGAAACCCGGCAGGTCGTGGCAGGGATAGGCAGGGCATATACGCCTGAAGAACTTACCGGGAAAAAGGTAGCTGTGGTTACAAACCTGAAGCCCGCAAAACTGATGGGTGTTGAATCGCAGGGAATGCTGCTGGCTGCTACCGACACAGATGGAGAACTGTCCATTCTCATTGTGGATAAAGACATTAAAGAAGGAGCAATTATTAAATAATGTTTTAAGGGCCTTACTCTTTAGGCTACAGCATAATCCTTTCACTCATTCTCGGTCGATTCGACCTCCGAGCCTGCCTGCCGGCAGGCAGGGTTTTCGTCCCGACACGTCAGAACGAAAAAAACCGTTCAAGGACAATACTGTAGCCTTTTTTGATACTCAGCATAGTTTGATATTTCAATTTGTGATAATTATGTTAAAATTTTTGTTATGAACGCAAAAGTAATAGCAATAAACATAAGTGACAAGAAAGGCATGAGGAAGAAAACGGTTTCTCAGGCCGAGCTGAAAGAGAATTACGGCATTAAGGGGGATGCCCACGCTTCTGATAAATGGCACAGACAGATAAGTCTTCTCGCAATTGAAAGCATAAAAAAAATGCAGGATAAGGGTCTGAAAGTAGGATCAGGCGACTTTGCCGAAAACATAACCACTGAGGGGATTAAACTGCCGAATCTTCCCGTAGGCACAAAACTTCTCATTGCCGACAGTATTGAGCTCGAAGTGAGCCAGATCGGCAAAGAGTGTCACACACGCTGCGCCATATATGTTCAGGCAGGCGACTGTGTAATGCCCAAAGAAGGTATATTCGCAAAAGTACTAAAGGGCGGGACAATAAAAGAAGGAGACACAATAACAATTAAAAATTGATAATTGATAATTGAAAATTTAGCGACAAAATTAAAAATTAAGAATTAAAAGTTTAAAATTATGAGTTATAAATTTACAGTTGCTGTATTGACATTAAGCGATAAAGGGTATAAAGGTAAACGGGAGGATAAAAGCGGTCCTCTCATTGAAAAGGCCGTCAAAAAGATAGGAGGCAGAGTGGTAAGCTGCGATATCCTTCCTGATGATAAAAACCGAATCAAGAAGAAACTGCTTTCTCTCTGCAGCAAAGCTGACCTGATCCTGACAACGGGCGGCACAGGGCCGTCACCCCGTGATGTAACGCCGGAAGCAACTCTTGAGGTAATAAAACGCGAGATACCCGGAATACCTGAGGCAATGCGGTTTAGAGGGCTTAAAAAAACTCCAAACGCAATGATCTCAAGGGCAATAGCCGGATCAAGGGGAAAGACTCTCATAATCAATCTACCCGGCAGTCCAAAAGCGGTCAGGGAAAACCTGGAAGTCATTATTCCGGTTCTTCTTCATGTTGTCGAGAAAATAAAAGGCTGTAAAAAGGAGTGCGGTTCGAATGAGTGAAATCTGTTTACTCGGGGCTTTCCTGGGAGGTCTATTCTCTTTTCTCTCCCCCTGTGTTCTTCCTCTTGTGCCGTCATATGTATCCTTTATAACAGGCATTTCATTTGAAGATTTCAAACACGGTAACAAAGCGCACATAAGAAAGATAACTATCCTCAGTTCACTCTCGTTCATCCTTGGTTTCTCACTTATATTTATCCTGCTCGGAGTATTTTCATCTTTTGTAGGCCGCATATTCGTCACTTATTACGATGAAATAAGAATAATAGGCGGGACTATCATTATTTTCTTCGGCCTTTATGTCATGGGAGTCTTTAAAATCAGAACACTTTCAATGGAGAAAAGGGTACATCTTAAATCCAAGCCGAGAGGATATATCGGTTCTTTCGTCGTTGGAGTGACATTTGCCGCCGGATGGACCCCATGTATCGGCCCTATCCTGGGAACGATCCTTCTTATCGCGGGATCAACCGGTTCCGCATTGTACGGTTTCAAACTGCTGATTGTTTATTCAGCCGGGCTTGCCGTTCCTTTTTTTATTACATCACTTCTTATGACAACCTTTATCAGCCATTTTAGTTTTATTCAGAAGTTCATCAGACCTATTATGATCTTAAGCGGCCTTCTCCTGATCGCATTCGGGATACTGTTCTTCATGGATAAGCTGACATATCTGGTGGGACTATCTCCGGAGAGTCTTGAGATTCTCCCGGGTAAATTTATATGTAAGTAATATTACTCAGCAGCTTCCTCTGATGCCGGCTCTTCAGGCGTCTGACCTTCCGGTTTCGCTGTTTCTTCTTTTACTTCTTCCTTTATTTCCTCTTTTGTCATTTCCTCTTCAGCTTTTATTTTCTGCTTTGCTTCGGAAATCCAGGGAGAAAGAGGGAAACGTTCAGCAAGCTCCCTGTATTTGCTCATTGCATCCTCATTCTTACCGCCAGCTTCATGAAGCCTTGCCTCAAGGACAAGCGCGGTATCAGCGAATATTCCGCCGTTAACTCTGGAAAGTTCATTAAGAATACTGAATGCTTCGTCGCTCTTTCCCTGCTTTACAAAGGCCGAAGCAAGTTTCTGATAAACAAGCGGGAGCATTACATTCTTACTGCCATATTGATCAATATATTTCCTGTACTCAACAACAGCGTTATCATAATCGCCAAGATTAAAATAGCTGTTGCCTATGTAGAATTGCGTGGAAAGGGTTGATTTAAGCTCAGCTGACTCTTTGAAAAGCTCCAGAGCCTTTGCCCACCTTTCTTCCTGCGTCAGCGGGGCTTCCAGGTTGGTCTCATAATAATAACCATAAGCTTCCTGTTCAAGAGCATATGCCTTTTTGCTGTCTTCTGAAAATAAGTAAAAAGTCACAATAACCATAAAAACAGCAACTGCCGCACCGGACAGCAGACCTGATACTAATTTTTTCCGGCTTTTTATGTTTTCCAGGGCGCGCACAAGTGCGCTCTTAACCTCTTCCTCTTTAATCCCTGTTTTTTTTGATACTCTTTTTTTAATTGCTTTCGGCATTTATATCCTCCAGATATGT
>VAPB010210159.1_pt1 | contig 14040 bp, 15 predicted proteins | sample 3395101 | NCBI WGS metagenome assembly VAPB01 (sample SAMN08290433, study PRJNA428436) | hydrothermal vent metagenome | isolation source: Deep-sea hydrothermal vent chimney | place: Indian Ocean: Southwest Indian Ridge | reverse complement strand
GCTTTGTTGATTTTCATGTTTTGCATTATATGCCAATTGACGTAAAAAACAAGTTGAATAACAGCTAAAGCAAAATACTTATATCCCAAACCTGAAGGTTTGGGATATACGGCCTAAAGGCCATTTTTATAATCGGCCTGGACTAGATCGGACTTCTATCACTGTTTTGGTTAAAGGATTATAATCACATGTGTAAAAATGAATTTGATAAGCTCCAAAACCGTTTTGAAACTGAATTTTATCACCGAGATAAGTAATAATTCCGTTTTTTTGATCTTTCCAGCGAAAATGAGTGAATTTATTATCTAGCCATCCATCTGTCCACTTAAATGTATATTTGGCAAGTTTTTCCACTTGATTCTTACACAAAATCGTGGCGATGCTCAGATGTTTATTGGACCAACATTGCAAATTGTTTTTACAATTAGCTTTTTTCTTCTCTTTCCTTAGTTTTTCCGCTTCAAATTGTGCCTGCTCGTCGGATTTGCTTTTTATTTCTTGAGCATTCTGAAAAGTTTTTTGAGATATAATAATCTTGGAGCTTTCATCATCGCTCAACATAAAATAAACTGGGATCAATATGATCATCAAACAAAGCGCGAGAGCTTCTTTCGCGAAAGTTTTCTTCCCGCAGTGCGGACACTGTTTCGCTGTAAAACGTATTTTTTCTTTGCACTTTTTACATTCCATTAAAAAGCTCCTGATTTAGCCATAATTATATTTATTCCCGGAGAGTTTCCGGAGCGACGGAGTTCGGCGCGACCGGTTTGATCGCGGATTAATAGTTCTGCGGAAGAGGTCTCGCGAGTCTCTTCGATTGACCTTTTCAACTGAGCCGCCTGGGTAATCACCTGAGGAGAGCCAGGCGAACCCGGACGGCCAGTTTCGGTTGCATTTTCGGCGCTTTCATCGGTATCGTTTTGTCCGAACGCCGTTCCCAACGCTCCGAACGCCCCGCTGATGAAATTACCTATTCCGCTGATTGTTGATTTGAACGGCTCAACCAATCCCATCACAAAATCGATTCCTTTTGAGAATATTTCTCCGATTTGATCCCACATATCGACAAAAAATTGTGAAATCGGCTCCCAGTGTTTTACGATTAATGCCGGTATGGCGATAAACGGCGCGAAGATCACGCCAGCGGCGGCTATAAAGGGATTGTCGAGCAGACCGGAAAGAAAATTCCATATTCTATCGACTCCGTTTTTAAAGGCAAAAACCACAAAATCCCAATTATCTATCAATAAAACTATGCCGGCGACCAGCGCGGCTATGGCGATGATAACCAAACTAAGCGGATTTGCGCTCATAATCAGGTTCAAAATTCCCTGAACCACCGCCCAGGATTTGGTGGCGATAGCGATAGTCAACAAAATTCCCTGAGAGGCCAGGAGAACCGCCAGAAATGGCTTTAAGAACGGCGATATGGAAGTCACAAATTTGAATGCTTTGACTCCGATCTCTGCCAGAAATTTCAGCGCGCCAATCAAAATATTTATCGTGTCGGCAAAACTCATCGATTCTGTGTTAAATTCCGGCAAAATAGAGCCGACAGCCTCCGAAAAAGCGGAGAAGAGCTGTTTTGTCACTCCGAACAGAGTGACGACCGGATCTTTTATTTTCTTGAAGGTATCGCCGATAACGAGTAAAAAATTATCCATCCCCGCGCCAATGATGTTTTTATTCAAAGCCCAAAAATCAGCGAATCTTTGCATTGCCGTAGTTAAAAAAGGAATTACTTTGTTGGAAAAAGTTTTTCCTATGCCGTCCAGAGAGGATTTTAGATTTGTCAGCGAGTCTATGAAAAGTTCGGATTTTGCGGCGGCTTCATTGGAAATAACAGCTCCGTATTTGACGGCCTCGAGGCGGAGTTTTGCTATCTCGGCCTGGCCGATCTCCATGAAGCTGCTCATTTCGATTCCGGAGCGGGAAAAGGCGGCGACCACGAATGCTGCTTTTTTGAAAGGGTCTTTGATCTCGCCGGCTTTTTGCGTTATCAAACCGAACGCTTCCTCTGTGTCTTTCGCGAGTTTCAGTTGCTCTATAAATGCGGTCTGGCCGGTTTTTTTCAAGAATCCGAACAAAGTGCCGCTTTCGTCCTTCAATTCCCCGACTCGTTTTTGGAGGGCTGTGAATGATGAATCGAGCACACTGGCGGAGACGCCCTGGCGATCGGCGGCAAAGCGGAGCTCCTGGAGAGACTCGGCGGTTATTCCCAGACGACGGGAGGTTTTTGCGGCTTCATCTCCCATTTTTGCGGTTTTAAAAATAGCCGCTCCCATAGCCGCGCCGGCCAGGCCCACGCCCACGGCCAGAGATTTGCCCATAAACGCTCCGACTTTTTTTACGGAATGTCCTAATTTTGCAAACCTTTTAATTGACAGCCGCGTGAATTTACTCACGCTGCGCCGCATTTTGCTCATAGGTTTACTGATGCGATTAACCGCGTCAAAAATCGTCGAAACTTTAAAACGCTTAGCCATTATTATTTAGATTTGGCTTGGTTATTTCTATTAGAGATGATTGTAATCCATGATAAAAAAAATATATTTCGTCTAATTCCAACGTCCTAAAATCAGGCAACGAGGAATAATCCAGGCAAATTTGCAGGAGCATTTGAGATATATATTCAGCTCCCCGGCGTCGAACTATCTGACCGTATTCGACGAGATCAACGCCTACGAACCCAAAAAAAGATTGTAAACCGAGAATAAAAATTTAACGTCTATGCCGTCCATTCTCTTAATTATAGCCGGAATTTGACCGATAGCATCAGCTATCAGATGAATAGTTTTAGCGGCGTTTCTATTCAATTTAGGTTTATCAGACGCGATCCAGGCGCGACCACGAGGGCGTTTTAATTCAATTTCTTCTAAAGAACCAACCGGTTCGGATAATTTATAAACAATATTTCCCTCTTCATTAACCGCGGCATAGCCTCTGACAATATTGTTTATGATTTTATGTTTTTCATTCTCAAAATCCTGAGTGTCTTCACCGTCCATATGTCCTATATCGGTATCAATCCGCCAGGCGTCCGCCCAGCGATCAAATTCCTGTTCAGCGACTTCTCGAACAACGATCTCTTTTTTATACAATTTTTCTTTTTCTTCTTCCATGATGGTCTTTATTTAAATTATTATTGCGAAGTCATCCCCACGCCGCCGCCTAGCGTCAGCGGGATAGTTGTATTTTTTGAGGAATAGGCGATCTCTCCTATTATTGTTCCGTCACCCTGCCAAATCGCGCCGCTGGCATATCCAACTACAATCGGAAACGCGTCTTTTCGATTAGCCAAATTCTGCAAAAATTCATGGACTTCATTATCATCATCACAATCGACAACCAAACCGTCGCTTTGCCAGCCCGTTTTGGTTTTTATTATTCTGAATGTGCCATCGCCATTCATTTGAATTTCATTTTCATCGCCGCCGATTTTTCTATTGCTCTCGGCGTCTTCGGCAACTGATAGCTCTCTACCAGCTAAACTCAACTCTCCGATCGGGCCACCAACTGACATATTTTTCTCCTGTTATATTGCGGTTTGCGTTCCGAAAAAGAATCCGAAATTATTGGTGATAGAAATTATATTGGTATTACCGCTGATTTGATGTGTCTCGGTAATATCCAGACGTTTGGGATTTGTCCCGCTGATTTGAGCCTGAATGCTCTTTTTAGCTGATTGCGGATCGCTGATTATCGCCTCTAGCCCTAAACTATCAAACATTTTCGCTATCGCCGCCACCGCCGCGGACGGACGCCGGGCGTTGGGGTTGGTTGTAGCCTGACCGTTCGGGATCAAAATTTTGCCCTTCCAGTCCAGAGCTTCAAAAATCAGCCTGAGATTAAAAACGACATTCATTTCCTTGACAACATCCGCGACGAATCGCCAAGCTGGCGTGGGATCGCCGCTGGGATGATACATCGTTATTGTATCGGATAATTCAATAACACCGTCCAGAATTTCAATAGTTGATGATCCGGATTTAACCGCAAAATCTCGCTGAGTCCTTGTCCATTGCTGAGTATCAGAACCGGGGACAATCCCATCCGCCAGCTGACCGGCGTAATCGGTCGGCGGATTATTATTAGCGATGACGACGATTCGAGCAAGCTCGCGAGCTGCGACAACGAACGGTAGCTCATTACTGCCAGGCGCGACAAGTTGACAATTTGTTCGGTCGGTTTTTCGAGCGTCCGGAATAGCCACGGCGGTGGTAACATCCGCTTCGGCGCTGCCGACAAAGGACATCATCGGTTTTTTAACGAGAGGATTCCAGCGTCCCTCTCCGAATGTCGCATATTTATCCAGCGTCGTCGTGTCGCTGACATTCAGACAATTCAAAAACATTGTTTCCCAAATGTCGGCGACTTTATCAAGCGCGTCCTGGACATCGGGATTACCCGCGCCACCCGTGGGCTGTGTGATTACGTAAACGATTCCGGAAACAACTCCCTCAATTTCTATGTGAAGATCATCTCCGCTTTCTCCTTTCCATTTTGCGATAAGATCAACTTTCCCCGTGCCGTCAGAGGCGATAAGCGGCATATCGTTATTTGCGTTAATCCCGGCTATAAATAACGGGATAGTCGCCGCAAAGGCCGTGCCCTGGGGAACTACAATCAGCTCGCTGGGAATCTCATTTACTCTGACGCTATAGGTTTCTTCAGCAGTTTGAGGCCCGACGCTGGGAGTGATGTCACCGACTGAGGCGGTGGTTCCGGAATCGAGAGGATAAGCGGTGACGGGAATAGTTCCGACGCCGTCATTATTGGCGGGAAGAAGTTCTCGAATAGCGAGATGGAGCGGGGAGCCGAATCCGTAAATTTGAGCGGCCTCCAGGCCGGAGAATATTTGTCTTTTATCAAGCAAAAAAGTGGCGGCTTCCGCTCCCTGAGCCATCACCGCTAATCGCTGAGGCAATAACACAACACCGCCTCGCAGGTTTTTAAATAGTGTCTCTATGCCTACCGTCCTGGCTACCTGGGACGGACTGACGGCGTTGGATAATGCCATATTATTTTATGATGTTACGGTGTTGTCAGATCAAAAGTATATTCAACCTCACCGCCGGTGGTGGTGGTGGTCTCAAGTTGAATCAAATCAAAATCGTTATAGGGCCCCTCCAGGCCGGTTTCGACATATTTAACAGCCAAAACAATTTTGGCGGCGACAATCGGAATTGCCTGTTCTTTATATCCCGGCTGAAAACGAGTTATTCCCTGAATGCGGCGATAACCAACCACGCCGCGCATATTTAAAAATGTGTAATCCTCTCCGGGCTGAGTTCGATCCGGAGGAACGGAAAACAAAATATTACGAATCAGACGGATAATACGCTGACAATCTAAAACCGCCTGTTTATCCGCGATGACATATCCGTCTCCGATATTTTTTTTATTAATCGAAGCTGTAAAAATATCGATATTAAAAATACCCGGATCGGCGGTTTGTTTCAGAGCGTTAAAACTCTGATTTCCTTCAAAATCCTCACTCTCAAACCAAATATTTACAACCGGATCGACCGGCTCTTCCGTTTCCAGCAATGACGCCCAAATATCAGACCGCTCTATAAAAACTCTGAACGCCCATAATTTCGAATCTTTTCCGGCGGCATCCGCTAATAGTTGCTGATTAGCTGTTTCTTTCGCCAGAATTGCAGCTATCTCATCTCGAACCAGCTCAAAATTATCTTTCTTGTCTATTAACTGTAAAGGCATGTTAATTTTTAATTAATTGTAAAATAATAGTCACTATTCCGAGTGTTCGATCCGGTCGCGATTCCACAACCGTGAATTTTCTGAGGACATCATTAGAGTCCGGAAATTCAATAATCCAAGGATTTTTACTTTCGTCAGGTTCAGCGCGGGGAAGCCCCAAACCGGCCGCCGTCAACGAACTAATTCTCATTGACGCGTGAGCCGTTCTATTAGCTACAAGGATACCTGATTCCGGTTCAAATAATAAGTAAACATCCCCTGATTGAATGTTTAAAACAGCTGAAACGCCGGCGGGATTTGTGACCGTAGCCTCGAAAGCAAAGCCGAAATCTTTATCCTCCAACGTCAGCTTTAAATCGGCTTCGGCTTGCTGTCTAAGATTCATTTTTTCTTACGCTTCGCGCCGGGTTTTATCGCGTTCGGAGGTGTCTCTCCCGCTTTCGGAGGAGTTTCCGGAGGAGTTTCCGGAGGAGTTTCCGGAGGAGTTTGCGGAGGTGTTTGCGGAGGTGTTTCCGGAGCTAATGGCAATACTTTTTTAGGAATTTTGTCTTGCGCTTCAACTCGGTCATTTGCCCAATCCCGTACACGATAATAAAAATCAGACGCGTTTTCTCCTTTTTCCTGTTCAGGCGGCTGATTCAATAAAACGGCATCAAAACCGAGCTGCTCTTCCGCGCCGGCGGACATCAAATCTTTTTTAGTCTCCGGATACGCGATCACGCCGGATTTTAACAAGGCATAAAAAATATTTTGACCGGCGTTATTAATACCTGTATCTGGTTTTTTGGCTAACATATCAGGCGTTATTGCCGCGCCTTCATGCGCGATTCCTAATATTGTTGTCACGGATCTACCAGCGACTACATATCCTTTTTTTTCTTTTTGAGGTCTACCCATAATAATTTAAAAATTACAGATTCAATTATAAATAATAGTGATCATATGAGTGTCATTATCACAAATTCATCAATGCCCACGGGAGCGGCAAGCGGATTTGAGCGCACTCCGATTTCAAGCGCTCTGGCTCGACGGTCGAGGTTGAAATAGGGAACTATATCGGCGGTTTCCATAGCGGGCATTTCATTAAACCCTGTCAATCCGGCTACTTCCGGAGACGCGCTTATTAAAGTCGCCACTCCCGCAAAATATAATCGAAAATCCGGATCCGCCGGCAAACAGATAATTTTATCCGTAGGAATATAGGGCTGTTTGGTGCCTTCATTCGGCAAACCAAAACCAGTCGGTATTCCGACAACCTGAGGATATGTCCAGACATTAATTCTATAAGAACCGGCTGAAAACTGACCGTGAAAAGTCGCGCCCTCTTCCATCGCCATCGGCGACGTCAAGGCAATTCTCTCGATCATTTTCAGATCGCCTTTTTTCTGAAAATTATCATTATCCAAAAATTGTTGCAGCGCGGTCTCTCCGAATATGGCGTCGCGAAGCTCGCGGCTGCTATCTTTGCGTATAATGCCGCCCACGGTGGAAAAATCATTTGTGGGAAATGCCGTGCTGCTTGTCCAGGCTACGGGGATCGAAAATTGATGACTGGCTTTTTGTTTATAATCAATCTCATCTCCGTTTATCAAAATTACCTTTCCTAAAATCATAGCATCGCGGGATTGAACCTCAATCGCGCGCTCGATTTTTTCCCGTATTAATGTTTGCCTTTCGACAATCAAATCCGCCAAATCCATTGTGTACGAGGTCATATCATTTTGACTACGCCCGGGCAACACGCTATTTAATTCGGCGGCGGTTGCAAAAATGCTCTCATCAAACGACGGAGGAGCATATTTTTTCGTCGTGTAAATATTGGCTTTATTACCACGACTACCGGAATTCGGAGCGACGTCAATCGCGTATTCTTCTTTTCCTCGAACCGCGTCTATCTGCACCTCCGCGCCGGGGAATTTATTCATGGGCGGACTTTTAAACAATCCTGACAAAAATTTTGTCACGCGATCTCTTTGTTTAAAGGCCGCTCCAACTAATGTTTTTAAAAGGGGCATAATTTTTTTATGATTAAATTTTTCTTAAAATAAACAGATTATTGGTTGTCCTGTTTATATTGTTCGGCCAGAGGTTTAGCGATAATTCCGTATCCTCTCAATTGCACGCGAAACGAATCATCCGCGCCGCCGGGGATGGTGTCGAGATCATCCGAGCCGTCAAAAACAAGCAGATCGGCATCGACTTCTCCGCCTATGACCGCCCTGACTAATTTATCCCCCGCGCCGGGAAATTCAGTCGTTTGCGAAAGCAGCGCTTTGGCGTTAGCCACAGCGGGAGTTCCACTCTCGGTAATTTTCCATTTAGCGGCGGCGGCGTCAAACGCCAGAACTGTTCCTTTCGGATAAATTACCGCGCCGCCGGCGTTGAGAGTAATGTCCGAGTATTGCCCGTTAAACACTACTAACGAGCTGGTGTCTTGATTAGTAATTATAGGATTTGGCATTATGCGATCCTCTTTTCTTTACGACGCGCTAGATACCCTTTCACCAAAGCGGCCTCGGCGGCTTTATCATCAATAGTATCCGGAGAAGTGATTTCGTCAGGATCATCATCGTTGCGATTATCAACATCGTTTTTATTCAATTGCGCGGACAAAAATTCAGCTTGCACAGTCGGCTGACTAAGTTTTTTGCCTTTTTTAATACATTCGATAGCATAGTCTATTTTACCTGACGATTTGCCCATTTTCAACAAGGCGCTGATTTCTTCTCGCTCTTCGTCCCGGCCTGCTTGCGCCGCCGCCTGATAGACGTCGGGATATTTGCTCTTAAATTCTTTTATATCCATTTTCTTTTCTGTTTTATTTGTTCCGGAACGGAGACCGGAGGGAGCCGGTTCCGAATTGTTAAAAAAAGCGGCGTTGCTGACACGTTCCGGAGGAGGAATAATTTCATCCACCATCCCCGCGTCTAAACCCGCGTCGGCCAGCATCGTTCCCCCCTGACCAAATTTTGCGTTTACTATTTTAGCTGTGATTTTTTTGCCGGTGGCGACTGAGCGGCCTTCGGCGATTATTTCAGCGAATTTTTCGTGGATTTTGTCCAGCTCTTTTTTGACAACCTTGACCCCCTTTTCGGTGCTGACATCCGGCCATTTGTTCGGGGCGTCGGAGCTGGTAATGTCGACCATTTCCTTATCAACCCAAAATGATGTTCCCACGCCGATACTTCCGATTTCAGACATTTCGCTGTTTGCGATTATTTTGTCCGCTTGCGACACAATCCCATAAGCGGCGGAATCGGCGCGGCCTTCTACTAATGCCTCTATCGGTTTTGACACGGATTTTATCGTATTCAACAGATCGAACAAACCATCCAGCCGTCCGCCCGGGCTATCAACCCTCAATTGAATCTGAGTAACATCCGGATTGGCGTCCGCTGATCGGAGCATGCTAATTATCGAGGGATATGTATCGAGTTCTCCATCGAACAAAAAACTAAAAAAACTATGGCGATTACTGAGACTCCCTCGAATCGGTATGACGGCTGTTCCATCCACTATTGTCAGATCATTAGAATCAGGATTTTGTAATTTTTTGAAATAAGCTTCTGTTTGAGCCGCGTCAATAATATTGATCTGCTTTTTTAACAGCCTATATTTTTTAACAAAATCAGTATTCATCATCCAAAATTTAGCCGGCATTTTCTTCCCCCGAAAGGTTATCTGAAATAGTAGCGGTGTTATTGGAACTTTCATCTTTAAGCAAACCCGCGTCCATCAACGGCTCCATGGTGGCCGCGTATTGACTATTCTCTTTTTTTAATCGTTTTACAACTGTCGTAAATTTTGCGCCAAAAAGGGCTTTTGTCGCCATGTCGCGAGTCGCGAGTCCTTGTTTAATAGCCTCAATCCAACCTTTTATATCCTGATTGAGCCGCATGGAGGGTTTTATCGCAGCTGACCATTCGCTTGAAAACCAAGCCCCGGAGATTAAAAATTGTTTGGGATCGCGCCAAGCTTCCAGCAGACCGGGAGCGGAAATCAAGCCGGTCAAAACCATTGAAATCAGCCATTCTTTGTAGAACGGTTTGTCAAAATTATTAGCCTCTTTCCAACGCGCTTTATCGAGATATAGCTTATACTCATTGACTTCGCCGGTGGACGCCGAGTAGTTGCTGGAAAACGCCAGGCGGTAAATATTGGGAGGCATTTCATTCGCCCAGGCGAACGAGGCCATCATGGCCTCTTCAAACGCTCTATAATTTACATTCGGGCGAACCGTGTTAAAACTGACGGGTTCTTCTCCATGTTGTAGTTCCTCTAGGATACTGCCCGGCATCTGGCTGGAAATATTAAAACTGCGAGTCTGAGTATCTCCTGAATCCGTGTCCGCTGAAACTTTGTCGCGCCGTACCGCGCCGCCTGAAATCGGACGTGTCCCCGCCTTATCTTGCCCTTTTTTAATAAAATAGGCTTGGATAGCGTTTAAAACCGCCGCGCGCTGTTCGGCGTCGCTGTAGCGATCTAACTCTTTTAACGCCTGTAGCATAATACCCAAAAGAGGCATTCCGCGAGCGTCGTCTATCCTAATTTTATTGCCGTAGACCATCCAGGCGATTCGACGTCCGGATTTTGGACCGCGCGCCGGAATCCGTTTTGATTTCAGCCCGGTCGGATCGGACATATCCTGAATATAATAGGCGACATGACGCCCTTTTTTATCCAGCTCAACGCCGTGACGAACCTCGTTTTTAGTTTCCGGTTTAAGAGGAGTCCGGACAAAAAATCCATCAACAATTTGAACAGTCGGAGTCTTTGTGAGCGGATGTTGACGCAAAATAATCACCGCGTCGCCGGATAAAATGCAGGTTTTTCGAATATTATGCTGTAACTGACCAAACACAAATTGATGATTATGAGAAACCAGCTCTTTATTATCCGACCAAATATCGAATTTAGCCTCGGTGTCATCCGTCCAATCGTTTATAACATCGTCATCTTTTCCTAAAATTTCCCCTTTGGGAGTGGCTTCTAATGTTCGCCCGCGGTGGACTTCATTAGTCAACATCCGTTTTATCAGACCGGCCGCGTAACGGTTCTCGGTAAATAATTTGTATGATCGACGGCGAAGCGTCCAGTAATCGATATTAAAAAAACCCAGATCGGAATTCAAACCGCCCGGATATTTTTCACCGTCAAACAGATCGGTTAACATTCCCCAGCCGAATGAGCCGGAGGAGAGATTTTTATTTCGAGGAGATTTAACAGGAGGCGTATCCGGATATTTTTCAACATCCGGAAGACCTGTTTTTGATTTATTAGAAAAATATTTCCAGATTTTTTCAAACATTACCAAGCCGGAGCATGAGAAGTTGGTTTTGAATTTAGTCTTTGTTCAAGCGTCGCTATTCGGTTCAACACACTTTCCAACATTTTATTTAAACCTGGGAGATTTGTTCGAGTGACTTCCTGCTCACTCTGTCCCGTGTCTAATTTATAAGATTGCGTAGGATTAACAGTTAAAAAGGTTATGGCATCCTCTATAACAACAACCAGCTCTTTGGATTTCGTTAATCGTTCCCGCCAAAATGATAAATCAGACATATTTAACTATAATTAATGCGTATTTTTTTTCAAATGACAAGAAAAAAAACATTATTCCCAATAAAACGTCTTGTTTTCACTGATATAATCCCAAAACGCTTTGTAATCAATGCGATCCTGGTTGAGATAAACCAGATTCGTATTGTGACAAAGCATATCCAGCCCCGCGCCGTTATAAATCCCGCAATCCCAGGTATGATTCGGAGCTCCTTTTTTCTTTTCTTTCCAAAAATGTCCCATCCGTTTTCCATCTACACGACGGATTTTTGAAACTTTATGCTCGGCTTCATATTGCCGAAAAAAATCATCGCCGTAATTTTCTGGAAAATTAGGATACCCTTTCGGCTGCAACTCACCCTCGTTCCAATCACTACGCAAATAGGACGCGAGTTTGTCTTTATATTGCGTAACAGTGATATTATAGGCGGTCAGCCCTTTGCTTGTATATGCGCTGAATTCAGACATTCGAGCTGTGTTAGGAGGCATATCACGCCCCATAATCGCGAAAACTCCCTGTTCATATTCCCGACAAAAATCATAAACCTCAGTTGTTCTATATGAGGCGTCAATCAAAGTCAGACTGATTTTATATTTTTTACCATCGTCAGCCGCCCATATCTCATTTTCAATTATCTCGCGCAGGGCTTCCCAAGACGGGGAATTAGAAATATCAGTAGGCCCCTCAAGAACTCTCCAATCAATTGAATATGAACAGAGACGTTTACACCATCCCTTTATCTCAATACCTATCCAGTTTTTATGAACATCGACGCCGGCGGTCACAACCAATACCGGCGAACCTGTTTCTTTCAAAGCGGCGATATTAGGAATTTCATTTCGTCTATAAATCCCGCGGCGATGGTGAATAATCACCTCAAACGCTGGAGCTTCCCCGCGTTCTTCATAAGGCAAGCCACGCCCGGTATTCTGAAAAACTCTCAGGGCTTCCACATCAAAAATACGGAGCTGTTTAGGGTCCCAGCAACCGAGCCACTCCTCGACCATGCTCTCCCAGCTATAATTCCCCTCAGGGGAATATAAGCCGTCGCTATGATAGCTCCGAAACAATCGCCGACGCGGTGTTTTAGTCGGTCTCCATTCGCCGGCGTTTAAAAAATCGTATTTTTCAAAATTTTTCCAGCCGGCGAGACAATTTTTACAGCGATATTCCACGCTCTCATAAATCAACACATTATCACGATCCAGCTCATAATGAATCCCATAGCGCTTGCCGTCTTCAGTGCGACCTCTGAATTCTAATATCTGCATCATACCGCAATGACGGCAAGGAACAAAATAATAGCGTTGATCTCCTACTTTGAATAATCGATAAATCGCGCCGTCGGTGGTGGTGGGAGTGCTGAGATAGAGAGTTTTTCGTTTGGCGTCAAAACCCTTTTGACGCGCCCGCGCCAGGCTAAGAGGATCGCCCTGTTTTCCTAAAAAACTGGGAATTTCGTCCACTTCATCAATCGCCAGATTTTGGACACTGACACGCCTGAGCTTGCTTGTGCTTTGCGCTCCATAGGTCAGTAAAAATCCGCCGCGAAATTCCTTGCGCCCGGTTAGATTTCCGGTTTTTCGCCCTTTTTTATGAGTCGACCTAATTTTCTCAGACAACCCTGGAACACTCGCGATCATGCTATCGAGATAAATTTCAATCCCTGTTTTTACCAGTTCCTCGCTCCCTGTCAGGTATAACATCGGAGCTGGCGCGTGGTCCATTGTGTAGCCGATCCAATTTTCAAGAACCGCGGTAGTCGCCGCCATCTGGCTCGCTTTCATCCAAACCACATCTCGGATAGGAGATTCAGTGGAAAAACAATCCATGATTTCTACCGTATACGGCGCATGGCGGTTAGACCATTGGCCCGGGCTAGTTGTCACTTCAGAGGACAAATAACGATTTTTCGCCGCCCATTCGCTGATTTTTAAGAAAACCCTTTTATCCGGCAATTTGCGAATCTGTTCGATCATCCAATCCACATCACCCTGATAGGGAGCTTTATCAAAAGATAGCATTTTGCAATTGTTGAATAAGATTATCCTTACAAATCCTCAAAGCGCGGCTATTAGCCTCTGAATATTCTTTTTGAGCTTCATTAAGAGCATCGTCAGAATTGAGTTTAACGATTGCTACGACACGTTGAGCCAGGCTAAATGGGACATCATTCACCAGACGATCAAAAAGAACTTCCAGCATTTCAAATATAATTTTGCCCTGAAATGATTTATCCACGACTTTGTCACGAGAATCTTTGAATTTGAACGATTTTGTGAGGTAATCAGTGAGGTTTTTCTGAGTGGAAACATAGACGCTGAATTCATTCAGGGAACCGTATGTTTCGACAATTTCTTGAAGAGTTAGTCCTGCTAGTTTCTCCGGAACAACGACTTTGGGAGTCTCTTCAGGAGCGTCAGGATAGGCATAATTTCCAGGATTAACAGCGGGATTGACTTTAGGACTATTTAGACGGGTTAATGACCGGCGGTCTCTTTCGTCTCGGATTGGTCGCTCCGCGATATAGGACTGAGCTGAGGCATGATTCGCATCGATTTTTCGACCTATAACAGCAGCTCCGAGACGTTTTTTAATTCGATTGATATTTGAGGGCGAAACTCCGGCCATCTCAGCGAAGTCTTTTTGAGTGACTAATTTTACAGTTATTTCAGACATAAGTTAACAAAATCAAAAACTTACCACAAAAAAATTTCTAAAATTTTTCAGACCCTGCGCCAAAGCTGAATCTAAAT
>VAPB011029024.1_pt1 | contig 14081 bp, 8 predicted proteins | sample 3395101 | NCBI WGS metagenome assembly VAPB01 (sample SAMN08290433, study PRJNA428436) | hydrothermal vent metagenome | isolation source: Deep-sea hydrothermal vent chimney | place: Indian Ocean: Southwest Indian Ridge | reverse complement strand
GCCTGATCTGAAGCTCCACGGCACCTATGACGATTACACCGAAGATGTGCCGTTTGTGCCCGACTCCATTCTGTCCCTGACCCTGTCCTGGCCCTTTTTCCAGGGAGGGCAGGTCAGTCTGGATTCCAGAGAGGCCTACTCGAGGGTCAGACAGGCCGAGGAGGGCTACAGCCTTCAGGTCAAAGATGCGCTTTACCAGGTCGAGGAGGCTATGAGAAAGCTCGAGGCCCTCGAGGCCCAGAAGGATCTGGTCAAAGCCAGCCTGGAGAATGCCCGGGAGAATTTCCGTTTGCAGAGGCTCCGGTTTGACCTGGGCGACGGGACGAGCCTGGACACTCTGGCAGCGCAGCTTACCCTGACGGAGGCGGAGAACCTGGATGCGACCCATAAATATCAGACACGGCTTGCGCGCGCCGGCCTGCTATATTTTATCGGTCAACTGAAACCGGATGCTCTCGGGATGTCCTACGGGATTGGAGGAGAATCGCAATGATTACAGGTAACCGGACAACCCTCGGTGTTGTGATGCTGATCCTTGGCATCCTGACCGGCCTGACGTCATGTCAAAAAGGTGGGGGCAAAGCGGCTGCCGAACTCCCTTCCGATCAAACGCGCCCCGAGATAAGGTCCACGAACATTTCGATCCAGAGGCTTGTGCCGGAGACTGTTGAGGAGGTTTTTACTCTCCCCGGAATCCTTGAGGCATGGGAAAATCTTACACTTTCCCTTGAACAGTCGGGCCTTATCACGTGGATCGGCCCCAAAGAGGGTGACCGGCTCATGGCGAGGCAGGCCATTTTAAGGATCGACCAGAACACCCTGAAGAGCAATCGTGACCGCGATCAGATCGAATATGATCTGAAAATGAAGCACCTCGAAAGGCTCAACCAGCTCCTCAAAGAGAAACTGGTCAGTCAGAAGGCGTATGACGACGCCCTCCAGGGGGTGGAGATCGCCAGGGCCAAATTAAAACAATCCGATATCGCCCTCGAGAAGACCACCCTTGTCACCCCTATAGACGGGTTCCTCGACGATCTTCTGGTGGACCGTGGAGAGTACGGAACGGTGGGTACCCCGGCGGCGGTGGTGGTCCAGGTTGACCGGCTGAAAGTGTTGGTGGATATTCCCGAGAAAGACGTCACCGCCACCAGGGTTGGGAACAGGGTCAGGGTCCTTCCCTCGGAGGTCAAGGGAAGCGAGGGGAGAGGCATGCCCGGTGATGTGATCTACGTCAGCTATCTCGCCGACAAAATGACGCGAACCTATCTTGCCAAGATCGCCATCGACAATAAAACCGGATTGTTGAGGCCGGGTATGATCGTGCGAGTCAGGTTCATCAGGCGTATCCTGAAGGACGTCCTTTCCATCCCTCTTTACGCGGTGATCGACCGCGACGGTGAGAAGTTCGTGTTCGTTGCGGAAAACAACACAGCCGTGGAACGTCAAGTGCGGCTCGGTCCCATCATTAACGGCAACGTTGTGGTCTTCGGGGGGGTCCGGCAGGGTGAGGATCTCGTCATCAAGGGGCAACAGCTGCTTACAGACGGTAGCCCGGTAACCGTCGTGGAAGGTTAGGCGGCCCATGCTCATCACCGACGCAGCCGTATCCAGGCGTAGCACCGTCTTCGCTCTCATGACCATTATTTTTATCGCCGGCCTTTTCAGTTACATCACACTGCCGCGCGAATCGAATCCGGACATAACCATCCCCGTCATCATGGTGCAGACGACCTATGAGGGAGCAGCCTCGGAGGACGTTGAAAACCTCATCACCCTGCCCCTGGAGAGGAAACTGAGGGGCATCAAGGACGTCAAGGAGATCCGTTCAGTCAGCGCCGAGGGATCCTCCATGATAGAGGTGGAATTCGACACCGACGTCGAGATCAACGAGGCGAGACAAAGGGTCAGAGACAAGGTCGATGAGGCGAAGGGGGACCTGCCGGGGGACCTGGAGAACGATCCTTCCATCATCGAGATCAACCTTTCCGAATGGCCCATAGTCATGATAGCTGTGTCTGGGGATCTGAGCGAGCGCGTTCTGAAAAAAGTGGCCGAGATACTGGAGGATCGCATCGAGGAGATCCCCGGAGTTCTCGAGGTGGATGTTGTCGGCGCAAGGGAGCGGGAGATCCGGGTCGAGTTCGATCCGGACCGCATGGCCGCCTACAGGCTCAGCTTCACGGAGATCCTCGCCCTCGTTCAGAAGGAAAACGTCAACGTCCCCGGTGGAAGCATCGATCTGGGCAGGGGCAAGTACATGCTTCGGATCCCGGGTGAGTTTACGGATCCTGGTGAGATCGACAACCTGGTGCTGGTGGTCAGGAACGGCAAGCCTATCTACTTGAAAGATGTGGCCACCATCAGGGACACTTTCGAGGATGCCAGAAGCTATGCGCGGATAAACGGCCGGCCTAGCGTCACCCTCTCAGTGAAAAAACGCACTGGAGAAAATATCATAGAGGTCGCAGATCAGGTATTTGCCCTTCTTGACGCAGCCGCGCCAAAGCTTCCCCCCAGCATCCGCTTCACGGTTACCCTGAACGAGTCCAAGGACATCAGCCGGATGGTCAACGAACTGGAGAACAGCATTCTGACGGGTCTCGTGCTGGTTCTCTCGGTTCTCTTCCTTTTCCTTGGAATCAGGAGCGCCATCTTCGTGGCTCTGGCCATCCCCTTTTCCATGCTCATCTCCTTCGCCGTTCTCCAGGTCATGGGCGTCACCCTCAACATGGTCGTGCTCTTCTCGCTCATCATTGCCCTGGGAATGCTGGTGGACAATGCCATTGTCATCGTCGAGAACATCTACCGGCACATGCAGGAGGGTCAGGATCGTGTTACGGCCTCCAAGATTGCGGCCACCGAGGTGGGATGGCCCATTATCGCCTCCACCGTTACGACCCTTTGCGCTTTCGCACCCATGCTTTTCTGGCCGGACATCATGGGTGAATTCATGAAGTTTCTCCCCTTGACCCTCATCGTGGTCCTGTCCGCCTCCCTGTTTGTGGCTTTGGTCATCAATCCCGTCGTCTGCTCCACCTTCCTGAGGATCAGCAAGGGTAAGATGCAGGCGGTCAGGAAAGAATCCATGACCATAAAAGCCTATCGCCTGACCCTTCAACTGGCGTTGAAAAACGGGGTGAGCAAACTGGCGGTGATCCTGGTGGCTTTCGCCATGCTTTTCGGCACCGGTTTTATCTATTTTGGATCGAATCCCAAAACGGAGCTGTTCCCCGACACCGATCCGAACCGGGCTATCGTTTCCATAAAGGCGCCCCAGGGCACCAACCTTGACACCACCGACCTCCTTGCCCGCAAAGTGGAATCCATCGTGACCGGGGAAGAGGACCTCAAATACATCACGGGAGAGGTCGGCGTCGGGTCCGGCTGGGGAAGCGCGGCCGAGTCCAGGCTTGCGCGGGTCTCTGTTGAATTTGTGGAAAGGGATGAGAGGAAGGAGAATTCCCGCGTCACCGTTGACCGTATCCGTGAATCCCTGAGGCACCTTTCCGGGGCTGACATAAAGGTTGAAAAAGAGCGCATGGGTCCTCCGGTGGAGGCACCCGTTGTCGTCAAGGTCAGGGGGTCGGATGTGAAGGTCCTCGAGGGTCTTGTCGAAGCGGTCAAGGAACTGATCAGCGACGTGCCGGGCCTCGTCGACGTGGAGGACGATCTTTCCCGGGCTAAACCCGAGATAACGATCAATGTCGATCGCGAAAAAGCATCCCTGCTGGGGCTTTCCACCATCGAGATATCCAACACGGTCAAGGCCGCTGTCAACGGATGGAAGATCGGGGATTATCGTGAGGGTGAGGACGAGTTCGACATCATAGCGAGGCTTCCCGAGCGAAGCCGAAGGACCTTGAAACAGGTGGAAGGCCTGCTCATACCAACAAGGTTAGGGAATCCCATCCCCCTTTCTTCGGTGGCAACATTTGAGATGAGAAGTGGTTTTGGAGCCATCCGCCATCTGGATCAGAAGCGCCTTGTCAGGATAAAAGGCAACAACACCGGCCGCAGTTCCCTTGAGGTCGTACAGGATATCCAGGCACGCTTGAGGGCTCTCGAGCTGCCGACGGGTTATTCCATAGATTTCGGAGGTGATTACGAGGAGCAGATAAAATCCTCCGCTTTCCTGAGCAAGGCGTTCATTGTCGCCATTTTCCTCATCTTCATGGTCCTTCTCACCCAATTCAACTCCCTGGCCCAGGCATTTATCGTGATCTCTTCGGTGATCCTGTCTCTCATGGGGGTGTTCTTCGGGCTGTTCGTAACCGGCATGCCCTTCGGGATCATCATGACGGGGATAGGGATCATCTCCCTCGCCGGGGTCGTGGTGAACAATGCCATCGTCCTCATCGATTACATCAACCTGTTGAGGAAGAACGGGATGGAGGTTTCCGAAGCTCTTGTCACGGCGGGCACGGTGCGTTTCCGCCCGGTCATGCTGACGGCTATTACGACCATCCTGGGATTAGCTCCCATGGCCCTGGGTATCAGTTTCGATTTCAAGAGCTTCAGTTTACAGGTGGGCGGGGAGATGGCACAGTGGTGGGGCCCCATGGCGGTAGCCGTAATCTTCGGCCTGGCTGTGGCTACGCTCCTGACCCTTCTGGTCGTACCGGTTCTCTACTCCCTGGCGGAGTCCATCTCCTGGGAAAAAATCGTCGCAATAAGGCTGCCGCGGTTTCGACGCCACTCTCCAGAAAATTGAGGAGAACTGAAGGCCGCTTTACCAATCAAGTAACCGTCTTTCCCCCTCCAGGGCCCTGATCGATGTCACATCCTGGCTTACTTCAAGGCATCCTTCATACTTCCCGTCTTCATCCCTGATGGCGTAGTAGCGGATCAGGATAAACCTGTCGTCCCTCTGAATCCAGAAATCAGCGTTGTCCTTTTCCCCTTTACGGAAAGCATCGAGGATCTTCTGGACAATGTGAACGCTGTCCGGAGGATGACAGTTCTGAACTTCCCGGCCTATGATCCCCGCGCTACGTGGGAAGATCCGTTCCTTGTTGGCGGAATAGTATTGGACCTTGTCCCGGGAGTCCACGAATGTGATATCCAGAGGAAGGTTGGTCAGGACCAGATCAAGCTGTTTGGGTGTCAGGCCGCCAGTGGAGAGCCACAGGGGAGCTTCTCCGGACCCTCTTCGGGCTGGTGGCGCCTCAGCCATGGGGCCTTCTGCCGGTTCCCATCCAGTTTCCGGCTGGATGAGCGCGTAGCCTATCTCATCACTTCCGTCCAGGACCCTCTCCCAATCGGCATCTGAGAAGGTTTCCATGGCCATGGGGAACAGGATGTTCTCCTCCTTGTAGATCATGTCCGATATGGCGGTGGCCATAATCAGGCCGTCAGCAGCAGCATTTTTATGATTCCCCTCCTGAATGTGTTTCCTGAAATCTTTTATCAGTTGCCGAATGTCATCGTGGATGGCCCACATCACTTTAGAGGGGCCTGTTATTCCATGTTGTTCCAGAATTGGAAAGAGCTGGTTCTCCTTCCTCAGATAATGTTTATCGATCTCGGCCAGGTCCGGGATCAGAGCCTTGAGTTCCTCGATCCACTCCTGGAGGACGTTATCGTCAGGAGGCGCTTCCAGTTTGTCCAGACGGAATCGTATCCTGTCGTTGATTTCTCCGATGGCCTCGTTCTCCAGTCGGAAAGTGTGCACCGGATGGCCCGGAGTGACTTCCTCGGGTTCCTTGCCCTCGAAGGACTCGGCGAAAACCTGGACATGAACATCACACAGCTTCTTGATCTCGTTTTCTGAGATACCTTCCTTGATGAGGGACTGCTCCATCTCGGCGATCTCAGAAGCGGAAACCTCCTTTAGCAGTTGCGCGAATTTCTCCTTCTGTTCCTCAGGAGCCTTTCCCTCGTGAAGGCCGCGGATGATCTCCTTGAGGGTCTTAATGCGTTCGGCGCGCTCTTCCGGTGTCTGAGAGATCACGGCACTCTTTTCTTCGGATTTCCCGTGGATTATGGCCTCGGTGACCTTTCGGTGGAGTTCCTCGTAAGGGATGCCGCCCATCTCCGATGCATGCTCCATGGTCGCCAGCCGTCCAATAGTCTTGCGCAGGATCGGATTCCGGAGCTTTTTGAACTCAGGGTGAAGATTAATTAACACCTCCAGCAGGTGTGGATGTTCCTCGATGAGCTTCAGGATCTTCGTGTTTTTGTCGATCTTCAAAATTTTTCCCCTTTCATGATCAAGGATTTCAACTGTAATAATAGCAGGGAATCGTGTTCAGTGGGTTGATTGTTGTCAAAGAAAGGGGAAAAATTTTGGATCTTGATAGTAGAGAATATACGTTACCTGGAATTTGAAAACCGGAATCCTGCAGGTACTCATTTCTCGGATGAACCTTAATTATAAAAACGTAACCAGGAAGCAGGTACTTCAAAAAGGAGGGAGAAGATGAAGAGGTTATTTGCTGTTGTCCTGACCATGGCCCTGCTGGCCGCACCGGCGTGGGCTGCCGATGAGATCAGGTATAGCGGTTCGTCCATTATCGGAATGGCGGTCCTGGAGAACGGTGCCATGGCCGCCTTCGAAAAGAAGACCGGGATCAGGTTCGCCGGCTACGAGATTCCGGGTTCCGGCAAAGGCATGAAGGCCCTCATCGAGGGCCGGGCCACTCTGGGCGGAGCCTCACGGGCTCTGCACACAGCGGAAAAAAAGGCCAAGGTGCTGGGGACGATCATCGGGTACGATGCCATCGGAGTCTACCTGAACGCAGCCAACCCTGTCGAGGACATCTCCAAGGAGCAGCTCAAGGCCATCTTAACCGGCAAGCTCACCAACTGGAGTGAGGTTGGTGGTCCTGACGAACCCATCGTGGTCATCACCGAGATCCTGAGTGCCGGGCGGGCCACGGTGGACTGTTGCATCCAGAAAATGGTCATGGATGGCGCCGATTTTGGTACGGGATTCAGGACGATCGAACTTCCCAGAGACCAGATCGTGGAGGTCGCAAGGCAGCCATGGGGCATCGCTACGACCAGCGTGGGTCTGATAAGCGCGGTGACCCCGGAACAGGCAGGGAAGGTCAAATTCATCAATGTGGATGGTATCGCGCCCAACGCCGAGAATATAGGATCGGGCACATATTTGATCTCCCGCCCGCTGGTGCTCGGCACAATTGGGATCCCCAGGGGAAATGTCAAGAAGTTCATCGATTTCATCCTCACCCCCGAGGGACAGGCCATAGTCGGCAAGAACTTTGTTCCCGTGCGTTTGTGACGGGAACGCACTGCTGACTCCGTCCGGCTGAGTGTGAATGCCTGGCCAGACGGGTCTTAGCCCCAGGGGCGGGGTCATTTGGGAGAGGACGCCATGAAAATATTATTGGGCAGATTGCGCCTGCCGACCGGTCAAAACCTTCCCATCCGCTACAAAATGGGGATGTTGGGCGTCTTCGTGGTCCTGGGTTTCATTACCATTATCATCCTGGGCTCAACGGTTATAGAGAAGGTCCGGATCGGTGGGGAGCTGTACAAGGAGATCGAACAGGCACATGAATTCCTGGAGATGATGGCCCAACAGAAATCTGACCTGAACCAGGTCCGGGCTGAACTGGGCTTCCTGATAGGGGTGGACAATCCCGACGTGGTCCAGTCGGTTCTCCAACGAATCGAGCCCTTGGCCGAGGAGGTAAACGACAGGTTTGAGAACATGCTGGCAAGGATTACAAACGAAGAGAAGGAACTGGCCCTTCTCGATGCTCAGAAAACCTGGAGAGGCTTCTACGAGGCTATCGACAAGTACATTCTCCCGGCCGTTAACGGCGGCAACCAGCGGCTCGTGCAGACCTTGATCAAGCGCGGGCAGCAAAGAAGGTTCGAACGGTTCAATGAACAGGTGAGCATGCAGGTGGATCTCGTCCGCCTTGAGATCCAGGAGATGAAGGAAAACACCGCCGCGCTCATCAGCAGACTGACCTTCGTCAACACTGGTGTGGGCGCCACGGTCGCGTTCCTGACGGTCATCCTGACCCTGCTTATCGCTCGGTCCCTGGCCGGTCGGGTACTCCGTCTGAGCACTTTTGCCAAGGTCCTGGCCGATGGGGATCTGAGGGAACTGGAGGGTCATGATCCGGAATTAAGCGGAAAAGATGAGATCGGTGATCTCGACCGTTCCCTGACCCACATGGCTACACAGATGAAGGCCCTCCTGGTCCATCTCCAGGATCTGACGGGGAGCCTGACTGACGCCACCACTCAGGTCGTCAGTATATCCAATGAAGTCGTGACGGCTTCAGGTAAACAGCGCCAGGCCATAGACAGCACATCGAAGAACATGAACGACATGGATGAGTCCATAACATCCATCACCACCAGCACCCAGAGTCTGAGCAGCGCCACCGTACAAACATCAACCTCTGTTGTCGAGATCAATCATTCAATTGGAGATGTAGCCGAGATGGCGGAAACGTTCTCCGCCGAATCTGAAGAAGCCGCAGCCACTGTGGAAGAGAACGCAGTCTCTGTAAGGGAGATCAGTGAAAACGTTTCCAGGCTCCAGGATTCTTCCCAGTCCATCACCCAATCCATGTCTGAGATCGAGACAAGCGTCCAGCACGTTCTTGAAAGCGCCTCCGATTCGGTGAAGCTGGCCGAACGTGTCACCGATGAGGCCACTAACAAGGGCTCCCGATCCATCGAGGCCGCCCGGGCCGGTATGTCGGAGATCTCTGACTCCGCCCGAGGGCTGGATGAAGTTATCACTGGCCTCGGGAAGAGTTCCGAAAGGATCGGTGTGGCCACCGAGGTCATCGAATCAGTGGCCGACCAGACCAGTCTCCTGGCTCTCAACGCTTCCATCATAGCCGCACAGTCAGGGACATCTGGGCGAGCCTTTTCGATTATTGCTGAGGAGATCAAGGAACTGGCCTCACGGACCGTCCAATCGACCCAGGAGATCAACGATGTGGTGTCCACTGTCCGCACCAGTGTGAAAGATTGCGTAAAGATGGTCCAGGTGCTGCTGAACCGGGCCGGAAAAGGTGACGAACTTATCGAGAAAGTAGGGAACGCCATTGACAGCGTCCTTGACAGCTCAAAGTCCGCCTTTGAAAAGGCGGAATCCATCCAGGTCTCTGCCCACGAGGAAGCTACCCTCATCGGTCAGGTGGCGCGATCAGCAGAGGAGATGAGCAACCAGGTACAGATGATCGGCCAGGCAACGGTGGAGCTGAGCGACAAGAGTAATTATATCCTTACCTCTCTGCAGAAGATCAGGGAAATGGCATCTCAGGTTAGAAACGCTACCGGTGAACAGGCCAGCGGTGTTGAACAGGTTTCCTCCGCTGTCAACGAAGTGTCTTCCCAAATGGAATCGATCGCATCCGCGTCCAGGCAGCAGAAGAGCCAGAGTGAAGAGGTCGTCCGACTCATGTCGGAATCGAAAACTATTACCGAAGAATTTGACCGGTTATCGGACAATCTGAAATCGATCATCGCCACGCTGGATGAAAATTCCCAGACCCTGGTTTCTGCTTTCGATCAGATCCAGCTTTGACCAACCCCATGTATTGGATCAGAAAGGCCCCCCATGGCAGCGTGCCGGAAAACCCTGATACGCTGCGTGGTTATCGTTCTGGAAGTAGGGGAAGTTGAGAAATAACCGGTGACGGGGCACCTTGAAATCTTTTACTGGAACGGCGCCGGGGAAAATGCTAGAAATAGCTCCATCAACTGGAACACAAGGAGGTGCGAATTGGCAGCAAACGTGGCAACAGGGGAAACTATTCTGAAAGCCATCAAGAACGAGATCGAGGCAAGGGCTTTCTATCTGGCCGTCGCCAAGAAGGTAAAAAACCCCCTGGTGAGGAGAAAGTTCCTCGGACTGGCTGATGACGAACTGGAACACAGGCAGACCCTCAGCCGGCTCTACTGGGCTCAGACAGGGACCGAGGTTGGGGATCTCGAATCTTATGAGATGGATATTCCCTCCATTGAGGTGGAGAATATGACCCTTATTGATGCCCTGAAAATGGCCATTGAGGCTGAGAAAGAAGCCGTTGAAAATTACAGTCGAATGGCTGAGGAGACAGACGATCCACGGTCGAAGCGGTTTCTTGAGTATCTCGCCGAGTTTGAGAATGGACACTATGAGACCCTGACCCAGGAACTGGAAAGGATCGAGAATTCTCCCGGATGGGAGGATCAGGAGGTTTCCGAATAGCGGTGTTCAGGATTTTCATCGTGATGGAACAACCCAGAGCCACGCAGCCCTGGGTTTTTTTTCTAGAATCCGGAGGTCGTCAGGGAGGGGGAGAGTGGGCGCATGGGCGACCATGTGAAGTTATCAACCTTGGACTTTGGACCTTGGACAAAAAACCGGGCACGGGCTCGTTTACAGCTACATGAAACATAAAACTTGAAACTCACACGGCACCTGTCATGACCAATCTTGGAAAAACAGTCGAAACAACCCTTGAAAAGCTCGGGGTCGCTTCCAGTGACAACCTGCTCCTGGCTCTTTCCGGAGGAACCGATTCCATGGCCCTTCTCCATGCTCTTCTGGAACTCCAGGATCACCGGAGAGGGAAGCTGGACGCCGCCCATCTTGACCACGCTGTCAGGGGACAGGAGTCCCTGGATGATTCTCTTTATCTTCGGTCCATGTGCTCTGATCTCGGGATCGATATGGTTTCAGATCGTCTCGACGATGACGAGGTCCAGTCATTGAGCCGCGGACACCGATCTCTGGAAGCTGCTCTCAGGGTCTTGCGATATCAGTTCCTGGAAAAGGCGGCCGACAGATTGGAGTCGGACTGGATTCTGACTGCCCACCAGGCAGACGATCAGGCCGAAACGGTTCTTTTCCGTGCCGCCCGCCGCATGGATTGGCGCTCCATGAGCGCGATTCCATCAAGGGAGGGCCGGATAATCCGACCACTCCTGGGTATTCGGCGAAAAACCCTCGCGAGCTACTGTGACATGCTGAAATTGCGTCCTCTTGAGGACAGATCCAACCGCGACCTCTCCTTTTCCAGGAACCATATCAGACATGTGGTTATTCCAGGGATGGAAGAAGCCTTTCACTCTGATATCCATCACCAGTTGATCAGAGTGTCAAACGCTGCATCAGCCATGGCTCGGTGGGAAGCGGTGGCTCTAAACCGCTATGCAGGGGAGATGGATTTTGATCCTCGTGATGGGATCCCTCGGAGTGAATTGGACAGGGTTCCATCTCTGCTGAGGGAGCGAGCCGCTCTGATGATCCTTGAAAATACCATGATCCCGCACCCGAAGGGATCCGTTCTTCGAGAGACGTCCCGCTTGCTGGCCAAAGGGAACAGCGGAAGGGTAAGGCTCAGCGATGAGATGGAACTTATTGTGGGTATGGATGCGATCGTCCTCGAGGAGAGGATGAAACGATACCATCCCCCATCCATACCCGAAAGGGTGTGGAATGTTCCTGGAAAAATAGACATCCCTGAATTGGGTTTGACTTTGTCAGCGAATGAGAACTGTTACAATGGTAACTCCGGCTTCCCGGAGGGTGATGAGGTTCTAGTACGCAAAAAAGCGCTTAAGCTTCCTCTGAGGGTGCGCACCAGGCTTCCAGGAGACCGATTTTGGCCACTGGGGATGAAGGGTCCAAAAAACCTCAGACGATTTCTCATGGACAGAAAGGTTCCTCGATACGACAGAGATAGTATCGTTCTCGTCCTGGACAGCGAGGGCAGGATCATCTGGGTTGCAGGGTTGGAGATCTCCCAGACGGTCAGACTCGCTTCGGGGGTACCATCAAAGGCCCTTCATCTGAAAATAGAAGGGATCAAGGCTTCACCATAGGGAAAATTACGCCATAACCGACAATACCGACAGTCAGTTTATCCGAGGTTGTCACATATATTAAAATGTGATAAATAGTTAATTTAACTGGAAAAATTGCTGGATGCCTAGAAGTCCGTCATCTGAAACAGACTTCCAGTTTCTGATTTCCAGTGCTCAATGTCTTGAAACCTGGAATCTGGAACCTGGAACTCAATATTACATTAACTTTAACAGCGCTGGAGGTGCTCGCTCTTGAACAACTTCTATCGTCATCTTTCGTTATGGATCGTCATTGCCCTTGTTATGATCCTGCTTTACAACCTGTTTTCCGTTCGTCCGCAGCCGGTTACGGAACTCATCTACAGTGACTTTCTGTCAAGGATCGAAGAGGGAGGCGTTGACGAGGTCCTTCTGAAGGGGAGGGATATCAGCGGTAAATTTACGGATGGAACCCATTTCACATCATATTCCGCCGAGGATCCCGATCTGGTGGGATTTTTGCGGGAGCAGGGCGTCCGCATAGTGGCCAAGCCATCCCAGGAGAGTCCATGGTACGTGACAATCTTCGTTTCATGGTTCCCCATGCTTTTGCTCATCGCGGTCTGGATCTTTTTCATGCGGCAGATGCAGGCAGGGGGAAGCAAGGCCCTTTCCTTCGGTAAATCGAAGGCCCGTCTTTTCTCCGACTCGTCAGTGAAGGTTACGTTCAACGATGTGGCCGGGGTTGATGAGGCCGAGGAGGAGCTGGCCGAGATCATCGATTTCCTCAAAGATCCCCAGAAATTCCAGAGATTAGGCGGAAAGATCCCCAAGGGGGTTCTGATCATGGGGCCGCCCGGCACAGGGAAAACACTTCTGGCCAAAGCCATTGCCGGGGAGGCCGATGTTCCCTTCTTTTCCATCAGTGGCTCGGACTTTGTCGAGATGTTTGTGGGGGTTGGAGCCTCAAGGGTCAGGGACCTTTTCGAACAGGGCAAGAAACACGCTCCCTGTATTATCTTCATCGATGAGATCGATGCCGTGGGACGCCATCGTGGAGCCGGTCTGGGAGGAGGCCACGATGAAAGAGAGCAGACGCTGAACCAGCTTCTCGTTGAGATGGATGGTTTCGAGGACAACGAGGGGGTGATCCTCATTGCGGCGACCAACCGGCCCGACGTTCTGGATCCAGCTCTGACGAGACCCGGACGTTTCGACCGGCAGATAGTGGTTCACAATCCCGATATCAAGGGAAGGCATGGGATCCTCAACGTCCATGTCAAGGAAATACCCATGGATGATGACGTCAATCTTGAGGTCGTTGCCAGGGGTACCCCCGGCTTCTCCGGGGCGGATCTGGCAAACCTTGTCAACGAAGCGGCTCTCCTGGCGGCGCGCATGGAAAGACAGAAGGTCGCCATGCAGGACTTCGAGGACGCTAAGGACAAGGTTCTCATGGGTGTCGAGAGAAAAAGTATGATCATCAGTGATGAGGAGAAGAGAACAACCGCCTATCATGAAGCGGGTCACACCCTTGTCGCCAAGATGATTCCCGGGGCGGATCCCATCCACAAAGTGACCATTATTCCCAGGGGTAGAGCCATGGGCCTGACCCAGCAGCTTCCCATAGACGACCGTCACACCTATCCCAAGGATTACCTCGTCGACAGGATCACCATCCTCATGGGAGGCAGGGTTGCAGAGGAACTGGTTCTCGGCCATCTTACAACCGGGGCAGGCAACGATATCGAGAGAGCCACGGAACTGGCCAGGAAAATGGTCTGTGAGTGGGGGATGAGCGAGGAACTCGGGCCGCTTACCTTCGGAAAAAAGGAGGAACAGATCTTTCTCGGCCGTGAGATAGCGCAGCACAGGGATTACAGTGAGAGCACGGCCATCAAGATCGATGAAGAGGTCAAAAATCTGGTTGACAGCTCCAACCAACGGACGACGGAAATCATCACCGAGAACATTGACACCCTGCATCGATTGGCTCAATTCCTTTTGGAAAGAGAAGTCCTCGATGGTGCTCAGATCGATATCATCATAAAGGGTGAAGAGCTGCCGGCCCAGGAAAAGAAAGACAACGCGGAGGGCTCCACCCCGGAGGTTGAGGCACAGCCGGATGAACCAAATGTTTCCACAGCCGAGAATCCTCCGTCTGACAGCTGAGGGTGTCCGCGAAGAAATGATCCGCCTGGGAGTCCATCCACGCGGTGTCCGGATCATGGAAAGGAAGGCCCCACAGCTTCTGATCCGGATTGAGGATCTGGACCTGAGAGCCGCTCTTATTCTCAAGCAGGACATGCTGTCTC
>VAPB010025435.1_pt1 | contig 14120 bp, 11 predicted proteins | sample 3395101 | NCBI WGS metagenome assembly VAPB01 (sample SAMN08290433, study PRJNA428436) | hydrothermal vent metagenome | isolation source: Deep-sea hydrothermal vent chimney | place: Indian Ocean: Southwest Indian Ridge | reverse complement strand
CAAGCCTGACCACCCCGTTCCTTCTCGTTTTTGACAATTATCAGAATGTTATGGACGAAACTGTTTTACGACAGGTGTTCATTCAGGCAGCGGGAAAAATCTCATCCGGGACCAATATCATTATCATCAGTCGAACGGAACCCCCGTCTCCCTTTTCCAGACTGCTTGCCAGGCGGGAGTTGACGGCTCTGGGATGGAAAGACATCAAATTGGATCTGGAGGAGTTCAAACGGATAATAAAAATACATGTAAAGCACCGGATCTCTGAAAAAACGATGCGAGATCTTCATCAGAAACTTGAAGGCTGGGTCGCGGGGCTTCTTCTCGTGTCGGAATACCTCAGATTGGAAAACGCGGATCCGGAATACGTTCTGGGTTCCCTGCCCAGGGAATATTTCGATTACTTTGCCAAGGAGATCCTCGAAAAACTGGAACCGGAGGTCAGGGATCTGCTCCTGAAGACATCCTTTCTGGAGGCGTTCTCTCCGGAAATGGCGGATAAATTGGCTGACCTGAGCCAGGCTGAGGTGGTTCTGGATTATTTACACAGTCACAATCTTTTCGTGGAGAAGGTAGGCCGCGCTCCCCTTTATTATCGCTATCATCACCTGTTCAGAGAATTTTTAATCAATCAGGCCAGAAAGTCATTCAGCCAGCAGAAGATAAAGAAGGTCACTCAAAAAGCGGCAATGATCCTCCTCGAATCGGAGCATGTGGAGGAAAGTGTCGATCTTTTAATAGAGTCAGAGGAATGGGAAGCTCTGGCGGAGGTCGTCATCAAAATAGCGCCGTCATTAATCGATCAGGGAAGACATCATACTCTCAGCAACTGGTTAGACTTTCTTCCGGTCGAAATGCTGGAAAAGGACCCGGGCCTTCTTTACTGGAAGGGCAGAAACCTCATGCCCATTAATCCCGCTGAAAGCCGCAGAGTTCACAAGAGCGCGATGAAGCTGTTTCGGACAGCCGGCAACTGGGATGGTGTTTATAGAACCTGGACGGGACAGATCGCAACCTTTGTGATCAATCAGGTGGATCTGGAGACTCTGGATGAGTTGATCGACCAGTTCGAGGAACTGAAACAGAAGTGTCCCCCCCCGGAGGATATTCTTTCACAGGCGCGAATCGCAGCCAGCATGTTCTTCGCCCTGGTCTTCAGAAGGCCCACTCACCCGGATGTTGAAATCTGGAAAGACAGGGCTCTTGATCTCACAGAAAGATCCGGTTCCGTAAACCTTCAGATCTGGGCACTTTTCACCTGGGCTCTCATGAGCCGCTTCAGGGGTGATCTGATGGCGCTCAGATCCGCCATGGAGGCCATCCGAAAGGAGGTCAGGAAGCCGGGCGTGAGGTCCTTCAACAGAATCATGTCATGTGCCTTCGGCGCCATAGATTACTTTTATCAATATGATCCTGAAGCGTGCCTCAGGGAGGCGGAGGCGGGGCTCCGGATAGCCGGGGAATCAGGCGTCCACGGCTGGGATCCTCTCCTCGTTGCACAGAGGATCAATATCATGCTGAGCGAGGGAGATCTGGAAGCCGCCGAGGCGGGTCTCGAGGAGATGGTGGAACACCTGAATACCGCCTCTCCCCATGACAGGAGTTATTACCATTCAAGATATGCCTGGTACGCTCTGTTAAAAAGGGATTTCCCCCTGGCTTTGCACAATGCCGAGATCGGCCTGAAGCTCTCCGAGAAGGGCGGTCTTCCGGAAAACTATGCCCAGCATCAGTTGCTGATGGGCATAACGGCTCTCGAGATGGAACGGATCGACCTGGTTGAGGAGTCCTTCCGTAATGCAATGCAGTTCGGACAGGAGATGGGAAACAATCTGGTCATTCTCATCTGTCTGCTTCTGCGGGCTCGCCTCGCCTATCGCAGGAAGGATAACAGTTCCGGTGACAACTATCTGAAAAAGGCATTCACAATCAGCCGTGAGCATGGCTATATCAACTGGCACTTCTGGCAATCTGATGTTATGGCAGATCTCTGCGTCAGGGCCCTCCAGGCCGGTATTGAGGTGGAATACGTCCAGGGCCTTATTCAAAAGAGGAAACTTGTCCCCCCGCGAAGGTCGATCGGTTTTGTGGAATGGCCCTGGCCGGTGAGGGTGTATACCCTTGGGCGCTTCGAGGTGGTTGTGGACAACAATCCCATTACATCAAGCGGAAAAGGGCAGCAGAAACCGCTGGATCTGCTCAAGGCCATTATCTGTTACGGTGGCCGGGATGTAAGTGAGGACCAGATCGTCGATGCTCTCTGGCCCGACGCGTCAGGTGACCATTCTCACCAGAACTTTACCATAACCCTTCACAGGTTGCGGAAGATGCTTGGTGTTAAAGATGCCATACTGTTGAGCAGTGGGCAGGTGAGCATGAACCCTGATCTGTGTTGGATTGACTGTCAGGCTCTGGAGGGACTCCTGATGGATCTCGACAGCCAACTGATGGGAGACCCACAAGAGGAGGTTGTCCGGTCGGCCATGACCGGAGCAGGAAAGGTTCTGGGCCTGTACAAAGGCCATTTCCTGGAGCAGGACGCTCAAATTGCCTGGAAAATATCCATACAGGAACGCATCAAGAGCAAATATCTTCAGGTTATGGAAAAGCTGGGTCAGTGTTGTGGGAACCTGCAGATGTGGAGCGAGGCAGCCGGCCTGTACAGGAAGATTCTCGATGTGGATGACCTTGCCGAGAACACTTACCGGAAGCTGATGGTGTGTTACCAAAAACTGGGACGCAAGGCTGAAGCCCTGGCCGTCTGCCGCCGCTGCATCGATACCCTGTCCGGCACATTGGATGTCGAGATCTCCCCGGAAACCCAAAGTCTCTACGATGAGATCAGGAACAGCTGAATGCAGCAGGATTATCCGGCCTCGTACTTCCCGCTCTTCCCTCCATCCTTGTAAGTCAGCCTGATGTTGGAGATCCGGATTCCTTTTTCCATGGATTTGAGCATGTCGTAAACCGTCAGGGCGGCTATGGACGCGGCAGTTAATGCCTCCATTTCGACCCCTGTTTTTCCATGGGTTGTCGCTGTAGCTTCTATGCGGACCCCGGGCAGGTCCATGTCGGTGGTCAGCTCTACCTTCATCGAATCCAGTCCTATGGGATGGGTCAGGGGAATGAGATCGGGGGTTTTCTTCCCCCCGGTGATCCCTGCAATGCGGGCCACCGCCAGAACGTCACCCTTGGCAACCTGCCCGTCATCTACAGCGGAAAGTGTCCGGGGAGACATGAGGACATCGGCTCTGGCAATGGCGGTGCGTTGAGTGGATTGTTTCCCACCGATGTCCACCATCCTTGCACGCCCCTTTTCGTCCAGATGGGTGAGGGGGCCTGTCAAAGCTTATTCCTCGACGGAAAATTCAGAGATAAACTGGATGTCTTCCTCATCCAGGTCGATAAAGGAGATGCCGAGCCCGAAATGCCCGTTTTCGAGCTGCCGCTGATGGACGATTCTGCCTTTAGCACGGATAACCTTATTCTTGATCCCAAGTGTGATCTCGACCTCCTCGTTTGGGGAAGGAAGAGCGCTGGGTAGCTCGAGAAGGATCCCGCCCTTTGAAAGGTCCAGGGTCCGTCCGACCGATTCCATGTCCGTGCGGCCCTCGGAATCCTTGTGGGATAAAGACACCAGGTTAAGTGATTCGAAACGCCTGGGTCGACCGACAAACTTTTTCTTGCTCAATTCGATCCCTCCCTGTCTTCGGCGACGGATAGCATATTTCCCTATGTTTTGCAAACAGTTTGCCTGATTCCTTTGACTTTTGCATGCCCTTTATTTATATTTTACACGGCCCGGAGAAAGAGGGGATATGCGTAAATTCAGGATTTCAACGAGTCGCCGTGAACAGATGGTGGACATCACCAGCCAGGTGCAGCGGGCAGTCGGGGAGTCGCGGTTCTCCTCGGGACTCTGTGTTCTGTACTGCCCGCACACCACCGCCGCCCTCACCGTCAATGAGGGCGCCGACCCTGACGTGGCATCCGATATTATTTCCGGCCTTGCCCGTCTGATTCCACGCTCATGGGACTTTGCCCACCATGAAGGCAATTCGGATGCCCACATGAAAGCCACACTGGTCGGGCCAACACAGATACTGATCGTTGAGAACGGAAAGCCTGTTCTGGGAACATGGCAGAGGGTGTTCTTCTGCGAATTCGATGGACCCAGGAACAGATCTGTATATATCAGCATGATGAACAACGAAACTGGAGCATCATGACCGAACAGATCACTTATCTTGAGGGCTACAGGGAATGCCATCTGTGCGCCGTGGAGGACAAAACCATGGCGCGGCGCTGTGTCCACTGCACCGGCCAGCTGAGCCTCCGCGAAAGGATGTATCTCGAAATAAAAAAACGCCGGAGAAGGCGGTTGGCACCTTATCTGTCGGCGCTGGTTCCCGGGCTGGGTCACTGGTACGCCGGCAGGAGATATGTCGGCACCTACTTCCTGGCCATGGCCCCCCTTAGCGTTGGCCTGGTGCTTGCCACCTACCAGTCCTGGAACTGGGGTCTCTCCACCATGTCCCTTGCCATCCTCCTCATCTGGGTTATGGCGATAGTTGACTCGAAAACGACACCCCTTCACTATAAACCGCCATGCCAGAATGCCTGTCCCGGGAAAGTCCCCTGTTCTTACTATGTTCACATGGCCGCAAATGGAATGGACAGGGAGTCGCTCGAGGTCGTAGAGGCCGTCTGTCCCTTTCCGGGGACCATCGGCCGAATCTGTCATCACCCCTGCGAAACTCTCTGCAATCGGGGTAAGGATGGAGAACCTGTGGCCATCTGCGCTCTGAAGCGATTCGTGGACGATACTGTGGACAGACCATTCAATTTCTATAAGAGAGAGATTGAGAGGCAGCCTGTATCTGTTGGGCACAGTATCGCGGTGGTCGGCGCCGGGCCATCGGGGCTGAGCGCAGCTGTTTTTCTGCGGATTCTCGGGTTCGATGTTTCCCTTTACGATGCAAGGGAATTCGGCGGTGGGACGCCGTTGATCTTCGTACCTGGATATCGTTTGCCCCGGGAGATTTACCGGCGCGAAGTCGAACGGGTCCTTGAACTTGATCTGGATCTTAATTTCGGCAAGGTCCTGGGAAAGGACTTTACACTGGCGGATCTTCAGAAAAAGGGATATTCGGGGATCTATCTTGCTCTTGGCGCCATGAGATCAGTCAGTCTTCCCCATACAGGTGAGGAATCAGAGGGGTTTCTGGATGGGCGGGAATTTCTGGAGAATGTTGTCCTGGGCGAAGGGGTCCGGTTGCCGGGACAGGTTCTGGTCATCGGCGGCGGCAATGTAGCCATGGACGTTGCCCGATCGGCGGTAAGATCCGGTGCAGACAAAGTAAAAATCATCTGCCTCGAGAAGAGACATATTTCCAGAGAAAAGCAGTTCCACTATTTCAAAAATGAATGGACTGAGAAAAAAACGGAAGACACGGGAGAGTTCATGCCCGCATGGTCGTGGGAGGTCAATGACGCCGTTGAAGAAAATGTTGAGATCATCGACTCTGGGGCTACCATTTCTTTCGACATTGAGAGGGGCAGGGTTGTCAGGGCCCGATGTCAAAAGGTGGAGAGGATCGATGTTGACCCGCAGGGCAGGCTTATCCCGGTCCTGCAGGACAACACTGATTTCACTGTAGCAGTTGATTGGGTCATCACAGCGGTGGGGTCCACCCCGGATTACGTGTCCCTGGGAGGGCGCCCGGAGATGACAAACCTGTCAGAGGAAGTTCCCCTGTCGCTCGTGGCTCCCGGTGATGGTGTTTCGATACCTGTTCTGTCGGGCGGAGATTTCGTGAATGGACCGGCTTCGGTTATCGACGGCATCGCTGCGGGCAGGGAGGCGGCGTGTTATTTATACGGTGAGCTGTTGGGAGACCCGCCCATACACATCCGGTACCAGAGAAGGTTCGTCCATCAGCCCTGGGCCAACTATCCGGACAGCTTTGACAAAAGAGGCAGACGCAAGCAGAACACAGACCGGTTCCCGGGTTCAAACGGGCCTTTCTCAGAGGTCTTCCTTGGTTACAGGGAAGATGTTGCCAGGGAGGAGGCTGACCGCTGCATGCGATGTGACTGGCCACTGGTCAGGGAGTCCAAGGTAAAGAGGTTCCTCAATTCCCGCCTCAAGGCCTAGGAGTCTGTCGGATAACCTTCATCAGGCTCCTGGATAAGCTCCTCGTTAACAGGTTCGCTGGATATGATACTGTAGGAAGAGTTGGTGCTCTTCCGGGTTGCGGACGGGAGATCTACCACTTCCACAAGGAGCTGTTCCCTGGCGTACCGGATCTCGATGCGATCCCCGACGCGGACACCCTTACCAGGTGAGGCCTCACGGTCGTTCAGCTTGACATAGCCGTTCTGGCAAAGTGTGGCCGCCAGAGACCTTCTTTTCACCAGCCGGGAACGTTTGAGGTAAAGGTCCAGCCGGAGACGCCCAGTGGTATCATCCATCATCCGGGAAGATCTCAACGTAATAAATTTCCCGCAGCTCCGTCAGCCACTTTTCAACCTCGGACATCCTTTCTTCTTCCATCCATTTGCGGACCAGGCCCTCACGGACATCCTCGAAAGGCGGTGGTGGAATTGTTTCCCTGGAGGTAAGCTGGATGATGTGATAACCGGCAGAGGTTTCTATGGGCCCGTCGATATCACCAGGCTCCAGTTGGATGGCTACGGCATCCAGTTCAGGGAGCAGCTCTCCCTGGGAAAAGGTTCCAAGGTCTCCTCCCCGGTTTGCCGTCGTGGTGTCGTCGGACCGTTCCCGTGCAGCTTGTTCGAAGGGCATTCCGGCCCGGATATCGTCAAGAAGATTCTCAGCTTCCTCAAAGATCCTGGTTTTTTCAGCTTCATCCGTGTCACTGTCAACCTTGAAAAAGATGTGCCTCAGGGTGTAGGACTGCCTGGGCTTGTACTCCTGCCTGTACATGTCCTGAAGAGTTTCCTCGTCAAGTTGGATGCGCTGGCTGATGGCAATGGATATGGCCCTCGATGCGGTTATCTGTTCGTGGATCCTTTTGCGAAACCTCTCTAATGTCATGCCCTGCCCGATCAATGCCTGTTCGAACTGTTCTTCGGTCAGGTTGTTGCTCTTTCGCAAAGAGTTGATGATGTCCTCTACTTCTTCGTTAGACACATAAACCTTGTTGTCCCGGGCCCATGCGAACGCCAGCATCTGGTCGATCATCATTTCAAGCGCTTCGTCGAAGGGTATCCCCTGCCCCTCTGATTGGGCCTCGCGCACCTCCAGATAAGTGATGGGAAGCGATTCCACCCTTGCCACCACCCTGTCACCGGCATGGGCCAATGACGGGCTTACGGTTAGCATGAGAACGGCCAGAGTTGCCAGGATTTTGTCGGTCATTTATAAGCGGTCCTTCAGATTTTCGGGATAAATGGTGATACGAGCCTGTTTTTTCAGCGAGTTGAGCCACTCCTGGAAGAAGGCTTCCTGCCTGCGCTGGAAGATGCTCTTCCTGATTTCCTCCTGCACGTCTTCAAGGGGAAGGGTCCTGGGCGGTATCCGCTTCTCTACCCTGAAGATGTGAAAACCGTAGGGAGATTGGACCACCCTGCTGATGGACCCGACGCGGTATCGAAAAACTACCTTGTCGAACTCCTCAGGCATCTGTCCTTTGGCGAATGTTCCCAGGTCTCCTCCCTGCTCGGCGTCGGGACTCAGGGAAAAAAGCCTGGCCAGTTCCGCGAAATCATCCCCTTTAAGAAGCCGTGACCTTATTGATTTGGCCTCTTGTTCTGTGGCGACTACGATCTGACGCGCCCTGACCATCTGAGGACGTTTAAACTTGTCCTTGTTTTTCGTATAATAATCCATCACTTCCTGATCTCTGACGTGAATTATACTATCGATCTCCTGCTGGATGAGTTTGTCGATAAGCAGCTTTTCCCTCCGGTCTTCCTTCCACTGTTCGAGCTGGATGCCGATTCGCTCCAGGGCCTCGTTGAGAGTGTCCTTGGGATAATCCTCCTTTAGCTGAGCAATCTCTCTGTCAAGTTCCTCATCGGTGACAGTCAGGCTGCGGAGCTCAGCCTCCTGCTTCAGCAGCTCAGTCTCGATCTGTTTGTTCAGGAAGCTCATCTTTAACTCGTCCGCGGCCTCAGGATCAGCACCTTCCGGCAGATTGAAGCGCAGCGTAAAGCGCCGGTAGTTCTTCTGGAACTCGTCGAGGGTGATTGGCTTCCCGTTGATTATGGCCGCCAGCTTTTCCTCCGGCACCGTTGAGGCGGACTTCATCGGAGACCTGCTGGAAATGTAGTAGGTGCCGGCCGCAACAGCCGCGATCACCACCGTTAGCAATATTATTTTGGGTGTCTTTTTCATAGCTCCAGCCGACTCTTTACCTTAACCTGTTCTGACCTCTGATCTCCACCCTTCGCTGATGCTTCGGGTGGCAAGCTGACATCTGAAAACAATCCTGTTGATCCTGTCAAAATAAATACTGTTTCCTGTCTCCTGATCATGTTCTTCGACAGCGGAACCGCTTGGTATTACTATCAGATCGCTACAATGTCCGCAAGATATCCAGGAGATAGGTGACGCGGTCCTGACCGGTTCCCATGCCCGATACGTCCAGTCGAAGGGTGGTGGGCGGAATGAAGTGGGCCCTGTTGTCGCTCGTGAGAAGTTTGACCAGGGCATCCGGTGATATCCTGGCCTGGGGGTGCATCGTGACGATGTAGTAAGGACCGGCTGTGTCAATACGTTCCACGGCAAGCTGCCCGGCAAGGATAATAACTTCCATGCGTATGAACAGTCCCATAACCTCCTGCGGAAAACGTCCAAAGCGGTCCGCCATCTCGGTGCGGAGAGCTTCCAGTTCATCCATGCTTCGGGCGCTGGCGAGTCTTTTGTAGAAGGTCAGGCGCTCGCCTACGTCCGGCAGATAATCCTCAGTGAGCAGGGCCGGGATCTCCAGCTGCACTGAAGGTTCTACCTCAAGCGTTTCAGGCCGGCCGGTGGCGTCCAGGGCTGCCTGCTCGAGCAGCTGGGAATAAAGATCGAGACCCACAGCTCCTATGTGACCGGACTGCTCCTCCCCCAGGAGGTTTCCGGCTCCCCGAATTTCCAGGTCGTAGGAGGCCAGCTTGAATCCGGACCCCAGTTCCGTCAGATCCTTAAGGCTGGCAAGACGCTTCCTGGCCTTCGAGGACAAGGACGCTTCGGAGGGTACCAGGAGGTAGGCGTACGCCAGAACAGATGAGCGCCCCACCCTCCCACGCAGCTGGTAAAGTTGAGCCAGCCCGAAACGATCCGCACGATTGATGATCAGTGTGTTCGCGTTTGTAATGTCCAGCCCCGACTCGATTATGGCCGTGGTGATCAGAACGTCGTATTCCTTTTTCAGAAAGCCCACCATGACCTGTTCCAACCTCTTTTCGCCCATCTGGCCGTGGGCCATCGCTATCCTCGCATGGGGAACAAGTTTCTGAACCAGCTTCCTGAAGGCCTCAATGCTCATAACCCGATTGTGGACAATGAAAACCTGTCCTCCACGATCCATTTCTCTGTTCACTGCCTCCCGGATCAACTCTTCGTCGAAATAACGGATCTCAGTGTGAATCGACTTGCGGTCGGCGGGAGGCGTGTGAATCAGGGAAAGATTGCGCAGACCGGAAAATGCCTGAAACAGGGTGCGGGGGATCGGGGTGGCGGAAAGCGTGAGGATATCCACCGTCTCTTTGATCTTTTTGAGTTTCTCCTTGTGACGGACTCCGAAGCGGTGCTCTTCATCGATGACCAGCAATCCCAGGTCCTTGAATTGGACGTCCGCTGAGAGGAGGCGATGGGTTCCGATTACGATATCGATTCTCCCCTCCCGGAGGTCCTTCAGAACCCGGGCTTGTTCTCCGGCGGAGATGAAACGGCTCAGCATACCGGTCCTCACTGGAAATTCGGCAAGGCGTGCTGAGAAGTTCTGAAAATGCTGTTGGGCCAGAACCGTTGTAGGAACGAGAACGGCTGCCTGTTTGCCTCCGAGAACAGAGAGGAATGCAGCCCTGATGGCAACTTCGGTTTTGCCGTATCCGACGTCACCGCAAACAAGCCTGTCCATTGGCCTGGGACTTGTCATGTCGGATATGACCTCTTGAATGGACCGCTCCTGGTCCGGTGTTTCCGACCAGGGAAAGGTCGCCTCGAACTCCCTGAAAAGAGCGTCCGGTTCAAGAAAGGAAAAACCGTCTGCGTTCTGCCGTTTCGCGGCCAGCTGGAGGAGTTCTTCAGTCATCAGCTTCAACGATCGTTTGACTCTGTCCTTGGCACGCTTCCAGGTCACACCCCCCAGTTTGCTCAGGGAGGGAGAGCTCGTGGCAGAGCTGCGATACCGTTGAACCTGGTTCATGTCCTCCACCGGGACATACAGGGAATCCCCGTTTCGATAGGTCAACTGGAGAAAGTCCCCCAGGAGGCCAGCCACTTCCATCTGTTTGAGTCCCTCATACCGTCCGATACCGTGTTCGATATGAACAACGATATCACCCGCGGTCAAGGAGCCGATGGGAAGATCCCATTCAGCTCCTAACGGCTTTCCGGAAGGTCCCTTTCTAATGGGGCCGAACAGGTCCGCATCGCTGATGAAGGTAATTCCCGTGTCAGGCAGGGAAAATCCGGCAGACAGACTTCCTGTGACGATGTTCAGGCCATCCCATGTGTCAAATCCCTTCCATCCGTCACGACGGGTTATCGTAAGGCCCAGGTCGGTGAAAACCGAAGCGATCCTGTCCGCTGCGGAGCTGGAGTGAGCGGTGACAAGAACCCTCTCATCTCCCAACTCATGGAGAAGGCGCCTCAGTTCCGCGAATCGATCGGGACGTGATTTCGGCAGAAGAGTTGACAGGGGTGCGGTGCACCGGATGGCGCGGCTGTCCCTTCGATGAACAGCTTCCGCATTAATAACCGGATGGCGCTGAAGGTCCGTCCAGATTTTTTCGGGGTTTCCATAGACATGTTCGGGATCAGGAGAACCCTGATAACGGCGTGTCCTGGAGGTCCGGCCAAATGTTTTCATGGCCGCACGAATCTGTTCCGGCTCAAGGAGAAGAACGGTAGCCTCTTCGGGGATATGATCGCTCGGCAAGGCGAGCGATCCGTAAACGACAGGAAGAAAATGTGCGATCCCCGGAAAATCGGATGGGTTGTCCCAGAGGGACAACAGCTGCTCCATAGTCCGGGCCGGCAAACCGGTTTTAACAAGAAAATCCGCAAGCCGATCTCTGCCGGATGAACTGATACCCGGTCCTCCGATAACCTCGCTCACCGGAAGCACCGCTGCCTCTTCAGATGTTCCGACACTGCGCTGGGTCTCAGGATCAAAACTCCTTATGGACTGGATGTCCTCTCCCCAGAGTTCGATCCTCATCGGGTGAGAGCTCTGGGGCGAATACAGATCCAGGATCCCCCCCCTGACAGCCATCTCACCCACCTGTGACACCACAGCCACTCTTCGATATCCCATTGAACTCAGGGTTATGAGCAGAGTCTCCCGGTCCAGGGTTTCTCCGGTCCGGATGGAAAAAGACACCCCGCTGATGACATCAGGCGGTGGCGTGGATTGAACAAGGGCCGGAGCGGGGATGACGGTAGGTCCTGATCCGAGGCCCATCGAGCGCAGTGCGCTGACCCGGAGGGCTGCAATCTCAATGTTGGGAAGCAGCCTGTCAAAAGGGAAACTTTCCGCTTCAGGCAGAACTCCGATCTCCTGACCAGGCAGGAAGAAGGAAAGGTCGCTCCTGAATGAAAGGGCGCTGTCCCAGTCAGGTGTTACAATAACTAATCGCCCCGGATCAGGCAGAGAAGCAGCCAGCCAGGCAGTTGCGGAGGGACTCAGGCCCGAAACCGGGGAATATCCCTTACGCCTCAGATCTTCAAGGACATCGCTTACAGGGAACATGATCAGGTGGAGGTTTTCTGGATGCGGCTGATAAGCTCAGAAGTGGAAAGTCCCTTCTGGAAGGGGAGACTTACTACTGTTCCACCGTGTTTTTCCACAAACTCCCGACCAACGATCTTATCCACCGACCAGTCTCCCCCTTTGGCGAGGACGTGAGGTTTCACGGCCTTGATGAGATCAAGGGGGGTTGGTTCGGAAAAGGGGACAACAGCATCGACTGATCTCAGGGAAAGCAGCACCTCGGTTCTTTCATCCTCCCCGAGGATGGGACGTCCGGGTCCCTTAAGGTCCGTAACGGACTGGTCGGAGTTGATCCCAACCACCAACAGATCGCCCAGCTGACGTGCCTCCCGGAGATAACGAGTGTGACCCGGATGGATGATGTCGAAGCAGCCATTGGTGAATACAATTTGAAGTCCCGCCTCGCGCCAGGACGCGGCAGCCTCCGATATGGTTTTCATGGTATAGAAAGCCGGCGTTAATTTCACCGCATGAATTCCTTTACGGCCGATAACAAAAGGGGAAGAAGTATCTCGTGATGCCCGGTTAAAGCGAACCCTCTTCCGGAATGTGCGGTCGGCCGCTGGACCACGTTCACCCTTGGTCGGTAATGCTGGATGAAATCCATGTTGACAGTAGTAAGGTCCATGATCTGGTGACCCAGGTTGCGTGCCAGGGAATAGGCCTTCAGGAACACCTCGGGCAGGATTACGGACGAACCCAGGTTGATGAAGACACCGCCATCCAGAGCGGCAACCTGCTGTGCCATGAGATGAAAATCCCTCAAGGACGCTGACCCGGTGGCGGCTCCGTCACAGGAAGGGTGCATGTGAATGATATCAGTGCCCATTGCCACATGGACAGTGGCGGGGATGTTATTTCTGTATGCCGCGGCGAACAGACTCTGTGAGGAATGAGGCATATCCTGTTCTTCAATCAGACGGCCAACGGCCAGTCCGATGCCTTCCCCTTTGTTATTACCATCAACTATGGCCCTGTTAAGAGCACTGGCGGTCTCTTCAGCCATCCCGAAACCGCCTGAGCCGAGTACGGCACCGACATCCTCAGATGTCATGCCGGAAAGGGCAAGTTCATAGTCGTGAATAATAGCAGCCCCATTGGTCGCGACACCTGTGATGATCCCGGTTTCCATGGCATCGGCCAACAGAGGTCCCAGGCCCACCTTCACAGGGTGGGCACCCATACCGAGGAGAACCCCTCTGCCGGAGGACCGTGCCCGGGCAATCAGAGACGCCACCTCTTTCAGGTCGCGCGAGGCGAGAATGTCGGGGAGGCCGTCGAGAAAAGCCGACAGAGTTGAATCCCCACCTGATGGTTTCCCCAGTTTGTCTATGCTGACCTTGCTCTCTCTGGAGAAGATGGAGTAGGTCTCGACCCTGGACAGGTCGAGTGTGGCCATTGGTGTCCCGGGATATTTTTCAGGCATTTCAACCTCTGCGAGAGCCCATCAGTCATTCTGATGGGTGAAAAGCTGGATCTCCAGAAGTTCGGCGATGATATGGAGAACCAGGTGGTGCACCTCCTGCACCCTGGGAGTGAAGGAGTTATCCACATTCAGACAGAAATCACAAAGAGATGCCATCTGCTCGGAGTCTCCACCCGTCAGTCCTATGGTGAGCATGGACAGAACGTTTGCCTTCTCAAGGGCTTTGAGCACATTGGGAGACGCCCCGCTCGTAGAGATGGCAATGATGGCATCTCCTTCTTTGCCCAGTGCTTCTACCTGTTTGCTGAAGATCAGGTCAAAAGAATAATCATTGGAAATGGCAGTGATGACGGAAGTGTCCGTGGTCAGGGCAAGGCAGGAGAGAGGATGCCGCTCCATGAGAAAGCGGTTGACAAGCTCGGCGGCGAAGTGTTGGGCGTCGGCCGCGCTGCCGCCATTGCCGAGAACAAGGATCTTGCCGCCCGAACGGATGACCTTGGTCAGGCTGTTGACAACGTAAATGATTCTCCCGGCGGAGGAGGCACAGAACTCCTCCTGCGCCCTTGCGCTCTCCCGGCCCCTCTGTCTGATGAGTTCTTCCAGATCTTTCATTTTTTTATACCTTCGGGTTAAGTTCTAGCCCGCATTATTCATAATAGTACTTGAAAAAGTAACGGACACCCCGTAACGTGTTGAGTTAACAAGACAAAACACGAAACGAAAGGATGTCCGTTGAAAACACT
>VAPB010964369.1_pt1 | contig 14220 bp, 14 predicted proteins | sample 3395101 | NCBI WGS metagenome assembly VAPB01 (sample SAMN08290433, study PRJNA428436) | hydrothermal vent metagenome | isolation source: Deep-sea hydrothermal vent chimney | place: Indian Ocean: Southwest Indian Ridge | reverse complement strand
TTGCATTTGGATCATGTTAATGACCTCCGGTGTAGAAATTACAACACGCCTTAATTTTGTTTAAAATCAAGACATTTCGGTTAAATTCCACTCAAAAAACACGCGAGTTGTCTCTTAAGGGCGGGCAATTGTATCAGCAATGACAGTGAAGTGGTAGGTTATTTTTTAATTAATTTTATAATTAAGTGTTGCTAAGTTGAGGGGGTCTGTATGGAATATCAGCACTTGTTATTGATTATAAAACAAACAGGGCGCCAATGCGCCCTATTTTGATTTACATATTAAAGTTTTATTAATTACCGAATAGGCCTTTTAATTTATCTTTAATTTTATCTTTTGCCTTTTCCTTTACTTCTTCCTTCGCTGCGTCACTAACGTCAAGCTTGAAACCAACATCATGGAAAGGACCTTTTATACGTAAAGGGATCTTAAAGCCCGTACTGTCATCAGTCGTGCCCTGGCCTTCAATTGAATCAACAATTCCTGTCACTAAACGATAATCGACATTAGTCATTGGCAAGTTCACTTTACCTGCCCCTGTAATGCGAATTAATGGGCTAAGTAATGATAAGTCATTGTTTGTCCCTACTCCATCTGTAAAATTAAAGCGACCTGTAAGTGCTGAGAAGTCTGTTTGCTGAGAGTTATCGAAACCAGTATCTAACCCTTCAGACACTGCATTTAAGTTCCCTTTAATGAGCTCTTTACCTTTGCGCACCATCTCTGCCACATTCGCACCTTTAATTGCACCATCTGCAAACTCAAATGCTAACTGACCATCTAATGCATTAACAAAGTCTTTTTGACTTTGTCCTGTGGTCGCTAGATCCCAGTTTAAAGAGCCTTTACCCATAAGCTTATCGAAACCTGCTGCATCAGTCAGTAATGGCTGTGCATCAATTTTATCTAAAGCAAAGTTAGTGCTAATTTTATAGGGTGTTTGCTTAGCATTGACTGTGATCACACCTTTACCACTGCCTTCATAAGCAACAAATTTATCTAAGCTAATTTTTGCTAGTGCATTTTTAAGGTTCACCGTTAACTGGTTTTCACCAAGTGTAATATCATTTGCTTTTAGACCACTTGAACGCACAACAATATTTGCATCAAGTGCATTTAAGCCACTCATATCAATTGGTGTATCATCCCAAACAATTGGCTGTGCAGGCGTATCTGTGGCCGGTTCTGCTTGCTCTTCTTTAGCCACACCCTCTGGTAGGTAAGGGTTCAAATCAAGCATACCTAAATCAATATCGGCATTCACAGCTAAGCGACTCCCTAAGTTAATGTCGCTTTTACCTTTAATTTGTAGCTCATCTAAGGTGGCAAGTAACTCAGTGAGCTTAAATTTATCACCTTTTAAGTGCATTGACCCTTTTACATTAAAGGCATTAAACGCATTTTCTTTTGCATTAAGTTCAACACCTTGCCAGCTTGCGATCTCTTTAACTGAGTCACCACTTACTGATAACTGACCTTGCACATCTTTACCCATTTGGGCGATCGCGCCTTTGAAGTTTACATCCACTAAACGTGAATCAACCTCGGTGCTGACATTAAAAGTTTCGCCTTCAATCGCTTTTACCGGTGTATCTAAGGTGACATCTAAATCAAAACGTTCACCCATATAGGTAATACCGCCTTTTAACTCAAGAGTCTTACGAAGAGAGGGTAGTAAGATGGCTAACTCTAAATCGCTTATCTGTTGCTTTGCCCCAGTTTTACCATCAAGGTAGGTGAAAGTCCCGCCATAGATTGCTACTTCACCAAGTTCGATATCAAAGTTATCTGGTAAGTTAACAGCGCCAGAACTTTTTTGCTGCTCTGTCTGTGGTTGCTCAGCAACGGCATCAAATAATTGCCAGTTTGCTTTACCATTTTTATCGGTTTCTAATAATATTGTTGGTTCATTAATAACAAACTTATCTAGTTTGAAATCACCGCCAAATAAAGACATCCATGGAATACGGATAGCCAACTGTTGCATGCTCGCCATGTCTTTTTGTGAACCTGTTTGCATATTAGCAAAATGTACATCGTTGAGCTCAAGCGTTAATGATGGAAATACCGACAACTTTTTATCACCATTAATAGTCAGACTACGACCTGTGGTTTGTTCTACTTGCTCCGATACTTTGTTAAATATCGCGTCTGTAGGTATGAGAAATGGTGCTACGACTACTAATGCAATCAGTAATACGAAAATGACACCAACAATTTTCAGTAAGGTTTTCATAATCATCCTTAAACATGGGCAAACAATGTTCATATCATAGCGGGAGTTAGGCGCAATTGCATTGCCCAATCCATAAAAAGGTTTGTAGACAAGCTTAGGTACAAGAATATGAATCAACGCTGAAATAACTTAGAGCCATATATAGAGAAAAATAACCCACAAATATAAATAAATAGTTTAATGAACAATCGAGGTGCTCTAAGCATGCTTTTACTATTAAATGAAAAGTCTTCACTGTAGGTTACATCTAAGGGGTGACTTCTGTATGATGCACGACCCTGTTGTTTTTGCACCCTGTGTACTAAAATTAAACAACCTAATTTGGTCAAAACTGGAGTATCGATTAAGCATGAAGAAACTGCTTATTTCACCGTCAAAAATGGCGCTTGGCGAGCAAGAAAGTCAAATTTATCAAAACATCCTCAAGCAAGCCTCTGATATCAGCTTAAATCTAATGGCAGTTAAAGTAGAAAACCACCCTGAAGACTTTTTAGGTTGGTGCTATGAGCTATTAAGTGCAAGCCGCGATCGCATTAATTACGATCTATTAGAAGATAAGCAATTACCGACACTTAAAAAACTTCATGACTTATTAATTTCTGCAATCAGCTTTTTGCAGTTAAAAACGTTAAGAGTTGCGCCATGGCCAGTTATCGCAAGTTTCATCGAACAGCATAAAGAGCTTGTAGCCCTTGATGAGCAACTACGCTTAGCTAATTACATTGCCGCAATTAAATCGCAATCACTCAAAGAGATGATCCCAGAAGACCGTTTAGCGTTTTCAGGTAAGCACAGTGCCTCGCTCGATCCAAGCAGCTATAACTTCGACGTTGAATGGTTTGCTTCTACTAAAAACGCCAAAGGTTTCCATCAAATGTTGAGTGATTTACCTGGTGCGTTCGATGAGGCTCTTGTACACATTCCACTTGAGGGTGAAGTAACTCAAGAACATTATCAGCATTTTATGGTTGCTTTCTTCATGGCATTTAATGGCAGCGATGAAAAGCCAACGCTTGCTCCTGCTACTCGCTTACTTGCAATGCGCCGGCCTGACGTGTTTACACCAATCGTAAATAGTAAACTTGATGCCCTTTGTGCAGCCCTTGGCATTACGAAGCTAAATAACCGCGATTTCGAGCGCTACTGGCAAGATGTTGTCGAAGCCATTCATAGTATGCCTTGGTTCAAAATGGCTAGTGCGGCAAATGAGCTTGAGCAATCTCTAGTTGAAATCAAAGCCCTATTGCCTAGCTTCTTTTATTATGCAGATAAAAGTACCGCTGATAACTCTAACTATATTAAGTTACTAAACAAACCTAAAAGCAGCACTAGCTCTGCGGGTAAAAAGACTGTACGCCGTGGTAAAGAATCGGCTGAAATACTGGTAGACCGAGCATTAGCAAGTGATGATATCCCTGAACATATCAAAGCTAAGCGCGATTCAATCATCAGTGAAGTTGAAAAAGGCCGTAGCGTTGAAGAAACCATTAGTTTAATGCGTGCCATTTTCGGCTAAGTCTCTATCAAGTAAGAAAAACCTGGTTGCGTCTTCATTGTGCAACCAGGAAATTTATTGCACCATGCAAGTGCGCATGAATAATTCAAATACAAGTCAACTTTAACCAAAAGAATACTTACAAGACTGTTTTAAAAGAAATTAAGCATAAAAATTCCCACCGTAAATTAACTTGGCACAACCAGTGCTATATCGTATCCAGACAACACATAAAAATAATGCCCCGACAAATAACCAGACTGCAATCTGAAATGGGCAAAATCAACATAACAACAGGATAAAAAACATGCTAAAACTAAAAAAAGTGGTCGCGGCCAGCGCCCTCACGCTACTTACTTTAAGCTCGACGTATAGCTTTGCAGAAGTAACAGCTAACGCGGCAGCAACCTCAAACTACTTATGGCGTGGTCAAGAACAGACAGGCGGAGATGCCGCAATTCAAGGTGGTATTGATTACGCAAGTGAATCTGGCTTTTATGCGGGTACTTGGATATCAAATGCTAGCTGGGCAGAAGATATGACCTACGAGCTGGATCTCTACGCTGGTTTTGGCGGCGATATCAATGAAACCTTTAGCTACGATGTAGGCTACATCTATTATGCATACCCAGATGCGGCCTCGTTTACCGATGCAGACTTTTCAGAGATCTACGGTAGCATTAGTATGGGTAGCTTCACGTTTGGCGCAGCCGTACTAGCTTCATCAGCAGCAAGCGGCGATGGCAGCGACTTTGGAGATTCACTGTATTTAAATGCCGATTATAGCTTTCCAATCGGAAGTAATGGCACAGAGCTGGCGCTGCATGTCGGCCATTACTCAGGCGATTTCATTGGTGATGACGATATCATCGACTACGGTGTTTCGGTATCTAAAGACGGCTTTACATTAGGCGTTTCAGATACTGACATTGATGGAACAGATGTGAAAGTGTATGTCGCTTACTCGGTAGATTTTACACTTTAAAAAGAATGTGTTACTTGCTGCAACACGAAGGGCCGCAAGGCCCTTTTCTAGTTTAGAAGCTTAAGGAACACTGTGGCCTGTTGAGCCCTGCCAAATACGATACCACTGCTCACGGCTTATCTTAAGAGCCTTAGCAGCAACAGCTGATTTCACGCGTTCAATGTTACCCGTACCTAGCACTACAGATGGCGCACTTGGATGCATCAATAACCAGGCATACACCACTTGATCAAGAGAACTTGCACCAACGTCAGTGCCGACCTGCTCTAACACTGCGCGTAAACGTATTGCTTTTTCATCATCACTTGAGAAAAGACGTCCACCTGCTAATGGTGACCAAAGCATTGGTTTGATATCGAGCAATTGACATTGATCTAAAGTTCCATCATCAAGGGCTTTCATTTCGTAAGGCGAAAACTCAATCTGATTGGTAACCAATTCAAAATCTAAACGGGATTGTAATAAACTGAATTGAGATGGCGTAAAGTTAGATACACCAAATTCAATCACATCACCATTCGCTTTGAGGGTATTGAATGCTTCTGCCATTTCGTCGGCGTTCATCAAGTAATCAGGGCGATGGATAAGTAATACATCTAAACGATCAGTGTTGAAGTTTTTAAGTGACTGCTGTGCTGAGGCAATTATATGCGCGGCACTTGAATCATAATGGTTAGCCTTACCTTGTAACCCTAAACTTGCAAATGCGGGTTTGATACCACACTTGGTAATTATTTTAATTTCATCACGAATACTTGGTTTCAACTTGAGCGCTTTACCAAATTCGGCTTCGCAGCCATATTCACCATAGATGTCAGCGTGGTCGGTATGAGTTACACCGGCCTCTATTGCTTGCTCTAAAAAGCCTAAACATTGCTCTGGGCTCAATTGCCAATCTAGTAATCGCCAAAAGCCTAATACTAATTCACCAATACTACGTGTGCTTCCCGTTACCATAAACTAACTCATACCCTCCTGTTTTACTTAAGTCCTGCAAAAGAATCATTGCCAACCCACTTTTATGCCTAGCTTTTTCACTTTGAAATAAATAAGCACAGCAATCAAGTCTATCATAATATGGAGTACACCTGCAGAGCCTTGTGTGGTTAATTTAAAAGCTGATCGTCAACGGTTTCGATGGTGATACATTTCGAAAGCATAGCCCTATTTCAAACTGTAATTAGTTGCTGTTTGATATTTACTACGTAGCTGTTAATAATAGTCGATATCTTGTTCAGCCAGTTATACTATTCCGCATAAAGAATAAGTCAATTTTATCCATTTCCGATTGCACATTTTCTTTACTCGCTCTGGCACTGAAATAAAGTGATTCCATGCCTTTGAAACTTCATTAACAATTTCTTCATAGCCTGAAAGTACTTGATCGGATAAACAGTGTTGTCGTACCCAGCTCCAAACTTGTTCTATTGGGTTTAACTCTAGCGAATAAGGCAGGAGATTTATTAATGTGAGGTTTTTAAATTCTGCTGCAGTATCATATGTGTACCAACCTGCACCAACTATTATCACTACAGCGTGCCTTCCAACAGGTGTCGCGTGTGCTATCTGGCGCATGTGCTGCGTCATCGCTTCTTTATTTACGAATGGGCTAACTAACGCTTCTGTTTAGCCTGTAGCTGGACATACCGCGCCAAATAAGTATCCACAGTCAAATTGCTGTTGTTTTACTATCTGTGGCCGAGTGCCTGTTTCAGCCCAAATACGTGTAGTCGGATTTTGCTGGCCAAATCATACTTCATCCTGAAACCATACGTCGATACGATCAAGAGGAAGGTGTCCCGGTGTGTGAAGGATCGTTTCCAGTTGGAAATTTTTTAAAAACTTCTTGGTTCCCTTGTGACTGTTTTGGATGCTTTGAACGGCTAGTGAGCCAGCTAAAACCAAGTTGCTTTAGTATTCTACAAACATGATTTAAGTGGTAATGAACTCCAAATTCAGTACTGATGTAATGCACAATGTCTTCAACTGTAAGGCGGCCACCTTGAAGTGATGTGCTCTTGCCATTTATAAATTCTGCGAGCGAGGCCAGTTGTGACTCTGTTAATTTAGATGCGCGCCCTTGAATTGGCTTATTATCTAAACCAAGCAGTCCACACTCTAAGTAGCTAGCGACCCACTTATTAACACTCCCTCGGGCTATGTTAAGGCGTTTAGCAATATTGGTTCTGCTATTACCCTCATAAAATAATGACACCGCAAGCAATCGCATACGTTTTCGAGCGTTTTGTTCTTTTCTTGAGAGTCTTAAAAGTTGCTGAGCTATGCCCGAATTCACGAGCAATAAATCCAGTTATTTTATATAGCATTCATTAGATCATACATTTAAGCGGAATTGTATTATCCCTTTAAATCCGCTGAAATGAAGTAGCATTTATCGGCATGCTATAGCTAAAGAATTGACTATATCAGTACGACAACATTAGTAAATAGAAAACGGATTGGCTGGCGTTCAGATATTGGTTTCAGAGAAGATGGTTGCCGTATTAGGAGTAAGGGAGCAGCGTCAGTGTTCGCTGGACTTAGACATATCGCCTTCAATCACTTAAAAGCAGAGACAAGTATTAATAAAAGTATGCCTGCAAAGCAAAAGAAAGCGATGCGCAGTACAGCTTATCTCGAAAAGATATTGAATTTATAGTGTTTTCTCATGATTTCCCCCTGATTATCAATATAAGATAAAACTAAAACATCGCAGTTAAATAACAAACAAAATACCTACTTAAAAATATAAAATGAAACATTATTATTAAAAGTTAGGGTTATAAATATAACAAACAAAAATAAAAATAAAAAAACATTGACAAAAAATAATCAGCGCTAGATTTTAATTGCATGAACAAGTAACTGCACTATTGAAATTGTAATAATTTTATATAAAAGAGTTAAGCATTAATATTCATGTTAAAGGAGTAACTAGCAGGGTTTTGATCTACAAAAAATAATAGGAATAAAATATGATAAATTCATCTTTAATTTTACAAAATGAAGCAACTTTTTCATCTGCTCATGATAGTGTCTTAGATCCTATCACTATTGGCGTTGCAATCGTTGTTGCTATTGCTTACTAAATTAAAATAAGGACTTAATTATGAATACAACAAGTTTATATTTAGAAAAAGAAATGATATTCCCAACAGCGTCTGCTGCGATAGAAGTCGGTGGCAGCTTCTGCTTAGGGGTTGCAATAGGTACATTCATTGGTGTTATTGCACATGAATAAAAATTAAAAAGCCAAATTTACTCTGCTAGTTACTAATTTATATATTAATTTAAAATGTTAAGGAAAAACGATGATTAATTTTTCTAGGATAAATAAGCTGCTCTTAAATGAAAAAAGCAGAATAGAGCTAGTAAATATTTTCAAACGAAAAACCTCTCCAGAAAATATGATTTTACAAGGGAAACTTTGGTCTTGGATCAAGGAGATAGAGACATTAATAGAAAATAATAAGTCAGTTAAATTAGAAGAAATAGAATACATTGTGAAAGATAATGCTCCCTCTAGTCTTGATGAACTTAAAGAGTTATTAAATTCTGAGCTACAAGGTTACAGTAAACACGAATTATACCAGTCTAGAATAACACCAAATATTAATGAATTTTCAATAGGTTCCACATTTTATCAAGGGACACACGTTCAGATTGGTATTTCGTTTATTGATGAAGAGCAGGTAAAAGCTAGAAAAAACAAAAATAAAAGTTTAACCACAGGTTTTTACATTGATCATGCAACATCTATTTTAATGTGTGTAGAAGGTTCAGCAAAAATCGGCTGTTGGAGTTTAAATGAAAAATTGGATGTAAACCGAGTTCCTAATAAATTTATTGGTAAATATAATGAAGAAGATATCCAAAAAGGTGGATTATTTACAGTTAAGGGTGGTAAGCAAGGTATTACATTTATCTCTGTAAATGAGTGTGCTGCCTTTTTTATTGTTCAAATTATGAAAGATAAAAGCCCTATCCGTTTGCAATTTGATTCTAAAAACCATGAGCTACTAGGAGTTATAGCATCAGATCAAGAAACCTCAAGATTTCAAGTCGCAACTGTAGCATTAAGAGCTCTTTCTAAAGATAAACATACCAAAATACTACTGCCTTATATAGAGCATCCTAACGCTTATATAAGATGGCATTGCGCTAGAGAGATTTATCTAAGAGATGAAAAGGAAGCTAAAGTAATATTTCAAAAGTTACAAACAGATGTTAGTCCTATGATTAGGTATTCTGCAAAAAATTGTTTACGTGACTTATACGGAGATTCAAAGTGCCAAAAATAATAGACTGTAATACGGAAGAAAAGTTAGAATTTTCAGAGTTTCTAGAAATTTTAAATGAATCTAAAATTAATACAGCATGTGAAGATGAAATGCTAGAATTTGCACCATATCTAAAAATGCTGAATAATAACAAGCAGTTTTTATCCAACATTATAATAAATGAATTAAAAGATTATGAGAATTTTCAAAATAATAACTCTTACACTTCTCAAGTTATAATGCTGTCGCCCCCTAAAAAAGGAAGTTCATTCTTTGTCAGGGCAAATATTTGGCCTGCTAAAGATGACTATTTAACTCAAATTAATGGTGAAGATACATTTTTCTACCATAAACCACATGATCATAACTTTAATTTCTTAACATCAGGCTATCACGGTTCTGGGTATTGGAGTGACTATTATGAATATGATTATGAAAAAGTTATTGGTTATCCTGGTGAGGAAGTTGATCTAAAGTTTATTGAACGTTCAAAGTTAAGTATTGGCAAATTAATGCTTTATCGCGCTCATATTGATGTACACGATCAACTTCCGGCAGATGAATTTTCTATCTCCATTAACGTAATGGAAAATACACTTAGACCTTTAGTAACAGATCAATATGCATTTGATACAGAAAGAAAGAAAATAAAAAAGCTTTTAAATCGTCATAATGCTTTATTTGTAATGAGAGCTTCACTTGTACTGAATGATCAAAATAGTCTAGATATCATTGATCACATATCAAAAAAACATAGTATGGATGCTGTTAGAATGGCAGCCATAGATGCTATAGCATTATCAAATACATGTTTGAGAAGCAGAGCTGAGGTGTATCAAAATGCATTAAAAGCCAATTCAAGCTTTATTTCTAAAAACAGCTATGTGAGATTAAGAAATATAGAAGAAGGGCTCTAATAATGATAAATCTTCGACTAGATAATTTAAAAAAAAGTTTTCATTCACAAGAAGTTTTATCAGGAATTGATTTAAAAATGGAGTCAAGTGATGGGAGAATAATTGGTGTAATCGGAAAAAACGGGGCAGGAAAATCAACCTTATTCAAGATACTAAGTAATATTGATAAAGATTACACAGGCTCATTTATCTGTGAGATGAATACAGCTATTAAGTTAGGGTTTCTACCAGAAGAACGTAGTTTGCCTAAATTTGGCAGTATTTCAGACATTCTCCTTTTATGGGCTCGCATTCAAGGAGTTGAGAAAGCGGACCTAAATAACAAAATGGAATATTGGTTTAAACGAGTTCAATTATGGGAATTGAGAGGAGAAAAGATAACTTCTCTATCCAAAGGAAATCAACAAAAACTGCAATTAGCTTGTGCGCTAATTCATGAACCAAATTTGATAATATTTGATGAACCATTTTCAGGCCTAGACCCAAATAACCAAGAACTTGTCATTGATATTCTAAATCAATTTAAAAATCAAGGTGCACTGATATTATTAAGTGCTCACCAATTAGAATTGGTAGAAAGAATATCAGATATATGTTATTTACTAACCAATGGAATACTAGATACCATTGAGCCTATACGCCATAATAAAAACGAGAATTTATTGGTAGAGTGCTATGATCCTACTTCGCTGGATGGGACATCAGCAACTTTAGTAAAAGAACACACTTACCTTATAGAACTTGAAAACTTAGGTTCAAATGAAAAATTGATATTATTTGAACTCATTAGTAAAGATACCATTTCCATCATTAAAAATAACAATCTAAGAAATGTTTTCCTTGAAAAGTTACAACAAGGTGAAAGTAATGAATAAAACAATTGCACTTGCTTTATATGAATATAAAGGAAAAGTTAATGTCAAAGCTGATTTAGTTAGTTTACTTCTTGTCTCTATATTAATATTTTCAAGGTTATTTGCAGGTCAAGTCGCTGAAGATACACCACCTACAAAGCTCGTCATTTTATTTGAAAATCCAAACGGAGAGTTGTATTCACAGTTGGCTACTGAAATGAAAAAACTAAACATTCCCGTTTACCAGGATTCAAACACCGTTTTAGAAATGCTTGAAATTGACAATATAGATGCTTATGTTGACATTTGCAACTCATGCAAAAAGCCTACATTGAAAGTTTTTTCGAAAAAGGAGTTTACCGCACTTAATTATATTAATTTAATAAAATCCAAAATCGAACCTATATTAATACCAAGTATATTTAGAATTAACGATAAACTCTATTTTGATATTATGGACGGTTATTCTATTGAGCTAGTTAATTCAAATAAAGACATTTATAAACAATTCATTACAATAAATACATTATTTATGGTACTAACGATTATAGGGGTCTTATCTGCGTTTGCATACTTATTACAAGGTATAACTGACGAAAAAGATACCAAAGTTACTCTAATGTACATGTCTTGCATGAAAGTAAAGGAATGGATTGACTCAAAAGTGCTTGCTTCTACCTGCTTATCATTAAAAAACTTTCTAATGTACATAGTGCTTGGCGGAGTTGGACTGACATATTTTGGTATAATAGAATTAAGTATAAATGAATGGATAGAATTTATTAAAACTAAGCTTCTATATTTAACAATTACATTTGCAATTGGTTATATGTTTTGGTGTTATCTTTTTTCATTGATCAGCGTATTAATTAACAATAGTAACTCACCAATAAAAAACGCAGCTGTTTTATTACCTATGACAGCCTTTGGTATTGTTTTGTCAATGCTTGACTTTGCATCTTCTGAACTTTTTGAATTACTAAACTTCTTGCCTTTTACTTATCTATTCACTATGTCAGCAGGTATCGTGCTTACTAACTTTGATTACGTTATATTTTCTTACTCTTCGTTATTAACAATTTTTTTAACTATCTTATTACGACATTTAGCCATTAAGTATGTTAAATTTGATGGTTAAATTATACAAAGAACAAGTTACATTTAGCATTAAAAACTTAAAAATACATGACTTTATCTAAGTAACACCATTTGAATCATACCTAATAAATTAACAAGGTTAAATATGAAATCATTAAATGTAATAACAGCCCTGATGAATATTTTTATTAGTCCTAGCAAGGTCTTTAATGGACTTAAAGAAACCAAAGGCTGGTCTTGGTTGGCGTTTTTGTTAATGGTCATTCTTATTAGTGCATGTACTTTTACTTATTACAATACTGTCGATAAGCAATTCTTAATTGATGAGCAAGTCGCGATTGCAAGCATTGACGCCACCATTGGCGAACAAAAAATGATCCGCCAATACGTAGAGCAAAATATCGATAACCAAGTCTGGCTCACATTAATCAGTGGTTTGATTGCTATTGCTATTTTGAATGCAGTAATCGCACTTTATTACCTATTCATTTCTAAACAAGATCCTGACGCTAATTATAGCTACGGAGCTTGGTATGGGTTTGGTATCTGGTGCATGATGCCAGTAGTCATATCAAATATAGGAACACTTGCACTTATTTTAACGGCTAGTAGCCCTGAAATTTCACAAACGGCCGTATTTAGCTATGCCTCAATCAATCAATTGCTACTGGGCTTAGAGCTTGGCCAGCCATTTTATACCATGATGGAAAACATTAATATTTTCACTTTCTGGGGCATTGCGTTAGCTACAATTGGCTTAACCTGTTGGACTAACTTCAGCTTCAACAAAGCGTTGATATTTGCCGCACTACCATCACTTGTAATTTATGGTATTTGGACTGTAGTAGTACTGATTTAATTCGATCCGAGCGGTCAAACTTAGGCCGCTCAAGTTACAAGGTTAAATTATGAAAAAAGCGATAATTATCGTTCTCGCCATCGCAGCCTTTGTTGCACTTATTGTCTCAAAACAAGTCACCGGCGATAAAAACGCGCCAGAAATGCATATTGCAGAAGTTGAACAGGGCGATATTGCCGATTCAATTTTAGCCTCTGGTAACTTGGTATTTAACACTCAGGTACAACTTCGTTCTGAAGTGACAGGCCGAGTTGCTAAAGTATTTGTTGAAGAAGGTGAAAGCGTCACTGAGGGCGATATCCTTATGCGCCTTGACACTACAGCATTTGAGTCAGAGGTTGCACGTAACAAAGCAGTGCTTAGAGCAACAGAAATCGATATTAAGCACAGCGAAACCCGCCTGAAAAACATTGAGCGCCAACTCAGTCGCCAAAAAGAACTCTTTGAAGTTGGCCTTGCAGGCCAAGAAGTGTATGAAAACCTACAAAATTCCCGCGATTTAGCGAAAATAGATATTGAAGCAAAACGTGAAGCTTACAACCAAGCACAAGCGTCCTTACTGATTGCTGAAGATCGTTTGAATAAAAGCGTGTTTCGCGCTCCAATGAGTGGCCTACTTGCTTCGGTAAATATTAAAGAAGGTGAAACCGTTATTGCAGGGACGACCAACATTATTGGCTCAGACTTGATGCTAGTAGCTGATCCAAGCGCAATATTAGCCGAACTTCGAGTGGATGAAACCGATATTGCCGGTATCAAATTAGACCAACATGCAGATATCTATGCCGCCGCTTACCCAAACCAACCTTTTACTGGCAAAGTGATAAACATTGGCACATCAGCAAAAAACCAAGCGGGTTCGCAAGGGCTATCGTTTAAAGTAAAAGTACTGCTTGATGCCACCGACCGCCAGCTCTACGCCGGTATGAGTTGCCGCGCTGAAATAGCTACAAGTATTGCCGAGAATGGTTTAAAACTGCCTATTGAAGCAATTCAAAAAGAAGGTGAACGCTATTTTGTCTGGAAGCTTAATGCTGATAACACAGTAACTAAAACAGCGGTAACGGTAGGTATTTCTTCAGATATCGAACAAGCCCTTACCAGCGGTGTTTCACAGGGTGATCGTATCGTTATCGGCCCTGCAAGACCGCTTAGCTCACTAAAAGAAGGTGACACCGTAGCAATTAAAGACAGTCCTGAAAAAGGTGCTAGCTAATGTCTGCGGTGATAAAACTCAGTAATATCAATAAGCAATATAAAATGGGCGAACAAGTTTTCAAAGCCCTTGATGATATCAATATTGAAATTGATCAAAATGATTATGTTGCCATTATTGGCCCGTCTGGTTCAGGTAAATCAACATTGATGAATTTGCTTGGCTGTTTAGATACGCCGACCAGTGGTGATTACTATTTAAAAGATAAGTTAGTAAAGCGCATGACCGAAACGGAGCTTGCTCATCAGCGTAATGAAAGTGTTGGCTTTATTTTTCAAAG
>VAPB010142395.1_pt1 | contig 14254 bp, 8 predicted proteins | sample 3395101 | NCBI WGS metagenome assembly VAPB01 (sample SAMN08290433, study PRJNA428436) | hydrothermal vent metagenome | isolation source: Deep-sea hydrothermal vent chimney | place: Indian Ocean: Southwest Indian Ridge | reverse complement strand
GTCCACCTGTCTGGCAAAATCCCGAAGCTGAAGACGGTGGCTCATGCTCAGGTCCTTCCGCCTGAAAATGGCCCGTTGAAGGTTGCTTGACACCTTGTCCGACTCCGTCTCCCAGTAGGAGACCTTGTGCATGTGATCGGCCACAGCGGCGATGTTTTTGAAGAAGGCTCTCGAGGAGAGAATGATGGACTCCACCGATTCAACGGCGTACTTCACCACCTCCTTGAAGTCCTCGTGGAACTCGGGGCCTATTTCGGGCCTCTCAATCTCGAACTGCCAGATCGCTCCCTTGAACTGATCCAGAAGCGAATCCAGATTCTCGAGAAGCTCCAGAACATCGCCCCTGGATTCGGGGATGAGCGTCTGGATATAGAGGCGTTCCTCCAGGGTACGGCGCAGTGAGTCTCCTCGATGTTCCGCATCCGTGATCTGCTCAATTTTACGGAGGAAGTCATCTGTTTTCCCGTTCAGATACGCTCCGATCCCGGCTTTGAAGATCAACCCTGACTCGCTGATGAGGTCCAGAAACTCATCGATCTGCTTCTCGATCCCGATCTGTTTTCTCAAAATCCCCTTACTCATTTTCCTTCCCCTCTCGTAGAATCCTCCAGGAACCGTTGCCCTTCAGTAAATTCCGGTCCATCCCAAAGGACCGGGCCTTTCCGATCCGCCTGGGAAACCAAATTCGCAAGCACCCCGAGATAACGATCGGCGCGTGAAAGATAAAACGCCAGGGCACGCTCGAAACGCTTGCCAATGAGTCCGCCCAGGAACATCTCGGAGATTACGCGCTTACGTGTCAACACCCGCTGGGAATGGAGAAAGACCTGACGATCCTCCGCCGACATCTCGACCACAAAACGACGCAGAGCCGTTTCCGCACGAGGTTGGTACATCCAGAAGTACAGAAGGTCAAGAGCATTGATCGACATACGCCGCAGTACGTCATCCGCCTTGGTGCTTAACGTTGCAGCAAGTTTTTTGGGATTCTGGAAAAGTTCAAAAACACTTTCTTCAGGAAACAGAAGCTCCAACCGACTGTACATGGCATGGACCTGCGCAAGCTTTTCGTTGTAGTCGATCCTTCGCTGTATCAGATTGTGCTGCCGATCGGCGGCACCCTCGATTACAGCGGCCACTATATCGGAGGCCGTCTTGGAGATTACAGCCGCCCAGGCCTGGAGGCCCGCATAGGCTACTTCGATGGGGACTCCCGAAATCAGGATAATCCTGAAGATGATCGAGTTGAACGCAATCGCGACAGGGATTGACAGGACTGTTCGGAAAAAATTCCCCACAATCGCACCGGGAGGCAGACCTCGGAAGGTGTTGTGGCTCGAAATATAGATGCCGTTGGCCAATGCGATCACGGTGTATAACAGGATCGGATCTGTCGCTGTGGTCACATTCAACCCTTTTGCCAGAAACAGATGCTTCACCAGGTAGTCCAACAGTGGGACCGAGAACCCGGTGAACATCAACGAGTCGGCGACACGACCCCAGGAAATGTAATCTTTCCATGACAGCAGGGATGACCGAATGAGTCCACCACCACCAACTATTGACTGAAGGATGTTTCGCAGTCCGGTGATCGCGAACCAGATCACGGCTCCAAAGCAGGCAAGAAGCCACCAATCCTTCGTCAGGTAGAATGTGAGAAACGCCGGGATAAATCCGATCACGACCTTTGCCACATTTTTCACGCTGGTATTCAGATGCCGCCAGCGTAGTGTGCCGCCGGTGCCTTGTTTAACCCCAGGCGAACCGAGAAGGAGACGGTTGCCTGTTTCCTCGGCCATACCCCCGAGAGTTGCGATATTACCCTTGTCAGCCAACCGCGTCGAGTTGTGACCTATACTCCATGTTACCTTGCGAGCGTACCCAAAAACGCGCAGCCGTCCGCCCAAAGAAACTCCGCTTCCCAGATCGCTTTTTGTATCTTCTATTTCGCCGCGCGGGATAATCGTCACATGGCGATACACCGTGGTTGCTACAGGCAGGATTCGATCATGATTCCTCTTGATGTCTCTTCGGACACGGACAGGTAATGTCGGTATCACAACCAGCCCCATGCCCCGAGAATGCCGCGAGCGGCTGGCAGAGTCGCTCCCGAGTCGGCTCCTGAGGCGTTGGTGGCGGTAGAAACCCAGGAAACGCGGTATGTCCCGTAGGATCATCCTCATCCTGTCCGCACGGTCACTATCACCCAGGCGATCCTCTCTCTCCACCGATCGAAGGATCTTTAGAAAGAGCCGCTTGACTTCCACGATATTGCCGCCATTAAGCACACGCCGTACCTGGTTGATCTTCGACCGGTGCTCCGTGCGCCCCTGTGACCAATCCTTCAGATTGAATATTTCTATGTGGGTTATTCTCCCCTCACCATCGTAGAGAAGTTCCAGCACATCCGCCGGAGTGAGGTTTGAAGGGTTGAGGGTGATACGAGAACGGCAGGGCAACGCATCGAGCCTGTCCAGAAGCTCCCTGGGGTTGAGGAGTAAAAGTTCCGGCGTGTCCGGGCTGTCACATGGTACTCCCGGATCCAGCACACCGGGGTTGCGATCCGGGCGAAGGAACCGTTCAACCAGACCTTCAGGAACGAGACTGTCCATAGAGTCCACAAGTTTCAAGAATCCTGCCCGTTCGTCCCCACCAGCCCGTTCAAGCTCTCCGGCCAGTTCATCAACCCGTCGATGCAGGTGCGGCAGAATGTTTTTGTGTGCGAACTCGGCCAGGTGAACCAGGGATGCCTGCGATCTCCCTACGAAGTTCAGGAATTGGGTCTCATTCAGTGGGCGTACTGACAGGCCATACTCCTCGTTAATTCCGGGAAGATGGTCGCGGTTGAATCTCCGGAGTAACTCCAGTATGTGAGCCTTCACGTACTCTGAAACAACGCGGCCTTGATTCATGAACTCCTGAACTGCCGGATCGCCGAGGAATTTCACGAAGTCCTCGCGTCCGATGAAGCCTCGTGGTGCCCATACCAGATTCGCATACTTGTCCTTCATACGTGCGGAAAACTCGATCCCGACTCGAATCTCAACGCCCATGATCTCTGCCGCCTCAAGCAGTTCAGAAACCACCTCCGGGCGTATGAAGTTGTAGTAGATCACACCCAGGAACTGAATCCCCTTGATCCAGGCGTCCATTATGAGATGGGTGGGGGTCTTGCGTCCCTTCGTGCTGGCATCGTGAACGTGATGATCGAACGCAAGATGGTTCCAGGCCTCCGGCATCTCCAGTAGTTGGTACTTCCGGAGCAGTTTGCGAACCAGCCGTGGTTTGCCGGAGCACGCTTCGTGAAAATCGTGCGCCAAAACGAGCTGTCTGTCCTCGTCACCATGCGCACGTATAAGCGCTTTCATAATCTGAAGCAGCACGCGAGCGACATTACGCCGCAGATTCTGGTTGCCGGCGTGGAGCGTCTCGGCAATCATAACACGAAGTGCCGAGGTCCGGTCCTCGGCAGTCCCCTTCTCCAATGTGCCCAACAACTCAACCATCGCGTAGGCGATGCGGAACGATTTAGGCGCGGCCATCTCTTTGATGCCACGCGGATGCAGATATGGATCGAAAAGTTTGCGGATCTGTCCGGGATGCCTCCTGCGCGCAAGGATTCCGTTGACGATCTCCATGAGGTCGAAGTCGTTTTTGTCGAATAATAATGTGCGGCGGTCTTTCTTCATGACTTACCGGTTTTCTACCTGGCTCGGGATATTTGATGTCATCATTGCCTGACCCCGGAATCGCGATTGATTCTATTTTAGCGATTTTGGGAATAAAAAACCTTGTTGGTGTGGTAAGTTACGTTAATGGACGAAACTTTCCCCAACTAACCAACAAGGTGGGTACATAATAACCAAAACGGTTCTTCCCTTCAAGCTTGAAATAACGGCTCAATAAAAAGCCCGCTGAACTGAGCGGGCTTTTCCTCTTTGTACTTTGTACTTACTGCTTAATAGGCGTAATGCCTCCCGTAAGGTCTCGTTGATTTCGCGGACAGTCTCCTGAACTTCTCTCTCCTGAGCAGCTTGGCCTGCCTCGCTTCGAAGCCAAAAGCCTTGCAGTAATTGCCGACGTACTTCTCAATTATCTTCCACTCGGCGTCTGTAGGCTCTTCCATCCCAACCTCAGCGCCGATCTGGTGAGCCTCAACATCGCCCCGGACGAAGATGTTACCGCCATGCATCCCGGTCCCAATGAAGTAGCTCTGCCTGATGGGTGGATTGCCCTCGAAGAACTTGTTCAGGACGATGATCCTTCCCCCGGCCATATACTCTCCGAAGAAATCCTGCATGGTTCCACCGATCACTATGGTCGGAACCTTGTCCATATACTCTTTCATGTGGATTCCCACCCGGTAGCCCACGTTGCCTCGGACGTAGATCTCCCCTCCCCTCATACCGTATCCGAGCACGTCGCCGGCCGAACCGTGAATAATTATCTTGCCGCAGTTCATGGTGTTGCCCGTAGCGTCCTGAGCATTACCGAAAACCTCGATCTCGGGGCCGTCCATGAATGCACCCATATCCGACCCGGGGGTTCCATAAACCCGGATCTTGATCTTGTCCCGTTCGATGCCCCACAGGTTCGTGCCGATGTATCTCTGGCCATAGACCTTGCGCAGTTCAAACTTCCTTGCGCCCCTCTCTGCCAGGGCCCTGATCTCCCGATTCAGATCCTTGTGGTGAACGCCCCTGGTGTTTATCTTGATCCATTCTCCGGGTGAATAGATCTTTTTACCACGGGTTTTTCTTTCCTGGCCTCTCGACTCAGCTCTTCTCTCCCTCGCTGCTGCTGTGCTCATTGTCCTGCTCCTCTTATCCCCAAAGTTTCAAGCTCCCAATCTTCCAGTCCTATTCCGCGAAGCTGGAGCCGATTTCCTCTCACCGATTCTATGGAATTTATCCCGCCGCACCCCAAAAGTTCCTTTATCTCAAGGCTCCATGCCCGAAGCAGGTTTGTAAGGGCCTGTGTGCCGATCTCGGGGTTGACTCTCTTGGACAGATACGGGTCCTGGGTGGTGATCCCCCAGGCGCACTTCCCTGTATAGCACTTCTGGCACACGGTACAACCCAGGGCTATGAGGGCCGGAGTACCGATGTAGACCGCGTCAGCACCCAGAGCGATGGCTTTGAATACATCTGACGAGTTGCGGATACCGCCCGAAGCCACCAGGCTGGCCCAGTTTCGAACACCCTCGTTTCTCAGCCGTGTATCCACGGCCGCAAGGGCCAATTCGATGGGGATACCAACGTTGTCCCGTAAAATCTTGGGAGCGGCGCCAGTACCTCCACGAAGACCGTCAAGAACAATGATGTCGGCCCCGGCCCGCACCATACCCGACGCGATGGCCGGCGCATTGTGTACGGCTGAGATCTTCACCGAGATGGGCTTCTGGTAATCGGTGGCCTCTTTAAGCGCATGGATGAGCATCTGGAGGTCCTCGATGGAGTAGATGTCGTGATGGGGTGCGGGCGAGATCGCGTCGGAACCTTCAGGAATCATCCGGGTCAGAGAGATATGCTCTGACACCTTCTCTCCCGGCAGATGCCCACCGATGCCGGGTTTGGCCCCCTGGCCGATCTTTATCTCCACCATTGACGCGTCGTTGAAGTATTCGAGGTCGATACCGAACCGGCCGGAAGCGCACTGAACAATAGTGGCACTGCCGTACTTGCGAAGCTCCTTCGGCCAGCCGCCCTCCCCCGTGTTGAACATGGTGCCGAATTCATAGGCTGCCTGGGCCAGGGACTTGAACGAATTATATGAGATCGCCCCATAGGACATCGCCCCGAACATGATAGGTGTGGACAGTTCTATGCTGGGATAGTCCGGAGCCTGAAGCTTGCCGTTCACGATCCTGAGTTTGTCCGGTTTGCGACCCAGGATGGTGCGAAGCTCCATGGGCTCACGAAGAGGGTCGATGGATGGGTTGGTTACCTGTGAGGCATTGATCAGGATATGATCCCAGTAATTCTTGTGGGGCTTGTCGCATCCCATCCCTGTGAGCAGGACGCCGCCGGTCTCTGCCTGCTTCTTCAGGTCTGAGATGGCTTCACGGGTCCAGTTGGCGTTAGGTTTGTAGGCATACTGGCTTTCAGAGATGAGCAGCGCGTTTGTGGGACATAAAACCGTGCACCTCTGGCACGCCACACAGTTCTCCTCACGGTGGACCATGACGTTGTGGTCCGCGTCGTAGCCATATACATCAAAGGAGCACTGTCGTTCGCATACCCGGCACTGAATACAGCGATCCTCGTCCCTCTCGATATTAAATTCAGGCAGTAGTGCGGTTAACATTAATCAGCCTCCATAACCGTGGTCCCAGGCAGTTCTTTCCCGCCCACAATAACATCATGTTTCTCGTCAACCTTGAGCCGGGCGATCACGGGATGACCTCCTGTCGGGATCCATACCCGGTCAAGCTCTTTGGAAACCAGCCTTATGGCGGACTCCTCAGAGGAGGCGTAAACCATGTCTCCCTTGATCCCGGCCACCATCGGCCGAAGACGGATTCGGTCGGTGTGAGCCACCATCTCCCCATGATGGGCCACGATAATGGCAAAGGGCCCGTTCAGAAGCAGCGACCCATAGGTGCTCCTCAGCATATTGAAGTACTTCTTTTCATCCGGGCCCATCCGGTCGATCTGTTCCCACACAGGCGGTGAGAAGATATCCATCACCGTCTCGATAGGCAGGCCATGCTTGCGCGCCAACAGATCTACGGCATAGGCAATAACTTCGGTGTCCGTGTGCATGGTGCAGATGTAGTCGTACATCTCCAGAAATCTCCGGTTGGCTCCGTAGGATGAGATCTCACCGTTGTGGACAACGGTCCAGTCAAGCTGGGAGAATGGGTGGGCCCCTCCCCACCAGCCCTGAGTATTGGTTGGGAACCGCCCGTGGGCTGTCCAGATGTATCCTTTGTACTGCTCCAGACAGAAATAATCGGCGATCTCCTCCGGGAAGCCGACCCCTTTGAAAACCCCCATGTTCTTGCCCGATGAAAATACGTAGGCGCTTTCCAGATGAGTGTTGATCCTCATAACCCGCCGGGTGACCACATCATCCTCGCTGATGACCTCGTGCATCTCCTCCATCTTCGGATGGACAAAATACCTCCACACGTCGGGGGGATTCTTGATGGCATCCAGGGGGCAGGTGGGGATCTCTTCCGAGTGATGGATATGGAAGAAACGCTCAAGATAATTCTCCGTTTCCTCCCGGCTGACCAGTGTGTTGAACATGATCTGCAGGCAGTAATCGTCAGGGCGATCCGGGTAGCAGCCGTAGATGGCAAAACCGCCCCCCAGCCCGTTGCCCCTCTCATGCATATTCCGTATGGCTGTGATGATCGGCACACCGGAAACAAGTTCACCGGAAGTGTTCATCATCCCGAAAATGGAGCACTGGCTTATGACTTTCTCATCGTTATAGGGGTTGTTGACTTTCGAGAGATCTTTCATGCGTTCTTGTCCTCTATTTACCGATATCGTCCGGTGCTAAGTACCAGGTGCTATGTACTAAGGTTTAGTCCTTGGACCTTGGATTTTGGATCAGCCACCTATCACTCAATGACGGTGATAGGCTGCTTGAGCTTCTCCTTCACCTCGTCAGGCATGTGTACAGCTCCAAAATCGTCAGCCAGCAGGTGCTGGGAGAAGGTCGTTGTCTTTATCTTGTTTCTCATCAGGCCCAGATAGAGACCCGCCCTGGCTACATTACCGGCCATGATCAGACCCACGATAACGTCCTTCTTCAGGATAACCTTGGCGTATGAACCCTTTTCCTCCCGGACGATCTCCAGAAAACCCTTGCCTTTGGGCTTGAGCATAAAACCCGCTGACACCATGGGGAGCCCGAAAAAATCAACCGAATTCATGTTGGTGGCCCACTTGTGAATGTGGGGAGAACCGGCCATATTCAGGCCTGCGATACGCCCGCCAACGTAGGCGTTTGGCCAGAGAGGCAGCAGCTTCATACCCCCGGTGACGAAATCATGAGCATGGGCACAGTCACCACATGCATAAATCCCATCGATGCTGGTCTCCATGTCCACGTTTACATCAACACCGCCCCCGATCTTCGTTGAGGTGATCCCTATTCCCGTTCCTTCCATGAGGTCCGTTCGTGGTCTGACACCGATGGCAAGGACCAGTAGCTCGCAGGGAAGGACCGTCCCTTCCCTGAGCACAACTTCCGCCACTCTGCCTCTGTCATCGCCCCTGATCTCCGTTATGGTTGTGTTGAGCAGGATCTCTACTCCGTTGCCGCGGAAGGCATCCGAAGCTAAAGCTGATGACACATGATCCGTCACAGGAGACAGAATGCGATCGGCCAGTTCCACCATGGTGACGCGTTCCACGACGTGTGACAGGGCTTCCGCGGTCTTTGTGCCGATAAGGCCGGCTCCCAGGACCAGAGCATTCCGAACGCGGCCCAGACGTTTCTTGACAGCTACACTCTGATCCAGTGTTATCATGGGAGTGATCCCGTCCAGATCCAGCCCGTCCATAGGGGGTATAAAAGGCTTGCCGCCTGTTGCAATGAGAAGTTGATCGAATCGAAGGGTTTCGCGGTTCCCCGAGTTACCATTGATTCCCACCAGGCTCACGGATCGCTTTTTCACGTCCAGGTTCTGTGCCCTGAAGCCCAGATAAGGGTCCGCCTGGTGTTTCCGATAGAAATTCCTCGGCCTGAAATCCATACCTTTTCTGTCAACATCTCCCTCCAGGAGGTGCGTGATCAGGGGACGGCTGTAAGTGTGGTACTTCTCGTCCGAGACAATGGCGATCGTCCCCTTGCGGTCCTCCCGCCTTATCCCCTCGATGCAACCAATACCACCGGCTGAGTTGCCTATTATGAGATAGTCGTATTTTTTCTTTGCCATGTTGTGTCCTTATCTATCGTAAATTCCAGATTCCAGATTCCAAATGCCGAAGATCTAATCCAAAATCTCCTTCGACAGGCTCAGGATCCCGAGCGAAGTCGAGGGACAAGATCCAAAATCCAAAAGAGAGCGCAGTCATTGCGAGGAGTGACGCAGGAGCGACGTGGCAATCCCAAGGAACAAAGTGACCGAGGCAGTCTCATTTTGACGAGATTGCTTCACACACCAGCCAGTTCGCAATGACGATCGTTTGTTCAACTCGCGATGACAACCGTAACGCCCTTACGCCCACTCGCCCATGCTCCCAATCGGTACCTCGCCTGCAGGCGGCTCAATCCTCTTCCACAACATAAAGCGCCTCATTGGGGCACAACTCAACGCAGGCCGGTTCATCGCGCTCCGGACACAGGTCGCATCGCGCTGCTACCCTCGGGCCACGAAGATCGGGCCAAATAGCGCCCTTGGTACACGTCAGTACGCATGTCCAACACCCGATACACTTGCCCGGATCGTGAATGATCTCGCCTGTTGCCTCGTCCTGATAGATGGCGCCGGCGATGCAGGCATAGGCGCAATACGGTTCCCTGCAATGTCTGCACTGCAGAGCAAACGAGCTTGGACCCACTTCCTCGACAATGATCCTGCTCGGCGGCGGCACCTCTTCCTTGAAAACCTTGATGATGTTTTTGGATCTTGAATGCTCGACCTTGCAGTGAATCTCGCACAGCCTGCAGCCGATGCATACTTCCTCTTTTGCGTATATCCGTTTCACTAACTCCTCCAGTTGAGTATAGATCCCCGGGAAAGGCTTTGGACCAATCAGGAATTGAACAGTGACTCACCGTCTTATGGTAACGGTATTGGCAAACACTGTGCCAAAAAAGGAAATGCAGTAATCTTCCATAAAATCAGAGGGTTACAGAACCAGGCTTTAGTGATGGTCCGACCTGCAGTGTAGATTAACTACACAGCTATATACAAATAGTAATCATTCTCCGGGATATTGACAAGGGATTGTGCTTGAATCCAAAATCCAAGATCCAAAAGAAAGCGCCTGTCATTGCGAGGAGGCCCGCAGCCTGAGGCCGACGCGGCAATCCCGGATTGTCGAAGCCATCCGGCCAGGCGAGGCGTCTGGCGACCGCGGCAGTCTCGTATTGCCGAGATTGCTTCACGAGCCAATCAGTTCGCAATGACTGCGCGAGTTTCCCGTCTCGCCTTGCCCCCATTTCTCCCCCTGTGATTTCCCTCTTTACCGCACCTGTCGAGATTGTCGAGCCGCACTGGACGAGCAGGTCGAGCCGCCCGGATCGAGTGAGACGAGCCGCACTTCAGGGGCCAGACGTAATCCTTTTTGCGAAAGGAAGGATGCGCCCCTTGACAGGTTTCCGATATTACACGATCATTCACCAGAATGAGGATCTCTATTCACCAGATAAATACCATTGTCGGTGATTTCAATGGGAACATAGACAGGATCGTCGACGCCGGGAAGAAATCAGCCCGGATGGGAGCATCGTTGGCGATTTTTCCCGAACTATCTTTAACCGGGTACCCTCCCCTTGATCTGCTTGAGAACAGCAATTTTCTTCTCCAGGCCTCTGACGCCCTGGACACTCTTGTTGAAAAAACCAGAGATCTGGGTATCTCCCTCATTGTCGGCACTATTCTGCCAGGCGAGAAACCCATAGAGGGCAAACCTCTGAACAATGCTGCGGTCCTCCTGGAGGGAGGGAGGATCAGCAACGCACACAGGAAAGTTCTCCTTCCCACTTATGATGTTTTCGATGAGAACCGCTATTTTCAGCCAGGGGAGAGCCTCACAACTTTTCAGGTTGGCGAATCCGGATTTGCGATGTCCATATGCGAGGACGTATGGAATGACAAGACCTTCTGGACCACGCGGCAATACCATTATGACCCGGTTGAGGATCACCTCTCCACCCGACCCATGCCCCTGATCAACATAGCAGCCTCTCCCTTCAGCCAGGGTAAAGGTTCTTTGAGGGTTGAGATGCTGATCAATATCGCAAAGCGATTCAGGACCCCGGTCATTTATGTCAATCAGGTTGGCGGCAATGATTCCCTGGTCTTCGACGGCCGCAGCCTCGTCATAGACGGTAAGGGTAAAGTGGTTGCGCTGGCAGAGGGGTTTGCTGAGGAGACGCTGTCGCTGGATCTCGAGAACCTGCCCGCACCAATAACCGGAATCCCCGAAATGGACGGCGACGCGTCTGTCTATCAAGCTCTGGTGACGGGGCTTCGCGATTACACCGCCAAGTGCGGATTCGCATCTGCGGTTCTTGGTCTGTCCGGTGGGGTCGACTCTTCCCTCACGGCAGCCATAGCGGTCGATGCTCTGGGAGCCGGAAATGTTCATGGCATTCTCATGCCTTCGCCCTATACATCCTCAGCCAGCGTTGAAGACGCCCTGGCCATGGCCGCAAATCTGGGGATCCGGACAAAAACCATCGACATCACCAACATATACAATTCCTATTTGTCGGAACTACGTGAAGGTCTGGAGGGCCTTCCCGGTGATGTAACCGAGGAGAACATTCAGGCCAGGATCAGGGGGAACATTCTTATGGCCCTCTCCAACCGTTTCGGACACCTGGTCCTGTCCACGGGGAACAAGTCGGAACTGGCTACCGGCTACTGTACCCTCTACGGGGACATGTCAGGGGGGCTTGCCGTTATCAGCGATCTGTACAAGGGTGAAGTATACCGGCTCACCCGTTACATCAATCGTGACCGGGAAATTGTTCCACGAAGGGTACTGGAGAAGCCGCCTTCAGCCGAACTCAGGCCAGACCAGAAAGACGAAGACTCCCTCCCGCCTTACGACGTCCTCGACCCCGTCCTTAAGGCATACATCGAGGACCACAAAACCCTATCCGAAATTGTTGAATTAGGGTATAAAGATGCGCTTGTCACGGCTATCCTGAATATGGTAGAGGGCAACGAGTATAAACGGCAGCAGGCTGCGCCTGGAATCAAGGTCAGCTGGAAAGCCTTCGGCCTCGGGAGAAGATACCCCATCGCTAAAGCCAAACTGTTCTGAACTGAACCAGGCCGAATCAGCATATCGATCCGGTGAACTTGAAAGGAAATTGATAAGACCTATGAGAGCAACTAGAATAACCAGACAAGATCCAAGAAGGGAAAAGTTGGCGAAGATCCTCAGACACCTGGTTCTCTTTATCCTCGCACTTCTGATCACCATACCTGTTGTTTCATGCTCCAAGAGCGGCAAGGAGACAACCGGCGAAAACAAAGCCACCGAGACCGGAGCCGATCAGGCATCCAGGGAAACGGCTCCCGGGGAAACCGCCGCAACGGTTAACGGCAAGAGCATACCAATGTCCGAGGTACAAACCTCTGTACAGAATACCGCCATGAGGATGGGCGCCGGGACCATGCCCATCTCCACCCTCATGGGTCAGCTGGCACCCAAGGTGCTGGATCAACTCATCTCCGGGGAACTTCTGTACCAGGAGGCGTTAAAAGAGGGATTCGGGGCCGATCAGGACAAGATAGATGAATCCTTCAACCAGTTGGCAGGTCAATTCCCCAACCGCGAGGAATTTATCGCTGAGATGCAAAACCGCGGCTACACCGAGGAAACGCTGCGCGCCAACATGAAAAAACAGATCTCTATTCAGACCTACCTGGACAAAATGCTTGTTTCCGGGATCGAGGTTGATGACGCTGAAGTGAGGAAATACTACGACGAAAATCCCGATGCTTTCCGTGAGGAGGAACAGGTAAAGGCCAGCCATATCCTCATCAATGCTGCTGAGAGCGCTACGGATGAGGAGAAACAAAAAGCCCTTGAGCGCGCCAGGGAGGCTGCCAGGCTGGCACGCGCCAAGGATGCAGACTTCGCGGCCCTGGCCCGGGAGCACTCTGAGGGCCCCAGTGGACCTGGCGGCGGCGACCTGGGATATTTCGGCAAGGGCAAGATGGTCAAGCCTTTTGAGGACGCTTCATTCGCCATGAAAGTCGGCGAGGTGAGCGACCCGGTTCAGACCCGATTTGGCTACCATGTAATCAAGGTTACCGACCGGAAAGCAGGGAGAGAGATCCCCTTTGAGGAGGTAAAAGACCAGCTTGTCGCGTCGCTGAGGAACCAGAAGATCAACGACTCTGTTGGTGAGAAAATCAAGGAACTCACTGAGAAAGCCGATATTGTGATACTGCTGAAGTCTGCTCAGACAGATCAACAGGGTCTTCCACCGGGCCAGACGCCGGTTCAATAGCAGCATTGACAAATAGCACAATTTCGGTTAGATAGGATAATGTCTGGAGGGGCGGTTCTGAAAGGGGCCGTCCCTTTTTTTGTTTTTCATGGACAATACAGACTGGTCCTTCAAACTGGAGTACCGAACCTCTATGATGCAGAACCCGGCCATCCCCGGCAGCCCTCAGGTCAGCGCACCGATTATACTGACTGGCATCGTTCTGTTACTGACACTGCTCCCGTCGGTTGCCGTATCGAACCAGGAAGGCTCACCCGTTGCGACGGTCAACGGGATACCTCTTAATCGTTCCGACCTCGATTGCGCCATAGAGACCACACTGGTTCGCCTTGGACGCAACATGAAACCGAAACCTCCACAGAAGCATGTATCCAGTGAACACATAACAGACGAAGCTCTCAAACGACTCATTGACATCGAGCTTCTCTATCAGGAGGGCCTCAAGCACCGATTCCCTGGAATTGAGGAAAAGGTGGAGAAGAGATACCGTGCCGAAGTTTCGCGTATGGGTGGTGAGGAGCAGCTGTCTGAAGCTCTCAGCTGTGTCGATATGACCGGGGAGGACCTTAAGAAAACCATATTTCGCAATCTGACCATCAACAGCTATCTGGAAAAGGCCGTATACTCCAACATCAACGTCTCCGAGGAGGAACTTGAGGAATACTACGAAAGCAATAAAGACCAGTTCATGAATCCGCCTTCGGTTCGAGCCAGGCAGATCCTCATTAAAGTAAAAACCTGGTCCAGCACAAGGGCCGTTCAATCAGCTGAATCCAGAGCTTCAATGGTCCATGGGGAAGCTGTCAAGGGCTCTGATTTCATCATGCTGGCGCGTAAATATTCCGAGGACCCCTCAGCCGGATCAACGGGCGGAGACATGGGGATCATTTACAGGGGAAACATCCACAAACCTGTGGAAAGTATCATTTTTTCCCTGCCCAGCGGTGGCATCAGCAGACCGGTCCGGTCCCGATACGGCTTTCACATATTCAAGATTGATTCCGTAAAACCCTCCACGTATAGAGCTCTCAATGACGTCCGCGACGAATGTATGACAAAGCTGCGACGCTCCAAATCCAAAGCCATGATCCTTGAC
>VAPB011227035.1_pt1 | contig 14267 bp, 7 predicted proteins | sample 3395101 | NCBI WGS metagenome assembly VAPB01 (sample SAMN08290433, study PRJNA428436) | hydrothermal vent metagenome | isolation source: Deep-sea hydrothermal vent chimney | place: Indian Ocean: Southwest Indian Ridge | reverse complement strand
GTTAGTTCGATTCATGAAACGGCACTGGGCCAATGTGAACTCGGCGGTTTTCCAACCGCCCGTCCCTTTGATGGAGACATTTCCGCTCCTGCGAAACGCACCGTCAACCGCGCCTTTGGTCGGGTCGGCGTTGTCATATTCGATTTGGAAGGACGCACACCCGGCGTCGCGGTACGTTACAGAGACCACAACAGTCTGGTCGAACAGATCGAAGGCAAATGCGTCATCGACATTAAAGTAAAGGTAACGGCTATCACTCGAAAACGGATTCACATCGGCAACAATCGCCTCGCTGTCGGCGAACTTACTCGCTCGCCAGAGACCGTCACCGCCGCTCGGGCGAATATCCAGGCCCTGCGCCCGCCCAGGCGCCCACGCGACGGCGTTCGCATCCGGGTACAACGAGCGAGCCCTGATAACTGTCCCCGCCCGCCACATGTCCGCAAAAAGTCGCGTCAAGACAATGTAGCTGCGGCCGTACTCCCGCGAGTGCGCAACGTCGGTGCCCTCGTGCCATTCGTTCCACGTTTCCACGTGCACCATCCAGGGGCGGTTCTTCGGGTTCAGAGCCAGGATCTTGAGCCAGCGATCGACATAAGTCTGTCCGTCGAGTCGATCGACAATCAAAGGTTGCCTGCCAGGCACTGCGGTGTGGTCATACCCGGGACCGAGAGCTGCAACCTGTCTGTAAATCAGCGGCCCGCTCACGGCACCTCCCCAGGAGTACGTTGCGTCCGCCGGACCTTTCCAGTCGGCCGACTTGACGATGAACGGCTCGACGCCGAACTGGGCCTCGAACCTGCGCTTGACGTACTCGAATTGCTCGGGGTCCTGCTCTTTCACAAACGCCGATGCGTATACAAAAACGATCGGCCTGCCATCGACCCGCGCCCACTTGGCCGGAGGAATGAGACTGAAGAAATCCCGGACAGGCGTGTAAAACCATTCCTTTCCAAAGTCCGTCGTCAGATCGACATGATAGCTCGCCCCGTCTTTGGCGAATCCGTTGTGCTTGAGTATCGACGTATCGTAGAACATGCCGATTGCCGGAACAGTAACACCCTCTTTCTCCAGAGCATCGTGCGCACGCACCAAAGGCGGCAAGCCGACGAAACTCCACCCGTTATACTTTCCGGGCACGCCCCAGTAGACCGGCATCAAGAAATCGATGCCCGCGGCAACCATATCTTCCAATTGCGCCCTGTGCCAGGAAGCTCGCTTGTAGCTGATGTTGTTCATATCCGCAGGGTGAGTTGTCAGAGCATCTGTCCCGTCACGGTTTATGATGTGGCTCCGGGATTCGATATCGTACCAATAGAAATATGTCGTTCCGACGACCGGTTGCCCCCGCTCGAAAGATGCAGCGTCTCCGTGATCTTCCGCGCTCAACGGGAAGAACTCTCCGGGCGGTCGCTCCGGAAGCTTATCGTCGGCCGCGGCTGCCACGCAACAGACCATGAACAACACTACCCAAAGACGCTGACTTTCATACACCGTGCTCATGCGCACCTCGCAATCCAGTTTGTAGAATGGACAGGCTGTATGTGTTTAGCCGGAGTTGGCATTCGCGGCCTAACCCAAGCGTGGCACGGGCTTCCAGCCCGTGAAAACACGGCCAAGATGGCCGTGCCACTATCAAGAAGCCGGCTCATTCGCTCTAAAGACATTTATTTTCTCTTTCAGCGCACGACAGGCGGCAGTCGGATCCTCAGCTTTGGTCGCCGCGGCACAGACGGCGATGCCGGCGGCGCCGGCGCTGAGGACCTGCTCGACATTATCGACCGTTATCCCGCCGATAGCGACATTGCCGATGCCCTGGTCAGCCAATATCTCAGTCGCGTGCCTGACATAATCCAGGCCGACCGGCGGGACATCGGGCTTGGTCCCCGTGGCAAAGACGGGCCCAAGGGCTACGTACGTCGGCCGTTCATCGCACGCGGTGCGCAATTGCTCGAGCGAATGCGTACTCTTGCCTATCACCAGAGGGGTCGTCTGGAGCTTACGGGCCTGCTCGGTCGGCAGATCGTTTTGCCCCAGGTGCAAGCCATCGGCCCCGGCGGCAACAGCAATATCCACCCGGTCGTTTATCACACCGAGAACGCCGGCATCCCTACATATTTCCGCAAACGCAGAAGCAAGCGCAAAGAGGTTGTCGTCCTCGATGGCTTTTGCGCGAAGTTGGATACAGTCGGCTCCGCCGGCAATGCATTTGTGCGTCAAAGAAATCACCTCGACCGGCAGATCGCTGGTGATGACGATATACAGTCCGACGCGTTTGTACTTCTCAACGCCGTCGGCGAACAGGACTATATCCTTTTCGAGCGTATAGGCATCGTATCGCAGCTTCTCAATAGTCTCGGCCAAACGCTGATTCTCTATCCGAATCACCTCGGCAAGTGTGCGAAGAGCCTCGGTCAAGCGTTTGCAGCCGGCCGTGAGACAATCTCTCAAGTCACCGCGGCCGAGCTGGTTATCGACGACCTGGGCTACACCGACATCGCCAGGCGTGTCTCTGCTCGATATGAGCCTGCCTTCGTCAAGTTTGCCGATCGCGCCGCAGAGTTCGTGCCTGAACCGCCTGGCCCGCTTGGAGAGCGCGGTCGAATTCAGGGCGAACCTGCAAAATTCCTCGACAACGCGTATTGCCTCGCGGGCCCGATTGAAATTGGCATCGACAATTCTACAAACCGCACGTTCCATAATGCCTGTGATTATATGAGCCGAAGCGTGCTTTGAATAGGGAAAAACCAGGTGGCAGAGCCGTGACAGCTTGTTTGCGTTGTGACCGGACTCCTCGCAAGCGCAAGAGAGTGGAGTCGCTCCTCCTCCGGAACGACTCCATTGACAGAAAATTATATATTGCTAACAAAACCGGCTAAACCGACTCTGTCGATTTCAAAGAATCGGGCGGACATGTCCTCCTCCGAAACAGTTTTAGGCCGTCCGCCCAATATAATTGCCTAAGAGGCATAAGCTAAGTTTAACTGCAAAGAATATGCCAAACCAGGCACAGTGATGGTTGAGAAAGTCGATAAACTGAGTTTAATTCCTTGACTGCAATACACTTACAACTGTGCTTTTTATTGTGGTTACGGTGGTGGTGCTGCGCCCTTTTTTGTTAAGGTGTTTATTTTTATCAACACCCACTCAACCCAACCATTCCACTTTAACACCAAATATGACAGGTGTGGTTGTTTGGTAATAGAATTTTTCGTATGTTTATAAAAAACAACATGGGTGTGACAAAAATGAACTTTGGTAGGCGTCATTATTGTGGGAACGTGAGCAGCGGGCTATTTCGCTTTCTTCCTGTACTTAGCCGAGGAAACACTGTCCGTCCAGCGGCATAGCCAGCGGTCGAACAACACCTTCTTGCCCGTTCTTACCTGATTGGGCCGAAAAACCGTCTCTGTGCGCCAAGCAGCGATCTCATCGACAACCTCCTGCATCTGCTGCTCCGGTAACTCCCGCCTCACCAACTCAAGCGGGTCTGCCTCAACATCATAGAAACAGGCTGTTCTTTCGGTTGGATAGTACACGAATTTGTGATTGCCCTGGACAAACCCTGTTGGCCCTTCCTGCATCCAGCCGGAAAAGTAGACTTTGCGATCCACCGGAAACGGGCCAAGCACATTCCAACCGTCAAAGCCTGCGGATTCCGTTTCAAAGCCCAAGAGGCCCAGAAGAGTCGGAGTCAGGTCGACGGAGCTGACAGGGAGTGTGATCTTACTGCCCGGCTCGAGCAAAAACGGTGCGCGCAAACAAAAGGGGATATGCAGGAGTTCGTCAAAGGCTATCCGGTTGTGCCCGAGCAAGCCGTGCTCGCCGAAAGCCTCACCGTGATCGCCAATCACACAGAAGATCGTCTCATCCGTGAGATTCAGCTTGGTCATCTCCACATCCAACGCGGCCAGGAACTTGTCGGTGTAAGAAATTGACTGTCGATAGCGCTCGACAGGCTCTTTGTCCGGCTCACCAAACCACTCGGGAACCACGTACGGATCGTGAGTAACCGAGCAAAGGAGCACTGCGAAAAAAGGTTGTTCTTCCGCTTTTATCCAGTCAGTGACCGGCTTCAACATCGAGAACTCGTCGCAACCCAGATAACCGACAAAAGTGTTTGGGTCATCCAGGTCGTCCCTGGCCCAAAATTCCTCAAAGCCAAGATTGTATATGAGTCCGGGCCGAGATTCGAAACTACCCATTGCCGATTGGAAAAAAGAGGTTCTGTAGCCCAGCTTGTCTCTGAGAATCGTAGCTATGCCGCCGTAGGGCTTGACAGCCGGAACCGCCTCGGCAATATCATGCGAGGCTGACGGGAAACGACCGCTAAAGAGCGCAAAGAGCGCCTTGGTAGTATGAGTGAACATTGATCGCATGTTTGAAAACTCTACGCCCTGAGCGGCCAGACTTGCCATAAACGGCGTCAAATCGCTATCAGTATCCGCAAGTGAAGTGTATTTGTACTGAACGCCCTCGAGAACCACGACGAGTACGTTGTGTCTTGCCTGCTGCGATCCCACCGTGATCTTGAGTTGATCGAAGGACGGTATCGTACGTTTCGGGTCGGGCGGCTGCCTGTAATCCGCAAGAACGAGGCTCATGATAGCCTGAAGTTGTGAATTGGAGCGCAGCCCTACTGCGCCGATCTGTGTGGAGCCGCGCCTCGCAACCGCCGGGCGGGCGATGACCGCGGCGGCGGCAATCATCACACAGATGATGACCCGTATTCTGAAACGTTTGCGATTGTACGCGGGTAGCCTCGGACGCGCCAGGCAAGAAATGAAAAAGACCAGAGCGATTGCACTGGGGACGAGCAAGATAAAAGCCGCTGCCGGCATCTTTGCCAGATTAACACCTATCATACTGAATGCGCTTACCGGGGCACGAATCAAAGACAGAAGAACTCTCGGCAGGATTTGATTTCCCGTTCTGATAAGCCAGGCGGCGTTTATGATCGACCACGTATAGATAACAGCAGCAATAACGGTAGCGGCGCGCACGATCCACTTGCGGGGCCAGATCGAGCAGGACAGTGAAAGGAGAGCTTCCACTACCAACAGGCAGGCGATGTCGGCTAAAATCCATCCCAGGTATTCATCGCCGAGAGTATACCGGCGCGAGTGAAAGAACTTTACCGCCAGTGTGTAGAACAGTGCTACAATCATGATAACAGTATAGGCGCGCGGAGCAAGGGTGTCATATAGCCGGCGAGGCACGGCTACGATGCCAAACCCGGAGTTAGATTGTGTACGCTGGGAATTCATAGGCTGCCAACATACTAAAAGCGCCGGCAAATCGCAAGGCACTTTTCAAAGTTACTTGGCTGGCGACTAAAGGAGTTACTATATATATTGTTATTAATTATAAATAAACTAGTATTAGTAATCATATAGCCGGTGAAGTTGTTATATTTTGATAGTCGTTTTGCCTAACGGTTTATTTCTGAACGCTTTACTGTAAGTATCGGCGATTCCGGTCTGTGGATAAAATGTTGGATTGTGTGTGCCTTTGTTCTCGCAATTCACATGTTTGCCCCTGCTCTCACGCACAGGGCCAGTTATTTGCGGGATATAACCGTTTTATTAACATGATATTTACGGCGGGATGCTGACATCCACTGCTTCGGTTTCGGCGTCTTTGCCCGGCCTGTCCTTTGAAACATGCTTGCAGATTTGGTGTTGGCAGCTATAATAACCGTTTCACGCCATTTCCGGGCTGTTCTTTGGCGTTCTCAGTTCAGCCGGGGACGTGAGATTGTGTGAGCAGGGGAACGTCACAAAAGGAAGATTTGGAAGGCAAGAGTGGAAAATTCAGGAAAAGAGCTATTTGTAGGGATTGACGTAGGAAGCAGCTTCGTGCATTATGTTGTGCTTGCCGAGGACAAAGGCGTAATGTATTCCGCACGACCGATAATGCACTTCGCGAATCCTATCGGAGCTATTAAGGAGGCATGGCGGGACATAACGCAGAGGTTCGAGCCCGGCACGATAAAGAATACCGCTTTTACAGGTAGCGGCGCCGAGTCCTTTGAGAAAGTCATGAAGGGTGTCACCTACGTATTCGACAGCGTGGCGATTCCCAAAGGCGCCGAGGCCGCGGATCCACAGGCGCGGTACATCGTCCACATGGGCGCCAAGGACTCGTACTTCTTTCACCTCAAGGGGATAAACGGCAAGCAGGTTATCCAGGAGTGGAGGACGGGCACCAAGTGCGGCGGCGGCTCGGGCACATTGATTGAGAAGCAGTGCAGAAGACTTTTCGAGGGCGATGTCCCCAACCCTGAGCTGGAGAACACGGGCTTGGCACAAAGTCCCGACGAAAAAGAGAACATGAGAATACGCAACAGGGCGAAGCTGCAGGCAAGACTCGAAGAGATGTTCTCCAGGGCACAGGCTGAAGCCGAGGGTTCGGCCGAGCCGAGCGAGTTCCTCGCGCGATGCGGCGTCGTCATTCAGTCCGACCTTATCCACAAGCAGAACGAAGGGGCGACAAGGAAGGATAACCTATCGGGCCTTTTCCGAACGGTCGCCCGCAATTACAAGATCGATGTTCTTGGCGCGAGACAGTTCGACAGTTCGAAAGATTCTCCCGGCGCCATCGCGACAGGCGGTGTCTTTGCCAACGATCTTATAAGAAAAAACATGGAGGAATTCCTCGGCATTAGTATCGAGAGATCCGAGCATCATCACAATATCGCGGCAATCGGCGCGGCGGTAAAGGCAATAGAGCAAAACAATAACTTCGTGTTCAGCCTCGAACTGCTCGACAAGGCGGCGGCCCACGGTAGGGAAAACCGCAAGTTCGCGCCGGCGTTGTCTGCGAGCCTGCAAAATGTCCATGAGCGGAGCGAGGACCTGACGGAGGAAATCCGGCCCGGGACCGAAGTGATCCTTGGGATAGACGGAGGCAGCACGACCACCAAGGGGGCATTGGTGGAATTAAGAACGGGCAGGCTGCTCGACAAGCTGTACATCAAAACTCACGGCAATCCGGAAGAATCTCTCAAGAATGTGTTGAGGTATCTGAGCAAGCACAGAGACAAGATAGTCGTCAAAGGAGTCGGAGCGACAGGCTCGGCGAGAAAGCTCTATGAGAAAATTCTGGTCAGCAACAAAAAGTCCGCGGAGCTGGCCGAGGCCGGGACGGAGATTGCCGACAGGGTAACGGATGAAATCACATGTCACGCTATGGGGATCAAGCACTGTGATCCCGAGGTCGACACGATCTTCGAGGTGGGCGGTCAGGATATGAAATTCACAAGCTTCGGCGCCGACGGAACGGTCAAGGAAGCGAAGATGAATTATAGCTGCCAGGCCGGCTCAGGACAGACTCTCGAAAACATGGCGGATATTGTGAACCTAAACGTTGAGAATTCCCTGCAGGAAGCGGCACTCAGCGCAGAGAGGGTTCCGATAATTGATTCGACGTGCGGCGTCTTCATGGAGATGGACGAAAATCGGCTCATCGCCGAGGGATTCAGTAAAGAAGAGATTGGCGCCGCGATCGTGCGGGGGACAGCGGCGAGCTATTACTTTAAGTTCGTCGGAGGCTCCGGGCACAACGCTAGAAAATCTTCCGCTCAGGGAGGGCCGCCTTTGGGCATGGCTTTTCTTGCGGCGCTGGCTCAGGTGACAGAGAAAGACATACAGGCGTATCCTCACAGGGAAATGTTCGGAGCATGGGGGCAGGCCCTGGACATTATCGAAAACATAAAACAGTTCGAGGCGCAGGGCAAAAGCTATGACACTGCGTTCAGGGGCTGGGACCTCGTTGATATGCCGTTCGATAAGCGAAGCATATCATGCAAAGAGCTGTTCGAGGATAAGTGCTGCGGTATGAGGGATTGCCAGCTCGACATTTTCTCGATTGAAGCCGATGAGATAATCACAGGCGGCTTCTGCCCGAGAGGAAATTCCGAAGCGGCGAACAAGCCCAAGACAGACTACGTGGAAAAGTACCACAAGATATACGAGAAGCATTTCAAGAAACAGGGCTGCTTGCTCGATGAGCTGGCTTCCGTGAAGGCCGAGCGTAAAATACCGACGACTGTCGGGATCAAAAGAAGCACCGCCACGCTCGGCGAGAAGGGAATCTGGAGCGCGGCGTTCTTCAACAAGCTCGGGTTTTACCCCGTTGTGTCGCCGAAAACAAGTAAGGAAATCGCCAAGATCGGAGTGGATAATTCGAGGACGGAGTTCTGCATAGCGAGAAAGCTCGCCACGGGACACGCGGCTGTGTTGAACGGGGACCCGAACGTGGAGTACCTGTTTAATCCGAGTTTCATCGAACAGAGAACCGACAGACCTCCCGATCTGAAGTATTGCATCTATACCGAGTCGGAAGGCTATATTCTCAACGATGTTCTCTCGCTCGACAAGAGCAGACAGATAAATCCCATCCTGCACTTCGGGGATGAGCCGCTTCTTCTTCATCAATTGCGACTGGAATTCGACAGGCTGGGATTCGGCCTTACAACCAGACAGATAAAACACGCTATCAAGTTTGCAGACGAAGCGGAGAATGAATTCAAGCAGGAGCTTTACGCAGAGGGTGACAAGTTCCTTCAGAAGATCGAAGCCAACAACGAAAAAGCCTACGTCGGCGTCGGCCGTGATTACGTCTTGCTCGATCCCGAGGCAAGCTCGAACTCGGGGGTGATGTTCTCTCAGATCAGAGGACTGCACTACATACCTCAGCTCTACCTGGAGCACAAGTTCGCACACATTAGGCTCGACGAGATAGTGGACAACGAGTTCTGGGTACAGAGCGTCAAGATATTGAGGGCCAATCTGTACGTGGCCGAGCATCCGAATTTGTTTGCTATCCGAATGATGAACTTTGCGTGCGGGCCCGACAGCCTGAAGATTTACCAGGAAGAAAAGATACAGCAGGCGGCGAACAAGCCCATGCTTGTGTTGCTGACCGATGCGCAGACCAACAATGCCCCGTTCGTCACGCGAACGGAGGCCCACGAGAGGGTCGTAGATCAAAGCACTCAGCAAGAACTGGCAATCGACAAGTTGAAGATGCGCAAGCACGACACCTCCGAGCAGAGGACCTGGCTCATTCCCAACATGGGAGATGCCAGTTACATCGGGGCCGCCGGGCTGAGGCATTTCGGCGTAAACAGCCTCGTGCTCCCGACCGATACGCAGAGAAGCTACGAGGTCGCCCGCGAGCACATATATACGGAGGTCTGCCATCCGCTCAAGGGCGTCGTCGGCGATGCAATCGCATTCCTCCAGGAAGAAGGTGAAAAGAAGGGCGCCGAGTACGTCGACAAGAATTACCTTGTGATGATGCCCACGACGAGCGGCCCGTGCAGGTTCGGCAAGTACACCGAGCTGGTCAGGGAATTCCTGGACAGGGAAAACCTGCAAAACGTTCCCGTTGCGGGGCCATCCTCGGAAACGGATTATCAGGACATACCTTTCCCGAAGAAGCTCAGCATATCGGACAAAACGAAAATGCAGCGGATGCTGTACAAGGGGATAAAATCGTGCGATTTATTGGAAGATATTTTTCTCAGGTTCAATCCGTATGCCGCCGATAAGGAAGCGATAGGGGTGTTGAGAAAAGAACGCCTGGACGAGTTGGAAAAGGTTATGGAAGCCGGTGCCGAGACCGCCGATCTGGTGGAATGGGGCGCCAAGACGGTGTCTTTATTCAAGGCCTGTAAGCTCCGCACCCATGAGCGGTATCCTCTCGTTCTTTATATAGGTGAGATTTATGTGCGTCAGCACGATCCCTGCACGGGCTACGTGGTTCGTCAGTTGGAAGAAAGCGGACTGGAAGTCGTAAGAGATCCCGTGACGGATTGGCTGGATTATGTGAACAAGATGAACCAGAGAAACTCGAAAAGAGACATAGGCATGCGGCTGAAAGACTTCGATTTTAGCCGGGCGTGGCTGGCTACGCGCAAGTACGGCAACACTCTTCTGAAGGGAAAGTACATGTCGTCGGTCGAGCACAAAATCGCCGAGCCGTTTCACGAGGTTCTCGATGGCAGACACGTACTTCCCAAGCCGATGCAGATGATTGAAACTCTGGAAGAGAATCATGAATTTCACGCCAACATCGAAGGGGAATCGCCGTTGAGTTCGGGCATTGCCTATCAGTTCATGCACGACCTGACCAAACCCCGCGGCGATGCGTACATTTCAGGAATATTCCATGTGGGTCCGTTCACCTGCATGCAAGAGGGAGTTGCCACCGCGAAAATAGAAGCGATGGCAAAGGAATTGCGAAAGAGCAAACCCGATCTGGTTTTCCCGATTATCCATGCCTTCTTCGGCGACTCGGCCAACGCCAGTCTCGATTCGGAGATCGCAGTCTTCGCCGAACAGTGCTACCAGAAAAGGGAGATGCTCAAAGAAAAGCACGGTCACAAGCCCGCGCCCGTAAAGGTTGCCGGCGGCATAGACGTCGTCGAAGTCGGCAGTCCCAAGCGCAGCGCCGATTACGCTCGAAAGCAGACGTAGGGTGGGGCTCGCCCCACCGCTGCTAAAGCGGTGGATAGGCCGGGGCAAAACCTGTCTTTGTGACCGTCGTATAATGGGAGAGGTTGTACGATGGCAAAACAGTCGCCAAGAATGGCGTTACCAGGCGAGATGTACGAAAAGAACGGCCGGTGGTGGTGGAAGGTCAAACTTCCCGGAGAAAAGCGGATAAGGGCACGAGCCCTCAAGCCCGAGGGATCGGCAGTGGCGGCCAAGACCCGCAAGGTTGCCCAGAGAGTTGCCGGCGAGTGGTGGCGCGTTTCCATAGAGGCCGAGACCGAAGCGAGGGTCAAGTCCGAAATACAGGCCAAGGCCACCGATGCAATTGCCAAAGTCAAAGCGGAGTGTCACGATCAGCTCGAGGCTTCTGCGCAGGCGCTGACCAGGGCGCATGAAAAGACGAGATCCGAGGCGGTGAAAAGGACAAGCGCCGAGGCAAGGCTCATCGCCCAACCCGATCAGGCGGAAATCCTCGGCGCCGACAAGTCGGCTGAGATCGAAGAGCAGGTTGACCAGGCCAGGGCGGAGTTTGAGCAAAGGGAGAATGTTTACCGTGACGCTCTCACCGAGGCGCGGCAGAAGACTCAGGCCGAGACCGAGGAGAGAACGAGAGCTCAGGCCATGGCGCAGGCCGAGGCAGGCTTGAGGGTGGAGGTCGAACAAAGAGCGCGGTCGCAGAACGAGGCGCTGGCGCAAGCCGAGGCCAGGGCCCAGGCGGAATCTACGCTGAGGGCCGAGGCCGAACAGAGGGCACAGATGGAGGCTCAGACCCGGGCGATAGCCGAAGCCAGAGCCGAGGCCGAGGCGGAGCTGCGATCCGAAGCCGAACAAAGGGCCAGTTCACTGGCCAAGGCAAGAATCAAAGACGACACAAAGTACGGCGAGCTGGCCGAGAGCGCGGGCGAGACCGGATCATGCGAAGGCTGCGGCCTAGAACACGTCCCCGAATACGAACTGGCCAAAATCGACTCAGGCCAACTGGTCTGCTCGGATTGCCTTATGCTGATACGGGCGTAAGCTCGCTGGGCATCACTCGCCCCAGTGCTCTGGTATGGGTTCGAGCAGGACGCCCAACTCGCTTCCCAGACCTCTCGAACGGATGACGCCGACGATGCAGCCTTTGTTGTTGATGGCTCGGACGCGCAGTAGCTCTCCCATCTCCCGTGGTATCTGGTCGTCGAGGACTATCTTGCCGCGTTTCGGGTCCCAAAGACAATACTGCGTATAGGGGCCGAAGTACTTCTTGCTGAACCGTTCGAGCGAGCTGGTGTGTTTTTCGCCGTACAAGACCTGATTTGCATCATTGACTCTGAGAGGCCCCACGGAGTGCTCGAGCGGGAACAGGTACTCAATGCTCTCGACGCTGGCTCCCTTTCTCCAAAGGAAAGTCCAATCCTGGTCTTTGTCCCAGTCCCCGCCTTCGTCCAATCGGTACATCTTGCCCAGCACGCAGCCGTTGTTGTTCAGGTCGATTGCGTTCGAGTAGTTGATAGGAGATTGCAGTGGGGGCACGCGCCCGGCGGGATCGGTCGAGTCCCAGAAACACAGTTCCGGGCGCCGGGGGGATCTGCGGGCCCCCATATAACCCATGACCAATCCGGCGTCGTTGATGGCGCTGGCGCCACTTTCCCATTGCTCATTCGGGCACAGCTTTCGCATGCCGTTCGATTTATCCCAAATGAACGCCTGTCGCATGCCCAGTGGGGTCCCGGGCGGCCTGCGCAAGGCGGGGTAAAGCGTGCCCACAACTTGACCTTGGTCGTTCAGATCGGAGGCCATGCTCTGGGCGCGGTCGAGCGTGCCGAGCATCTGTTTGCCATCTTCGGGGTCCCACAAGAATGTTTGCCAGTTGCCGTTCGGGTCTGTCATCGTTCCAGCGATCTGGCCTGTGTTGTTGATGTCGGGGTTGTAGCCAAGTGCCGGGCCCAGATCCTGCATGCCGTTATCGCGATCCCAGAGGAAAAGGTGGGTGCCGCCTGGGACGTCGGCGAGTCCGGCGACCTGCCCACGATCGTTAATAGCCTCGGGCCGGGTGAACGTTGCGCCAAGCGAGGGCAATACGGTCACCTCGTAAAGCTGTACATGCCGGCGCTGGACCAGCACAACAAGTCCGACGAGAAGCAAGGCGACAGCCGGGGCGATAATTCGTAATCGGCGTTTCGATTTCATTCGGCGTCCGTGGATTGTGTGCGCGATATCTTGCCCAGGAGTTCTTTTCGGGCCTGGACTCTGAGCTTAGCGTTCGCGTAGCGTCTTTTCTCCTTATCCGTTTGGGGTAATATCGGCGGAGCGGGGGTCGGCTTTTTGTTCTTGTCCAGCGCGACGAACGTCAGATGCGCCGTCGTGGCGACAACCTGTTGGCCTGTGTACGCATCCTCTCTTGTGACCCTGACACCGACTTCCATCGACGAGCGGCTGACGTAGTTTACCGCGGCCCTCAGGAGAACGTGGTCCCCTATACGGATGGGCTCTTTGAAGGCCAGCGAGTCGATGCCGGCGGTGACGACTTCTTTGCGGCAATGTCTCTGGGCTGCCATTGCAGCGACCATGTCGATCCATGCCATGATGACGCCGCCGAAGGCCGTGCCGTGAGGATTAGCCTGATGAGGCATGATCAGGTATCGTGTTTCAACCGCGCTTTCTCCGGGACTTTTAGCATTTGCTTTTGCCATCTTTTCAAAATTCCACTTTCGGCACTTCGGTCTTTGCTTGCTCTGTGGCCTCGAAATATTCGACCTGCTCGACACCTGCCTTCTTGCAGAAGAACGAGCCGAATAACTGCCTTGCGTAGGAGTTGAGCACCTTAGCAGCGTCGTTGTATCTCGTGCGCGCAACGTTTATCCGGTTCTCCGTGCCTTCGAGTGCGACCTGAAGATCTCGAAAGTTCTGGTTGGCCTTCAAGTCGGGATATCTTTCCTGCAGCACCAGAAGCCGAGACAAAAAACCCGTGAGTTGATTGGACGCCTCGATTTTGCCTTCTCTGCTGCCGGCCTGGAAATAATTTTCCCTGGACTTGGCAATGTTCTCGAAAAGCTCTTTTTCGTGCTCGGCGTATCCTTTGACCGTATTAACCAGGTTAGGTATAAGATCCAGGCGTCGCTGCAAAGTCGAGTCGATGTCCGCCCAGGCTTTCTCGGCAGCCTCTTCGAGGTTGACCGCTTTGTTGTAGCCACTTACATACCATAGGAATGCTCCCAGCCCGATCAGCAACGGGACCGCCAGGATTGCGACAAAGACGACCCACGTTTTTCCAACGTTCTTCATTTATTCAATCTCCATTCTAAGTTTTCCGCTACCAACTTCCGCTTGCTCCACCGCCTCCGAATCCACCGCCCATGCCTCCGCCAAAGCTCCCGAATCCGCCGCCGAAACTTCCGCCCCCGAACGAGCCTGACCTGCCGTAGCCGCCGTGGCCTCCGAATCCGCCTAACATGAACGGCAAAAAGAACCACATGCCCATTCCTCTGCCGCCGCGGCCGAATAGCATGAGCATAATGAATATCATCGGCAGAATACCACAGAACGGAAGGCCTCTGGTTCTGCGTCTGACGCGAACGGGTTTCAACTTGGGCATGCCGGTCAGAGTAACACCGGCTTTCGCAGCGATTTGCCCGACAACTCTAAGATTGGCTTGGTGGATCCCCTGGCTGTAATCTCCCCGTTTCAGATACGGCACAAGGACATCTCTACCTACTCGGCCGCAGTACAGGTCTGTTACGAAGCCCTCCAATCCGTAACCGACCTCGAACCGATACTTTCTGTCTT
>VAPB010106714.1_pt1 | contig 14280 bp, 12 predicted proteins | sample 3395101 | NCBI WGS metagenome assembly VAPB01 (sample SAMN08290433, study PRJNA428436) | hydrothermal vent metagenome | isolation source: Deep-sea hydrothermal vent chimney | place: Indian Ocean: Southwest Indian Ridge | reverse complement strand
TGTCTGGCATAATTGCCCTGGTCAACATCTTGATATTTTTCCCATTCTTCCCGGGCGTCATCCAGGTCAGACTCGGTGTCGCGGACCTCAATCAAGGCGTCATCAATGTCATCTCCCAGATTTTCGAGGTTTAGATCTTCCCATAGCTCTTCGGCTGCCCCTCGCAGGGTTTGGGCATTCAGATAGGCTTGCCAGGCAACCGCGGACCCCAGTTCTGAGGTGCGGGTGAAATCATCAAAGCCCTGTCGGGCGCTGATCAGTTCAAGTTCCGCCGCCAGCAAAGCAGCCTCTGATCCCTCGCTGTTATCCAGACGCATCAGGACCTGGCCCCGGGAAACTTTTTCACCAGCCTCAACCAGGATCTCAGTGACCCTGCCCTGGGCGGAAAAATTGAGCCAGATATCCCGTGCCGGGAAAACATGCCCTTCCGCGATGACATAATCCAGGCTCAGGCTTTCCACTGGCTCCGGGGTGGGTGTCTCTTTCCCGCCGCAAGCACTCAGCGTGAAAAGCAGGGCCAGGCTCAAGAATAAGATGATCTTCGTTTTGTGAGTGTTCATATTCATTTCCTTTTTTTATGGCAGTTGATCATCAACTACCTGTTTTATTCGTACGCTAATACTTCTCGAATGGTCAGCCTCGCCGCGTTGCGGGCGGGCAGAACGCTGGCCAGGGAGGACAGGACGATCACCAGCCCTAACCAGATAAAATATCCCACCGGGGTGAAAACCACGTCGATGGGTGTGGCAAATACGGCATTACTGACAATACTGGAGAGCAAATAGGTAAATGGGACCGCAAGGATCATCCCCAACACAAAGGAAATCATCCCGATCAACAAACCTTCCACGATCACCATACGGATGATCTCCAGATCGGTGGCTCCGATAGCCCGCATAATACCGATCTCGCGGGTTCGTTCCAGCACGTTCATGCTCATTGTGCCAGCCAATCCCATGGAGCCGACTGTAGCTGTCAGTAGAGCCATGATCAGCAGGAAGGTGATCAAAATATCCAGGCTTTCCGCGGCATCGTCCAGGGTCGACAGCCCGGGAGTGGCCTCCTGCACGCGAAAACCTTGATCCCTGAAAAAGGCGTCCAGATCTTTGGCCATTACAACCTGGGAGGCCCGATCATGGTCCTGGATCTCAATTCGGTAGGAGAAAGAGCGGTTGGCCAGGTTTTGTTCGCGGGAAATATACTGATAAGGCGCATAACCGATCACCCCTTCCAATCCGATGAATTTAAACACCCCCACTACACCCCAGCTTTCTTCTTTCCCTTTTATTTTAAGAGGGATATGATCTCCGATCTTCAAGTCGGGATAAAAATCGTATATTCCCTCACTGATAACAAGTTTTTTCTCATCACCTGGTTTAATCCAGCGTCCCTTAACCATCATAGGTGAAACCAGGTTGCTTTCTGCAGGCGGCGCCAGAATGCTGATATTATCGGCTGTAGAGCCATTACTGAATAAAATCTCTGCGGTGGCGTAGGACCAGCCTTCTACATGAGTCACCCGTGGGTCCTGGTAGGCGTACTGCTTGATCTCTTCCAGCCTGTAAGGCCGTTCAAAATCGAGCGTGACATCCGCCATAAAATAATTGCCGATATTATCCACGTACTCATGCAGCGTATCCCGGACATTAAAGACGGAGATGAAAATAGCCCCGCCCATGGTGAGGGTGAAAAGCGTCAGCATTAAACGCCCCCGCTGCCTGAATGTGTTGCGGAGAGAAATGAGGGTTTGACGGGGGATGCGGATGCCGCGGTCAGCAAGAGCCCGGGTGGATCTCAATTGGAAACGCTCGAAGCGGGATCCTCCTTCTTTGCCATCTGGATCATCCCCGCCGGCATCGCGGATCCGGTCTCCGTCAAGCGCTTTTTGAACCGTGACTTTTGATCCGTTGACCACGGGCACAAATCCAGCTACCAGGGGAACCAGGATGCCAACCGATATTTGAAGGATGAAAGAGAGCGGCACAATGCGGTATCCAAGCAGCGAAAAACCCATCTCGTCGGCAATATATTGGGCCAGCGCATAAGCGCCCTGGCCTCCGGCCGGGACGGCGATCAGGAGCGCTAAAAAGCCAAAAACCAGCAGCAGCACCAAATACATCCGAAAGATAATTTGATCTTGCCCTCCAATCAGTTTCATGACACCGATATGGCGCAGATGTTGATTGAGCAGGGCACTGAGAGTGTTGGCAATCAATGAGCTGGAAAGGAATACGATCAAGACACCCAGGGCCATCAAAATTCCCAGAACCGCGTTGATGGTGGGTTCCAGGGGATGTTCATGGGTTTTAGAGCGGAAAGTGCGTCCGATATTATAGTCGTTCTTTTCGATTTTTTCTTTTAGATCAGCCAGTACAGAACGGATATGCTCGTCGTCATCCTGGCCGACTTCAACTGTTGCAAACAGGCGGTTGAAGGTAGCTGGCTCATCAAAGAATTTCAGAGTGTCTGAGGTGATATAGGCCAGGGGAGGGGCGAGAAAATCGATCGCTCCCGTAGATGAATCCTGAACGATGCCAACCACGGTGATCTCTTTGATGGTTTCATCACGCAGTTGAATTTCCAGAATCTCACCGGGAGATATATTGAGCTCTTCCAGCACATCACGCTCAAGGATGATCTGGTTTTTCTCCGGTGCTGCGACGCCGCTGACAGGTTGAAGAAGATTGATCTCGTTATCCTCAAAATCTTCCATTGCCACTACGTCAACCGTTATCCAACGGGTTTCCCCCGGGGGACGCACCTTGAGCTTAAAGACACGGCGGGCTTCGGCTTCTTTTATGCCCTCGAAATTCCGGATCGTGTTCAACAGATCCTGATCAAAATCTTCCATCCGGATCTCAATATTGGAGGGATTGTTGGCCGCGTAGCTCACTCCCATATCCTCTGAGATGATCACGTAGGTGCCGGCGATGACACCGATTGCAAATACACCCACGGCAATAGAAAAGACCACCAGGATGGTGCGGGCTTTATTATCGATCAGATCTGAGAGCACTTTTCGCCAACGGGGGCGCATACATATCTCCTGTTAATTTTCACCTGGCCCAATCTTCAGGATCAGGCAGTGTTGAGGGCTATCAACCGAATTTAGTTCTGGTCTTCTTTCTGCGGTCAGCCCGTTTTCTTTCTTCGAGTTTTTCCTGGACCATTTTGGAAATCGCATCTTCTGTTAACGGGGATTCAGCCATCAGCCACTTAAAATCCACCCGGGAAAGGGCCAGTAAGTCCACCGGTCCTTCAACGGATGCGCGCACACTGGCGATCGACCTGCCGCCTTGTAGCAGCTCGATTTCGCCAAAGATATCGTTTTGTTTTAGAGTGGATATCACCACATCGCTGCCCCAGCGCTTCCTTAATACAATATCCACTTTCCCATTCTGGATCATGTAAAAATTATCCACTCGCTTTTTATGCTGCAGGATGGTCGCTCCTGGTTGAAAGTGCAGCGGTCTTACTCGCTGAGCCAGTTCCTTCATTAAAGGATGGGTGAGTAAAGGCAGCGCCTGGGCAATGGTCTCGTTCACCAGTTCTCCATCGGAAATAAACACCGTTCTGGATGTTCTTTTGGTCATGGAGGGGTCGTGGGTGACCATGATGATTGTTTTGCCCTGCCCGGATAGTTTTTCAAATAAGTCAATGATCTGATTAGCGGAGCGGGAATCCAGATTGCCTGTGGGCTCATCGGCAACCAGGATGGGGGCATCGTTAGCCAGGGCGCGGGCAATGGCCGCGCTTTGCTGCTGTCCCCGGGAAACAGCCCGGGGGAGCTGCTGAGCCTGGTCACCCAAACCGACCATGGTCAATAATTCCATAGCCTTTTTGGGCCGCTGGTCAATATCGTACATGCCCACATAATCCATGGGCAGCATGACGTTTTCAAGCAAATTGAGCATGGGTAAAAGCTGGAAAAATTGAAAGACAATGCCCAGATTTCGTCCCCGCCATAATGAGCGTTTGCTCTCACTCAGGGCGTGAATATCCATTCCGTTCACCAGGACTTGACCGCTGGTGGGGTGGTCGATGCCGGTGAGCATATTAAGCAGGGTCGATTTTCCACTGCCGGACTTGCCGATCACGGCGGCAAATTCGCCTTCTTGCAAGGTGAGGTCAACCCCTCGCAGGGCAGTGAATTCCCCGGCAGTGGTGGTAAAGGTCTTTACCACTCCCTTCATCTGGATCAAGGCCGGAGGATTTCCACCAAGTGCCTGGATGTTAGTCTGATTGGTCATGACTGCCCCCCACCATCCACCAACTCTCCATCCGCGATGCTGACATATCGTGAGAATCTGGGCAGCAGTCCCCGATCATGGGTGACCATTACAATGGTGCGGTCAGCCTGAAGCAGTCCCTCAAATATGTTAAAAATATGTTCCGCGGTGACCGAATCCAGACTGCCGGTGGGTTCATCGGCCACGATCAGGGGAGGATCGTTGGCCAGGGCCCGGGCGATCGCCACCCGCTGCTGTTCACCGCCGGAGATCTGGGAGGGATATTTATAAGCATGATCGATCAGTTCAACCATGTCGAGCAGTTCCAGGGCGCGCTCTTTGCTTTTGCGATTCTGAAAAAGCCCGCTCATGTCCATGGGCATCATCACATTCTGGACCAGATTGAGCATGGGCAGAAGCTGAAAGCTCTGGTAGATCACACCCATGGTCCGACCCCGCCAGAGCGTGAGTTCATTTTCTGTGAGATCTGTGAGGTTAATGGTCGAGCCATTGGCCCGCACCCGGATCTCACCCGAGCTGAGCTGATCCACCCCGGTGATCATGTTAAGCAGGGTTGATTTTCCAGCCCCGGACTTGCCGACCACCCCCAGGAATTCACCGGGATAGATATCCAGGTCAATGCCTTTCAGGGCCGGGAAAGTGCCGGCTTTGGTGTGATAGTTCTTGGCCACACCGCGCAGTTCGATCAAGGGGGAATTTGGGTCTGCCATCAGGTTAATAAATCCATTTTTTATAATTGTTCAATTAGTTTTGTCTCACCGATCATTCTTCCCGGGTCATCACCAGCCAGGTGGGTTTGATGATCAGGTCGGTAAAAATATCTCCCATTCTCTGGGAGGAATGGCGGGTATCGTTTTCCAGCCACCAGCGTATCAGAGAAAATGCCGAGGTGATGATGTGGTTAGCGGCAACGGCCGCGGAGATATTCTCCTGGGGCAGTTTGGATAAAAAGGTCTCAGCTTTTTGACTGGCCCGGTCCATGACCGGATCGAGCAGGAATTGCAAACTGTCATCCAGCAGTAAAAAGCGGAAGTTTTCCTGGTTGTTTTTGATGTGATGGAACAGGGTGTGCCCGATCTTGTGAAAAAATTCCACCGGATCTGCGACCAATTCTCCCGGCAGGGGCAGGTCCAGGATCTGATAAAAATCATCCAGTTTATCCTGGGCGACGCTGATCAACAGCTCATCCAGCCCCTTGTAATGGCGGAAATAAGTGCGGTAGCCGATATCGGCCCGCTGGGTGACATCCTGGATAGTGATATTTTTGTAGCCTTTTTCCAGGGCCTCGGCGATGAGTGCTTCTCCGAGCAGTTTTTGGGTCCTGAGCACACGGCGATCCTGGCTCATGTGGTGGCACCTTGATTGCGTTATGGCAGATGATGGGTCATAATTCTATCAGCGGCGGGGGCGAGGGTCAAGAGGGGGAGGGCCTACAGGATTGTTAGGGGGGAAGGAAGCTTTGCTTCCGACCGAGGACCGGGGACGGATGACGGGGCGGCAATCTCCTGTTATCACAGAAAACCAACTCTCAGAGCGGAGGCCATTTGGCTGCAGTCGAAGAGGGGAAAAGTCCATACTCTCTCTGCTTGTCCGCCCTGGCGTTGTAAGGGATGGAATGAATTCCTCCCTGCAGGCTAGAGCCGAACGTCGACCTCCGTCGACGTGTTCGCCCTGCGGTGCCCTTCCAGGGTGCTTCGCAAATCACAGGGCTAATAATGGCGCCCCTTCGGGGCTTTTGTGTCTTTGCGAGGAAGGATCGCAGATCCTGACGCGGCAATCTTCTGGCCATTTCAATCGCCCAACGATGAATTCGTGGGCTGAATTCTACGCGATGAGGCGTGTCAGAAGGTGGTCGCCATCATCATTAAAACCGGGGCCGGTACGGGAAAAGCCGCCCTCCTTCGTTTTCAGCATCCCCCTCACATTCGTTTCGGGGTTTGCTTCCGCTCAGGACAGACGGGACTTTTGTGCTTAACAAGATTTATCTTGTTTTTGGTTTTTCACCCATAAGAGCCTGGTATTGATTATATGTCAAATCTGACATATAATAGTGTCAGATGAATTCGCATGGCAAACCAATAGCCTGGCTTCATGGTGAGATTAAAACACCTCCTTTTTCTACGGAAGCCAGGATTGAAGCAGGATTATTATTAAGGAGACTCCAGCAAGGGGAGAATTTATCTCTGCCTCAATCGCGCCCAATGAAAATGATTGGGAAAGGATGTCATGAATTGAGAATTCGAGATAAAAATAAAACGTGGAGAATTGTTTATTTCATTGCAGATGATGCAATCGTTATATTGGAAGTATTCACTAAGAAAACTCAGGAGACACCAAAGCACATTATTAATATTTGTAAGAAGCGTTTGGATGAATACTAATTTTGTGGAGAAAATATGGACACAAAACGGATCAAAGAACTTGAAGCAAAAGGATGGAGAATTGGATCCATCGAGGATTTTCTCGACTTATCCGAGGATGAACTGGAATATATTGAGTTAAAACTCATCTTAAGTGAAATGGTAAGAGAATTACGTGAAAAGAAAGGATTATCTCAGGTTAATGCAGCAAAACTGCTTAAATCCAGCCAATCAAGATTATCTAAAATTGAGGTAGCTGATAGGTCTGTATCAATTGATTTACAGATCAAAGCATTGTTCGCATTGGGTGCAACTAAACAAGAAATTGGCCAAAAGATTGGTTGTTAGAATACGATAGTCAGTCAATTTAACGTTCCAATCCCTTCATCAGTCCGTCCCGGTCCCCGGTCAGCTCGTCAGAGCTGGAATGCCCTTCGCAAAATTCCTCCCTTCTGGCTGACGCCGAATCCTTCGGTTCCCTCAGGACAGGCTTGGCCTGCGCTGGCGTATTACTGTCTTTGCGAGGAGTCCGAAGGAGGACGAAGCAATCTCCTGGCTTCCTTTATCGCCCAACGAATGAATTCGTGGGCTGAATTCTACGCGACGTGGCGTGTCAGAAGGTGATTGCCATCATCATTAAAACTGGGACCAGTATGGGAAAAGCCGCCTCGCGGCGGCTCGTATTTCCCGGTCAGGAAGCGAAGCTTCCTCCGGTCTTCGGTCATTTCATCCAATTTTCAATTTTCAATCCGCAATTGATTTTCTGGTCACGGCACGAAGGCGGGTTCAACAACCTCGAAATTCGAGTACTCGATTTGAGCATTTCTCGGTATCGGTTCCGAATCTCCTTCGCTGACTGCCAGGGGAATTATCTCCAAATCGTTAGCAAGTTTTTCGATCACAATCTGCCATTTGGTCATAATCTCAGAAATGGGAGTTCCGGGGGGGCTGCCAATCAGGTAGTTAATTTCATCATCTGTAAGATCCAAGACTGCTGTATGTATATCTTCAGCATAAAAAGTGAATCCTCCCGCATTATCTACCAGGTAGGCCCCATAATTGCGTAAAGCTGTCAGGTACATCCTGGTTATGGGTGCCAGATTTTCTTCGTTGATTATTCCGCCATCTTCGTCATGGAGAGTTTGTTTAAGGCGAATTCGCTGCCCGGAGGCAAGTGCTAAAGGATCTGTATTATAGAAATCTGTCTCTGTAGTAGAGGCTGGATAAAAATAATCAGCTGACTTCGGTTCATAGGGGTTGCGGCTGGTGTTTCTTGGACCCGGAATGGCAAAAGAGAGAGCGTGAGCGATTTCTCCACTTTCAATATCTTCGGGCAGGATCAATCCCGCAAGCAAGGGGGTTCCCACAGCGCGAGCGCTGTAGTATCCATCCGGGTTTGCTCCAGTTCCCTGCAGATCAAAATAATCTACCACTCCGGCCTGAAGGATGTTGACCCCTCTAATGCCCCCCTCAAATCCCCGGCATTCCTCATTCCTGATGGGAGTCGCTGCGAAGTAATCATAAGAAATTTGGTTTTCTGGATCATACAGGACCAGCCAACCATCCGCGTTATCATTTTCTGGACCGGAAGGCCGTACTGTACCTGCTGGAGCGGGCACAATCACTGGTCCACCTTCGGTTTCTACATCAAATTTAGGATGAGCCCACCCGAGAACACCATCATCTTCACAAATTAAGACTTCCTGCATTTCCGTTCCTATCTGAAAGATTGGAACGGTATATTCATATAGACCAATATCCATAAACGGCCAATCAGTGGCAGGTTCGCTATACCCTTCAAGGGAGGAGATATCTCCCAGCAGCACACGGAACAAACCCAGGATTTGCTGATCGCTCTCTGGCAATACTTCGGCGTTATCAGCGCGCTGGTTCCAGGCACTGTCTGCGGAAAACAAGGGCAGAGGCAAGGAAAAATCGCGTAATAATAGATCTTCATTATCAAGGATTGGTGGCGGATCATCGTCGAATTCGTCATTTTCAGATTCATCTTCCTCATCAACGACATAAACTTCATCCGCAGACTCTTCCCATTCATCATAGTCGTCAACTTCTGAGTCAAAGATTGAGTCGCAGCCTGAAATTAGTAGTAACACAATGAAAGAGAGAATTAAGATTTTATATTTCATGGGAGATCTCCTTGTGAAATTTTTAAGCACAATAATCCTGGATATTTATTGACAGTCCTCGCGATAGGCATCCAACTCCCGATTTTTGAGGATCGCGCTAATACCCATCTCTCTGGCTTGGGGGCAGAAATCTTCCAGGGAGATGCCAGTATCGGTGTATTCGGCCGCGAATACTGGCTTGCCGCTCTCGATGAAGGGCAGCATTTCTTCGCACCAGTCCTGATCAAAACAATCTTCGGTAAGAGCCCAGTCATAGTAGGCCAGCAGATCCTGGACTTGCTCAGAATCGTTTTTCAACCCGATAGATAAGCCCCGGGCATGGGCTTCCTGGGCTAACCAAATATTGAAGGTCAATTGGTCTTGATAGGTGAGCGGGAAACCGGTCCTGTTAGTATAGGCGTCGATGTTGTCAGGCTCCACGCCGTCAAATCCTTTGGCGGCACATTCGTCCAGCCGAGCGCGCATGATAGGGGCCAGCAGGTCGATCTGGCGAATGTCCAACCATTTCTCGCCTGGCCAGCCCAGGTAGTTTTTCCCCAGGACCTCAGCGGGGAACTTGTCGGCGTCTGGACGCCAGTCCTCCCAACTGCCTGCGCTGATGTAGCAGACCAGAAAACGACCATCATCTTTGAGCTTCTGCAGTACGGCTGGATCGGTCTCAATCAGGTCTAAATCGTACATATCTACTTCAAAGGAGATATCAATTTCATCCGTGAGCTGCCACTGCCAGCTGATGTCAACCGCGGGCTGCCACCAATCGCTATTAATGGATGGGGAGGGTGGCACTGTGTCATCTCCCGCGGGTGTTGATCCTGCTGGAGGATGCGAGTCCCAATCTGGATCTTCACTCTCGTCAGCGACAGGAAGCAAACTGCAGCTGGCAGCGAGCATGATAATCACGACATTCGAAAAAACTTTCTTCCATTTCATGAGAGACCTACTTTCTTCTTACTTTCTCCGGGTTTCTTAGGGTTTCCCGGGGGGAGCAATCAATCCTCGGACACTTATTGTAACGAAACCTTTGGCATCATAATCGTACTTCCCATTTTCATCACAGGAGATTTGGATCTATGGGCCTCCAGGCGGAGCCTTGAACCCTTTTACTGTGAATTCAACAAACCCTTCAGCGTCATACCCACCTCTCTGATCGGTGGTTACGCCTTCACCACATCGCAAAGTATATTTCCTCGAATAGTTTGCCCAATCCTGGTAGGGCATATTAATCACTGTTCCGAAGCCGCACAAATGATCGTGAACTCCTCCAAAAATGTCATCTTCATCCCATAACAATGCCCAGAACTTGACGTAAGGGTTGGTTGGATCAATGGACACGGAAACCGGACCACGATGGTCAGCATGGTTGAATTGGTCAAAGATATATGTTCCGCAACTCACCTTTACCGTGTCGTCCATGTTCCCAAAACCAAAAGATTTTCCTCCGAAGACTATGATATCGCCATACATCTCCGCTGTATCACAGGATCCTGGCTCGTGGTCATCTATATCAGTAAATGTGATAGTTTCAAAATATAACTCGACGTAAATATCACACGCAGGCTGCCGGTGTTCATAGACAGCGCTGGGTGCTGATTGAGCTTCGCCGGAGTTGGCTGCTACCTGGAATTTGTAGGTAGTTCCGCAAGAAGATGGCAGCAGGAAAGTCTCCTCCCAGCGGCCGGGAATCCCACCCTGCCAATTGGGAACTGTCCGAAAGAATTTACCGTCCAGTATGATTGTGAATCCGGTCAGTTTTGAAGGATCTCCGCTCCAAGCCCAATGCAGGGTAGGACGTCGGGCCATTTTCTCGTTTTCGACAGCGTCTGAGGAAGTTTCAGTTTTTATCCAGGGCTGGGATGGCGACGGGATAGTGTAATCAGTGTAAGTATAAAAGCCGCTGGATTGACCAGCCCCGTGGGGCTGAATTCGGTAGCCGATAGTGAAACCGGCAGCCTTGAGCTCCATGCGCCTGCCATCCCATTGCGAACCAGGAACACTGGCCTTGAAGCCACCCAGGTCATCAGGGCCGCCCCCTCCCCGCCAGCCCAGGCATTTTCCCTCCAATGTCACTTCGCCATCCTGCGGTTCTGGCAGTAAAAAACTGCTGCCATTTCCGGTCCAGTTGGAGGTATCTCCCCAACCACCCAGCAGCTGAATGAATTGTCCGTCATTGAGGGGAACACGTTTCTCAGGTGCTCCTTCCACGGAAAGATAACAGTAAACGCGATCGTAACCACTGTTCACAAACATATCCACCATGTCAATATTAATTTGGGTAGCGACCCCCGGCGAGCAGCTCAGGTCGGTCACACCCACCCAGGCGATCTCGCTGGATTGAGTGCCAAGCCCATTCTGGGCTTCGATCCAAAAACTGTAGATCCCGGTAATGGGTGAGGCAAACTCGTACCAGGCCGGGCCGGTTTGGGGTGAACCTTTGAGTGCGGCGATCACTTTCGGCGGTCCGCCCAGGGCTTGCATCCAGACGTTGAATCCGGTCTCATTGTCGGCATTATCCATCCAGGCCAGGCGAATGGTGCAATTTTCATATCCGGCCAACAGAGCTGAGGGCGCTCTTGGTGCTGCACCAATGAACATAGGAATCAGCGACCGGAGGTCAAACATCGGCAAATTGACAAGCTGTAGAGGAGCCAGGTTCTGAAATATGGCGGGGAGTGGAGCAGGAGGCGGGATGATAAAAGGTCCACTCCCTCCAGAAGGATTTTTAGCCCCTGGAGCAGGGATTTTTACAGGTGATCCACCCGGCAGGCTCCCTCCCCCCGCATTGGGGTTTAATTGAGTTAAGGTATTAAGATCTACTCCCTGGTCAACCGCGATATCTTCCAGGGTTTGACCCTCCTGGGCAGTGATTTCGGTGGTTGCAGGAAGTGGTAGGCCGAGCAGTGAGATGGGAAGGCTCTGGCCGATCAATCCCCTGCTGTCTACAGCGCGGGCGAAAAATAGATGCTTCCCTTCAGGAATCTTCAGCTGGACAACCGCATTAAAAGTGGTCACTTCACCCAACGCCACATCTGGGGTTTGGGTATCGACCAGCACTCCGTCCAGCCACAACTCCAGGCGTGAAATGGGGTTTTGGGCTGCGATGGTGACCTGGGCCAGTAGATAACTATCTGCCGGCGCAGTCTCACCTTCTACTGGAGCATAGATGATCACCGATGGGGCAGTGTTGGCGGCGGTGAGTGAACTCTGTGCAGTTCGCATCAGATAAAGTACCAGGGCGCTGGCCGAGACCACCAGTGCCGCGGCCAGGCTTGCGATTAGGTAAATCTTTTTCATTTGGCGTTTAGGGCTCATTATTATTCTCCCGATTACTCGACACAATTTTGCACAGTGACATAAAGCGTGCTGCTTTGAGCGGTGTTGCCGGATGTATCCTGGGCGATGAAATAAACCTGCATGGTCCCGACAGTATTCACTGGTCCTATTATTGCCCAATGACCTAGACCTCCCTCGGTCATAATTACCTGACCGCTTTCCGATCCGCCAATATTCCAATAGGCCTTGACATAACTCAACCCACTTTCATCGGCGGCAACGGCTGCGACAGTAGTGGTCCGGTCGTAACCCGGGCAGCCAGTACCATCGGTCAGGATCGAATCAGGAGAGACATCAGTGTTGTAAAAAATTGGTGGTGTAGTATCCCCCGGAGCCGCAACTGTTGGTGTGGGGGTCTGTGTAATTATTTTGACTGGCAGAGGTGGAGCTGCTACCACGGCAATGCCGCCGAGATATCCGCTGGTTTCAACTATATAACCGGCGATCCAGCAAATCTCACCACCTATTCCAAGATCAATCTGCCACCAATTACCGTCGACACTGCGGCCAGTTATTTCAGCGACCTGTCCCTCGATCAGGCTGCTGAGTATGTCATATTCAAGCGAAGGACCGCTGCGGCAGTTGCCATTCTGAGTCGCATTGACCAGAGGAGCTGTTGGAGCGGAAGGGGCCATCTCAACTTCTTCCTGATAATGTCCAGGGCAGCGTCCACCAGGCTCGTTCAGGTTGGTGGCGAGCAGAACTGATTGCTCCGGGATCTCAACAGCCAGGGTGAACTGGTGTTCTCGATCTACCGTGTCGATCGATTCATCTAACTGGATCCGTTTTTCGACTAGCTGGGGCAGGGGTTCATTGAATACTTCCGCCCGGTTCAGATCAGCCCAGGTGGAATAGAGCGAATAGCCTAATACTCCCTGGGGGTTGCCTATGCTTATATTGATATATACGGTTTGATCTGGTCCACATTCTATGCTGGTGATATTGGCAAATGTAGTCTCGACTCCCTCTGCGTTGGTTGATCCAGTTTCAGCCAGGATCAGCGCGTCCGGAGTGGGTGTGGCACTACCCCCAACCGTCACTTTTGATGTTGCCATGGAACCAGTGTCCCCGTTAGAATTAATCGCCCGCACAGTGATGATGTAGACGCCGGGTTCCGGGGGGGTCCACTCGATGCTGACTTCTCCGAGCCTGTTCCCGTTGACGTCCACGTTGGCGATGGAAGCACCGTTGACCTCGAATATAAATTGGCTGACCCCATTTCCGTCGGAGGCGTGAGCGATGATCAACAGAGGTGCAAGGGGGATGGCGCTGTTGTTCAAAGGACTGTCAAGCCAGGCTTGCGGTCCATTTGCGGGCCCTCCACAGGCGCTAAGTACCAGGAGGAAAAATAGTAGAAAACAGGATAGACGTTTCATAAATACCTCACATTGATTTGGTGTTGATTTGGCTCTCTTGATCTTTGATTTTCTCAGGTTCTTCGTTAAGCAAACCAAAAGATAGGAGGAACTCCAGCATACATTCGAGATCCTGGAAGCTGGTACGTTTTTTACTTTCCAGATGTTCGATATGCCCCCGCCAGGTTCCCTCATCCGAGGACCATTCTTTCCAGATTCGGATGACAAACGTGCTCAGGGGGTGAGTGAAACTGAGGCTTGGACCGGGATCACCAGCGGAATTGTTTGACATATACCCCAGTGTAGCCCCCAGGTGTCAAAAAAGTGTCAAAAAACTCAGCAGGATGTAGAAATCAGGGCAATTTTAAGATAGTATCTTTCCAAAACCAGAATTTTCCGGATGATATGGGGTATTGCTGTACCCAGGGTTTTACCAGTAAATGCAGCGGCCAATAGGTAAGAGGAATGATGGGCGCTTCATTCATCAGAATTTTATCAGCCCGCAGATACAAAGCAGTACGCTCACTAAAGTCTGCAATCAGGCGAGCCTGGCTGACCAGTTTCTCAAAATCAGTATTTTGCCAACCCGTTGAAAATCGCTCTAAACCCAAACGCAGGAAATTATCAGGATCAGGATAATCAGCCAACCAGCCAATGATGAAAATATAGGGCTGCTCCTTTTCCAGGTGGTTTGCCAGTTCCGAGATGTTTATCACTGCAGTCTCGATTTTTATGCCAAGTTCTGTTCCCCATTGTTCCTGCAAGAACCCAGCATGGGCAGAATAGGAAACACTGCTGTAGAGTGGTATGGGTGGTATGCCGCGTCCGCCAGGATAAC
>VAPB010257333.1_pt1 | contig 14329 bp, 13 predicted proteins | sample 3395101 | NCBI WGS metagenome assembly VAPB01 (sample SAMN08290433, study PRJNA428436) | hydrothermal vent metagenome | isolation source: Deep-sea hydrothermal vent chimney | place: Indian Ocean: Southwest Indian Ridge | reverse complement strand
GACTCCCGCTTCTTGTGGGAGTAATGCGACCCTCTCTCTGATGTCGTCAATGTCCTCCACTACATCCAAATCTAGCACTGAAGCCTTTCCTTTTGTGGGGGTAAGTAATCCTACTAAGATGCGAATCAGGGTCGTTTTACCTGCACCATTTGGCCCGAGGAGCCCGAAGACTTCTCCACGATGAATGTCCAGACTGACGTTGTCTAATGCAGTCACTTCGTGTTTCTTGCCTTGCTCGAAGATCTTGGTCAGACCCTCAGTCCTGATGACAACGTCATTCTGCATGTCCAAGTACTCCAATTCTACTTCACTCTATCAACTTTCGGGAACGGGGGTTCACCTTTCAGGTCTGTGAAGAACTCATATGCACGAGCTATCTCTTCATCTCCGCCCTCAATGAACAGGGATATTGAACCTTCTGCTCCGTTCACACCACCTGCAGCAATTGGGATGGCTGACGCCTCGAATAAGGCCTCAACAGCATCAATCTCAGTGAATGCAATTCCCTCAGTGATAGCAATGGCTCCAACAGGGGTTCCAATTGAATAGTCCCAGTCATCTTTTCCGAACTGACCACAGAATTCCTCGTAGACCACTGGAATGGACTTCTCAAGCCCAACCGGTACGAGAATCTTGATGTTCTTAGCTGCAGCCGTGCCAAGAAAAGTACCGATGGTACCTCCAGAGTCACTGGCAAGCAGAACAATGGGTACATAATTTAGATCGAGGGCATTTGCAGATTTGACGATGACATCTTCAGGACCTAGCTGATCTAACACGTCAATCACTTTCTTGTTCTCTAGGTATTCTCCCTTGTGGAAGATTGCGTCTGTGGCTCTATTTTTCTTATCTGTGATTGCCAGTCCCTTTGGGACAGTTATGCCTGCAATGTGGCGAGTCTTATCATACTCACCAAGTATCTCCTCCACAAGATAACTAGAGGTTGTTCCAAGGGTTATACAGAGGTAGCCATTCTTTAGGACCGTCTGAACAGTATCAGTCGCAAGTAGACCTCTGGCAATAAGCCTCTTGCTCTCTGCGGGAGTCAGAGTCACTAGCAGTTTTTTCATGTTGAATCACACTCTTTGTCGTATCCTCTCTCTATATCATCTTGTCTACTAAGGACGTGTCTTTCGATATTCTTCTTCAAAGATTGCAATCATCTCTGGATATCCGTATCTACCATAGTCTATTGGACTAACAGGTATAATGCTCAGTTCTCCTAGCTGTCTGATTTCATCTAGCTTGATATTGTTTGTTCAGAAATCAATCAATGCATCAGACACTCAAACATTTGTGCTTCTTGACCTTATCCTTCAGTTCTGCTTCGCAGCTGATTACAACCCAAGTAATCTATTGCGATTTCTTTAAGAATTCATGTACACGTTTAGCGAAACGATCGAAGTCATTCAGGTTGTTCTCTAGGATGTCATAAAGCATCGAATTGTCGAAGTCAATGTAAATGTGGACAATCCTATTCCTGAAGGCTGCCATTTTGGATAGTTCTTCCGCAAATGGTTGGGGTATGATATCATGATTTGCGAGAATTCCGAAGACTTCCTAGTAACGCGATGGTTTCTCCAATCCCTCGCTTCCAATAATATGGTTGCCAATATCCAGACAGTTCTGAATGGCTTCAAGTAGGTAGTACCTGACTGCTCCCAATCTGATAGAATCGTTCAGGAGCTATTCTCGTTCAGTTTCTGCCAAAGAGCGTATAATACTCAGAGTGGAGCTTAGTCCAGCTAATCTTGCATTCAACATGTCGGTGTCTATCATAGATGGTCTGTTTCCTTCAATCGTCTGTGCATGAACTGATAATAGGTGTCCAAGACAGGTCTGAAATCAAGATACACTCGAATCGTTTCAGTTTCGAATCGTGCACGAATGATGTCATCTGAGCAGAAGATTAGACGTCCATTAGCAATCACACTATATCTGAACTCGACAGGTGCATCGTTTAAGACTCGGACATCAACATCGATGTCAGTCAATCTCCTACTTAGAGTGCTGGTGAGGTTCAAGACGATATCTGTGTATTTATCGCGGGTGATCTCAGACGAAAGAACCACCCCAATGTCCAAGTCACTCAATCCCGTCATAGTACCTCTAGCATACGACCCGTAGAGATAACAGAGAGTCACACCCCTGTCTGACAGCAATACTTCAATTCCATCTGTAAATACATCAAGATCTCTGACACTCAGCTCTGTCATCTGAATCATGCACCGTTCACTTTAAGTTTGACGTAGGAGTCATGTCCACTCAAGAAACAGTACTTGACTACCCCTTGAGATACCCGGATAGGTTGTGTTATCTACCTCAATATCAGCGTCCACTTTTCAACATATAAACACTACACAGTTCATTGAAAGTTGAACATAGTTGAACACAAGAGCCATGTACGCCCAGTGGTTCAAGGAAGGTTCTTAGCAGCTGTTTTCAACCCTTCAGAGCACTAAATATTCAGACCAACATACTTCTCGACCTGGGATTTCAACTCGGGCATCATATTTCTTGGATTGAAGAACACTTTCTCCGAGAGGTCCTTGGACTTCAGTTCATTCAAAATCTGTTTGTGTCCCACGCACATCACAATAACCTTGGAAGACTTGAGCAAGTCATCAATATCGTCCGCCTTCTTTGCTCCAAAAGATTCTGCGACGAGCGGGTCATACACAATCATATCGTGAATTTCTGAGGTGAGTAATTTCAGCAACTCGACTGATGGACTATTTCTTGTATCCGACACATTCTCCTTGAATGCAAGACCGAGAAGTCCTACTTCTGCTGTTTCCTTTCTGGAAAGCACTTCACCTACAATTCTCTCGGATACATGTGCTGGCATACTGTCATTTACATGACGCGCTGCAGGAATGAGTTCGGCATCTCCACCCTTTGCTCTGGCTGATTCCAATAGAATCAATCCGTCTTTGGGAATACAGTATCCGCCCACCCCAAGTCCTGGAATAAGAATCGAAACGCGTGGATGCAGGTTTGCCATCCTAATGACCTCGGTCACATCAATCGAGAGGTTTGCACAGATCTTGGCTAATTCGTTTGCATATCCGATGTTCACATCACGAAACGCGTTCTCTGCCAGTTTAGCCGCCTCTGACACTTCTGAGTTTGTAGGATGAATGAGTTCAGGTTTGAAGATTGATTGAAGGAATGCCACCGCCAGAGTGGTTGCTTCCTCACTAATGCCTCCGGCAAGGCGATGGTTTGAATCCATCTCCTCAACGACTTTCCCAGGAAGAACTCTCTCGGGACAGTGAGCAAACCAGATTTCTTTGTCATCCACCTCACTCTTTCTTGAGAATATTTCGAAGAGTGACTGCGTTGTCCCAACTGGAACGGTACTCTCATTCAACACAAGGCATCCTGCCTTCATCCGTTTTGCAATATCCTTCACCGCATTTTCGAGATATTTTATGACCGTATTTCCATTCTCATCTACAGGACTTGGAAGACATAGAACACAGACATCCGACTCCTCGACACCATCATATGTGGTCTGTAGTGTTATCTTTGGAAGATATTCCGAGGCGATCTCGGTGAGACCTTCCTCGTGTATTGAGATTCTCCCCTTTCTCAACTCATCAACAAGCGTTGTGTTTGTATCAATACCCCTTACTTCCATACCTCTCATCGCGTAGAAGAGGGCAGTAGGTAGTCCAATGTAACCGAGTCCAATCACTGCAACCTTGGCTTCTTTGCGCTTTATCTTATTGAGAATATCATCGTAGCGGGTCATTGACGGTACCTCGTACAGGGGTGCCAGTCCTTACAAAAATAAGCCTTCCCTTGGGGAGTATGTTGTACCAAAATGGGAAACTATTATCAGACAATATGATGGGATGCGCGATAGATATGACGAATAGCGATGACCTTCCCAGTAAGCCAGTCCTTCACAGAATCTTCGAGATTGCAAAAGAAGTTGAAATCTCTGGATTTACTCCAATCAGTGAATCTCTGGAACAGGTAAAGGTCGTAGGGCGATTACTGCACGGAGCGTCACCATTTGAGACCCAAGTTTCCGCAATGACCGCTGCTCGCCTTAACCACACAATCGTCGATCTGGGATGGAGTAATGCAGATTCTATGTCAACAGAAGAGCTACTAAACTCAGTGAGGATGTCAAGTGAAGCATCAGACATCCTGCTAACAGCATTCTCCAGTAGTGAAACCTTCGGGGAAGGTAGGATGCTAACAAAGCAATTTGCTGACGCTTCTACAGTACCTTTTGCAAGTCTGCATGACGACGTATATGCTTGGCAATCTGCACTAGCAACTTTGCTGGGTCTCGAGTTTCGTCTGAATGGTCTAGCTGGAAAACAGATTGTTATCACATGGGGCTTTGGAAATTCGTTCACAAGCCCAGCTCCTGCAAATAGCTTCCTGATCAGTGCACTTGCATTCGGTGCCAATGTTCGTCTAGTCAGTCCTTCCAAGTTTTCTTTTCTTAATCGCGTAAGAAGAGTTGCAGAAGACACGTCTCAGTGCTGTAATGTGTTGTATGAAGAAGTTGATGCGTTTGAGGGGTCGCTCAAGGACGCAGACGCTGTCTTTGCCTTGAACTGGTTGAGGTTGGATGACTTCACCCATCCCGAAAGAAATCAGGAACACGCCCAGGAGTTCAAGGACTGGCATTTTGATACACTACCGGAAAAAACTATCTTCTCCACTATTCCATCTGTACAACCAAATCTACTAGCCTCCAGGAAGATACTGGGAAGTGACCGAAATATCACTCCCTTGTGGCTCAAGAATCGAGTCATTACACTTGCCGCTACGATTGCCTATTTGGTCGAGAGCTCTTCAGCTGATGTTCCGACTTCGATGATCTAGCTCATAGACCTTTTATCCTAAGTGAGCTATTGTTGTAATGACATGTGGAGACTGGTTCGACCTGATGCAAAACGAGCATGGAATGACCCTGAGTTAGTTCGCCGACTCTCTAGGTACAGGAAGATCATTGACCAAGTGCGAACTGCAAAGTATCTACTTGCCAAAACGCAGACGTGTGACATACCCCTCGATTCCTCTTCCGAGGAGCTCTGGAAGGTACACAAAGAGGACTCTGAGAAATTCACCAAGCTTGTAGAGAAGGTCGACTCAAGTGATGAGGTTCCCGGTCCAGTGGCTGGTCTTGAACGGAATTTCCTGAACTTGAAGATTGAGCTTGCACACAGGATTCTTGCAGACTGCCACTTTTGTGAGCGGAGATGTGGGGAAGATAGAACCCGTGATGAAAAGGGCTGGTGCAAACTCGGGTCTACATCAAGAGTGTCTTCAGCATTCCTCCATACAGGTGAGGAAGCTCCACTCGTTCCCAGTGGAACTATCTTCTTTGCATCATGTTGTTTTGGTTGCGTGTTCTGTCAGAATGAGGACATCTCCACCAATCCGAACTCTGGACAAGCAGCTGGACCAGAGGGAGTTGCATCGATTGCAGAGTCTCTCTTCAAACAGGGTGCACTGAACATCAATTATGTTGGCGGTGACCCGATTCCCAACACTCACACCATTATCGCATCCCTTGTCCATCAGACATCAAATGTAACACAACTATGGAACTCGAATCTATACTGCTCAGAGGAGACGATGCATCTTCTTGTTGATATCTTCGATGTCTGGCTCCCGGATTTTAAATATGGGAACAACGAGTGTGCCAAACGACTTTCTGGTGTAGAGAACTACTTCGATGTGGTCTCCCGCAATCACCTGATGGCTTACAACTACGGCGAGGTCATCATTCGTCATCTCGTCATGCCAAACCATGTTGAGTGTTGTACCATTCCAATTCTAGAGTGGATTGCTGAGAACATGCCCAACTGCATGGTGAATATCATGGGGCAGTATAGACCGGAGCACAGAGTCCGCCTTAACCGGGACAAGTATCCAGATATTGCTCGCCGAGTAGACAGCAGTGAGATGAAAAGGGCATTTGCCAAGGCTGACGAGCTGGGTGTATTCTATCGTCATGTCAGTTGAATCTGGTCAAGTCACAAGATTCTAAAGAAATTGAACTGAGTGCGACGCGGTCACAATGTGTCTGGCAGTTCCTGCTCGGGTCGAATCGATTGACGGAGACTTTGCTCAGGTAGATTTTGGTGAAGTGAGCAAGAGAATCTGCGTCACACTCCTTCCAGATCTTGAGGTTGGAGAGTATGTTATAGTTCACACAGGTTATGCAATCGAGAAGATGAAACCCGAAGAAGCCAAGAAGACACTCGCTCTATTCGAGGAGATGGCTCAGATGTCAGCCAAGATGGACAACGAGCAATAGCGTTTGCGATTACCCCGGATCACGAAGAAGCCTCAGCGAAGCAGGAACCGAACATCAGTCCAAGACCTTGATGCCCAGGGCTATCCAGGTTTCGGGCAACGGTTGACCGACATCTCTTCCAGCTTGATGCTACAACACGTCACCTTGCGACATTGATAGTCCATATCCCAATTCACGTAGGGCACGGCGGAAGGTACTTTCAGCGCTCGCTGGAACCACGATATGTCGTTCACCGGCCAGCATGCACAATGACCGCAAACCGGAGTTGTTGGTAATGAGCTGAGCCAACACAGTGTCCTGCGCCACTATCAACCGCGCAGGACCAAGGTCTACAAGCTGCGACACCCGTTCAGCCATGTTCTTGAAGAATACCGCCACGTTATTCGGTAAGCCATCACCAGCTCTTGCTTTCAGAAAGGCTTCTATGTCAGCCAGAGAATGTCCCTCCTCCAGAGCCTTGATGAGGTTGGTGGCCTGGATTTTCCACACTACATCGGAAGCTTGCTCTGAGAACAACTCCAAGAATAACACATCTCTTGGAGGAAGAGGTTTGATTGCCACCACATCGAAGTTGGGAAGAACCTTGAGAACTTCCTGTGCTTCTATCGGCGAAGGAATGTAATCCTCGTTCAGTCCCAGACACCAAGAACCCAACCCATTGATGCGAAAGTACTGTAGACCATCATACTGACTTAGACAGTCCAAATCATCTGCTCCCCATAGATTGCCATAGTCGATACGAGACCCAGAGGGATGAATGTAGGCTACATCAATCAACCCCATCGTGGCTACATATTCAAAGAGAAACGTCAACATATACCTTGCTTGCACGATGTGCCATTTTCTGGACGTGTCATACCCTAAACATCCATGGTATGAGTCTTCGATGTAGAGTGTCCAGAGGTCGCGGGAAACCTTGAATGAGTAACCAGAAGCACGCACGAAGCGTGAGAACTCGTCGAAGGCAATCCAATCATGTACCGGACAGGCTCTCAGAGTCTTCACGATAGCTGTGCGCCTACTAGGCAGTGCGGTCATACGGCGTTTCCCTTTTCCCGTCTGTCCCTTGATTGCGTGGACCCGATTGAATTCATCCAGTAGCTTAGTCTTTAGCCAAGAATTCCAAGCCTTCCGAATCACTTGTTGCGGGGACAACTTAAGCGCGCTCTTGCCAGCTGGTGTGAGACGGAGTTCGTTCCCGGAGAGCTTCACTAGGCCCGCACTTTGCAGAATCAGCGGCCAAGCAAACGCCTTGATGGGACCCGGAGCTGTTTGCCAGCTGTCTGAGCCCTCGTTTGGTGGATAGAAATCCCCGCCCTGTAATACCTTCGTAATCATCCTCATGCTCGCAGCAGTTGGTCTTTTCGTCTTTTCACTCGCTCGAACCTTGCTGGTATCTATCAGACGCAAGACTGCATGTACATCATGCAGGGCACTACGTTCGGTTTCACACCGAGTCACAGGAATTCTTGTCGAATGTTTCTTACTTTTGCGGGTGGAGTGGTCATACTTGTATGATGTTATGGTCACTGTGGTAGATAGCTCAAGCGTAGTTTCTACCCGGGTAGAAAGCGGTCGAGGTACGAACTCCTTCAATCGATCTTTCAGATCATAAGGCATGGCTCCGTTGTAGATGAACAAAGAGAGTAGCGAAGGCGTTTCCGCCTTACCAAAACTGCTTGTTTGATCTAGGTCAGCGTCCACTCCGTATTTGGCTCGATAAACAACCTCATCAAGACGTGAAGAAGAAGAATGAACCACTTCAGCGACTGCCCCTTGCTGGACTGGATCAAGCTGACGCCAAATCTCTTTCAAACCTTCGAGGGTTTCCATCATATCTCGAATGACAGATACGAGTTCAGCTTTGCGCGTGGGCAACTCGGAAACCAGCAGACCCGCCAGCTTTCTTAGCGTTGGAACGGTATAGCTCTCCAGAGCCTCTCTCAATATTTGAGGTTGAAACTCGCTTTTTCTTCTTACCATAGTTCAGAACCTTCAGTATTGCGGCTTGCAGATCTGATAGTATTCAGAACCTCGGATCCGGAGGGCCTTGTTCAATGGACACGCCCTGCTTGTCTACTGGTCAAACTGCAGACATGATTGACCCGAAGCCTAGATTTCTATCCATCATCAGATAGACTACTGCTAATATTTATTTTCTCTTCTTGGTCCTTGAACACAGAGTGTTGGGGTATAAACAGCTACCGAAAACTTGGACAATCGTGGACAGGTTTTTATAACTCAAGTCGAATATCTTTTGTCCAGGTTACAATGAACTGTATTTCACCCCGATTGCATTCAAGTCCTTTCAGCCTATACTTCAGTCGTGATGGATATGTATTGTGAAATCTATCCACAATACCCTTTTTTTATCCACAGTCTTATATTCCTTCGCACGAACCATTATGTGAGGCTTCTAGATGATAGTAAGAGTACGAATGGATGCACAACGACGGATCAGAATTCCAAAGAAAACCGGGATAGAAGGAGAGTCATTTCTTCTTCTTTCACTGGGGGACTATCACATTCTCTTCCCTATTCCTGATAAGAAACCAGAACTCGATGTCCAAGGTCCTATAAGCGATCTCCTGGTTCAAGCAGAGCTTGTTGCTGCTGCAGATATTTCAGAACGATGGAGGAGAAAAAAACAGAATGCTGATTGAGAATGATATGGTCTTGGCATTTTACAAGAGTGATGACCATCTGAAGCAAGTTGCAGGAGTTCTTTTCTCAAAGATCAAGCAGGGCGAACTTGGTCAGGTAGTTATCCCAAGCGTGTTCTCAATTGAACTGTATTACGTACTTCGTAATATTGCAGGAATCTCATATGTACGCGATGTTGTAAGTCATATGATCACTTTTCCGAATCTCTCGATTGTACCTTCGACTATTGATAATCAGCTAGGTGCGCTCTTCCTTATGGACAACTATCAACTAACTTCAATCTTCGATGCCATATACGCTGCCGTTGCACTAAGTACTGAAAATCCTGACAACACTATTATCTCTACTGACAGAGTCTACGATAGAATTGAGGGTCTACAAAGAATTGACCCTAAGAATATTTAACGAAACAAATAGTGTCTGCAATAATGTCTGCAAAATGACAGAGTCTTCAGTAATGCTAGGTGGCAAGTCCCTGTTTCAGTAGACTTGCATTACACGGTTTGAAAGAGTGGATAGTGGCAGTATTACTCGGACATGTCAGGAAGATGATGTTAGGTGATTTGCAAATCTACTGCCAACTGAAGAACACTCATATCTTTTGTCCAACTTACAAAGAACGGTAGCGACAAGACTTTTGAAGTGTGTGGGTATGGAATCACTCGAAACCCGATGCCCGACACACTAGAATCAATCATGGCTGAACTTCGTGAGAGGATCAACACTGAGGACACTACGACCACTGTGAGCAAAGAAGAGATTGAGGAACAGAAGGCCAAGACTGTTGTTGTAATGCCTGCGGGTGGTAAAGGGACTCGCATTCGCGCTGAGACTCACAGTGAAGAGATCAACAAGGTCATGATCAAGATTGATGGCAAGAGAAGCATGATTGAGAAGACAGTCCAGGACTATGTTGAGTGCGGTATTGACAAGTTCGTGGTTCTGACAGGTTTTCTTGCGGAGAAGGTTGAGGACCATCTTGGTGATGGGTCCAGGTGGGGTGTCACCATCAGGTATTCACAAGACCCCGATGGACGAAAGGTGGGGAATGCTGGGGCAATTCTCCATGCATTAAACAATGGAACCATTGATGACAAACTGACATCTATCGTTCACAATCCTGATGATATGATAGTTGGGATGGACCGACCGTATGGAGATATATTTCTTGAAGGTCATGCGAAAGGACGAAAAAACGGTTGCATTGGTACCTTTGTAGTTGTCCCAGAGACCCAATTCCAGTACTCTGGTCTTATCATTAATAATGGGAAAGTTCGTGACATTACCAAATATCCTCAAATCGCAATCCCCGCACATACTGGCATCACGATGTTTGATCCTGAAGTCTATGAATATTTCCGAAGACTTGTTTCTCTGGATGTTGAGTCATCATTTGAGAATGTTGTCTGTCCAACACTATCCAAAGAAAATCGATTGTACGCAATCAATATTCTTTCAGACTCTTGGATTCCAGTAAATGATTTGAAAGGACTTGAATTAGTAATTGAATCGCTTACCGATATTTGAAACATCAGGGATTATTCTCATTGAAGGGTTCTATCCAAACTAGAAATTTGGATGAGGTGGAAATAGCAGAAGCTCCTGAAACAATTACCTTGGCTATTAGTGGATTACGAATTGCTAGTCTTCATAACTTGGGGCTTTTGAACTTCCTGGAGTGTGACGGGATGTGCCTTTTCACACAGAGCTGAATATATCCAAAACTAAAGAGGTGATGTAAATCAGACTTTCTTTCAAATTCGGCTCTGCAAAAGATTAAAGAATCACTGAAGACGAAGTGATAATGGCAAGCTTTAGACATAACATCTGATGACTTACAGAGTCTTAATCAGACATGTCAATTCATATCTTTATTCATGATTCATGATAGATATATCTCCGGAAAGAAGAGAAAATCTGATTGTAGGAGGAAGGGTTGATGAATATTCTTAATTCCATTCAATCTGTTCGGACACGTGTTGTTTTTGTATGCAGGAATAGCCCATTTATTGATATGATTTCGCTAGTGCCATTGTCACTCTATAGGATAGCCTGTGCCTTCATACCAAATCATTCAGTCAAGAGTAGTGACTCATTGATTAAACGAGAGATAGCGTTTATTGGTCGTTACAAGAACATTATCGAGGTTTCGTTGAACAGGGATTTCATTAAGGCAATACTTGGATTTCTAAAAACCACCGAAGCTATAGAAGGAAACGTGATAGAGTTAGGTTCCTACAAGGGAGGCAGCTCCTTAGTCATTGGTCGATTCTTGAAGTACAGTGAATCAAATAAGAGATTCTTCGCCTGTGATACATTCCGCGGCCATCCATATGATGATGCTTTTGGTGGAGATCTTAAGAGCAGATTTGATGATACAAATGTCCAGCACATTCGTATAAAATTCTCCCGCTTCAATGTCATCAATCATGTAACGATGGTTGTAGGACCATTCGAAGAAACCCTTTTTTCACAGCTTGAAAATCACAAATTCTCGTTTGCCTTTTTGGATTGTGATCTATACCAGAGCAGTGTAATCGCATTGAGGTTCCTAGCAAAAAGAATGAACAAAAACGCCATCATCGCTATTCACGACTATGGAGATCCCCATTTTGGGATAAGCAAAGCTGTCCATGAATTCTGTGGTAGGACTGGGAATAAGGTGAGTCTATACCCAATTCCGCATCTTATAATTCGATAATGATATCTAAGATGAGTTCAGGACAATGCAGAGTGTGGTATCGACAAGTTCGTGGTTCTAGGAGGTTTTCTTGCTGAGAAGTTGGAGGAACATCTCTTGGTGATGGGTCAAAGTGGAGTGTTGAGATCAAGTATTCACAGGACCCTGATGGAAGAAAGTGGGCAATGCTGGGGCAATCCTCCATGCTTTGAGCAATGGTTCAATTGATGATTCATTGACATCAATAGTTCACAATCCAGATGATGTCATCGTTGGATTGGAACGTCCCTATGGTGAGGTGTTTCTTGAGGGTCATCTTAAGGGAACGAAGAACGGATGCATTGGAACATTCGTTGTTGTGCCTGAAACTCCTTTCCAATATTCTGGGATGATCATAGAGAAGGGCAAGGTGCTTGACATCACCAAATACCCTCCAATAGCCATTCCGGCACACACAGGTATCACGTTATTTGAGCCTGAAGTCTATGACTATTTCAGAAAGTATGTATCACTTGAGGTTGAATCATCGTTTGAGAATGTGGTCTGTCCAATCATTGCAGGTGAGGACAGACTATATGCCATTAATATTCCCACCGAAACATGGATTCCAGTTAATAATTTGAAAGGAATCGAAGCAGCAGCTAGTGCTCTAAAGTCTGAATGAACGAACTTAATTCCAATCGTTTTTGTACTTCTTGAAACCCTCTATTGTGACCATTAGCGCATCCTCAAATTTCCATGATGGTTTCCAGTCCCAGCGCACAGATTTGAGAGACTGCTTGTCGATTTGAGCTGGCAGTTCAGACTCCACATACTCTGGCTCAAGACCATCAAAGTTCTCCAAGATCTTGAGGACTATGTCTTTCTGATTGTAGACCCACCCTGTTGAGATATTGAACGAACCCTTCTTGCTGTCATCATTCATCAGGCTCTCAATTGCTGTACCTGTGTCCTCTACATAGACGAACTCTCTGATTGAGTCATCATTTGTGAAAATCCATGGCAATTTCCCTCTCAGACATTTCTTGACTACATTGGGCACAATCCTATTTGAAACTGGGTCATAACAAAACACATTGCAGCAGTGACTCATAATGATGTTCATCCCATAGGTTTCCAAGTATGAATGTGCGATTAAACCTTGACAGGCTTTGGAGGTGTTATATGGTTCAGAGAATTGATAGCTTCTTTCCTCAGTTGGGTCGAAACCCTCACCATAGACTTTGTCGGCATTCATTACAAGTATCCTATCGGTACCCACGCTTCGACAGGCCTCAAGCAGTGCGAGAGTCCCCATTGTATTAACAGCATACGTACTCATCAGGTCACGGTGTGCTGTTTTTACAAGTGAAATTACAGCGGTATGGTAGACCTGATTGATCTCAAATCTGGAAAGAATCTCACGAAGAGCAGCCATATCTCTGATATCTGCTCTAGCCTTGTACGTCCCTTCCAGAGCGTCTTTCTACCAGTCCCCCATCACCGCATCAAAGACCAAACTGATTACTTTGTTCTCTTTCTTGAGTTTGTTCACGAGATGTGATCCAATAAATCCATTCGCACCTGTTACTAGGATTGTCGCCAAGGATGTCAATACCCATCTTTTCATATTTAATGAAACATGAGCGAGAAACGGACTAGACATGATAACTAATTAGAATATCTTCAATGAAATCAGTACCAGACTCGAATAGAATCATTGATTTTACCAAGCTATTAGTCACATATTCAATTTACAAAACACGATTCAAGGGTGAATACTTGCGGCTCTATATGCTTATTAGCGGCAACCAAACCAATTTCACTAAAACTATGTCTAGATGAAAATCCAGAGTAAAAGAGATCTTACAAAATATGGATACAAATAGTAGGGACTTGAATGTTGAAGGGACTGGAAAATAAATGGATGAAAACAAAATCACACAATCGAAGCTAGCCGCTCTTTCTCTTAGAATGTCTTTAGCGTTTTCTATATCCCAACTAGCAGGACTCGCAATAAGATACACTTTCAGGCTTCGTCTTGACGATATTGAATATGGACAATTTGCATTTATCGTGAATATTTTCCTATTCTTTGTAGTTATTGCAGTTTTCAACCTACATTACCCAATTGTATCTAATATCTCATTAAATCCTCGGAATACCGTTCTATACAAAGATAGTAGGGGGGAGCTGTTCACTTTGGTTTTGATAATATCCTTATTACTAGCTGCTGTTTTTTTCATATGGTCATTAATGGAAACTAGTGATGTATTAGGTTCGTTTGTCTTTTCTCTAGCCCTCATAATATATTCAACAGGAATAATTCTCAATTCATTTCCTAGAGGCCTTGGAAATCTTAGGACAACAGAATATGCTGCTGCATTTACAGGATTGCTTCGGTTTAGTTTGCTTGGACTACTAGTACTTCAAGCAATAGTTGAACCAAGTCTGTTTTCAGCATCAGTTGTATACGCCCTCCCACTTGCCTTCTGGTGGATATCATCAATAAAACAAGATGGTTTACCAAAAATAACACGACCCAGTTTGAATTTAATGAGAATCTATGTTCCGGATTCTTTCATCTCTTTCATGGCGACTCTTGCGACAAGCTTACCAATGTTCCTTACAATAATTCTACTAAGGTATTTCTATGGATATGAAACAGTTGGAAACTACGATATGGCATTGATGGTGTACACAAGTGTTTCTGT
>VAPB010002288.1_pt1 | contig 14329 bp, 12 predicted proteins | sample 3395101 | NCBI WGS metagenome assembly VAPB01 (sample SAMN08290433, study PRJNA428436) | hydrothermal vent metagenome | isolation source: Deep-sea hydrothermal vent chimney | place: Indian Ocean: Southwest Indian Ridge | reverse complement strand
GCTGATGCTCCCCGGGTAGACGCTGACCCGGGCGCCACTCGCCGGCTGAGAGACGCTCCCGGAGGTGGTCGAAGAGCCCAGCAGTGAGTGTGCGGCGACCACCGGATGCCTTGTTCCCCAAAGGCGATGTGTCTGACATGTCGATCAAGCATAGCCTCCGTCGATCAGGTTGACAGAGGCCGCGACGTGAGGTAACTTGTCAGACAAGTCCGGGCAGCCTTCGGAGATGACCATGGAGACAGATATCGGATCACCACGTGATCTGGTCGACTTGTCGGGCGTCGTGGTTGTTGTCACCGGGGCGGGGGGCGGTATCGGATCGGGCATCGCTCGTCGCTTCGCAGCCGCCGGCGCCTCCCTTGTTCTTCACTACCGATCGAGCAAGCAAGCGGTCTCACAACTTGCTGGTGCCCTTCCAGGCACATCGGCGCTTGTACAAGCGGACCTGTTGGACACCGTCGGCGCCGATCGAGTTGTCGATGCCAGTCTCGATGCGTTCGGCCGACTCGACGCTGTGATCAACAACGCAGGCATCCAATCGCTCGCGGGTCTGGACTCGATGACCGCCGCTGAGTGGCAGGCCATGATCGACGTGAATCTCACCGGAACCCACCTCGTTACCCAAGCCGCCGCCAAGGCAATGATGAACGCCGGTCGCGGTGGATCGATCATCCATGTGGCCTCCATCGAAGGCACCCAGCCGGCGCCTCTTCATGGTCATTACGCCGCGTCCAAGGCGGCCGTAATCATGCACGCCAGAGCCGCTGCGCTCGAATTCGGACAGAAGGGGATTCGTGTCAACAGCGTCTCCCCAGGGCTCATCAATCGGCCGGGACTCGACGCGGAGTGGCCGGAGGGCGTCAATCGCTGGCGATCGGCTGCACCCTTGGGGAGGCTGGGTACGCCCGAGGATGTTGGAGATGCTTGCGTGTTCTTGGTGTCACCGCTTGCTCGGTGGATTACCGGCCACAACCTGGTGGTGGACGGTGGCGTCTCGACTCACCCAACTTGGTGAGCGGGATCCTGATGAGATGAGAAAGCGTTGATGCCGAATCTGGAAGATTGAGCGGTAGTCGTCGCGGATGCAGGCGGGGGGATCGGTTTGGCGAGTGCAGATACACTCCTCAATGCGAACACCAACGTGGCGCCGGCAGACCTTCATCAAGACAAGTCGAACACGGCCAACGAGGAGGACTTGCATTGAGAGATCGCTGGAACGAGATCGAGGCAACCGGACCGCACAGTGAGGTCGCGGAGTTCGTCCTGGCGTCCCGCCTGTTCGGATCTGACCCCACACTGGTCCTGCACGGTGGAGGGAACACGTCTCTCAAAGCACCATTTGTGGATGTCACCGGTGACGAGGTCGATGCCCTCTACGTGAAGGGGAGTGGTCGAGATCTTGCCACGATTGAGCTGTCGGGTTTCGTCGGTCTCCGGATTGCTCGGCTTGGAGCCCTGCTCCGTCTGGATTCCCTTTCCGACGGCGACATGATGCGTGCTCTTGCCGACGCCCGGTGCGATTCCAGCGATCCGCTGCCATCCGTCGAGACCTTTCTGCACGCGCTCCTACCCCACAAGGCGGTGTTCCACAGTCACTCAGACGCGGTGCTGACGCTGACGAATCTGGCGGATGGGGAAGCTCGAGTTCGGAGCCTATATGGGGCGAGGGCGGTTGTCCTTCCCTATGTCATGCCTGGGTTCGGGCTTGCGAAGCAACTCGCCGAGATCTGGCCGGGCAGCGACGCGCACGACGCCACCGGCATTGTGCTCATGAACCACGGCCTGGTCACGTTCGGCGACACAACCAGCGAGGCGTATCACCGCCACGTCGAGATGACCACTCTCGCCGACGAGTACCTGGCCGACAAGGCGCCTCTTCCAGAGTTCCGCTCTGCCCCGCCTCTTCCGCCTCCTCGAATCGACGAACTGGCCAAGCTCCGGCGTGGCGTTTCCACCGCCGCAGGACGTTCCATGGTGACCAGCCGATACACGGATGACATCGTTCGCTGGTTTGTCGCAAGGGAAGACCTGATGGATGCCGCAGAGCGAGGTCCGGTGACTCCCGACCATGTCATTCGAACAAAGCGGGTACCCCAGGTTGGCCCGGATGTGGAAGCGTATGTGGACGCGTACCGCGAAACCTTCGATGCATATGCACAGCGAGAACCCGCTCCCTTGAGCATGGTCGATCCGGCACCGCGCATCATCCTCGATCCCAACCTCGGCATGGTCAGTGTCGGTGCGGGATCTGCCGACACCGCGATCGCATCCGAGATCTACCACCACTCGATGCAGGTGATCACACAAGCCGAGACACTGGGTAGGTACACACCCCTCCCGGCCGCGGAAGCCTTCGCCGTCGAGTATTGGGAGCCCGAACGAGCCAAGCTCGCTGTCGAGTCCCCCACCCTCGAATTGCAGGGAGAGGTGGCGCTTGTCACCGGAGCCGCCTCGGGGATTGGGCGGGCGTGCGCCGCCGAGCTCATCTCGCGCGGAGCCGCTGTCGTCGGAATCGACATGGCTGATGCAATAGCAGACACCTTCTCCGGATCTTCCTGGCTCGGCATCCAAGTGGATGTCACCGATGCCGATGGTGTCGATGCCGCGTTGCGCGAAGCCGTGGATCGTTACGGTGGTATCGATATCGCTGTGATGGCGGCCGGCATTTTTGGAGCGTCTCGTCCATTGGCGCAGCTCGATAGAGACGAGTGGGACCGGGTCATGGCCGTCAATGTCGGTTCCGTTGCCAGCCTGATGGCGCGGCTGCACCCCTTGCTTGCCTCGGCGTTCCGCGGCGGAAGGGTCGTGATGGTTGCATCCAAGAATGTTGCAGCACCGGGGCCGGGTGCCGCGGCGTACTCGGCGTCGAAGGCCGCAGTGACGCAGCTTGCCCGAGTCGCGGCTCTCGAATGGGCGCACGACGGCATTCGAGTGAACTGTGTTCACCCTGACGCCGTCTTCGATACGGGTCTGTGGACCGCCGAATTGCTCGCCGAGCGAGCGGCTCACTACAACGTGAGCGTCGACCAGTACCGGCGCCGTAATCTGCTACAGAAGGAGGTCACCTCGGCGGCGGTTGGGCGTTTGGTCGCCGAGATGTGTGGCGAGACCTTTGCGGTCACCACAGGTGCTCAGGTCCCAATCGACGGAGGCAGCGAACGTGTCATCTGACCAGACAACCGATGAGAGCCCAGGTCCGGCTGTGAGTCTTCCGCTGCTCGCGGTCAGGAAGCGAGACGTGCCTGATCGGATGCTGGTTGTCGGTGATCCGGCTCGCGCTGAAGTCGCAGCATCGCTTCTGGAAGACGCCGTTGAACTGGGCAGAAACCGAGAGTACGTGACGTATCGCGGCACATACAACGGCGTGCCTTTGGGCGTTGTCTCCCATGGCGTGGGCGCATCCGGGGCAGCCATATGTTTTGAGGAGCTCTGTCAAGCGGGAGTGCGGCGGATCATCAGAGCCGGCACTGCGGGTGGGCTGCAAGAGCGAGTTCGCGACGGAGAGGTCGTTGTCGTCTCTGGCGCCGTGAGAGATGATGGTGTGACGCCACGGATCGTGCCCCTCGGCTATCCGGCCGTTCCGGACCTCGACGTGGTGGCAGATCTGCGGTCAGCTTCTTCCAACCGGGGGTTGGAGATCCACGAGGGGATCGTGCTCACGTCCGATCTCTTCTATCCGCATCCGGTGCTCGGAGGTGACCTCGGGCTGTGGCAGCGTGCCGGAGTCGTGGCTGTCGAAATGGAGTGTGCGGCGCTGTTCGTGGTCTCGTCCCAGTACGAGGTTGAGTCGGGTGCGATCTTGGCAATCGACGGCAACCCGCTCGCCCAGGGAAACGAGGACATGACGAGATACGACCCGCACCGCGACGTGGTGCGCCAGGCAGTTGATGCCGTGATCCGGGTGGCCCTGGATGCTCTGGTGGCCGGCTCCGCCTAGGAGAGTGCTGAGTGATGCCGTTGGTCAGATCGGCGATCAGGCGTACCAGTCGCAAAGGGCGAGGTTTCGCCACTCCTTGTGACGGAATGGCGGAGCCGAGACCACAGCGAGTGGTGATGGATGGTCGTCGAGATGGCTGACATGTATTGCTCAGTGCTCTCCCAGCACCGATCGCATCGGCTTTGCCGCGCGAAGGGCTTGCAATCAAGCCTCTCAGTCACCTGATCCGGAGATACGCTCCGATTCGTAGACCTCCAAGGCATCTTCGGGCGACACGGAATCGTGGATGACCGCCCTGAGCGCCTTCGCCATGGCGATGGGGTGGTCGTTCTGCCATACATTCCGGCCGAGATTGACTCCGACAGCGCCGCGCTGAATCCCGTCGTGCACGAACCGAAAGACCTCGATCTCCGAGTCGGTCACTGGCCCGCCAGCGATGACGACGGGAACGGGGCAGCTCTCGGTGACCTTCTCGAACTCCTCGCACCAATAGGTCTTGACGACTCGTGCGCCGAGCTCGGCGGCGATTCGACATGCGAGCGCCAGGTAGCGGGCGTCCCGTTTCTCGAGTTCCTTTCCGACCGCCGTGACCGCCATGACGGGGATCCCATAGCGTTCGCAATCGTTCACCATCCTGGTCAGATTCATCAGCGTCGCGTGCTCGTTGTCGCTACCGATGAACACCGACACACCCACGGCGGCCGCATCGAGCCGGATCGCTTCCTCCACCGAAGTCGTGATCTCCTCATTGGTGATGTCCCCGAGGATGCTCGATCCGCCGCTGACGCGAAGGATGATCGGTATCTGGCCACTCGGTGCGATCGCGGAACGGGCTACACCGCGAGTCACGAACAGGGCGTCGGCCTCTTGGCCCACTGTGTCCGCGACCCAGCCCGGCCGCTCGAGCCTCCGGGTTGGTCCGAGGAAATAGCCGTGGTCCATCGCCAGGAAGAAACACCGCCCATCCCGTCCCATTACCCGGCCCATGCGATGTGCCATGCCCCAATCCATACTGCTCACCTTCCTCTGTCGGTTTCAGGTTCTGTGCTTCGACCACGGCGTGCACCCGGCGGCACCGTGTCCAGCGTATCCCCAAGGTCAAACCTGATCACGCGCCGGTCCGTCACCAGCGCTGTGATGAGATCGACCGGAGTGACGTCGAATGCCGGGTTGAGAGCTTCGGCGTCGCGAGGCGCGATACGGATATCTCGAATCGAGAGGACCTCGGCAGATCCTCGATCCTCGATCTCGATCGCCGCACCGGTGCCTGTGGCAGAATCAACGGTCGACTCCGGGGCTACCACGACAAACGGGATTGCGGCTCGGCGCGCGGCGAGCGCGAGTGAATAGGTGCCGATCTTGTTGGCAGTGTCACCATTCGCCGCGATTCGGTCGGCACCGGTGAGCACGATGTTCGTCGCGCCCCGGCTGATGAGGAAGGGAGCCGCCGAGTCGACGACGAGGCGATACGGGGCGCCTATCCGAGACAACTCCCACGACGTGAGCCGAGCGCCCTGGAGAAGGGGTCGAGTTTCGAGTGCAATCACCTCTTCAAGCCGGCCTTGCTCGTGGATCTCCTGGATCACGCCGAGCGCGGTACCCCGCTCCACGGTTGCCAGACCACCCGTGTTGCAGATCGTCATCGTTCGTATCTTGGGCTGTTTGACAAGTTCGGTAACAAGGTCGGCGCCGTATGCACTCATGGACCAGGACGCCGCGACTTCCTCGTCGCGGATAGCGAGAGCCTCGGCGAGAACCGCGTCGCGTCCTTCCGGAACGTTTGCGTATGCACGGTCGACGCCCCTCGCGAGGTTCACGGCCGTGGGTCGAGCCTCGCGGATCGATTGCACAACTTGCTGGAATCGGCCGGGGTCCCTCTCCGGGTCGGTGTCTCGAAACGCCAGCGCCACGCCCATGGCGCCGGCTACCCCGAGTGCCGGAGCCCCGCGGATAGCGAGGGAGGAAATGGCATCTACGAGACCTGCTACGTCCTCGATCCTTCGAACGACGTACTGATCCGGCAGCAGGCGCTGGTCGATGATCTCGATCACGTCGTCGACCCAATCGATCGTTCTGGAGCTGTCGCCTATCGGTTCATCCATGCCGGCGATACCTCGCGAACACTTGTCTGACAACATCAGGGGCTGAGGTTATCATACTCTTCAGTTGTCTGACAAGTGGGAATCCCCCTACGATGGCTTGACGAGGCGGTGCCTGAGGTTCGCCTCGGCGGCAGCGTCGGCGGTGAGGAGGCCACAATGATCACCCGTTACTACGCGGAGTATCTGTTCATTGGGGACAGTGGGTCCGACTTGCTCGAGCCGGGCATTGTTGACGTTGCCGTTGGACGGGTCCTGTGGTCCGGTCCCGCTCGCAACGCACAAGAGCGCCAGGGGGTGTCTCGAATCGACGTCCCGGGGCTCCTCATGCCCGGATTCGTGAACACACACTGTCACACACCGATGGTTCTGCTTCGAGGCGCGGGAGAAGGCCTCCCGGTGGATCGCTGGCTTGGCGAGGTCATGTGGCCGCGTGAGGCCCTCCTCACCCCCGAGGATGTCTATTGGGGCATGACCCTCGGAGCTGCGGAACTCCTTCGCAACGGGGTCACATCCTCGGTCGAGATGTATTTCCATCCCGACCAGGTGGCTCTGGCAGCGAGCAGCGCCAAACTCCGCTGCATCGTCACACCACCGATCATCGAGGATGCGAATCTGAGCCGGCTGGGAACGGTCGATCACCAACTCGGGGTTGTCGCAGATCTCGGACATCAGTGGTCCGAGCACGAATTGATCGACATCGGGCTCGGACCACATTCGGTGTACGCCCTGTCGGACGACGTGCTTCGCGAGGTAGCCCAAATCGGCGCCGCTGAGGACCTCATGGTTCACATCCACCTAGCCGAGCAAAGCTATGAGAGCGATCTCTGTCTCGAGCGATACGGACGATCGCTCGTCCAATACCTCGAGGACATCGGGATGTTCGAGTCCCACGTGCTCGCCGCTCACGGCGTCTGGCTCACCGACGACGACCAAACACGCCTCGCCGAGCACTCGGTGGGTGTCGCACACTGCCCGGCGTCGAATGGTCGACACGCCTCGGGAATCGCCCCAGTCGTGGATCTCCGGCAGCGGGGCATCCCCGTGGGACTCGGCACGGACGGCCCTGCGTCACACTCCAGGCTCGACATGTTCGCCGAAATGCGCCTCGCCATCGCAATGGCCCGGCTCCGAGCCCTGAACGCCGAGCTTCTCACGCCAACAGAAGCCCTGGCCATGGCAACGTCTGAGGCAGCCGCCGCTCTTGCGCGATCCGACATCGGGACGCTGCAACCTGGACGATGGGCCGACATGGTCAACGTCACGGTCGACGGCTCCTCGTTCACTCCGGTACTCGAACCGGAGGATCTCATCACTCACCTCGTTTGGAGCGGCAGCCCGGCAGATATCCGCAGCGTGTGGGTAGGCGGTCAACAAGTGGTGGACGACGGCCACTGTCTGACGGTCGATGTTGCACAAGCTCAGCGTGAGGTCACGATTCGGGCTCGCCGCCTGGCGGAGAACTCATGACACCTCGAGCAAGCGACATCATCAGAATCCTCGAGCTCGAGCCGCTACCGCACGAAGGGGGAATGTGGGTGCAGTCCTATCGGGACGACCACTCGAGCGCCATCTACTTCCTGATCCAAGATGGTGACTTCTCCGCAATGCACCGACTCCCCGGTCCCGAGATCTGGCACTTCCACGCCGGCGCACCAGCGCGGATGCTGCTGCTCTTCCCCGATGGCCGCAGCTCGGAACCGATCCTTGGCAGTGATCTGGCTTCGGGTGAGCGCCCCCAGGTCGCCGTACATTCGGGCGTCTGGCAGGGGGCGTCATCAACCGGTGGCTGGAGCCTCCTCGGGACCACGATGGCTCCCCCATACCGCGAGGACAGTTTCGAACTCGGAGACGGCACCCTGCTCCGGGCACACTTCCCCTCTGTTCGCAGTCGAATACGAGAGCTCACACGATGAGGAAGACAGAACATCGCAAAGGTCGGTTGACACGGCGCTAGCGAGTGTCCGTACACTTCTATCCCGTGACTCGCACCTCCACCGTCATCGTCGTTCTCGCTTCCGCCTATGTGGCGGCGCAGGTGCTCGCAGACGTAGCGAGCTTGCGGATCGTTGAGGTCTTCGGCGTGACCATGGACGGTGGCACGCTGATCTACCCGTTCACCTTTACGCTCCGCGACTTGGTGCATAAGGTCGCGGGCATTGCCACCGCCAGAGCACTCATCTTCACGGCTGCCGGCATCAACGTGGTCATGGCGCTCCTGTTTTGGATAGTCGCCGCCCTGCCGCCGTCTCTCGACGTCGGCCCGCAGACCGATTTCGGCGCCGTGTTATCGCCGGTCTACCGCATTGTCCTGGCCTCGATCATCGCCGAGGTGGTGTCGGAGCTCATCGACACCGAGGTGTACCGGCGCTGGGTCACCCGATTTGCCGAGCGGTGGCAGTGGGGCCGGGTCCTCGCCTCGAACGCGGTGGCGATTCCCATCGACTCGGCCATTTTTGTCGTGATCGCCTTCGGCGGCGTCATCTCGGCCTCTGCCGTGAGCGCGATCATCTGGGGGAACATCCTGGTGAAGGGCCTCGTCACCGCGATATCTGTTCCGTGGATCTATGCAGTGAAACCCGGGCAACCAGAATTGGAGTCCACTGGCCCGGACTGACCGGCTTCGCGAACGACGGCGACAGGCAGTGCATACCGGGTGCGTGGTAGCATTCAGCTTTGGGTCACCAAGGTGGCGCGTCGCCACAACGGGATCCCCCTGTCACAGTGACAGAGACTACGCATATATCGGAGGTTTCTCTTGACATCTCGTTTCAAGCTCATTTCTCTCCTCGCCGTATTCGTGCTCGTCGTTGCTGCATGTAGCAGCGCCGACGACGCAGGCGACACGACAACAACCGCGCCACCGGCGCAGACCACGACAACCACGGCGGCTCCCGCGGAAGACAGCGGTGCACTGATCACGCTGGAGGAGGAGTGCGAGACCTACGGCGGTCTTCAGGCACCCGACGGCTTCCGGGTCAACCTGGTGACGGACATCGGAAAGGTCGATGACGGCACGTTCAACCAGTTCGCCTTCGATGGCATGCAGGGCGCCCTCGCGTGCTTCGGCATCGAGGACTCGAGCTTCATCGAGACCGTGTCCGAGGCTGACTACGCCGCCAATATCGCGACGTCGCTCGAGAACGACCCGAATGTGATCATCACGGTCGGGTTCCTGATCACCACGGACACCGGGGAAGCTGCAGCGGCGAATCCGGATGTCGACTTCGTCGGCATCGACCAGTGGATGCCGGAGTACCCAGCGAACATGGTCGGCGTGCTCTTCAACGAGCACGAAGGTGGCTTCATCGCAGGTGCGATGGCTGCTCTTCTCACGAAGAGTGGTGTGGTCGGCGTGGTCGCAGGCCGCGAGGACGTGCCTCCGGTGGTGAAGTTCGTAAACGGCTACATATCCGGAGCGGCATCGATCGATCCGACGGTCCGAGTACTCTCGATCTACAACGAGAGCTTCGGCGACCCGGCAAAGGGAGCGTCTGACGCAGAACAGTTCATGGGCGAGGGCGCTGATGTGATCTTCGGCGCTGGCGGACCAACCGGTTCCGGTGGCGTCAAGGCTGCCGCGGCAGCGGGTGCCTGGGCCATCGGCGTCGACCAGGATGAGTACTACACCACCTTCGAGGGTGGGTCGGTCCCGGGATCCGAGTTCCTGGCCACGTCGGCGATGAAGCGCGTCGACCTCGCGGTGTTCCGCAACATCGCGGCATCCGTCGAGGACGCCTTCGCGGGAGGCATGTTCATCCTGACCGCGGAGAACCTCGGAATCACCTATGCACCGTTCCACGATGCGGCGATCCCCGATGACGTGGCTGCGGCCGTTGAGGTGGTTCGCGCCGGATTGGCGGAAGGCCTCATCGAGACCGGTGTCTGCGGAATCGATGGTTTGTTGCTCGGCGAGGGTTCTGCCTGCGACTGAGCTGGGACTGTACAACCGACGAACCAACAGGTCCGGACCCCCTCTCGGGGGTCCGGACCTGTCGCGTGGCTAGCCGAGTGATCGGGTTTATGGTCGTGGGGCCGGTTTCGATCCGATTGGAGGAAGATGACTGCCGCAGATAGTCCCGTGCCTGTACTTGACGTCCGCGGCATCACCAAGACCTTCCCGGGGGTGATCGCCAACGAGGACATCGACCTGACCCTCAACCAGGGTGAGATTCACTGTCTTCTCGGCGAGAACGGAGCCGGCAAGAGCACACTCGTGAACGTGATCTTCGGGCTCTACCAACCCGACAAGGGCACGGTTGTGGTGCGGGGCGAAGAGGTGAAGTTCGCCAGCGTCGGTGAGGCCATCGAGCACGGTATCGGCATGGTGCACCAGCACTTCCAGCTGATCCCCGTGTTCACGGTCGCCGAGAACGTGATCCTCGGGGATGAGATCACCAATGGGCCATTCCTCTCCATGAATGATGCCCGGCGTCGCATCCGTGAGATCGGGGAACGGTACGGGCTCGGTGTGGATCCGGACGCCAAGGTAGGAGATCTCTCGGTCGGGGAGCAGCAACGTGTCGAACTCATCAAGGCACTGTTCCGCGAGGCCGACGTCCTCATACTCGACGAGCCGACGGCCGTGCTGACGCCTGGCGAGGTTGATGAGTTCTTCGGCGTCGTCCGCAGCCTCGTAGACCAGGGAAAGTCGATCATCTTCATCACGCACAAACTTCGTGAGGTGCTGGCTGTCGCCGATCGCATCACGGTGCTCAGAAATGGGCGCATCGCCGGCATTGCGGATCCCGCAACCGCCACGCAACAGTCGCTGGCGAATCTCATGGTCGGTCGCGACGTCGTCTTCCAGGTCGAGAAGGACGAAGCCCGTCCTGGGGACGTCGCACTCAGAGTCGAGCACCTGAGTGTCGAGGACGAGCGAGGTGTCCTGACCGTCAATGGGTTCTCCGCCGAGGTACGGTCGGGTGAGATCTTCGGGATTGCCGGCGTCGAGGGCAACGGCCAGCGAGAGCTCGTCGAGGCGATCGCGGGCATGCGCCGCAAGGTCGGCGGCAGGGTCGAGATCTTGGGCACAGACGCCACGAGGCTGACGCCCCGCGAGGTCACCAAGCTCGGGACGGCCCACATCCCGGAGGATCGCAACAAGCACGGCCTCGTGGACTCATACTCGATCGCCGATAACATGGTGCTCAACAGGTATCACCAGGCCCCATTCGCTCGACGTTGGATCCGCGACACTGCGGCTGTGCGTAAGGAGGCCGAACGACTCGTCGAGCAGTTCGACGTGCGGGCGCCTTCGGTCGATGTCCCGATCGAGACCCTCTCGGGCGGCAACCAACAGAAGGTCATCGTGGCCAGGGAACTGACCGGGGACATCGACCTGCTCATCGTGGCTCAGCCGACCCGCGGGCTCGATGTCGGCTCGATCGAGTACATCCACCAGCAGATCATCGACCTGCGGGACCGGGGCGCCGCGGTGTTGCTGGTGTCGGCGGAATTGGATGAGATCCTGTCACTATCGGATCGCATCGGGGTGTTGTACCGCGGTCGGCTCGTTGGCGTCTTCGACGGCGCGGACACGACCCGTGAGGAGCTTGGTTATCTGATGGCCACGGGGTCGACACCGGATACCGAGGAGGTGGCATCGTGAGTGAACGTCCCGACAATGGTCGCCCCGGTCTCACGCACAGGATCAGGGAGGCTTGGGATCTTCAGCCGTTGCTCGTCCCGCTCTACGCCGTTCTCCTGTCCTTCATCGTCGGTGGCGTGCTGATCGCCATCATCGGCGTGAACCCGTTCGAGGCGTATTGGGCTCTTCTGCGAGGCATGTTCGGCAGCTGGGAGAGAGTTGCAGGGTCCATCGCCAGGTCGGTGCCGTTCATCGGGTCGGCACTGGCCCTCGCGTTCGCCTTCCGGGCTGGACTGTTCAACATCGGTGCCGAGGGACAGCTCCTCATCGGCGGCATCACTGCAGCGTGGGTCGGCACCTGGGCGTTCATGTTCAACACGCCGGGGATCATCGCGATTCCTATCATCCTCGCGGCTGGAGCAGTGGGCGGCTACATCTGGGGCTGGATCCCTGGCGTCCTCAGAGCCCGTACCGGTGCCCACGAAGTCATCACCACGATCATGCTCAACAGCATCGCCCTCTTCTCGGTCCGATGGTTCGTGAATTCGCGCGACCCCGTCATCTTGAGAGACCTGACTTCGAGCGTGCCTCGGACCAAGGCCATTTCACCGACCGCGGTGCTTCCGACGATTGTGGACAGCCAGCCCAACCTGCACATGGGGCTGTTCGTGCTGGTGGCGTTGTGCTTCGTCGTCGCCTTCATCCTGAGTCGGACCATTTTCGGGTTCGAGACGATCACCGTCGGAACCAATCCGAACGCCGCCCACTACTCCGGCATGAACGTCAACCGGATCATCATCCTGGCCATGGCACTATCGGGTGCGTTCGCCGGTATCGCCGCAGCCTCCGAGGTTTCCGGTACGAACGGGTTCTTCCAGCCAGGGACCTTCGCATTCATAGGCTTCGACGGCATCGCCATTGCGTTGCTGGCGCGAGCCAATCCAATCGCGATCATCCCTGCTTCGCTCCTATGGGGAGCCTTGCTCGCGGGGGCACCGTTGATGCAGCTCGAGGCGGGCGTCTCCATCGACGTCGTCCGTATCATCCAGTCGATGGTTCTGCTGTTCGTCGCAGCTGATGCCATCGTCCGCTACATCTTCCGGCTGAAAGGTGAGGCCGGGCACCAACTCGAGAGCGCCACGTCTGGATGGAGCGGATCATGACGCAGGGCTCGCCCATCCCCACCCGTTTGGTCACGGACGTCGGCAAGGATGAACTCGCACCTCGCCGCCGCTTCGGCCGACGACAGATCGTCGGGCTCGTCTTTGGGGCGATCGGGATTCTTCTCCTGGGCGGAGTTGCCCCAGCTATCACCTCCGAGACCCGCGGATTTGCCTTCGAGCCGCCTCCTGATGCGCTCACGCTGAAGTTCAATCCGACGACGGTCGTCGTCATCATCGGGATCGTGTACCTGATCGCCGCGGTGCTCAGTCTCCTGCCCGAGAAGTTCGACCGGCGGGCCTTGATCGGCCAGATCTTCGCCGCGGCGCTCGGCGTCCCGCTGCTCCTCGCCATCAGCCTCGCCCTGTCGAACGCCCCTGAGACAAACATCACCAACCTCCTCGACCAGTCGTTGTTCCTGGCAACGCCGATCGCCCTCGGTGCCATGACCGGCCTGTGGTGCGAGCGATCCGGGATCATCAACATCGGGATCGAGGGGATGATGCTCGGCTCTGCCGGCGTCGGCTTCATGACGTATGCCATCATGGGATCGGCAAGTAGTGTCGGCTGGTTGTGGATAGCAGTTCTCGTCGCCATCATCACCGGCGGACTTCTTGCGCTGCTGCTCGCCGTACTGTCCATCAGGTACCAGATCAACCAAATCGTTGCCGGAGTGGTCATCAACCTGTTCGCCCTGGGTCTGACGGGCTTCCTTCGCTCCGAGGTCATCGTGCCGAGTGGTAGCAGCAAGGGCGTACAGACGGCAGAGTTCGCCATCCCGATCCTCAGCGAGATCCCCATCATCGGCGACACGCTATTCACCGGCCGTCCGTTGCATTTCCTGATGTACGCAGTTGTCTTCCTCACCTGGTTGGTGATGTTCCGCACCGCCTGGGGGCTCCGGGTCCGTTCCTGCGGAGAGCAGCCACACGCCGCGGAGACTCTCGGTATCAATGTCATCAGAATCCGCTACCAAGCCGTTGTCCTTGGCGGGTTCATCGCCGGCCTCGCCGGCGCTTGGTTCTCGATGGAGGCGCAGGCCGGGTTCGAGGACAACATGACCAATGCCGCCGGTTTCATCGCCCTGGCCGCAATGATCTTCGGCAAGTGGACCCCGTGGGGCGCCTTTGCAGGGGCACTCCTATTCGGCTTTGCCCGGGCCCTGGGCTCCCGTCTTCAGTTCCTCGACGTCACGATCGGCGACTTCGGGATCCCGAGCGAGTTCTTCCAGAGCCTTCCGTTCCTCGTCACGATGATCGTGGTTGCGGGAGCACTCGGCCGCGCCGTCGCACCCGCAGCGGAAGGTCAGCCGTATACACCGTCGAAGTGACCCGTGCCGTCGCTCGCTGACCGACGACAGGTGAGCGCACCGTCGGACCTAAACCTGTCGTCAGTCGCTCGTAGCATGTCACTCGTTGCTTACGTACCGCATCTCGCGGCGGAACTTTGCCCAGTCCGATGACTTTGTTGACCACAGGACGTCGGTGATGATCTGAACGATGCCGAGGGCCAGTAGGACGATCGCCACCCAGCCGGTGATGG
>VAPB010028975.1_pt1 | contig 14340 bp, 14 predicted proteins | sample 3395101 | NCBI WGS metagenome assembly VAPB01 (sample SAMN08290433, study PRJNA428436) | hydrothermal vent metagenome | isolation source: Deep-sea hydrothermal vent chimney | place: Indian Ocean: Southwest Indian Ridge | reverse complement strand
ATACAGCAGGCCCATTTCGTATTTATGCAGCAGCCCTTCGACCGGGGCGAAATCCATCTGGTATCCGGGATCTTCCGAGCCCGCCAGGTTCAGCGTTTCGTCCGGGTTAGCCTTGACGATCCGACGCAGCGGTCTGCTGTTTCTGGCCATCTCGAAGAAATGCCGGGTCATTTTCACCGGCATGCGCGCCTCCACATCGCGCGCCGTGCCGTTCAGACTCAACAATGCCGAGAGCTCATCCGGGGAATAGAACCCCTTGATATCCTCCGGCGCATTGTCCTCGAAGAAAGGCTTCAGGCCGTTGATTATTTGACGGTCGTATTTGGGGCTCTCAATTGTGTCCAGGAATGCCTGTTCTCTTGCCGCCGGAACGTATCTGCCTGCTTGCGCCACTTCACACCTCTTTTTTCATACTGCTATCGGTTGTTAATGTAACACATTGAACTCTTAGTTTGTGCTAATGTTACATAATGAACATTATGGAGGCACCAACGTCAACTTCGGATCTCGTCGCCGCGGTCAGCGGTGAACTTACACCTACCGAGCGACGCATCGCACAGGAGGTGCTCGCCGAGCCAACGCTATTGGCGTTCGGCACGGTCTCTGTCCTGGCCAGTCGCGTTGGCACCAGCCGGCCTTCTATTGTGCGCTTCGCCAACAAGCTCGGTTTTGACGGCTACGCCCAGCTGCAACGACACGTTCGTAGCGATTTATCCCATCGCCTCGTGCGTCCAAGCGAGCGGATCAGGCACGGTGAAGAAACAGCACCACCGGCAAGGGCGGCGATCAATAGCGCGATCGGATCCGTGTTTGAAGCAACTGAAGGCGATCGGCTGATGGTCCTCGCCCGGCCCATCGTTCACGCTGAAAATGTCTGGATTCTCACCGGGGAAACCTCGCGCGCAGGTGCCCATGCATTACAAAGCGGACTGTCCATCGTCCGGCCGGGCGTACGCATCCTCGAGGCCCACACAATGAGTACACACCTGAGCGGCGCGGGACCGGGGAACGCGGCAGTTGTATTTGACTTCTTTAGGTACCGGCGCCAGGTGATCACTGCGACTCGTGTGCTCGCGGACTCCGGTGTTTCCGTCGTTGCGATTACTGACAGCCCGCTGTCTCCCCTGGCTGAGTTGGCTGATACCTGGTGTGAAATCGAGGTTCCGGCTATCGGCCCGTTTGATAGTTCGGTCCCTGCCGTGGCGATTGCCGAGTTGCTTGTTTCCCAGGTTGCCAAAGATCTTCACGACGAGGCGACGGCCCGTATCGACCGCATTGAGGCACTCTGGGAACAAACAGAGGTTTTCCAGTAGTTTTTCCTTTTCTAGTGAGGAGTACCAGTTGATTAACAAGAAGGTTTCTTCCGTTTCGAACGCAGTAGCTGATATTCCGGACGGGGCTACAGTGATGGTAGGTGGGTTTGGCGCGTCAGGCAGCCCGGTGGAACTGGTCCATGCATTGGTTGACCAGGGTGCAACAGGCCTGACCGTGATTAATAACAATACCGGTAATGGTGAAGTGGGACTGGCTGCCCTGATTGGCAACGGGCAGGTGAGTAAGATGATCTGTTCCTTTCCCAGGTCCAGTCAGTCCAAAGTGTTCCCGAAACTGTACAAAGAAGGCAAGATTGAGCTTGATCTTGTCCCCCAGGGCACACTTGCCGAACGGATTCGTGCCGCGGGCGCAGGAATTCCGGCTTTCTACACACCCACAACAGTGGGCACGGTTCTGGCTGAAGGCAAGGAGTTACGGGTGTTTGATGGGCGTACTTATGTAATGGAGCCATGGCTCAAGGCTGATTTTGCTTTGATCAAGTGTGAAGTCGCTGACCCCCTTGGCAACCTGACCTATAACAAGACTGCCCGAAATTTCAGTCCTCTCATGTGCATGGCGGCCACGACAACCATCGTTCAGACGCAAAAACTGGTGCTTGCGGGCCAAATTGATCCCGAACATGTCATCACACCCGGTATTTTTGTAAATCGCATTGTTGAGGTTCCCCACCCTGTCCATGAGGACACTCTCATTGCCGAGGGAAGGAGGTACCCATGAGCACTGGTTGGACAAGAGAACAGATGGCAGCGAGAGCAGCCCAGGACATACCCGACGGCTCCTACGTCAACCTGGGTATTGGAATTCCGGAGTTGGTCACAAAATTTGTGCCCCAAGGCCGCGAATTCATCTACCATACTGAAAACGGGTTGCTTGGTATGGGGCCGCCACCGGCTGAAGAAGACCGCGACCTGGATTTGATGAATGCCGGTAAGAAGTACGTGACGGCGATTCCCGGTGCCGCCTACTTCCACCATGCCGACAGCTTCAGCATGATACGTGGCGGACATATTGATGTTTGTGTGCTCGGTACCATGCAGGTGGCGGCGAATGGGGATATTGCCAACTGGTCCACGGGCGCACCGGGTGCCATTCCCGCAGTGGGCGGCGCCATGGACCTGGTTCAGGGCGTGAAACTCATCTATGTGATTACCCAGCACACAACCCGGAACGGCGATCCAAAACTGCTCGAGCGGTGCAGCTACCCGCTGACGGGTCCGGGTGTCGTATCACGCATCTATACTGACCTCGCCGTGGTTGACATCACCCCCGACGGATTCCAGGTCGTAGAACTCGCGCCAGGCGTAACTTTTGAAGAAGTTGAAGGCAAAACCGGCGCACCGATTCTGCCAGATTAACGGCTATGCAATCTGCATCTGACAAAATGACCGGACACAAAAAATGCAATCACTGAACCATGCCATTAAAGATGCCCGCATGCGGTATGCGTCGGCCAACCCACAGAGCCTGGCTGCAGATAAAAGCGCTGAACGATATTTACCTGGCGGCAACACACGCACTGTTCTGCATTATGAGCCCTTCCCCCTGACCATGGTCGCCGGGGAGGGAGCAGAGCTCATCGATATGGATGGCCACCGATACGTTGATTTCGTTGGCGAGTTTTCTGCGGGGCTGTTCGGTCATTCTGAGGAAATTATCAAGTCGGCGATACACCAAGCACTGGACCAAGGTTTTACCCTGGGCGCACCCACCCATTACGAAAGAGAATTGGCGGGCATACTGTGCGAACGTTTTCCTTCCATGGAGCAGATCAGATTCTGTAACTCGGGTACCGAAGCCAATATCATGGCATTGGCTACGGCGCGAGTGATTACAGGTCGGAACAAGATACTTGTTTTCGACGGCGCCTATCACGGTGGCGTCATCTATTTTGCGCTCGGAAGCTCACCACTCAACATTCCCTTTGATTTTGTTCTCGCTCAATTCAATGACACCGAAGGCACTGCGGAGGTGATTCGTCGGGCAGGTGACGAACTTGCCGCTGTCATTGTCGAGCCGGTTCTGGGTGCCGGAGGAAACATCCCGGGCAGCAGGGAATTCCTAGAAATGCTACGGCGAATGACGCGGGAAGTCGGGGCATTGCTGATTTTTGACGAGGTTAAGACTTCCCGTCTCGGCGCGGCGGGAATTCAGGGTATGTTAGGCATCAAACCTGATCTGACCACGCTGGGAAAATTTATCGGTGGCGGGCTTCCGACGGGTGCGTTCGGTGGAAAAGCTGAAATCATGGTGCATTTCAACCCGAAGCAGCAGGGAAACTGGAGCCACGCCGGTACTTTTAATAACAACGTTTGTTCAATGGCCGCCGGCGGTGCAGCCATGGGCAAAATCTATACGCAACAACGCGCTGCGGAATTTTTCGATTGGTCCGAGGCTTTTCGTGTCTCACTCAACGAAATGTTTGCCGCAAAAGCGGTACCGATGGTTTGCAACGGACTGGGTTCCATATTTGCGATTCACTTTTCCAGCAAGCCGATACAAAGGACCGCTGATATAAGCGACGGCAACCGATCGTTGCGTCCGCTGCTGCACATGGAAATGCTACTCGAAGGCATACTGGTATGCGGTCGCGGCGACCTGTTTCTGTCGCTGCCCATGACCAAAACACATCTTTCCAGGGCGCGCCTTGCCCTGGAGAAATTCGTTGATCGTTACAAACCGCTGATTATCGAAGTATTGGACGCGTAATCATTTACTCGAAAAAGGTAAAAAAGGCAGGACATATGGACGCCTTGAGGTGTTTTCCCACCTTGAAGACTCGATAGTCGAAAACGAGGAGTTGGGACGCCGTCTTGCCGAATGATGTTCCAGGCGACGTTATCAAGTTCCTGTCGCTCGACGAAGCGATTGCAATTCATGAACGCTTAATAGAAAAGTTTGGTGGCAAGCCAGGCTCAAGGGATATGGGTTTGCTTGAACAGGGTCGTTGTAATTTTGACCATTTGCTGTGCTGGATTCAAAAGCACCTTGAGAAAATTTAGCACAGGCTTTGAACTCTCATTTCTCGCTCTGTTAATTTCATTTACAGTGTGGTGGCTGGGCTCAGCAGAACGCATCGGCCTGGAGATCGAAAAGTTGCCGGACGGTCGCTCCATGATTTATATCCCCAGTGCACCGAGCGCTTGGTCTGGCGTCACTCAGATATTACCCGCTGAGCAAATCACTTATATTGATGTTCCGGCCACCACGGTCATGGAACTGACCGAGAAATATGGCCATGGTGTGGATTCAATACTGGGCTGTAAGCAAAAAAACAGTTCTCCTGACGAGTAAACTCAAACTTTGCTAAGGGCTTTACCGGATGCGCCCCACGCTTTCAAAACCTTTAGAATATTCGGGTCAGCTGGCCCTGCCGCGCTGCTGATTTCAGAGTGTGTGCGTGAAAATCTCGGTGCAGGTGCGGCTTGTTTGATGCCATCAACGGTTACAAACGTGCCCCGGGCCTTGTTATGCGGGTGATCCATGCACTCGTGTATGCCCAGGATGGGTGCAAAGCAGGCATTGCTGCCTTCAAGAAGATCACACCATTCATCTCTGGTCCGGGTAATAAACACTTCCTCAAAACGCTTTTGAAGCCGAGCCCATTCTGACTGCCTGTACTGATCACCCGGGTCGATATCATCCAGCCCAAGCTTCTTTAGCAGCACTCTAAAAAACTTGCTCTCAATCGGGGCAATGACGATATGTTTGTCATCCAGTGTGCGGTAGGCACGTGCGAAGGGTGCCCCGCCATCAAGAATATTGCTGCCCCTTTGTTCTTTCCACATTCCGGCGGCCAGGAAGCCGTGCATCATGGTCATTAACGAGGCAGCACCGTCCACCATGGCTGCATCGACAATCTGCCCTTTTCCGGATTTGCCGGCTTCCAGTAACGCGGCCAGCATACCCATCACAAGATAGACGCCACCGCCGCCCATATCACCGATCAGGTTCAATGGATAAACCGGGTTTCCGCCTTTTTCACCAATGGCGGAGTAAACCCCGCTCAGGGCGATGTAATTCGGATCGTGACCAACGGAATCAGCCAGTGGACCATCCTGTCCCCAACCGGTCATGCGGCCATAGACGAGTTTTGGGTTGCGCTCAAAGCAGTTTTCCGGCCCCAGGCCCAACCGCTCCATAACGCCAGGACGGAAGCCTTCAAAAATAGCATCAGCGTCTTCACACAGGTCCAGCACCAGTTCAGCACCTTCCTTTGTCTTCAGATCCACGCCTATCGTCGGCCGGCTCCGGTTCAGGATGTCAAAACGCGGATTCATTTCGAAACCGATATCAGCATCAAAAGGCCGCTCAATACGCACCAGCGTGGCACCCATATCCGCCAGCAGCATCCCGGCCAACTGACCAGGTCCTATGCCAGCAATTTCAATTATTTTGATTCCTTTAAGTGGTCCCATTAGCGCAGGTTTCCTACAACAGTTTAGAATGATATGTGGAGCGTATTTTCACACACTCAATTGCCGCTTGCTTCGTGCTGGTGCGCATCGCATTATGTATCAAACGAACCATGGAATGAATTGCAGTGAGCGTAGTTTTATCATTTTTTTATGTTGGGCTGGGCAGTCTGCTGGGTGGTGTCAGTCGCTATGGCATGACACTTGTTACGCAAAACTACGCGGTTTTCAGCATTCCATTTGGGACATTGATCTCCAATATTGCCGGTACCCTGATCATTGGTTTCATTGCGGGGATAGGCAGTAAAACAGAATTGCTTTCCACCGAGATGCGGCTTTTTCTGGCCACAGGGTTTGCCGGTGGCTTCACCACGTTATCGTCCTTTATTTACGAGTTGGGGCAACTGGTTCAGGACAAAGAATATTTCTACGCCTCGACCTATTTTAGCGCTACCCTTGTAGGGGCAGGATTTGCTTTCTTGTTGGGGTTGATACTAAGCGACTTGCTGTTGAGATAATGTATGAAAATTTCCGGTCAGGCAGTTTTATTGAGAGTGTTTATCGGAGAAAGTGACAAGCTGGGGCATTTGCCGCTATACGAAGAGATCGTTAAACAGGCGCGTGAAGTCGGTCTCGCGGGCGCGACTGTTCTCAAAGGTGTGCTCGGCTATGGAGCAACAGCACGTATCCGTACGCATAAGATACTGGATCTGTCTTCAGACCTTTCCCTGGTCATTGAAATTGTGGATGAAGAAGCCAAGATTACGGCTTTTCAAAAAACACTGTCCACTATCTTCGAGCAGGCTTGTTGCGGCGGATTGGTGACGCTGGAAAACATTCGTGTGATCCATTACCTGCCGGAGAGAAACGAATGAAGTTATCCGATGGCTTGTCTATTGGCCTTTAGTATTTCGTCCATATTGCGTGCTTTCATTTCAGGTAACTTCTGTTCCAGCGTATCACGTCGGCGAATCTCACTATCGACGTATTTGATCCACTGCTGAGCTGCCCGTTTGCTACGCTTATCCTTGCTTGCCGCCTGGAATGCTTTCCTGGCCTGTTCCAACTTCTTCTGATTGAACAAGGCCATGCCGTACATGATATTGGCAGTATCCTTACGTTTAAGGCCGCCCATGGTCAGACCCTTTTTGGCCGAGGCTGCGGCTTCAGACCAATTCTCAAGATTGAGGTAGGACTGCGCCAGCCGAATGTATAGCTCACCGTCACTACCTTTTTGAGCTGCCTGTTTCAGGGGTGGTATGGCTTTCTTGTCCTCCCTGGCTTGATACCAGGCTTGTGACAACAGGCGCAGGTTTCTGACGTCGGATTTTACAGTGCCAGCCGCCATTTCTTTTTCGAGAACTTTTGCGGCTTTATAGGGAATGCCATGCAGCAAATACAAATTTGCGAGGTTAGTGGCGTGTGATTTACCTTTAATATAGCCCTTCTCATATAACACTTCCGTCAGGGCAAGCTGCTTTTTGGTATCACCCAATTCACTATACACACCGGCAAGTGTCAGGATATATGAATCTTTGGGGTAGGCCTCGATCAACTCTTCAAGTACGATCAGCATATTGGGGTAATCTTTCAATTCCCAGTAAGCCACCCGCAACAGCAGCAACCAGTTCTCCCTGGGTACTCTACCCTGCGCACGGAACAATTCAATCGCCTTTTTGATCGGTTGTACCGCAAGCTTAAAGTGCTCCATTTGGAAATGGGCTGAGCCCAGCAGCATGTACACATCTGCAGCAGGTTCAGGAACCACCTCTATTAAACGCTTGATCGTCTTCAGTGCTGTTGGATAGTCCTCGATTGTAAACTGCAGTTGTGCGAGCGTTTTGAGCGCACTTTGCTGTAACGCTTCGGGTAGCTCAGGCTGTTTCAATACTTGTTCATAAGAACGTATCGCATCATCATAACGTTCCTGTAGGTAGTAATCGTAGGCAGACAGGTTCCAGATCTGGGCCAACTCATAGGCAGACAGTTTCCTTTTGCCTTGCTGTAAATCCTGGATTTTTGCTTGTGCGGCAGCATGTTCGTCGGCTTCAACCAACTCCTGGATTTTTGTCAGCGCTTCATACACCTGCTGACTCATTGCTACTGTTTGTTTGGTTCTTCGTTCTTTCTTTTTTTGCGCGGCTACGGGCGATGCGACCAACACGGCCAACAAAATTATGAAACCGGTGACTAACCAACGCTTGTGTACAGAAGCCGTTGAAGTTTTAGCCACCATCAGGTTCTTATTCAGTAATTTCATAAGTGAACTTGTTCTGTACGCCAGGAACTTCTACGGCTTGGCCATCAATAATCCTGGGCTTGTATTTGAATTTCAGTGCAGCGTTGAGCGATGCCCGGTAAAAAAGGCTTGAAGTACACTGCGATTCAATGACCTTCGGATCCTTGGTTGTCCCGATGGATGTTACAGTGTACTGAACCACGCAATACCCTTCTACGCCACGGGATAGAGCACGGTTGGGATAGATAGGCGCCACTTTTACGATCGGCAGGTAATCACCTTCACCCACACCCAGGCTGAAGCCACCTGTCATTTGGATATCTGTTTCAACCGGAACGGCTGAAATCGCAATTTTTTCGGCATTCGGGTTCAGGTCATCCAGCTGTGGCGTGGGCGGCTGCGGTGGTGCCGCTTCCGGTGGTAGTGGCTTCTCAGGCTTTAGTTGCCGGCGCTGGATGGATTCGTCACGCTTTATCCGAACGAAATCCAACAGGGTCCCGGCCGTGTTTTCATTCAGACTGCGATCTGCAGTTGCGATCAAATATTGCATGACCCAAAACAGACTCAAGGTAACAGCCAGTCCTAAAACGAGGCCAATCACCAACCTGGTCAGGCCACCCGTCTGGTTTTGTACCAAAGTTTGGTTAATCGTTACAGGCATAGCAGTTCTTAAGGCTCATTCGCTGCAATCGAGATGTTATAAACGCCGGCCTGCCGGGACGCGTCCATGACCTGGATAAGCGTATCTGTCTTGGATTCTTTGTCCGCCTGTATCACCACTGACCCCTGCGGGTTTTCGGCGTGCAGGCGTTCAATGTTTGGACGTACCGAACGTATATCTATTTGGCGCCTGTCAATCCATACATCGTTATTGGGTCCGATCGCAATCAGGATATTGGCACTTTCCTTTTTAACCGCAGTAGCGGCATCGGGCCGGGTAACATCAATGCCTGCCTCCTTAACGAATGTCGCTGTGACAATAAAGAAGATAAGCATGATGAATACCACGTCCAGCAAAGGCGTTATGTCAATCGCTGATTCTTCTTCGGGCTCAGGCTGATAAAATTGTTTCATTCAGTTCTCCGGTGACGCTTTGGTCACTCGTGTTCTATGATAAGGTGATCTGCGAGAAGCGCGCGTTCCCGGCCTACCTTGCGTTGCAAATAGGTAGCCATTGCTACTCCGGAAAGGGCTGCGACCATACCAGCCATTGTCGGAATGGTCGCCTTGGAAACTCCGGCTGCCATGGAACGGGGGCTACTGGAGCCGGATACGGCCATCACGTCGAACACCTCAATCATGCCGGTGACTGTTCCAACCAATCCGAGCAGTGGACTCAAGGCGACCAGGGTTTGGATCATCGGTATATTTCGCTCGACCTGTGCAGAGACCTGCGACACCAGGCGCATACGTATCTGGTGAGCATACCAGGACTTATGGTCGGTGCGACCTTCCCACAACTGCTGGGCAGCTGCGGCAAGGCGTTTATGTCCGTAGTGAAGATATACCAGTCTTTCGACGATTAATATCCACATAAACATGAGTAGCAAGCCAATCACCCACAGCACGCTCCCACCCAATTCCATGAAATCGCGAACCGTCTCCAGTGCCGGCAAATAGTAATAAATAAAGTCCATATGACGACTACCTTATGCGGCTGATTGGTTTCCTTCAGCACGTTCTGCGAGCATACCTGCGGCTTCTTCCTGCAGGATCTGGGTCAATCTCTTGGCCCGGCTGGCGACCAGCGTGTGCAGGAACACCATCGGAATAGCAACCGTCAGACCGAGAACTGTGGTAACCAACGCGGTTGAAATACCGCCGGCCATCAGTTTCGGATCACCGGCACCATAGAGCGTAATGGCCTGGAAGGTCACGATCATACCGGTCACGGTACCCAGCAGACCAAGCAGTGGCGCGACCACGGCTATGATCTTCAGCATCGGTAACATAGCGTTAAATTTTGGCGTTTCCCTGAGTATGGCTTCACCGAGCTTCAGTTCCATGGTCTCAATGTCGTCACGGCCACCCTGTTGGTGGACATTCAGAACGCGACCGAGTGGATTGTCGGCAGCGGGTCGGCTGAGATTCTTGATCTGTCGGTGCACTTTGGCGTTGGTGGAGGACAAGACCATCAGACGCCAGATAGCCATGAGCAAGCCGAAGATACCGAGCGCGATGATGATATAGCCGACAGTTTTGCCTTGCGCAATGCGTTCCATCAGGCTCGGTGACTGTACCAGCAGGCCGAGTAACTGGCCGCGGGTTGGATCCAGGCCAATTGGATACAGGCCGGAAGATGCTTTGGTCAAATCGCTAATGCGACTGGTAAAACGGCTTTGGGGCTGACGCTGCAGTTCAACCAGTCGCCCGGTTTCAGGAACAAATTCCAGGTATTTTCCATCTGACATAACGTTGAATGCACCAATGCGGGTTACTTCCTGAAGCGATTCTTCGCCACTGGCATTAACGACGTTGGTCCGAAAGGTTGTAACTTTACCGGATTCGGTCATTTCGCGTTGCAGTTCAAACCACAGACGCTCGATTTCCTCAAGTGAAGCGAGTCGGTTTGACTGCCCCATCTTCTTGGCAAACTCGAGCAGGAAATCTGTTCGGTCAGGAAACTGTACTTGTGTCAGCGAGGTCTCAAACTGCCCGCGTGCATCGCCCGAGGCCTGCTGCAGCACACCAAACAATTCTTTGAGGCCACCCAGACGATCCTGGAAAGCCTGTTCCAGAACAATAATTTTGGAGTCGTTGACTTCAAACTGCTTTTCCATCCGGACGGAAAGCTGCTCTTGCCGTTTTTGTTCGGCCTTCTCTTTGTTCAGCGCTCTTGTTTGTGCTGACCGGTTGGCTCGGAACTCGTCCAGTCTGGCCTTATTTTCAGCGGCATCCGAGACACGACCCGATTTAACCTGTTGCAGAAGTTCATCCAGTGAAACTGCCGTAGCCGCCTGGGATACCGTGGTAGAAGCCAGTAACAGGCTGCTGGCCAGGCCAATTTTCTTAATCAGACTAATCATTGTATTGCCCTCGTTGGCGCGGCTACCGGTACAATGAGCAGGTCCGGTGCAATCTCTTTGCGTGCAATCTTCAATCCTCGTGCGACCTGGGCCTGGTATGTGGCCGGTGAGAGTTCTACAAATTCACGTGCGGCTGCATCCCAGGCTCCGGTGGTTGCGCCGCCAACGGTCTGGTACAGCAATGCAACACGTCCAATGCGCAGAAAATCTACTTCAAGTTCTTTGCCCTTGACTTTGGTGGAGCCCTTGTAAGCTTCGATCGTTCGTCCATAATCATTTTCGATCTCGTAACCCTCAACCACACGGCGCAATTTTTCCGCGGCGGTTACATCGGAACGCTCCATCATTTCACCCAAACGCGCAATGCGCGCAGTGCGCTCCTTCATCAGGAACGGAGTGTCCAGCGCAATAAACCCTTCCAGCGCATCCAGCATCCGGATCATCAAGGGAATGATTTGTCGCTCAATTAATGCAATATTGCCGATAGATTCCGACAAGGCCTACATTTCCATCTGCTGGTTATTCAGCTGTGTCTGCAGTAAAGTGTTATAGACCCTCAGCCCATCTACGACCTTTGTAACCGCACGATAGTCAGCCACAATTCTCTCAGTCTGGTCGGCAACGGAGTCGACCTTTTTTTGGGCATTTGCGCCGGCGTTTGCGCGACTTTCACCTTCCTGCATGACTTCATTGATTGTCGCCGCGAAGACCTGAGTTGACAGGCCTGCGATGGCGTAAATGATGACCGAGGACAATAGACAGGTAATCTTTCTAGTGTTTAGCATGCTTCGTCTCAAGTTGTTTCAATATATTTCGAATGGTAAAGCTTGGGAGCCACACTCTATATTTTGCAAGGCCGCCAGTCAATAAGATGTTTCCTTACAGGCTGTATGCCCATATCAACACGCTGCTTAATATCAACCAGGTAATGACTGTCAGCGGTACGCCAACACGCACGAAATCTCCAAATTTATAGCCACCGGCGTTCATGATCAGCATGTTGGTCTGGTAAGCCATGGGCGTTGCAAAACTGAGATTCGCGCCGAAAATAACTGCAAGTACAAATGGTTCCAAAGGCAGGCCAAGCTGCTGCGCGATGCCGATGGCGATGGGGGTGCCGATGACGGCAGCAGCGTTATTGGATACGACGTTGGTCAGAACGCTCATCATCAACATCAGGGCCATCAGCACAATCGCGGGCGGGGCACCGAAGGTGATGTAGACAAACAGGTTGGCCAGGTAGTCAGCGCCACCTGTCTTGAGCAAGGCCAAACCCATGGCCAGCGATGCCACGATGATCAATATAACCTGTGTACTCAGCGCATGCATGGCATCTTTCCAGTTGAGGCAACCGGTCAGGATAAGCACCAGACAGCCCAGCAATGCACTGATTTCAATTGGCATGATGCGCATTGCAGGCAGTGCGACCACGCCGGTGATAACTGCGAGTGCGATGGGTGCCTTACGTGCTTTGGGCAGGTCGATACTGCCATCCAGTATCAGAAAATCGGCGCTTTGCTTCAGTTCACCCAGGTTTTTGAGTGTAGATTGCACCAGCAATACGTCACCTGCGCGCAAGCGTGTTTCATCAATTCCGGGGGATTCCCTTTCTTCCATGCCTTCATAGCGGTTGAAAGCCAGCAATCTGAGCTTATAACGTGATAACAAGCCGGCACGGCCAATGTGAACGCCGTTTAGTCTTGAGCCCGGTGTAATTGCCACTTCTGCTATTTGCTGGCCATCGGTTGAGAGCGGATTGCTGGCATTGACTTCGTGTTCACCGGAATACAAAGTGCCACCGAGCAGGCGGGCAAATTCCCGCAGGTTCTGTTGGGTATCACTGGTCGTGATACGGTCACCGCCACGCAACTTCACATCCGGCAAGGGGTTGATAAATACTCCTCTCCCACGTTGAATGGTTTCTACCTTGATATTTTCTCCGGAGCGTGTAATTGCATCTGCCAGTGAACGGCCGACGACAGGGCTGTTGGAATTGAGCCTGATCTGGGCGGTATAGACCCTTGAAACACCACGATTCATTGGTGGTACACGCTGTGGAAGTAACCTGGGCGCTATTAGCCACAGGTACAATACTGCCACCACCCCGGCAACCAGGACAGGGCCGGCAAAATCAAACATGTTAAATCGCTCCATCCCCAGGTCAGCGGCAACATTGACGACCAGCAGGTTGGTAGATGTGCCAATGGTCGTGGACATACCCCCGATAATGCTGGCAAAGCCCATCGGGATCAGGGCGCCTGAAGGTGACATACCTGTCTTGACGGCCACACCAATCAATATGGGCAACATCAATACAACAATGGGCGTGTTATTGATGAAAGCGCTTAGAAATGCAGTGAGGACCAGGGTCAACAATAGCGATATCGCAGGACTGCGCCGCCACAACCTGGCCAACAGACGACCGACGGGCTCAAGCGCCCCCGTGCTGATAAGGCCCTGACCGACGATCATGAGTGCGGAGACTGCAATCAGTGCCCGGTTACCAAACCCTAAAAAGACATCGCTGGGTGCGAAAACCTGGCCATCTGACTCGAAGGGGAACAGCTGGAAACCCGTCGCCAGTGCAACCAGGACAACCAGGCTGGTAGTCTCCAACGGTATGTTGTCACGGGTAAACAGCACCAAAGCTACGACGATAAGGATCATGACCGCCAACGCGTGCATGTTTGGCAGAGCAAGCTCAAGCATGGTTAGTTCTTATCAAATCCTAAATAGTTGTAATAACTGCAACCAGCGCATAGCAGTGTACCCCATCCACTAAATGCATAGCTTGCCAGTATTTCGAGACTGTCATATGCTGCTTGCGGTTGTCAATGTCACCTTCAAAGAGTACAAGCAGGGAATTATCGGGTGCAATCCAAATATCCTTTGATCAATTTTGACCCGGTCGCGGTGTCTGTCGGACCGTTTGACATACACTGGTACGGCCTGATGTACTTGCTGGCATTCCTGTCTTTCTGGGTCATCGGCAACCGCCTGGCCACAACGCGGGGCTGGTATGGCTGGAGTAAGCAGGATGTCAGTGACGTCCTGTTTTACGGCATGCTCGGCGTGATTTTCGGCGGACGGATCGGTTATATGCTGTTTTACGGTTTTGACCGGTTGGTACAAGACCCGTTGACGCTGTTCAAAGTCTGGGATGGTGGAATGTCCTTCCATGGGGGACTGCTTGGCGTAATCCTGGCCATGGCCTGGTTTGCCAGACGTACACGCAAGTCGTTCTGGCAGGTGGCGGATTTTGTGGCGCCGTTGGTGCCGCTGGGACTGGCATTCGGGCGCCTGGGCAATTTTATCGGGGGTGAGTTAT
>VAPB010279868.1_pt1 | contig 14349 bp, 10 predicted proteins | sample 3395101 | NCBI WGS metagenome assembly VAPB01 (sample SAMN08290433, study PRJNA428436) | hydrothermal vent metagenome | isolation source: Deep-sea hydrothermal vent chimney | place: Indian Ocean: Southwest Indian Ridge | reverse complement strand
CCTCCCTCGTCTCCAGTTGAAGTTCATTGCGGGTGCTCAGATCCGAGGATTCTTTGAGGATCTGATCCACGAAGTCTTTTATCGGTTCGAGACGGCCGGTAAAAACAGACTTGTAGCTTCGACCATCAGTTTCTGATCCCTCAATCTGTAGTATCTCGGTCGCAGCTCTGTTCAGGAAGATTATCCTTCCCTCCTTATCAACGGTCAGCAGCCCCGATTCCATATGCGTGAGCACATCAGAGGTGTTGATGCGTATCCGTTCGAGACGCCTCGTTACTTCAACCAGCTCCCCCACAATCGAGAGGTGGTTCTCGGCGACATATCCGCTTATCGAAGCTGCTGCAAAAAGCACCAGGACCGTGATGATGGATCTGGCGAAGAGGAGCTGCGCATCGATGTCATTGGCGAAATCGAGGGGCGCCTGGATGTAATTCGTACCATAATCGGCCAGCCAGCCATTTGAATCGAGGACCACCAGAGCGGCCAGGACGATGGTTGAGAGACTGGCGGCAAAGAGACTGCCTCTCAGATAGAGGAAAGCGCTGGCAAGCATTACAGGCAGGAGGAAAACAAGTGTGAGAGTGCTGGAAGAGGCGCCTGTATAGAAAACTACCAAACCCATCAACATTACATCCAGGAATACCTGAAGATAGAACTGTTCCTCCTCTACGGCCCCGGATCTCCTCTGGTGCTGCCACAGCCAGGCCGATGACAGGAGGTTCACAACGATCAGGGAAACGAGCGGTATGTCTACTACGAATATCGAGTCACTGCCGTATCCATCCCGCAGAAGGAGATAAACGGCAAGCGCCACAAAGATTACGACGGCAAGCCGCAGGATCTGGATGAATCTGATACTCGCTGGTTTAGCTAATATAGCCATGACTTTTCCAGGCGGTCCGAAGAACCGCCCGGTGGGTTCAGAAGGTTTCCATCATGCTGAAAAGGGGCATATACATGGCCAGCACCATTCCACCGATGACAACACCGAGATATACTATTATTATCGGCTCGATGATCGATGTCAGCGAATCAACGGCTGCATCAACTTCCTCTTCGTAGTAATCTGCGATTTTGCCGAGCATCTTATCCAGCTCACCGGTCTGTTCCCCCACATTGACCATCTGCATGACCATTGGTGGGAAAACATCGGCTTCGGCAAGCGGAGCCGTGATGGTTTCTCCACCACCAATGCTGGTTCTGGCCTCCTTGAGAGCGTCTTCGATGATACGATTGCCGGCTGTGCGGGCGGTGATATCGAGGGCCTCCAGAATGCTGACACCAGAGGCCAGAAGTGTGCTCAGGGTTCTGGAGAACCTGGCAACTGAGGATTTCCTTATGAGGTCGCCGAGGAGGGGCATATGCAACTTAAGGTTATCCACGACCTTTTCGCCGTTATCTGTTGCATAGTAACGCTTAAACGAGAATATAGCTGCAGCGATTGCAGCTGAGATAAAGATCAGGTTTGATTGCAGGAAATCTGATATCCCGACAACGATCCTTGTCGGCAGGGGCAGCTCAACACCAGATTGCTCGAACATCTGGACGAAGGTGGGTACGACGACGATCATAAGAGTCGCTGTTGCACCCAGAGCCACCGTCATAACGACAGTCGGGTACATCATTGCGCCCTTGATCTTCCTCTTCAGGGCATCAGCTTTCTCCATGTAGGCAGAAACCCGCAGGAGAACTTCGTCGAGGATACCTCCTATCTCACCGGCAGCCACCATGTTGATGAAGAGGGAGTTGAATATCTTGGGATGCTTTGCGAGGGCTTCTGAGAGAGTGCTCCCCGCTTCGACGTCGTTGGTTATCTGCTTGAGGGTCTTCTTGAACGTTTCATCTTCAGACTGATTGGAGAGGATGTTCAGACACTGGACCAGAGGCAGACCGGCATCGATCATCGTAGCGAACTGCCGCGAAAACCCCGTTATGACATCTGCCGAAACCTTGCCGCTTCCACCCAGCCCAGGGATCTTTATCTCGGCCGGCTTCTTCTTGACGGTGGCTTCGGTGATCTTGCGGGCCCGGACGATCTGCTGGGCCTGCTCCAGATTCTCGGCCTCTACTTCCCCCGACACATCTTTGCCGGTGCCGGCGATACCCTTATAGGTAAATACAGGCATTTTCTACTTTCCTGTTGGCTTAACCCATCCCCGAAGGGCCACCCTTGCTGAGCATCTCCTTCAGTTCCTCGGGATCGGGGCAACGCATTATCGCTACCTGCGGATCGATATTCCTCTTTCGAACCTCTTCGTAGAGAGATTGGCACATCGTGCGCATTCCGAACTTCGTTCCAACCTGCATAATGCTGTAGATCTGGTGGATCTTGTTGTCTCTGATCAAAGCTCTGACTGCGGGAGTGCAGACCAGGATCTCCAGCGACGCAGTCCTGCCCCCTCCTACTTTCGGCAGCAGCTGCTGACTTATAACACCCTCAAGTGTCAGGGAGAGTTGGGTCCTTACCTGCTGCTGCTGGCCCGTCGGGAATACGTCGATGAGCCTGTTCATAGTCTGAGCAGCCGAATTCGTATGGAGGGTCCCGAACGCAAGGTGACCCGTTTCAGCGATAGTGAGTGCCGCCTCTATGGTCTCCAGGTCGCGCATCTCACCTATCAGCACAACATCGGGATCCTGTCGCAGAACGGCTCGCAGTGCCGGTTCGAAGCCCAATGTGTCTGCTCCAAGCTGCCTCTGATTCACCAGAGAACGCTTGTGATTGTGCACGAACTCGATAGGATCTTCGATCGTCAGGATATGGACAGGTTCCTCCTCGTTGATCCTGTCGACCATGGCTGCGAGAGTAGTCGATTTGCCGGAACCGGTGGGACCTGTTACCAGAACCAGCCCGTTCGGCCTTTCTGAGAGTTCTTTGACTATCGGGGGCAGTCCCAGCTTATCGAAACTGAGGATCTCGTAGGGGATTGTACGGAATACGGCTGCAACCGCTCCCCTCTGCATGAATACGTTGCCCCTGAACCGGCTCAGGTTCTTGATTCCGAACGAGAAGTCCAGCTCCATCGTCTCCTCGAATTCCTTCTTCTGCTTCTCTGTCAGCACGCTGTAGGCCAGGGCCTGTGTTTCTTCAGGACCAAGTTTCTCGTAATTACCAATAGGAATAAGATCGCCATCCACACGCATCTGTGGACCTGCACCGACTGTCAGGTGAAGGTCGCTCCCCTTGTGTTCGACCATCTCTTCGAGCAGCGATTTCAGATTTAAAGTTGCCATATCTGTCCTTCTCTATTGCCGGATCTTCAGCATCCTTCGATCAGGCTTCGGCCGTTTCTCTCAGAATCTCTTCGAAAGAGGTTATCCCGCTCAGCCATTTCTGCACAGCATCTGCTCTCAGGGTGAGCATACCCTCTTCTACGGCAGTCCTCTTGATTGCGTATGTGTCAGATTCATCCAGGATCATCTGCCTGATTGTCGGGGTCAAGGGAAGCACTTCATATACCCCCATCCTGCCCTTGTAGCCTGTATGGTTGCATACTGAGCAGCCGTCTTTTTCGAATACGGTGGCGTTCTTGACCTGCTCATCTGTGATCTCGAACATCTGTATCTGATCCTTGGTCAGATCGGCGGGCTTCTTGCATTCACCGCACAACCTGCGTACAAGACGCTGAGCCTGGATCACAAGCAGGGAAGATGCCAGCAGGAATGGCGGAAGTCCCATGTTGAGCATCCTGTTGATCGTGCTGGCAGAGTCATTTGTGTGGAGGGTCGAAAGCACCAGGTGTCCGGTCAGTGCAGCCTTTATTGCGATCTCGCCGGTCTCGAGGTCCCGGATCTCACCGACCAGGATGATGTTGGGGTCCTGCCGCAGGAAGGATCTCAGAGACGCCGCGAATGTCAATCCGATTTCGGAACGCACGTTGACCTGGTTGATGCCCGCCATGTTGTATTCAACAGGATCCTCCGCGGTCATGATATTCGTGTCCGGTTCGTTCAGCAGACTCACGGCAGAGTAAAGTGTCGTGGATTTTCCCGAACCGGTGGGTCCGGTGACCAGAACCATCCCATACGGCTGCCTGATACCGTTCATGAAGTCATTCAGCGCCTTTTCGGTATAGCCAAGTTTCGCCAGATCCAGAGAGAGACTTCCCGCATCGAGGATTCTCATGACCACTTTCTCTCCAAAGATCACAGGAAGGATGGAGACACGCAGGTCAACAGTCTTGCCTCTCGTCTTAACCTTGATGCGGCCGTCCTGGGGAACGCGCCTTTCGGAGATATCGAGGTCGGACATGATCTTCAGACGCGATACTACAGCAGCCTTCAGCCTGAATGGTATCGGGGACATCTCGATCAGTGTTCCGTCGATCCGGTATCGCACGCGTACCGCCCGCTCGTAGGGCTCGATATGGATATCGGAAGCACCCCTGCGGATAGCGTCTACTATTATCGAGTCTACAAGCCTGACCAGGGGTGCGTCGGAAAGGGCCGCTTCCAGAGCCTCCTCCTCCAGCTCCTCCTCCTCTGCCAGCACTTCCAGCTCATCACCTTCGAAATCGCGCAGAATGTCTTCCATTGAATCGACGCCGTCATCGGTGACATAGAGGCTGTCGATCGCCGCTTTGATGGATGCCTCAGAAGCTATGGCGGGCATGACGTTATATCCGGTTACGAACTTGATAGAATCGAGAACGAAGATGTTTGTGGGATCGGCTGCGGCCACGGTGAGGGTGTTGCCGTTCTTTTCGACAGCCACCACATTGAATTTCTTGGCAACATCGGGAGGTATCAGAGCGGCAACATCATAGTCAAGAGTCTCTGGATCGACCTCAATGACCCCGACGTTCAACTGCTTCCCGAGGTACTCAAGGATCTGCTGCTCGGTGAGAATTCCCATGCTTATGAGATTCTGGCCAAGTGTGCCGCCCGCAGTTTTCTGCTTGGACAGCGCTTCCTCGAGTTGCTCCTGAGTTACCGCACCTGCCTTCAGGAGCATCTGTCCAAGTTTGATTGCCATCCTCCATCCTTCCTCTGCCGGCTCAGGCCAGTACTGCTATTGCCACAACTACCAGAGCACACAGTGCCATCAGTATCAGGAGTGACCTGCCGCGTATTCGTCTGTTCCGAACGCTGGAGAACCTCTGGAAGCTGACATGCCTTCCCGGGGTGTTCTCGGCCGATCCCTCAACGGCCTGATCATTGATGACCGTCTCTTTCCTGCCGGTCTGAAATCGTGCTCTTTGCCTCAGACGTACCAATATTGGTCCTTTACAGCTGATTTTTCAACAACTCCCCGCATTCCTGTTACTTCTCAGAAAAGACGGATCCCTGCGAAAAGGTATCCTGTCAGTGCGACAGGCGGCAAAAGAATACTGTAAAGAAGACCGCGAAATGCGAATATGAGGAAAAGCAGTATCAGGAATCCATACCGGCTGAACTGCATATAGGCCACCGTCGCTTCCGGTGAAAGAAAGCGCATCACCACCTTCGACCCATCAAGTGGCGGAATCGGTATCATGTTAAACCATGCCAGCACGATATTGATAAAAAAACAGAGAAATACCATGGCACTTAATATTTCGGGCAGGCCCTGCAGCGGCAGACCCATGTTGAAGGAACGATAGGCTCCCATGAAGTGACCGGGACCGCCGATCCTGATGATCAGACCCAGTCCCAGAGCCATTGTGAGATTGGCGAGTGGTCCGGCGCTGGCGATCCAGAAGAGATCGCGCTTCGGGTTCCTGAGGTATCTTGTGTCGATGGGGACCGGTTTCGCCCACCCTATCATCTGTGTCAATATCAGGACCAGCGTACCGAAAGGATCCAGGTGCACCATTGGATTGAGCGATAGACGTCCCTGCAGTCTGGCTGTGGGATCTCCAAGCTTGTTCGCCGACCATGCGTGGGCCCACTCATGGAATGTCAGTGCCAGCAGGATGGGTGGCAGGATAATCATTGTCTGTCGCAGAAAATCTACAATGTCCACTATTGATCAACTCCGGTTACATGTGAGCCAGTTTTCGAGCTTCTTCCATTGCGTCATTCCTGCTGCTGATGACTCCATCGAGCTGCTTGTCGAAAAGTAGACGGAGGATCTCTCCCATCAACGGGCCTTCCGCAACGCCGATCTCCTTCAGGTCGTTTCCGTTTACGAACGCTTCTATTGGACGTATTTCCAAGAGATAATGTTCGATTATTTCAAGTGTGTTTTCTCTGCCGGCCAGTGCAGCAGCATATAGAAGAACTTCGGGTGAAACACCCTCCATCAGGCGATAGATGAAGCTGACGGCAGTATCCTTTCCGTCTGAGAGGTATTCGCGGATTGCCGGCAGCCGCTCGTGCACCTCACCAACTGCCTTTGCCACAGATTTGCCAAGATGAAATCTGTTGCTCAGATCAATGGTGACTTCCGGCGCCGTACCGCCCATCAGGATCAACCACCTGAGCCGCCATTTTGACAGCTCCTCAAGGGGGATCGTCTCCGCCATCTCCAGGTACCAGTCTGCGGCGCTGCACGCCTTTTCAAAAAGATCCTCAACAGAGTCGGGATAAATGAATCGATCGCCGAAGAGAGCACTCAAAACTCCGGACCTGTTGAGATGCTCCACCGCTGCAGAGGCACCCTCCTCCTTCAGGATCGCGACGATCTCCTCTCTGAGCCGCTGAGGACTGACTTCTGCCAGCATGCCGTCTTCCACAGATTCCGCCAGGTTGGCAGCCGTGCCCTCTTCTATTGTGAAACCGTATCGGGTTTCGAACCGGATCGCGCGCAGTATCCGCGTGGGATCATCCTTGAATGAACCGTCGTGCAGTACGCGGATTATTCCACGCGCCAGATCAGATATCCCTCCGTACAAATCTATAAAACAGCCGAATCGTTCCGGTCCGAGCTGTATCGCCATTGCGTTGATGGTGAAATCACGCCTGAAAAGATCCTTTTCCAGCGTACCCGGTTCTACATCCGGAAGAGCGCCCGGTTTGATATAGCTTTCCTCCCTGGCGGTGGTTACATCGACCTTGATGCCACCGGGCATCACAACGAGAGCGGTACCGAACCTGGCGTACTCCACCAGTTTACCCCGGCACTCAGAGGCGAGTTCCGCTGCGAACCTTATCCCATCCCCTTCAACCACGACGTCCATGTCGATGACGGGCCGGTTGAGCAGCAGATCTCTGATGGGACCACCCACGGCATATGCCGGTATCCCGACCCTGGATGAACAGCCTGCAACGGACTCCAGAATATGAATGGTTTCAGCGGGCAGCCGGGAATGCATCATCCCGCCCAGGTCACTGCCGGACTCCGGGAAAACCGGTTCATATCTGGTGTCGAAGCTGTTCATCCCCGTGGATGGAACGTTTTATGAATTTCCTTGAGATACGAGCGATCGACCCGTGTGTATATCTGGGTCGTTGCGATGTCTGCATGACCCAGCATTTCCTGCACCGCCCTGAGATCTGCCCCACCCTCCAGCAGGTGAGTGGCAAATGAGTGTCTCAGAGTATGAGGAGTGCATTTCCTTTTGATGCCGGCTGCATCCACGTATTTCTGCAGTATCTTCCAGAATCCCATCCGGCTCAAGGGAGCACCTCTGAAGTTAAGGAAGAGCACTTCTGTCCTCTCTCCTTTCTGAGAAAGCCTCCTGCGGGGACCGTCGATGTATCGTCCCACATAATCGAGCGCAACACGTCCGACCGGAACCAGGCGCTCTTTTCTGCCCTTCCCCATGACCCGGACAAGCCCTTCATTCATGTCCAGGCCGTGAATTGTCACCTGAAGTATCTCGGTTACTCTCAGCCCGGCCGCATACGCCAGCTCCAGCATTGCCCGGTCTCTTATCCCGAGGTCACTCTCCATGTCGGGCTGATCGAGGAGGGATTCGATTTCGAAGATATCCAGCACGACTGGCAGCTTTTTCCAGAGTCGCGGACGTTCGATCTGCTTTGTGGGATCGTGGTCGGTAACACCCTCAGTCTGCAGAAACCTGTAGAAGGTACGTATGGCTGACAGGCTGCGCACCACGCTTCCGGCACTTAGGCTCTCGCTTCTGAGAGAGCGGATGAACTTTTCAATGTCAACCGCCCGCACATCGTGCACACCGGAACCGCCCGATTCGAGGAATTCCAGAAACCTGGAGAGGTCGTGCCGGTATGCATCGATTGTATTGGGCGAGAGGTTCCTTTCCACCGCAAGGTGATCGAGGAACTGATCGGCCGTTTTTCGATCGCCCCCGCTCATTTCCTGCTTTTTCCACCCATGGCGTCCATGATCCTCCTGGCCAGAACCGGACCAACACCGTCGACTCTGGCCAGTGCCTCTTCCCCGGATTGCATCATCCTGGTCACGCTTCCAAAGGCCTGCAGGATCTTTCCGGCCCGTTTGGCGCCTACACCCGGCACCTCGGTCAGCAGGGTAGCCTTTACCCGGCCCGATCTCTTCTGGCGATGATAACCCAGGGCAAATCGATGGACCTCATCCCTTACCCTCTGCAGAAGTCTGATGGCGGGTGTCCTGCGAGCCAGCGACTGCGGACCCTCCACGCCCGGCATGTAGATCTCTTCCAGCCGTTTGGCGAGCCCGAGCACGGGCATTCTCTCACGATCGATATCCAGTGAATTCAGGACCTGAACTGCCGCTGCCAGCTGGGTCGGCCCACCATCGATCAACAGCAGATCTGGAAGCTGGTCGCGGCCCTTCTCATCGAGAAGCCTTTTAAAGTGCCTTTCGACGGCTTCTGCTATGCCGGCCGGGTCGTCACCCTCCTTGGTACTGCGCAGCTTCAGTTTCCGGTACCGGTTCTTCAACGGTGTTCCCTTTTTGAACGCAACGACCGCAGCTACTGCATCTGAACCCTGCATATGGCTGACATCTATCGCTTCGATCAGTTCGGGGGCCCTGGGCAGGTCGAGCTCTTCCTGCAGCTGCTGAACGCCGCGTGGAATGAAATCCTCTCTGCGGACAGATTTCAGCTGAATGTCGCGGAGTCTGAACCGGGCATCAGTGAATGCCATCTCTGATACGGCCGAAGCTGCTCCCTGGCGGGCGAGCCTGACGTAAATCCGTCGTCCGGCTTTCGTGCTCAATATCTTCTCCAGTAAAGCTCTGTCAGGCAGGGTGATGGGCAGATACACAATTGAGGGAATATAAATGGCTCTCAGATAGTGCCGGATCATCAGCCCTGAAAGCATTTCGCCATCCTGCTGCATCAACGGTGCCGACAGGGAATAGGTATCCCGGCCGATCAACCGGCCCTCCCTAACCTGAAGGATTACGCCCACGCCGGACGTTGATTCACGGGCGTGTGCGATGACATCGAAGTCTATCCTCTTTTCGGCAATAACTCTCTGGCGTTGAGTGGAACGCCGGATTGCCCTGATCCTGTTTCTGACCACCCCGGCGTGTTCATAATTCCGATTCGTGGAAGCGGCATTCATCTCCTCCTCCATGTTTTCCAGCAGGCTTTCTGTGTGCCCTTCCAGGAACATTTCAATTTCATCCGCCATCTTCCTGTAATGCTCCAGATCTACCCGCCTGGTGCAGGGAGCCTCACAGCGGCCAATGTGGAATTCCAGACACTCCCGCATCGAGGGATCCCTGAAGGGAATTTCGTAATCACATGTACGCACCGGGAAGATGGAGAGCAGGGTCTTCAGCATGCTTTCCATAGCGGCAGAGCTGGTATAGGGACCGAAGTATCTCGCGCCGTCGTCCGAGACCTCTCTGGTCTTGAATACCCGGGGGTAATCCTCATCGGTCAGTTTCAGGTAGGGATAACGCTTATCGTCCTTCAGATCGATGTTGTACCTGGGCTGATGCTCCTTGATCAGGTTCTGTTCGAGGATCAGGGCTTCAACTTCCGTTTCGCATGGTATGAAATCAACATCGATAATCTGAGATGCAAATGTGTCTGGTTTTGCGTGGGTCGTAGCGCCCGAAAGATGCGACTGTATACGGGACCGAAGGTCTACCGCTTTCCCTACGTAAATAATCTTGTCCCCGCGATCCTTCAGAAAGTAGACGCCCATTCGGTGCGGGATCGATTCGAGTATGGGGCCTTTTAAAAAATCAGACTTTTGCCCGCTCTTTTTGCCTGAGCTCAATTCGATCACCTGCAACTCATTATTGAAACTTGTCAGCCTGGTTCAGCCGGCTGCTCCTCCACAGCATCCCTGGCGCTCATCAGCTGGCGCATCAGCAGAACGAAATTACGGAGCATCAGCAGTCCGCTGATAATTACAAGAGCGGTGCTTACGTATACCAGTGGTAAACCGATCTCTTCGAGACGTACCGTATAGAGTACCAGAGTCACCAGCAGAACGACGGTTGTAGCCTTCCCCAGGAAACTGCTGGTGATAACGATATCGCGGTTGAGAAAAAGCAGATAGGAGACGGTCAGAATCAGGAAATCCCGGATAAGGAATATTGCTACAAACCAGATCGGAAGTCCTCTGAGCAGGATTAAAATAAAGCCGAGGAAAGCGACAAAAATCTTGTCTGCCACAGGATCGATGATCTTGCCAAGCTGGCTTATCTCATCTCTCCTGCGCGCCGCGACTCCGTCGAGATAGTCTGTCAAACCCGCCAGAACGATGAGTCCGAATGCAATCAGGTCGTAATCGTGCCGGTTAACCAGTAAAGCGGCCAGCACGAATGGCAGAAGAAACAGGCGCACGACCGACAGCAGGTTGGCAAGGGTGAAGATACGGTCCTTCTCCAGCAGTTCCTGTCGTTTCGTCTTCCTCTGGTCAGACTCGTTCCACATCTGACGGGTCTGATCGATGGCCTGCTTCATGCTGTGGATTCCCCTTCCCTTTTCTTGTCAAGCATCACCCGGGCATGGTCGAGGATGGTTTCGGCTTCGGCATCGCCACTCATAAGCACGGCCAGTGCCTCCGTTCGCTGCTCGCCTTCCACACAACGTATACGTGCCTGCGCAACTCCGCCATCAATTGTCTTTTCAACTACCAGATGACGACGGCCCCGGCGGGCTATCTGAGGCAGATGAGTTATCGTCAGAACCTGGTGCTTTTCAGCCAGCAGAGACAGCTTCTCGGCGACTCTATCTGCAGTTCTGCCGCCAATCCCGCTGTCTATCTCATCAAATACCAGCGTTGATACGCGTGATGAGGCTCCGAATACACTCTTAAGGGCCAGCATTACCCTGCTGATCTCACCACCTGAGGCAACTTTCTGAAGAGGCATCAAATCAGCCTCGGGTGAGGTACGCAGGTTGAATACCACCCGATCGATACCGGACGGTCCCGCGATGCAGGACCGTCCCCCTTCGTCCACCAGCAATCCTTCGGGATCTTCACGTGCTTCAACACTTACTGTGAACGAGGACTCTGACATGGCAAGGTGTCCCAGCTCTTTATCCACTCTTTTCTGCAGGTCCTTAACAGCCTTTTTCCTCTCGCCGCTCAGTTCCGTGGCGAGTCGTGATGCTTCTTTTTTCAGGCTTTCGACCTGCACTTCAAGTCCTGCAGCCTCACTGTTAATCTCCCTGCCCTTCTCCAGCTCTCTGCGCAGTTCCTCTCTCCTGGTGATCATGGCCGGCAGGCTGCCGCCGTATTTCCTGGCCAGGTGGATCAGTTCAGAATACCGGTTTCTGGCCTGTTCAAGTCGTTCATTATCGAGGTCGAACGCATCCAGATAGCTCTGTGCCGAGTGAACGACCTCCTGCAGCGTCAGGCGGGCATCATCGATCAGCTTTCCGGTATCTTCAAGCTTGCTGTCTATGCCCGAGAGATCTGCCAGGAGCGATCGTGGGCCTTCAAGACGATCGAGCAGAGCACCTTCACCTTCAGAAAGGGTCTCAATGATTTCGGCGAAGCCCGTCTGAAGCTGTTCGGCACCTTCGAGAATCCTTAATTCCTTTTCGAGTTCCTCATCTTCACCTTCAAGCGGATTGAGTTCGTCCAGCTCTCCAAGCTGGAATTCATAAAGCTCCATTCTCTCGGCCAGCTCCCGCTCCTGTTGATGGAGATCCTCCAGGTGATCTTTCGTCTCCCTGTACTCGATCAGTTTGCGGGAATAGGACTCACGGTTTTCAGACAGTCCTGCGAACTCATCCAGAAGGAGCAGATGCTGTGAGGGATGAAGCAGAGACTGATGGTCGTGCTGACCGTGCAGATCAACCAGGGTTTCGCAGGTCTCTCTCAGTGCACCTACGGTTACCAGGGTGTCATTCAGAAATGCTCTGCTGCGCACCTCCCTGCCCACCTCCCGTCTTACAATCAGCCGCCCCTCATCCAGTTCGATCCCCAGCTCCTCAAGCTTATCAAGAGAGGGGTGGTTCTCTTCTATCAGGAATTCCCCCTGAATAAGGGCTTTCTCGGTTCCCTTGCGTATCTGATCTGTTGATGCCCGATCTCCCAGCAGCAGCTGCAGAGCGCCGATAAGAATCGATTTGCCGGCTCCTGTCTCACCGGTCAATACAGTCAGAGTCGGATCGAGTTCCAGTTCGGCGTCTTCGATAACTGCAAAATTGCGGACGTGCAGAGATTTAAGCATAGGATCAGAATATACGCTGATATATCAGTGGACTGCCACACGTTCCCTCTCACCAACGCGGTAGTGGAGGGCTTCACTTACATGACCTGCACCTACTGCGGTGGAATCCTCCAGGTCGGCGATGGTCCATGAGATTTTCAGCAGCCTGTGATACGTTCTGGCCGTCAGGCTGTACATGCGGGCTGCGCGAAGGAGGATCTCACGAGCATCATCTTCGGGAGCTGGAAGCTGTCTGAGCTGGGCGGGAGAGAGCATTGAATTAGTCATCGCTCCTTCCTTTTGTGAGGATCCGGCAAGCTTCCACAATCGCAGCTGCGCCCGCTTTCTTGCCGATTCGACCCTGGCCGCCATAGCGGTCGAAGTCTCACCCACCCCCCCATCCAGTGCTGACACCTCTACGGGAGGTACTTCAACGTGCAGATCGACCCTGTCAAGAAGAGGACCTGACAGCCTCCCCGTGTACCTCTTGACCTGTATGGGCGTGCAGATGCATTCCCTCATCGAGTGTCCCCTGAAACCGCATGGACATGGATTCATTGCTGCCGCCAGCATGAATCGGGATGGGAAGGTGTATGTCTGTGCCGACCTGACCAGCAGTATCTGCCCTTCCTCCATGGGCTGTCTCAATATCTCGAGAACTCTGGTTGAGAACTCGGGCAGTTCATCGAGAAAAAGAACGCCATTGTGCGCCAGACTGATCTCTCCCGGCCTGGGATAAGCCCCTCCTCCTGCGAGCGCGGCAGAGGTTATGGTATGATGAGGTGCACGGAAGGGAGGCCTCTTGATCAGAGGGAATGCCGGATCGAGTCTGCCCGCAACACTCCATATCTTAGTGGTATCAAGGCTTTCTTCCTGTGAGAGTTCCGGCATAATGGAGGGAAGCCGGCGAACCAGCATGCTCTTGCCCGCACCCGGAGGGCCTGTCAGAAGGAAACTGTGGCCGCCTGCAGCAGCTATCTCCATGGCACGCCTGGCAGAGTGCTGTCCGATCACATCCCTGAAATCGAGGTCACTATCCTCACCTGAAATTGTCTCCACCGGTTCCGGATGCGGAAGATCACCGGTTCCGTTCATGAATTCGGCCGCCTCACGCAGCAGCCTTGCCCATCTTACATCGAGCCCCTCTACAAGTGACGCCTCAGCCGCATTACCTTCCGCTACTATCAGACCATCGAAACCGGCCCTGTGACAGGCAAGTGCAATTGGAAACACTCCTGTAACAGGCCTCAGATCGCCATCCAGGCTCAGCTCTCCCACCATTGCAAACTTCCTGAAACGGCCCTGTCCGATGTGACCGAGAGCACCCAGAATCGCAATCGCCAGCGGGAGATCGAAACCGCTTCCCTCCTTGCGGGTATCTGCGGGTGCCAGGTTGGCAACTATCTTCCGCAGGGGCAGCATGTAACCGGCGTTGCGTATGGCCGATGAGACCCTTACCCGGCTTTCTCGAACCGCTCCCTCGGCAAGCCCCACCATCAGGAAAGCCGGCAGGCCCTGCGTTATATCTATCTCAACCTTAACCACATAGCCATCGATGCCCATGATCGATGCAGTATGAGTAACCGCCATCATAGTCAGATCCCCTCCTCCAGTCAGACGGACGAATCCGCAGGTAACATGACTTCTCGTGCGCTCTCGATACATCACCTTAATTACGGAGCGGCGTACTAAGGGGGGGGATTCGGGAGGAACTGTAATAATACAGGAGGTTCCGACGTCTAGGAGCCTGTCGGAGTAACCGGCGAACGCGAGGTTTGCTCTGGCTCCGGCCCGACCAGGCGGCTGAGCCGGAGGCCCGGAAACGTAGCCACTGTGCTACGTTGAGGACATCCGGCGAAAACCAACGCCGTCGGCCGGATGCCAGCGCAGACCGCAGCCGG
>VAPB011306361.1_pt1 | contig 14365 bp, 11 predicted proteins | sample 3395101 | NCBI WGS metagenome assembly VAPB01 (sample SAMN08290433, study PRJNA428436) | hydrothermal vent metagenome | isolation source: Deep-sea hydrothermal vent chimney | place: Indian Ocean: Southwest Indian Ridge | reverse complement strand
ATGCAGCTAAATATGCATTCATTCTTAGTGGGGGAAAGTACGAAGCTAGAAATAGACTTTGTAATCTAGAATCATGGGATCGTCTTGCTGATCACATAGAATCAATATTCCCATTGGTATTTTGATTCATAATCATCCCTTAAAAATATCTCCACGAATCTAGGAAGAGGAAGTGGTGCCCAGAACGTTTGCGAGCGGATAATGAATCGAAACGTAATCGTATGTATCGTGTGTTTGATACTAAGTAGTTCCAGTAAATCAATACCAATCGAATCGGTGTCTAATATGTATCTGAAAGTTGCTAAGAGAAAGATTGGTTTTTCATATCTTTTCCGAGCACGATTAAAGAGCATCCTATAGAAATCCTCTACAATTTGCTGGACCATAATTATTGTTACTCGTGGATGAACACTTGAGTGCTTTGATTTTGCGTGCGAAAATTACGATTCAAAATACATCAAAGACATATTAAGCAAACCACAGTGAATCTATGCGAAATATAAGTAATGCCACGTGGTTTTGAAATGAAACTAAGCAAGTTATTGAAGAAATATACTGATGGAATTGAGAAATACGCATCAGAACTCACCGATTCTGAAGGGCAACAGTCTATTATGGATGAAATATTCAACGAAAGAAGACCCTTCAAGAAAAGAGGAATCGAATGTACAGGTACAGTTGCAGGTTGGACTCAATCAACTTTCGAATATCTGACTATCTGTTTTCTAAAGATGGGTTTGAAGGACCTGATTGATGATGTCTGGGAAAAAATAGAACCAAATAAATTAGAGTGGAAATCTGGAGAGAGAAACAAACATGTGACCTTCATCAATGGAAAGAAATTGGAAATTCTTCCCAATATGCTATTATACAAGCAATATGAGATAGAAAAAAATTTGAAACCAGACATAACAATTAGATATGATGGAAAGGTACTTGCTCTAGTTGAAGTGAAATCTTCTTTCTCTGATCAACGTAGTGAGTATCAGAAGGAGTTAGAACGATTACAGCTCTATGAAAAAGGGCTCAAGAATAATCAGGATAGAATCTATGCAATTGTCCTATACGCCGGTAAATGGAGTATGAGATCAACAAAAAAGAAGTTTAAGAAGCGACCAAGGAACTTCATGTTGGTTACATCCACACTGCTTAAGAATACTGAAGGTATGGATGAAGATATATTCGACATTAGAGACCTTATTGCATCTCTGAAAAGAAATATCCAGAAGTAGAGAACTGGGTACTAAATGTCGCTGGCGGTGAGAAGGTCTTAACCTGTGCAGTCGTTTCTGCAACATTCTTCAACGGATGCGTTTCATATAGGCATTCGAACCCATGACAGATTTGTTTCAGTATAATTGACTTCAATTGTTTAAGATATGAGTGAAATCTAACTGAAACTTCTGTGTTCCAACATTCCAAAACTCGATGGCACCATCATTACAAAAACCATTGGACCTTAGTTTGAGCTTTTGTACTGTCCGTCATTATTGGGATGGAATCTCTCCCGCCGACCCGGTTTCTTTCTCCTGATACTGATGTATCCTACTCAAAGAATGCGTCCAAAATTCGAAATGATGTTGGTAGATATATTGACATCCAAGAATAGACAAATAGTGCCGAGGAGGAGAGTCGAACTCCTAAACCCCTACGGGAGTGGATTTCCCATGGGCGTCGAGTTGTGCCTAATCTTGAGTCCAATTAGGGATTAAATGAAGATGTCCGACGAAAGGTTCCTTCAGTAAGTTCGGTAATTTTATTGAAATGTTGTCGAATGATTGTCTTATTTTGTAAATAATCCAAATAGGACGATTTCTTGATTGATTTTTGAGCTTCATCAAGTTCATTGTGAGAACTAATTGCTTCGTGTACAATACTATAATCTGTGAATTTTCCTGAATCGAATTTGCCTTTATTGATTGCGTAATTCTTGAAATCAGCTATTTTTTTCCCTCTACAGAGTGGACAGGTACATTGTAAATCTTCACCAAACATGGATTCATATTGAGAAGTAGTAAGATAGCCTAATGACTTTGGTTCAAAGAATTCTATCTTTTCAGTAACAGATTGAACAGCCGCTTTCAATTTCATTTCATCTTGATCTATTTTTCTAGGATCAGGTTCGGGAAATACATCGCTTCGTGGTTTTGGTACGTAACCCGTACCCTTGTATCTGGTCATACTATCGAATGAATGCACAGGTACAATGTGCAAGCTTGGAATTGCCCTGTTGATTCTATGACGTTTCTTTACACCTGAAAGATGAAACCAGGCGGATGCATTCTCTGCAATCCCCTCTACAACAAGACTACTTCCAACTCTGTTCTCCCTGTGTCTTATCCCAATTGAGGAGAATCCCTCCTTAAGCAAGTGTTTTGTTTTAATTTCCATTGCTTTTCTGTCAGTTTCCAAATCAATATATGGCATTAGCAATCCTTCATCGAACCCATATAGCGTCATTCTTTTCTTTGCAATATTGATTGCGTTATCCAATGCCTTTGCATTGGATGATTTTGGAGCTGGATCCGGAATTGTAATAATATCTAATAGTTCGGATTTAAGCTGAAGCTCCGTCAGTATTGTTATGTCATTCTTAACAAGTGATTCGACTTGATTTCTAACTTGCACGAATGCATGACAGTGTCGACCATTGCTACGTTTTGCCAAAGTTCGTAGATTACTGAGCTGTCTTCTAAAATACTTGCTGTCATTCAATAACTTGGTGATGGAGTATGGATTATAGTCCAACACAATTTCGTGTATACTGTGAGGTATTCTAGCAGAGGTTTCCCATTGTCTGGTTGGTTGGTATTTTGCTAGATTCCTAAAACGGTTGTGGTCAGTATGAATAATACCCCTTGTTGGAGTATAGAATCTATTCTTTTTTGTATCAATTCTCAAGACCCGCCCCGTACTTGCTACATGCTCTATTTTGACTTTCAGTTCGTAGCTCCTCCTACGGAGTCCTTAATCCCACGCCAGAATTTGTTTATATTTCTAATAACTCGCGCCCTATAAATTACTGGAATAAATGACACCACTAGGAAAATACATGAACTTAGTATTATAATATCAGATACTATTAGATTTACATCTAATGCTTTAACAACAATCGATACTACAACAAGCAATAATCCGAGAACTGTAAGATATAGATTCTTCACCAAATAGTCTTCGCTCTTCTCCAGTAGGGATTTCCAATCAGTCCACTCTTTGAGCTTGTCTGTTAGATTAAGAGACTTCTTCTCGAATTCCCCAAGTGGATTTTCTATAAATCCACCTTTAGGCCCCTCTGCGGGTTCATCCTCCTCGTTTTGTGATTTATACTTATTGTAAGACTTAGATACATCACTCACTACTGGTCCTATTCTTTGAAGGAGCACATTTGAAACAAATTCACGTTTGTTATCGAGCTCACTCGTATCTTTCAAGGTCGAAAGTATGTTGAATATGACGACCCCAAAGACTGCAAACAAACCGATAGCAAGCCTCACTAGAGTTTCCAAGTCAAGAATTGAGAATCTCCCTCCTAAGACGCGAAGTAATTGCATATTCTGGATATCGATTGTAAACATAATCCAGAATCCCTTGAGTCCCCCACTCACTCGTTGTAGATTTCATCTTGCTAATCTGATCTATTTGATTTGATGGGATTTGGGCTATGAATTCTTTGACAATTCTTTCTCCTTCTTCAGTCAGTGTGAAAATCCAGTCGCGTCCGACCTTATCAGCAGATATAATCCCTTCTCGGATCCAAACATTCAACATTCTCGCTAGAACAGTGCTATAGGGTCCTATCTGATAAGGATAAAATTCAAGAACAGGATCAATTTCTGGTTCAATTTCCTTTGCAATTATGAATACTTGTTTAATAAAGACGGTCTTTCCCCTAATTGGGAATTTACCATTTGCATAGATTAGCGAGAGAATTAGTTGCTTTGCCTTCTCTAGTTTATTAGAATCTGCTCTGCTCATCATCACCATCTCTAACCACTTGAACAGGATTTGGTCATCTTATGTATATAGATTCTGGTAATAAAGAATTTTAGCTCGTTCGCGAAGAGCTAAATAGAAAAATGGTGTCGAGGAGGAGAGTCGAACTCCTGAACCCCTACGGGAGTGGATTTCCCATGGGCGTCGAGTCGTGCCTAATCTTGAGGGAAAACCATTTACAACATTATATACAAGAAGCAACCATAATACCTTAGATTACGATGATTTTGGTTTCTTGGCGTCAAGGTCTCGTTGCAAATACTTAGGATTAGGACAATTAGAATAATTCTTTGATCTTATTTCTTCATCGACAAACGATGCTATCTCATGAAACGTTTTGGTGTTGATATATGCTGCTGGACGAATTTCTCGAGGTCTGTTTTTTATTTCTAGTATGTTTTCAATAAGGGATGAAATCGATGTCCACCAAATACCTACACATTCGAATTGTGAAGTTGGAGGAAATGGTAGATCAACAACCTGACAATGAAATACGTAAGCTGGAATGAAAGGATCACTGGCATCCATTGCTTTGATAATATCCTCAATATCGCTAACATCTAGCTGGAATCTAGACATTCCAGCACCGATTGAACCTCCAGACAAATGGTTTCTTCCAGTTTTGATTTCGGTTCCGAATATGATATCATTGAAATCATTTCTCCAAACAAAATCTAATTTCGCTTCTTTGATACCTTTCCCAGTAGGTCTAAGAGTTGGAGAGTCAATATCTTCTATTGTTGGAAGTGTAAGATCGTTGGTTCGACATTCCTCCCACCACTTGCCCACACCAATATTTGCAGCGATTGAGCGTGAAATAGATCTCACAACTCTATCACACACATCACAAACATACCATTGATACAGACTGACATCCATCTCATTATTACAATGTGAACAAAAATATGGTCCACCAGTTACTCCCATAGTGAATGTGGGTGTTTGATTATTAAACGCTTTTACTTGGAACTCGCTAGCGCAGCCAGCGCAGAGAAAATATCCCTTTATTCTTGTGTCATTTCTCTTTTTGTTATGTCTGGCACACACTAACTTACCATATCGATCTTTTGCTAGCTCAAGCCCTGACAAACTCAGAGCTTGCATTATTTCGTCAACGGTCTTTTGGCCTATTCCCCTAATAGCGATTAACTCTCTCTCACATAACAAGGTCAATTCATCTATTGATGATATGGAAGCATCTGTGAGTTTCTTTATTGTGTGTTTGGAAATCGTAAGGACACCAATACCAGCAGTTTTTGAATCTGAAACCATCACGAATACCCAAGTGATTGATTTGTTTCCTGAATTTGAAAACATGTAATATCTCTAGACAGAGTCTGTTTGAGATATATCATTCGGAATTGAGATTATTTACGACATCTAGTAATTCTAATTCTTTGAGAACGACTAACTCCAGTATATCATCATCTAGAGACTTTTCCTTTCCAATTTGTTTGCCAATCTTCACAATTTGGTCAAGTGATGGAAGCGAAAGTGATTTCATATCTGAGGCATTGATTTGTGTACTCCCACTTCTTGTTCGTATGTACGTATCAAGTAGTTTTGTCCCTAAGATAGCTGATAACCCAAGACATTCGTTCCTTGCCATTGTCGAGGCTGGACGATGAATATAGTTTAAGTGATTCTCAAAACCGATTCTCTCATACTGAAAGTCTTTCGGATTAAATGGGGCAACTGTAAAACGTCGTATTTGTTCCTTTGCGCTAAAACGATGGAGCAATACATACGGTGAAACTGGTAGGAGTAATCTTGCACTTTGACTTGAATTTTCGATATATTGCGGTTTGTTAATTATGCGCGGCCACTCAATTCTCTGATGGCGCACATTATGCATCCATAGAAGTGGAACTGAGTCATCAACACTATATTCTTCCCTTAAAAATTCCGTTGCCCGAAATGGAACAACTGGACCTGTGGACACTCTTAGTCCCAATGTTGTAATTGTTTCAGGCCATTTTTCAATTTCTCTCATAACTTGTAGTTCTTCTTTGGAAGTTGGTATAAAGAGGACCTTGCCATCAGATTTACGGAGAATGAGATCAGTTCTAACTACGAGTGGCTCTCGACTTCCTAAATCTTCCAAACCCATACATGAACTGACCGTAGTCTGATTTAGAGAATCCGATTTTGTAGATTGCATAATTAGAGTTTCCTGAAGGACATCAGAGGCTTTGAATGTTCGAGTTCTTGAAGTAAAAAGATGCAATCTGGTTGGATGCATAGTTTCTAGGAATTGTTTTCGAAATGCTTTGAAGTATAATCCTGATGTAAAGCTCCTTGGAGAAATGGATACTAATGTTCCATCATCTCCTAACAAGAATGCTCCTAACATTAAAAACAATGAATAGATGTTGGGTTGACCATGTACAATGCTAGATGCTGCCTTTGCTCTCGGATCAGATTTATTGAGTTTGAAGTATGGAGGGTTCATAACCACCCAATCAAAAAGAGTATCTTCAAAATCGACGAGTGTATCCACTGATTCGAAGATGTGTTGATTAGGAATTACGAAATCATCTTTCTCTATTGTTACGGAAACACTGACGCCTTTTTCCTTGCACCACTTCGTTAGGTACTTGCTTGATTTCTCAAGATAACTTTCGAAACTATCATCAATTTCGTATAACTTGATTGTGAGATTCTTAGTACTCCCTTCTCGAACAATTTTCTCTGCAACAGCAGCTGCTAGGATTCCTGTACCTGCTCCTGGGTCTAGAAGTCTTACTGATTCTGGTGCTTTTGGGAATAGTGATGCCATAAATTCCGCAATAGCTATTGGAGTGACAAATTGTCCTTTCTTACTTCTATCTTGTTGTATTGAATGGTCTAAGAACTTTGACCAGAGGTAATGAGCATATGCAGTTGGAGACATTTCGTCTATTTGCATGTATTACTCCTCCATCTTAATTACATATCCAGATTCACTTTGACTTTCGAACGATAAATCGATAGAATACTCCTCAGCGATTCTAGAGAAAATGACACAAAAGGCTTTCCAGCTATGATGTGATTTACTTGTTGTTTTACACATAGATTATTCACCTTCATTCTGAAAATCTCTCATTTTCTAATTCCGTTGACCGCTTGGTTTCATCTGATTCAAACGGAATTAATCCACCAATGGTGAAGATCTTGAGTCCACGACCAGTTTCAGATGTGAGTGAAATCTGACTGAAACTTCTGTGTTCCACCATACCAAAACTCGATGTCACCATCATTACAAAGATCCATTGGACCTTCGTTTGAGCTTTGGCGCTGTCCGTCATCATTGGGATGGAATCCCTCCTGCAGACCCGGTTTCTTTCTCCTGTACTGATGTCGAGGCATCACCCTCAACGACAGAGAGGTTTTCCACAGTTCTTTCCACAGCTTGATCGTCATCACTCAACCCAGTTTTGTCACCAAGACTGAGAAGGTCCATTTGGACAATGTGAACAGCTGCGGACTCCCTCGAATGTGATTCTTCATTCTTTGATGGGAGTAAGGACTTCCCTCGAGATTTTCTCCCTCGGGCTTTTGGTCCTGAACCTACTGCACGATTTACAGCACGTGTCCAGAAACCTAGTCCTCTCACAGAGTGTAATGACTTTGTGAGCGTGATAAGGCGTCCAGCGATGTTTATAGCTCCGTTCTGGTCAGCATTGCATTTGTTGCCACATGTGGGACACACGAAGAGGTTCTGTCGGGGTCTCTTCCCTTTCCTTCCACATTTCCAGCAAGTGATAGAGGTCCAAGCCTCGGGTACAGTCTTGTACCTGGCATCTTTCCCCTCTGTACGCCAACCAGACTGAGCAAGTTGGTGTCGTAGACTCTCCGATATTCTAGAGAATGCCCATGAATGAATCATTCTCCTGAACTTGGGTCCCTTCCAATTCCCTCTCCGAGCAACATTCCTAATATTACTTAATCTTCCAATTGCTACATGGAGAGTATACATCTCATCAAAGCTTTCGATGAAATCAAGAAGTTGCCTCACTAGGACTCTATCATATTCCTTTGCGAGGTTCTCTCTTCTTGTTCGTATTGACTTGAGCTTTCGAGATAGATTGTCATATCGCGCTCCATTGGTTTGTCTGGTATGCATAGCTCTTTGAAGAGAAGCAACTTGGTCATCGTATTTTCGAAGAAGGTTTGCCTTGTCCTCTTGTTTGAAGAATCGCGTTTCACGGATCTTCTCAGTCGTGACAAGTGTTGCACAAGCTGCTTTGTCAATCCCTAGATCTATTCCAAGGACAGCAGGGTGTAGAGCTGTATCAGAAACCCCTACTACGTTTAGACGAACTGCAACAGTCACCCACCACTTTCCGATTCTATCTCGGAAAATCTGAGCGGCTTTCACATCACCCCTGTTCAACTGATTTTCATGAAATGGTGCTACCTTCAATGGAAGCAGCAGTCTGTCATGTTTGCCCCTTCCTTCCCTGACTGAGTCAAGTGAATTTCTAAGATTCATCCACCATCGAGCAGTCGAGGTTTTACTTTTAATGAGGTTGAACACTTGAGGAGAGAAGGTCCACCGTGGAATTCGTTTTGAGCGTGAATGGATACAGGGATGAGATACCCTTCTTCCCCGCTTTGTTCTGTGGGAGAGATAGCTCTCATAGAGACCCACCGCAGTCTTTCGACATTCAGTGAATTCATTTTGAGAGGTCCTAGGAAACTTAGCTTTCATGTCATGTTCGACAGATAGCCGCTTGACCTTAGGGCGAGTTGCAGTCAGAGTCAATGCATGCAGTTTACTTTCGTCTATCCGATTCTTCCTCTTACCTGTTAGGAGAGATTTTTCGTGTGCTTGGATTATTCCAAGATATGCTTTGATGATCCTTGTGTCTCTCCCAACAATCTGTCGAAGATTCTGTCTGGAACTTCTAGTCATCCTATCCCATGCTATGGGAATTTTGACGCTGATTGTTGTTCCTTTGGAGAAACCCATCGCTAATCACCTAGTGTATTTAAAGTCCGACCTGTTAGGTCAGTCAGAGTTCACTCCCCTTCCTATCTGGAGGGGGTGTTTTGAACTCCTATTTTCGTATGTATTAGTGTATTTAAAGTACTAAGAGTAGATTGTTATCGAAATCAAGCGATTTTAACGCTTATTTGATATGTTTAAGACGTATAATGATAGATTCAATGTTAGAGTGTCTTATAAGTAATGACGATTTCTTGATTAATGATGAAATCCCCTCGTGCAGTCATTCGAAGACCTGGTCAGAAAATGGTAATTGCAAAGAGAACCGGTCTTGTTTCTCTTCTCGAGATGATTAAACGGGGTGAAGATCAATTTCCTGGAATTTACAAACGTTCTCTTAAGATATGGAGAAAAGCATGGAGTGAAAGCCAACGGAGAAAGAAACAGAGCGATCCTGATTACTCCATCCCCATCTGCAGAGTAGAGAAGTATCTTCGCAAGAACCACCATAAGATGATATTCAATACAACAGCACTCTTTGGTAACACTGAAACAAAGCGAGTCTATTCTTGGGATGAAGAACCCATTGGTCCAATGAATGCCCTTTTGAATCTGGCTGGAGCACGACTAAGATTTCTCGGGATGTCTAGGTATCCATTTCCGACTCCCACCAAACTGAGTTATGAATATACAAAGAAGAATGGTTCAACAAAGAGATCAACTGGTTATGGATATCCTGGCAGCACACGTAGCACAAAAGTCATTCTTGCACACCCAACTCTGCAACCTCTTGACTTTGTAGACATGATTCGTGCATTAGTCAATGAGCTCTGCCGTCAATGCTTCATTAACTCAGTACCAAACCGAGCAGCATCGACCTACATTGATTTGCTTATTTTCAGATTACGATCATTTCTAGATCATATCTACACGGGGGGAAAAACTGGGAGAGGTACTAAAATCGGAACAGGTGATTTCATCCGAAAAAGTGCGAAAATACTCAATCGAATTCTCCAATATATTCAGGTCGAATACGGGAACAGAAATGGTCGCCCCCAGCGATTGACACAACGAGTCAGCAGTGAAGAAATCCATGCGAAAACAATCTTATCTCTTGATGATGTCAAACCATTGAATGGAGCTCGTAGTGCCTATAACGAATTGAAAGGTAAGTACAGAGAATATATTGACCAAAGAGATCTCAAGAAACTTGCAGAAGATGTTCTTAGAGATGCATCAGCAGGAGGCACGCGGATGCATAAGAGAATATCTTGGGGTTTGACACATCCTACAACTGAGCGAACTATTGTTCTTGGAGGAGATTATTATGCGGATGACAAAAGAGGGTACCTCGTTGCCGCTGATGTTCCTGTTCTCTCAGGACATGGACGAGCAGACCTCGTTCTCTATCTTAGACAAAACATAATCGGACCCACGGACGATGAGCACTCTATTGGAACATGGCGTCCTGTTATGGTTCTCGATATAAAAACAAAGAAGGCCTTTGAATGCGGATTCGTAGGTCGTCAAGTAAAGGGAACCAACAAAATTGTTGCAGATACGTCAAGTAGAAGACGGGTTATGTCTGACAAGGAATGGCAACTAGTAATTGACAATACTCCGTCTCGGTCAGAAAAACGTCAGGTCGAGCTCTATTCAAGCGGACTTATTGCAGACTATCAAAGGTTAACGAACGACGAGTCATCAGCTAGCTCAACCCTTGTTTCAGGAATCCTCTTGGTGGATGAAGCGACATTTCCTTCGATTATTCGAAAACATCTTGTCGATTTTGTAATCTCATCATATGAACGAATCAGAGATGACTTAGTTACAAATTCGAGAAGACATTATCCAAAGAGTGTATTTCAGATTGATACCAATGACCGTAAGTTACAGCATGTTGCGATTGTGGTATTTCCTTTTGAGATGCCCCCTGAAGCGAAGGTCACTGAAGCGATGCCTTATCCTAGCATGGTCAACGATTTCCACAAGTCAAACCCGTTTAGGAATCGAATCAAGGATAATCGGAACTTCATATTGTATACATCAGGAGGAGGTCATGGAGCAGGTGAAATTGCATCATGGATTGCACGATACTGGCACGGTATAGATTATGCACGTCTTTTGGCAAAGAAAGAGAAAGCAAAGAAAGTACTCTGGTTAGATTTAGCGAACGAATTCTCAAATCCAATGATACTAAAATCATTGATTCGCCGACACCCTCCTGGTGAGTTTGCTTCAAATTACCTGTCATTTAAGTGGAAGAAGGATCAGAATCGGCGTCGGTATCTTCGTGAGTTTGTGAATTCAGAGTCAGTGGATTTTCATGATTTGTCAACTGAGATTCACGCGATACTCTTTGATGGAAAAGAACCACTCTCAGATGATGAATTTGAGACGTTAGTTTCCAGTTATGACATGTTCGTCATCAGCGGTATGGATACGCTGTGGAAAATGGTGCCACCTCATCTGAGAGGAGTACTACTCGAGCTATGTATTCGGTTGGCAGAAATAACGGATATTCCCAACACGACCACACTCTGGTTTGAAAATCTAATACCAACACCTGAAACTTCTGAGATCTACAAATCACATCGTTTCTCTCTGATTGCACATAATTCTCCTCTTCAAGTGTATCTAGACAGAATTGTTCTCAATATTCCAGTTCCACCATTTCCTGGCATAAGTGAGTCTTCTTTTGCTGACGAGATGAGACAAATAGTCGAGCTTGAACCTGATAAAATCGGAACCCCTCTTTACATAGAGATTCCACCCCTTCGAGGTTGGTCAGAACGATTTAGATCCGAAGCGAGAATTGAAACAGGACCTAGGGGCTACTTCCAGAAACTCTCAGTTTCATCTAGTCCATCTACACGATCTGTGGAAGGACTTGTACAATCTTTGGATTCTCATGCTCCTCTGGATTTGATATCTACGAGCATTATTCGAGGACTGGCCGGACAAAATAGGGCTAGGGTCACGGAATCTGTTCTTATTACAAAACAAAGAATGAGGACTCCTCGAAGTTCTGGGTATAAGGGAGTATTAAGTAGAATAAAACTCTGCGATGATCTCTGCAATCCAGCGGTCATAAAGACAATCAGTAGAAAGAAAGAACAGAGATATCATGGTATCAGTTCTATAAACTCACGTCGAAAGTACTGGTCTCCCAAGTTGCATTACCAACCACTTGATTCGGTCAGCTTACCCCCATATGAAACTCAGCTTGCATTATCAAAATTGGATTTCGGAAACGCTGCGAGGATAGAAATTGAACGAATCCTAAAAGTAGTTGGTGTACTCAGCCGAGTATCAAAATCCCGTTTCCCCTATCTCAATGATTTTCTCAAGGAGGTCGTATCCGAAATCAACAGACTTCAACTAGAAACTAGAGGTTCAGACCTTGCAATAGTTCGTGAACTTCCCAGGTTCTTTGACAGAATTGGATATTCCAAGTCAGTCTGGAAGACCCTGTCATACTATAGAACTGATTTACACTCTTGGAATCTGCCATATGGTATTAATGTTGAACTAAGGAAGGTTCAGGCTCAGAATCGAGACACTCTGCTTCGTTTTGGTAACTACTTTGTTGTGTTGATTTCTGCCTTGCTAGAATCTTCTCCTGGAATACTCACTCATGCTACACTACAACAACTTTGGGATTCTGTTCGACCCTGGGTACTCCTTCAATTAGGTGCAAATCAATCTGAGAAAACCAAACCACATTCTACGTTCGACATGAAAGAGATCTACACACGTCTTCTCACCAAGATTGAGTATATGTCCGATATACCCAATCCATACAATCCTGTTTTTGATGAAATCAGGTATGGAATTGCAGTAGACTCACACACAAAAGATGATGCCCCCGGGTCAGTATACACGTGGTATGTCTTTGAAAAGACACCATATAGTGGGGATTTTGTATCTGGTTGTTTCATTGAAAAATCGAGTACAGCCATCATTCCCCTAGATGAGCAGGCTGAGATTGCTGAAATATGCGGATCAAGTGGGTTGGTTCGGCCAATTCTAATTAGTAAGACTTCTGGAATCAATGTCCTCTACTCATATTGGGATGAAAATCCTTACTTCGACCCTGACACTATCGACTACACAGAAATTGATTGGACTGCTCGTGGACACCTTCGTTATGGTACGCGTCAAATCGGTGCTTTAGCACGACTGAAGTGGTTGAGCACAAAATACTATGGTGAATTCCCAATTCTTGCCGTTGGTAGGCTTCCATGCCGACCAGAATCACTCACTCAGAGAATGATGGACCACATTGAAAAGGTCGCTACGAACACGAGTACCATTCACCGAGTCAGGTGTAAAGTAGAAGGTGACCAAGAGAAAGGATTGGTCAGTTTCAAGGAATTAGACGGAACCTTTGTCGGGGAACTGAATTATACCAACACTCAAAGAGCCATTGAGATTCTCAGAGGTCCATATGATGTTGGAATTCCAGTTGGTATGAATCGAAAGCTGCTTACTTGGCACCCGGTAAGTGATGTGTCATACTCGAGAGAATCAACCAAAATTCGAAATGATGTTGTTAGATATATTGACATCTAAGAAGAGAAAGTGGTGCCGAGAATGGGATTCTTAGGCCAGAAGACGGAAATCGGCTTCTGTGAACCCATGAACTCCTACAAGAATGGATTTCTCATCAGAGTCTGGCGACATTTGATAATCTTGAGTCCATCGCCTTTAACCGGGCTTGGCTATCTCGGCAAGTAATGTCGTCTTTTCATCTTCAGTATAAAGCCATTTCCGTTCTTAGATGGGTTCACCCTAGATGAATGCATCAGATTCTTTTTCGAATTGAATAAGCGAAAAGAACATCTACTGTTCACACCCTGAAACACTTGATATGAGCTACTCAAAGGCACACACAAAATTGGACGGGTGGGTTGAATTAACAAAAAACATCGCAATAGTTTTGTATGCTGTTGCAGCAGCCTATGCTGGTTTTACAAGAACCGACATTGACCAGTTCTATTGGGTATTGATTCTCATTGGTGGTGGGCTTGTTTACGCGTTATATCTTCCTTACAAATACGCTGCTATCATTGAAGGGGAATGGGGTCTTGTAGCCCGGGTACGTATTGCTCGAACACTCTTTGTTGGTATTCCTGCTTGGATTATACTTGCCTATCAGCTTCTTTCAGATTCATCAATAGCTCAACTTGTACCAAGCTTTCTCTCAGATCCTTCAAGCGTTGATTATGGCGACTTAATATTTGGTGTTCTTCTCGCTTCATTTATTTCAGCAAGTATTGGTTTCGGTATAACACTCGACTCATTTCTGAAATCAGTAGGATATGACGACAGAGATTCCAAACACTTGACTCGTTATCTGAAGTCACGTGGTGTTAGAGATGTTCTGATTACATCTTTCATCATCTTCTATTGTGTTAGTTTCATTGTATCTGGATGGGT
>VAPB010086574.1_pt1 | contig 14417 bp, 13 predicted proteins | sample 3395101 | NCBI WGS metagenome assembly VAPB01 (sample SAMN08290433, study PRJNA428436) | hydrothermal vent metagenome | isolation source: Deep-sea hydrothermal vent chimney | place: Indian Ocean: Southwest Indian Ridge | reverse complement strand
TGGGCAAAATTTTTCTAACGGGGACTCCCTATGTCTCAAAAACAACGTCCATTTTAACCGCATTTTTACGGGCTGAGAATCTGCCGACTGCGAGAAATTTGCCGTCAGGTGATTTTATTTTTATACCAACAGTGGTTTTTAAGTCATCATGGAAATCAGTAAAAAGGCTTGTGTTAATCGGGCTTCCGTTTTTAACAGCTTTTACCAGAGATTCATTTATCTTCAGGTCGGGCATCCACGAAAGGGCGTTGCCCATTGTATAAACCCCGTTGGAAAGCTCTGAAGGAGCCTTCTTTCCAACGGGGCAAGCCCCTCCCTCGTTTACTATATCTGCTAAGGCCTCGAAGCTTAGGCTGTCATTTATATTGAACTGGCCTATTGCAGTGCGCTCTAGTTCAAAAAGGTGTGCTCCGGTACCGAGCTTTTTGCCTATATCATTACACAGTGTTCTTATGTATGTACCTTTTGAGCATATGGTCTTAAAACTGACAAATGGAAGCTCTATGCTTAGAAGTTCGATATTACGTATATAAACCTTTCTGGGCTCACGGGGAATATCGATTCCTTTTCTTGCATACTTGTAGAGAGGCTTGCCCTTGTATTTTATTGCTGAAAACATCGGAGGTCTTTGAAGTGTTTCGCCCTCAAAGGATTTCAGGGCATTTTCAATCTGGGTTCTGTTGACTTCAATTCTGTCAGTCTTTTCAATTACACTGCCTTTTGTATCCTGTGTATCAGTTACCTCACCGAGTTTCATTACAGTTTTGTATTCCTTGTCAAGAGCGGAGATATATGATGCGAGTCTTGTGGCTTTGTTGATGCAGATAAGCAGGACGCCTGTGGCAGTGGGGTCAAGTGTCCCTGTATGCCCTGCCTTTTTTGCTTTTAGTATTTTTTTTACCTGTGTAGTTACACCTTGAGATGTAATTCCTTTTGGCTTGTTAACGTTGATAATCAGGTCCATATATATAGATTAAAAATAAAAGATAAAAGATAAAAAAATAAGCATTTTTTCATTTTTTAAATTTAGATCAAATTATCTTTCCATATTTTTGATTTTTTATGTTTAATTTTTAATTTTATTTCTTACGGCCTTTAAAACCTTTTTCTTTACCTCTGTCAAAGAACCGTTTACAACACAACCTGCAGCGCTGACATGTCCTCCTCCGCCAAAGGTTTTTGCAATGTCTGCAACATTGACCCTTCCTTTTGACCGGAGACTCACTTTATAACGGTTTTTCGCCTTTTCCCTGAAGAGCACTGCAACCTCAATACCCTTAACCTTTCTCGGGTAATCCACAAAATTTTCTGTGTCCTGGGCACAGGTACTTGTCTTTTTGAACATAAGCCGGGTCACAGTAACCCATGCTATCTTTCCCTGTCTTTCAAGAGTTGGGAGCACTTGACTTAAAAGCTTCAAACAGTTAAGAGAAATACTTTCGTAGACTTCTTTTGCTATCTTCCATGGTTCTGCCCCGGCTTCAATAAGGTCAGAGGCTATCCTTACTGATTCAACACTTGTGTTGGAGTATCGAAAACCTCCGGTATCTGTGAGAATTGCTGTGTACAGGTTTGTCGCTATTTTTTTGTCTATTGGTATACGGAGAGCTTTAAGGAGTTTATAGATGAGTTCTCCGGCAGCCGATGCCTTTGAGTCTACCCAGATAATATATCTTTTATCCGGGCTAATAGTTGAGTGGTGGTCAATGATTGCAGTGGCTTTTACCTTGAAATTTTTTCCGCCTGGGGCGGTTTCGCCCAGGGCGGATAAACCGGTTCTTTCAATGGTGTTACAGTCTACCATGATTAAAACGTCAAAAATTTTGGAGGGTTTTTTTGTGTTGATTAAGTCTGAGTGAGGCAGAAATTTCAATATATCAGGTACTGGATCTTTACTTAGAATATATACGGATTTCCTCATTTTTTTAAGGCCGAGTGCAAGGGCAATGCAGGAACCTATTGCATCGCCTTCAGGGTTTATATGGCTTACAATCAGGAATTTCTTATTTTCTTTTATTAATTTCCGGAGCTTATTTAAGGTTTTCATTGTCATTAGAGGGATTGTCTCCGGACTCCGGGTCTGATTCAGGGGTTTTGGATGATTTAATCTCATTGAGCATCTTCTCTATCTTTGCGCCATATTCAATAGATTCGTCAAGTTTAAAAATAAGCTCAGGAATGAATTTTATTTTCACCCTCTTGGCAAGTTCACTTCTTATAAACTTCGCGGATGACTTAAGTATTTTATGGGTCTTAGCTCTCTTTGCATCTTCGAAAACGCTTACAAATACCTGTGCATGTTTTAAGTCATCGCTGGCTTTCACATCAGTGACAGTAACAAATCCAAGCCTCGGATCCCTGATTTTGTGCATTATAATATCAGCAACTTCTTCTCTTATTAAGTCTCCTACTCTTAATGAACGTTTATAGGGATGCATCTTTTCCTTTTAGCTAAGACTTTTCACTATATCAGAATCCGAAATTCGAATACCGAAATTCAAAATCCTAAACAAATCCAAATGACCAAAACACAAAATTCAAAACAACAAGCAACTAATGTTTTGAAAATTAGAATTTTGAAATTGTTTCGTGCTTCGAAATTTGGATTTCGAATTTTTTGTTATTATAGCATTTCCATAGTAGAATCGATTAGTTCAACAGTTGGTGTGTTTAAAATTGTATTTTTAACCCTGTCAAGTGTCTGATTTATTATCTTGGTTTCATTTGCAACGCACGCAACGCCGAGGACACATCGCTGCCAGAGGTCATTTGCGTCGATTTCTGCAATAGATACGTTAAATTTGTTTCTTATTCTGTCTTTGAGACTTTTGAGAATAAACCGTTTTTCTTTCAGGGAGTGTGCTTCCGATATATGAATCTCTATAGTGAGAATTCCGACTATCATGTTTTTGAAGAATCACAGATTAACACAGATGAGGAATACACCTGCCTGCTCTACGAGTCGTAGACCGGTAGGCAGGGATTAGCACAGAGTTTATTTTATTCTAACTTTGTAGCTACTTCCTCCTTGAGGTAATTTTCAAGGATATCGCCGACTTTAATGTCATTGAAATTTTCTATCATAATACCACACTCATAGCCGTCCTGGACTTCTTTTGTATCATCTTTAAACCTTTTGAGAGATTCTATCTGGCCATCGTAGACAACAATATTGTCCCTTATAACCCTAATACCTGAACTTGCCCTTGTTATTGTTCCGTCAAGGACATAGCAGCCGGCAATTGTTCCGACCTTGGATACGTGGAAGAGTTGTCTGACTTCAGCTCTGCCCTGAATTTTTTCAGTGATGGTGGGCGCAAGGAGTCCCTCAAGGGCCTTTTTAATATCCTCTATGGCTTCATAAATTACATTGTATAGTTTTATATCAATGCCTTCTTTCTCTGCAAGGGCGTGAGCCTTTGCTTCAGGCCGAACGTTAAATCCTATAATAATAGCGTTAGAGGCAGTTGCAAGCATAACGTCAGATTCGTTAATTCCTCCAACAGAGGAGTGGATTACTTTTACTTTGACTTCCGGATGGCTGATACGTTCAAAGGAATCTTTAACTGCCTCCATAGTGCCTCCGACATCTGCCTTAATAATAGTGTTGAGTTCTTTAATGGTGCCTTCTTTAATTTTTTCGTATAAGTCAGTAAGTGTTATTTTCCTTGTTTTTGCGGCTACCACTGTCTTCTGTTTCTGAAGCCTGTTCATGGCTATTTGTCTTGCTTTTTTCTCATCCCCCATAACTACGAATATGTCACCAGCATGGGGGACATTAGGGAATCCGATAACCTCAACCGGTGTTGAAGGACCGGCCTTCTCAATTCTGTGACCATTTTCATCAATAAGTGCACGGACCTTACCTGCCAGGGTCCCTGCAAGGAAGGTGTCCCCTATTTTAAGTGTGCCTGACTGGACAAGAATGGTGCCCACCGGTCCCTTGCCTTTGTCAAGTTTTGCCTCAATTATCGTGCCTTTTGCAGGTCTGTCATAATTTACTTTAAGCTCCATCATCTCTGCCTGCAGCAAAATCATTTCAAGTAGATTTTCTATCCCGATTTTTTGCTTTGCGGATACCTCGACAAAAACACTCTGACCTCCCCAGTCTTCAGAAACCACTTCCTGCTGGGAAAGCTCGTTTCTGACCTTTGTAACATTAGCCCCGGGTTTATCTATTTTGTTTATTGCCACAACTATGGGCACATTTGCGGCTTTTGCATGGTCAATTGCCTCGACTGTCTGGGGCATAACACTGTCGTCTGCAGCAACCACAAGGACAACGATATCAGTTACCTTTGCGCCCCTTGCCCGCATCATTGTAAATGCTTCATGGCCAGGCGTGTCCAGAAAAACTATTTCCTTATCTTTTAACTTAACTTTGTATGCGCCGATATGCTGGGTTATTCCGCCGGCCTCTGCCTCCGTGACTTTTGTCTGTCTTATTGCGTCGAGCAAGGTGGTCTTCCCATGGTCTACATGGCCCATAATAGTTACGATTGGAGGTCGGTGGCTGAGGGCAGAGACATCGACTTCTGCTTCTTCCAGAAGGTCTTCTTCAGTCTCAACATGGGTTAGTTCAATCTTTAAACCAAAAGACTCAGCAACAATTTGTGCTGCATCCGCATCAACGGGCTGATTTATGGTCGGCATGTAACCAAGCTCCATGAATTTTTTTATGACCTCTGGAAGTTTCAGTCCTATAAGTTCAGAAAATTCTTTTACGGTAGTGCCTTCCGAAAATTTTAGTACACGCTTCCTGGGCTGTGTGGGAAGAGGTATAACCGTTGAGTCTGTTTTATGGACAGATGATTTTCTCTCGTGTTTTTTATACCCAGGTTTGAAGCCAAACCATTTTTTTGAGATATCTACCCTTTTTATGGTGTCAAAAGCCCTCTGCATTCCTGGTTTACTCTTGAACTTTGTAATTCGTTCGGCTTCTAGTTCCTTTTTAAATCTGTCGGGAACCTTTAGTTCTTCTTCCTCTTCAATAGGGAGCGCCTCTTTTAAGGTTTTCCCTGGAGGTTCTGCAGGAGGTTTTGTTTCTTCTATCTTTTTCTTAATTTCTTCTTCTACAACAGGTTTTCTGGTTTTTTCTGTAATTGTTTTTTTAACCTTTTTTGCCTTTTCCTTAAGGGCACGAGGTGTTTTGGGCGTTTCTTTTGTTTTGCGAGTGGAAGGTTTTGCTTCACTTTTGGGTTTTTTCTTTTTTGCAGGAGCTGCTAATAGTTTTTTGGCAATCTTTTCATCTACACTCGATGTGTGGCCCTTAACTTCAACCCCGAGCCCTGCAAGCTTTGCCAGCAATTTTTTGCTGGTGATATCCATTTTTTTAGCTAATTCGTGAACCCTTATTTTCGCCATTTTTGATCTAACTCTCCGATTCTCAATAGATCTTTCAACAAGAACTAAACTGATTTTTTTAAGTTGTAAGTTTAATTTTTTAATGTTATCATAAGCATTGCTATTAATGCAATTCTTTGACATCCTGATTTCTCAGGATGTCTGAGTAATCAGACTGTTGTAATAAAATTATATTGGGAGGGATACAGCAGGATGGCAGTTTGCAGTGTGTGCGGAAAGAAAAAGATTACAGGGAATAACGTAAGTCACGCGAACAACAGGACAAAACGTGTATTCTTGCCGAATATACAAAGGATGAGGATACATACGAAGCATGGAATAAAGAAAGTTTGTGTCTGTACCAGATGCCTTCGCTCTGGAGCAGTGAAGAAGGTAGTATAGTAAAAGTTATTATGTCACTAAGTTATTAAGTCATTGCTTAATCGATGCAGCGTACCGGTAACATCCTCAGAAAGTTCATTAAAGACCACGGCTTAGAAACAGGGCTCACCCTTACTACAATAAAAAGCCAATGGGAAAAACTCGTTGGACAATCCATTGCAGTACACACGTCCCCCGATATAATTAGAGGTAAAACAATGTTTATCATTGTTGATACTCCCCAGTGGATGCATCACCTGGGTTTTTACAAAGAGGATATATGTGAAAAACTTAAGCCTTTTAAGGTTGCGGAAATAAAATTCAAGCTTGGCAGATTACCTGTCGAAGATTCGTTCCGAAAAAGGGAAGATGTCAAACGGAAAGCGAGTACTGTTCCCTTAACTGAAGAAGATTCTTTGTATATAGAAAACACCATCGGAAGCATAGAAGATAACGAACTAAAGGGAAAGTTCAGGGCGCTGTTGACAAACTCGTTAAAGCATAAAAAGAATAAAAAAACGTTATAAGTTGTTGATTATTAGTTATTCGAATAACAAATAACTCTACGAGTCGTAGACGAGTAACGAATAAACGGGCTTATCAGCTATGCTGACTCGGCGTATTTTTCGAACATAAGGATTGGCTTTTCTTTTTTGTTGATTACCTCTTCAGTTATTAGACACTCTTTAATTTCCTTTTTTGAAGGGATTTCATACATGATATCGAGCATCACGTCTTCAAGAATAGCCCTCAGTCCTCTTGCGCCGGATTTACGTTTTATAGCTTTTTTTGCTATAGCGGAAAAGGAGGCCTCTGTAAACTTAAGCTTGACACTATCAAGAGAAAATAACTTTTGATACTGCTTTATAAGTGAGTTTTTGGGCTCGGTCAGAATTTTTATCAGCGCTGATTCATCGAGTTCATCTAAAGTTGCAATGACCGGAAGCCGACCGACAAATTCAGGTATCAGTCCGTATTTAATTAAATCCTGAGGTTCGACTATTTCAAGTGTAGCGCCTATTTTCTTTTCCTTCCTGCTTATTGGCTTAGAACCGAAACCAACTGTTCTTTTACCTATCCTCTGCTCTATTATTTCGTCAAGCCCTATAAATGCACCCCCGCAGATAAATAAAATGTCTGATGTGTTTACCTGAATAAATTCCTGCTGCGGGTGTTTTCGTCCTCCCTGTGGAGGAATATTGGCAGTGGTTCCCTCAATAATTTTCAAGAGTGCCTGTTGAACGCCTTCTCCTGAAACATCTCTTGTTATGGAAGGGTTCTCAATTCTGCGACTTATTTTATCTATTTCATCAATATAGACAATGCCGCGCTGTGCCTTTTCAACATCATAATCCGCTGCCTGGAGGAGCTTGAGTATAATGTTTTCAACATCCTCACCTACATAGCCGGCTTCGGTAAGCGTCGTAGCATCTGCAATGCAGAAGGGAACATCAAGAAGCCTTGCGAGGGTCTGGGCAAGAAGCGTCTTGCCGGTTCCAGTTGGTCCTACAAGCAGAATGTTGCTTTTTTGCAATTCAATTTTGGACTCTTTGGAATTATTTATTCTTTTGTAATGGTTATACACAGCAACCGAAATAATTTTCTTGGCTTTCTTCTGGTCTATTACGTAATCGTTGAGATAATTTTTAATTTCCTTGGGTGTGGGGGGCGTTGTTGAGACAGTGATGTCAAAAGAAGAATTGGATTCTTCTGCCATAATTTCATTACAAAGCCCGACACATTCATCGCATATGTATACTGTAGGGCCTGCGATAAGTTTCCTGACCTCATCCTGTCCCCTGCTGCAAAAAGAGCATTTCAGTAACCCGGTATGTTTTTTTGCCGTTTTGTCTTCTTTCATAGATTTCCTCGATTATTTGTGGTTATTTTTTAATTGTTACTATAACTTCATCAACAATACAGTAGTCTTTTGCCTCCTCGCCGGACATAAAAAAATCTCTGTCTGTATCTGTCTGTATCTTGTCTATAGGCTGGCCGGTATGTCTTGCAAGTATGTTATTCAACGTGTCTTTCATTTTAAGGACCTCTTTAGCGTGTATTTCAACATCAGTTGCCTGGCCGTAAAACCCCCCTATAGGTTGATGTATCATTATGCGTGAATGCGGCAGAGCAAAGCGTTTACCCTTGGTACCGGCGGCAAGGAGCAGTGCTCCCATGCTTGTGGCCTGCCCTATGCAATATGTGGCAAGGTCGGGTTTTACATATTGCATGGTATCGTAGATAGCAAGACCTGAGGAGACATTTCCGCCTGGCGTATTTACGTATAAATGGATATCTTTGTCAGGGTCGTCTGTCTGAAGAAAAAGTAGCTGCGCGATAACTGTATTGGCTACGATATCATCTATAGGAAAGCCTAAAAATACGATTCTGTCTTTTAAAAGACGAGAATATATGTCATATGCCCTCTCTGTTTTTCCTGTCTGTTCTATTACTATTGGAATTAAACTCAAGATACTCTCCTTTCTACTTTTTCTCGATGTCTGCTTTGGATAGTATAAAATCTAAAACCTTGTCTGTAAACAATCTGTTCTTTATCCCGTCTAATGAGCCGTCTCTCATGATATATATCTTTTTTATCTCTTCCGGTGTTAGGTTGTGCTGAACAGCAATCTCGTTTAAAGACTGATTAACATCATCTTCGTTGATCTCAATTTTTTCTTTTTTACCAATAGCCTCGAGGATAAGAAGACTTTGTATGTTTTTAATTGCTGGTTTTTCATACTCTTTCTTTATTTCATCATCTGACTTGACAGCCTCACCTGTTTTCAAGGCATTTTGCTTTGCATCGTCAATCAGAAACTCAAGTTCTCTATTTACCATGGAAGCAGGAACTTCAAAATTGTGGTTACTCGTAAGGTTATCAATCAATTCCTGTTTGAATTCACTGTTTATCTGGTTTTTTTTCCTATTATGGATGTTTTCTCGTATCTTTTCGCTGAGCTCTTTCATATTTTTACATTCAAAACCCTTTGCAAATTCGTCATCCAGGGGCGGCAGAATTCTTTCCTTTATCTCGTTTACTTTGATTTTAAAATTGACCTGTTTGTCTGCAACTGTTTTGTCTGGATAGCTTTTGTCGAATGTTATATTTACGTCAAAGCTTTCACCCTTTTTTTTGCCCTTTATGGCCTCATTGATTTCTTGAGGAATTTTTTGAGGAGACCCGGGTATTAAGGGGAAGTCCTTTAGTGACAGTTCTGCCACTTTTTTGCCATCAACAGAGGCGTCACAGTCTATAATAGCCACGTCACCTTCTTTTACCGGTCCTTCGGAGACCTTTAATACCACCCTTCTCGCCTGGAACATCTTAATGGCTGTTTGCACGTCATCTTCTTCCACAGTAAATGTTTTTTCTTTTAAAGCGATGCCTTCATAGTTGAGGTTTTTTAGTTCTGGTTTTACCTCTACCGTGGCTGTAAAAGAGAGCGGCTGATTCTTTATAAGTTCAATTTTCTCCTCTATACTCGGATAGGTGACTGGTAGTATCTGCGCTTCTCTGACTGCCTTTGAATAAAACTCTGGAACAATCTTTTCTATTACTTCCTTTTCGATGTCTTTGCCGAATTTTTTCTCAAGAATAGCCTGCGGCGCCTTACCTACTCTAAAGCCGGGCAGTTTAGCGCGTGCCCTCAATTTGCCGAAGGCATTCGCAAGTTCCTCCTCTATTACAGAAAAAGGAATATTAATCTTTAGTTTTCTTATGGTTGGTGTAGTTTCTTCGACTTCTTGAAGCATTGATACCTCAATGAAAAGTTTAAAATTATTTTGAATGATTTGTCAACGAGCCTGAATTGTCCATAAAAAAGAATAGTATACATTAATCTCTGTGTTGGGAATGTTTTCCGTGTGGAAATGATTTTATTATGGTATCATTAAGGCTCCCTGACATATCAGGATGGTAAAACAGGCATAGGCCAAGAGTTTTTATCCTGTCTGGATGAAAAAAATCTTGACAATATAACGTTTTTTTGATATTGATAAGAGATGATATTTGGTAATAAAGACATAATTGGTCTTGATATTGGCTCTAGATATATCAAGGCTGTTCAGCTAAAAGAAGTTAAAACCGGATATCAGTTAGAGCGCTTTGGAATTATATCCCTCCTGCCTGAGCTGATAGTGGATGGCTCTGTACTTGATTCTCCGAGAGTTGTAGAAGCCATCAGAGGACTTATTTCAGAGAATAATATTAAGGCAAAAGATACTGCAATTGCAGTATCAGGCCACTCCTCAGTTATCATAAAGAGAATTGCCCTTCAACCGATGACCGAAGAAGAATTAAGTGAATCAATAAAATTTGAGGCAGAGCAATATGTTCCCTTTGATATAGAAGATGTGAATCTGGATTTCCAGATTCTTGGTCAACGGGAAGAACAGGATCAGATGGATGTTCTGATAGTGGCTGTTAAGAAAGACAAGATAAATGAATATGTATCTGTTGTTCTTGAGGCCGGACTTAATCCTGTAGTTGTTGACGTAGACGCCTTTGCCCTTGAAAATATGCATGAAATTAATTATGAAATCAGCGAGGATGAAAATGTAGCTCTCGTTAATATTGGTGCCAGCACAATTAATATGAACATTCTTAAGGGCGGGGTTTCTATCTTTACAAGAGATAGCTCTGTTGGCAGTAACCTGCATAGTGAGGCACTTCAAAGAGAATTTGCTATCTCTTATGATGATGCCGAACGGCTAAAACAGGGAGAAGCTGTTGAAGGAGTTTCATCTGAGGATGTAGCATCGGTTTTAGTCTCTGCATCTGAAGATATTGTTGCCGAGCTATCCAGGTCTTTCGACTATTTCAGAGGTGCAACCAGCCAGGAGGATATACATACAATTATTCTCAGCGGGGGGTGTGCACTTATTAAGGACTTTGTTCCTCTGCTTTCAGAGAGGGTTGGAGTCGATGTCAAAGTTATAGAACCATTCAGACATATCCAAATCCCTGAAACTTTCGATAAAGGATATTTAAAGAAAGTGGAACCTCTTATAGCGGTTGCTACAGGTTTGGCACTGAGAAGGATTGGAGATAGATAGATGATAAGAATAAACCTCCTTTCTGTAAAGAGAAAGAAAAAAGTTCAGCCTCTGCCTGCTGTCTTTATTTACGGTGCTGTTGTCTTCAGCGTAATAATTGTAGTTCTTGCAATTTTCACTTTCATTCTGGCAAGTAAGGTTTCTAAGATGGAAGATGACGTGGCTGTCAAAGAAACAAGGCTTAAGGAATTGCGTGTCCAGCTCAAAGAAGTCGAGAACTATGAGAGAGATAATGAGGACTTCAGAAAGAAAAGCCAGATTATCGTACAGTTAAAGAAAAATCAAAATGTACCCCTCAGGCTTCTCGACGAAGTGAGCATCCAGCTTCCAGATGGGGTATGGCTTACTGCTTTGACAAACAAAGGGGGAGCTGTGGATATGAAGGGTTATGCCTTTACAAATTCTGACCTTGTCGGTTATGTCCAGCAATTGAAAAAATCCAAATATGTTATAAATGTTGAATTGATAGAATCAAAGCAGACGAAAATTGAGGATATTTCTCTATATCAGTTTAAAGTAACTTTCAGGATGAAGGTGTAAGATGGCGATAGATTTAAGCATGAAAAAAACTCCATTTTATGTGAAAATAATCGTTGCGGCAATACCTTCTATAATTTTGATAGTATTATTTATTTTCCTTGTTTATTCTCCAAAAGAGAAGGAAATAAACGGGCTGAATAAACATATAGTAAAACTGGACAGTGACATTCAAAGTGGCTTAGTAAAAGTAAGGAAACTTGATGAACTTAAAGCTGAAAATCTTAAATTAAAGGAACGGCTTGCAAAATTAAAAGAGCAATTGCCTGAGGAAAAAGAGGTTTCAATCCTTCTGAAGCAGATATCAGACTTAGGTCTTAAATCAGGGCTTGAAATTCTTCTGTGGAAACCGGAAAAGAGACGGCCCAATCCATCAGGACTTTATATGGAGATTCCGGTGAAAGTTAAGGTTGTAGGAGGGTATCATGACTTTGGAGTTTTTTTCAGTCATATAAGCAGACTGCCGCGGATTGTTAATATTGCAGATATAAAACTTTCTATAAGTACGAAGATGGGGGAGAATAGCGGTCTCATAACTGCTGACTTTATTGCTCTTACGTTTGCAGCAGTAAGTCCTGAGGAGGCCGCAGCGCTGCAAAAGAAGAAAAAAAGGAAAAAATAAATGAAATTTCTTGTAGCTCTTTTTACGGTAATAACGCTGGTTTTCCCTGTTATGTATGGGTGTAAGGAAGAAGTGAAAACCCGTCCTGTTAAGAGAGAGGCTCCTAAACTCGAAAAGATTGAAGTTCAACCTGCAGTACAGGTTCAGACGCCTGAGAAAGAAAGTGGCGGCTATGTTTATGACCCTGGAGTCAGACGAGACCCCTTTATGCCGCTTGTACTGCCTGAAGAGATTTTAAGGAAGGGCGGTAAAAGAATTACCGGCACCCTTGAAAGTTATGATATAAGTGATTTTACATTGACAGCTATTGCTAAAAAAGAATCAGAGTATTATGCACTCGTCACTGCACCTGATAATAAGGCTTATACGGTTAAGGAAGGAACTATTATTGGTTTGCGTAAAGGCAAAGTTACAAAAATTACAAGTAATATAATTACGATGATAGAATATTCAAAGGATTATCTTGGAAAAATAAAATCCAGACAAATATTTTTGGAACTCCACAAAGGGGGGGTAGAATAATGACATTCAAGAGGACTTTAATACTATGTTCGTTGGCTTTGTTTATATACTTTATTGCCGGTCTGGAGGCTAAGACAGTAGATCTGCAGACTGGCCCTCAAGCGATTACAGATATAACTGTAGAAGAAGTTGGAGCATTTACCGAAATAAGGATAAATACTAATTTTTTACTGTCCTATTACACCATATATAAGCCAGAGGATCCTTACAACGTTATTGTTGAACTGCAGGGGGTGAATTTAGGCAGGTTCAAGGATAAACTTGTGATTGATAAAGCAGGTGTTATGGAGATAATTCCTTCAATGGTTGAAGGTGCTGCAAATACAGCAAGGCTGGAGATTATGCTTACTATACCTGTTGACGTCAAGCCTGTTCAGGAAGAAAAGGTTTTAATCCTTAGATTTTATAATCCTGAGGCAGGGGAAATAGTAGCGACCTCTGAAGAAAAACCTGAACTATTGGCTGATAAAGAAGAGAAGTACGAACAAGCGCCTGTAAAAGAGGCGGTGATGATAGAAGACATTGAACTTATCAGTTCTGATGATAAGGTGAAAGTTATAATAAGCGGTGACGGCGAGATGTCCCCAACGATTTCTCAGATAGACGAAAATACGCTTGTTCTTGATTTACCCGATGTGACAACTATCGTTGAGGCTGTTAAAACATATGCCCCCCCGGTTATGGGAATAAGGATAGCTGAATACCCTGAAAAGACAAGCATAGTCTTTGATCTGTTGGAGTCCACAAAATACGATGTATTAACAGAAGGAAAACAGATTATAGCTACCTTTGAAACCTCCGAGCTAAAGGTGGCTGATGTGACAACTCCTTCTGTTAAAGCAGAGCTTTCTGAGGTGGCCAAGCCAAAAGAGCCGTTTGCATCTAAAGAGTACGTGGGAGAGAAGATATCCCTTGATTTTCAGGATGCAGACCTTGTTCACATTTTCAGGCTTCTTGCTGATGTAAGCGGATATAACATTGTTGTCAGCCCGCACGTTAAGGGTAAATTTTCGATGAAGCTGGTTAATGTTCCATGGGACCAGGCCTTTGACATAATTCTCAGGAACTACGCCCTGTCAAGAGCAGTAGATGGCAATATTATTCGTGTAGCTCCAACATCTGTGCTTGCCAGGGAAGAAGAAGAAATAGCCAAGGCAAAAGAAGCTTCGCTGAAGGCAGGAGACCTTGTAACAACAGTTTATCCGATAAATTATGCTGATGTTGCGAAAGTTAAAAAAATTATTAAAGATGCCAAAGTTATGACTAAAAGAGGTTACATCAGCGTAGACGAAAGGACAAGTACAGTAATTATAAAAGATGTTGAGAACATGCATCCGGAATTTGTAAAGCTTATTAAGTCTATTGATTTACCAACGCCACAGGTAAATATAGAGGCGAAGATTGTTGAAGTAACAACTAATTTCACAAAAGAGCTTGGTATTCAATGGGGTGTTTTATGGAGACCTCCTGACAGCAGGACAACAATCGGAGGCCCCAGCATTCCCGGCGGTACTGGTTTTAATTCCAGTAATCCTCTTCTGGTAAATCTTCCTGCTGCGGTTCAATCCGGGTCAGGTGGTGCAATAGGGGTTGGTTACATAAGCGCCTCGAACACCTTTACTTTAGACCTGCAGCTTTCTGCCATGGAAAGCAGCGGTGATGGCAGGATAATTTCTAATCCAAGGATTACCACAAGTGACAATCAGGAAGCTACAATTCAGCAGGGTAAAAAGATACCTTATCAATCGATCTCTTCTGAGGGAACAAAGACGGCATTTGTGGATGCCACTCTGGAGCTTACGGTTACTCCGCATATAACTCCAGATGGTACCATTGTGATGGAAATAGAGGTAAAAAAGAATGAGGCTGACTTTTCGCAGACGGTTAACAATGTTCCTACCATTGATACTCAAGAAGTTCAAACTCAGATTTTGATTGAAAATGGAGATACATT
>VAPB010334669.1_pt1 | contig 14450 bp, 10 predicted proteins | sample 3395101 | NCBI WGS metagenome assembly VAPB01 (sample SAMN08290433, study PRJNA428436) | hydrothermal vent metagenome | isolation source: Deep-sea hydrothermal vent chimney | place: Indian Ocean: Southwest Indian Ridge | reverse complement strand
TAGAAGAAGCCAATAAAAGAATCGCAGAACTGCACGAGAAACAAATGGAAAAAGCAGAACACCTGGCTTCCATCGGTGAGATAGCCGCCGGGCTGGCCCATGACGTAAAAAATCCTGTTGCGGGAATGAAAGGGGCCATTGAAATTATCTATAATAAAACTGACGAAACAGATTCAAATAAAGAAGTTTTCAAAGAAGTTCTGATTCAGTTAGACAAAATTGACCAGATCATCCGGGATCTACTGCGTTATGCCAGGCCTAAAGATATAAACATTAGGCTTATCTCTTTTGAGGATTGTGTAGAGAGTGCCATAAAGCTAGCCAAGATGCAGGTCAAGAACAAAGACATTCAGTTCCATTTCAGCAGCAATGAAAAAAGCATTCATGCTCGCCTGGACGCCGATAAAATCCAGGAAGTGCTGCTGAACCTTATGCTGAACAGCATAAGCGCCATCGATAAAAAGGGCAATATAACGATCGTATTCGACTCTGAAAACGAGAAGAATCTAAAAATCACTGTAACAGATGATGGAAAAGGCATAAATAAGGACCAATTGTCTCAAATTTTCCAACCGTTCTTTACAACAAAATCCAAAGGGACAGGCCTTGGCCTTTCGATCTGTAAAAAAACAATCGCTGCCCATTCAGGGACTCTGGAAGTAGAGAGTGAAGAAGGGAAAGGAACAACTTTTACAATTCTCCTTCCTGTAGTAGAATCGAAAGAGAATTCATGAAGAGAAAAAAAATACTCGTCGTTGATGACGAAAAACTTATGCGTTGGAGTCTAAGTCAGAAGCTCTCTGAATGGAATCTAGATACCGTCACAGCTGAGAACGGAAAAACAGCACTTCATCTTATCTCCCAAGAGATGCCCGACCTCATCATGCTGGACAACAGACTTCCCGATAAAAAGGGCATAGATCTACTCAAAGAGATTAAGTCAAAATGGCCGGAACTCCCCGTTGTCATGATCACAGCCTACGGAGTCGTTGACGACGTAGTGACGGCTATGAGGCGGGGAGCCTATGATTTTATCACCAAACCCATCGACAACACGAAACTCCAAAGCACTATAAAAAACGCGCTCGAAACGGCATCCCTTAAAAAAGAGATCGCCTATTATAAAAAAAAGGAAAAGAATCAATTCGATCTTTCACAAATTATCGCCGTTTCACAAACAATGAAACAGATCCTGGACATGTCAAAAAAAATCGCACAGAGTGAAGCATCAATTGTCCTTCTTCAAGGGGAAAGTGGGACAGGGAAAGATCTACTCGCCCAGGCTATTCACACCCTCAGCCGCAGGAAGGACGCGTCCTTTCTGGTCATTAACTGCTCGGCCATCCCGGAGAACCTTCTTGAAAGTGAATTGTTCGGCTATGAAAAGGGGGCCTTCACTGACGCCAAACAGCAGAAGAAAGGACTCGCTGAACTAGCAGATGAGGGCACGTTGTTCCTTGACGAAATTTCAACACTCAGCATCCATCTTCAGGCAAAAATCCTGCGTTTTCTTGAAACCCGAATATTTAAAAGGATTGGGGGACTGAAAGATATCGAGGTTGATATCCGTGTCATCACGGCCTCAAATCAGGATCTGGAAACGGCAGTCAATGAGGGACATTTCAGACAGGATCTGCTCTACCGCCTCAATGTCTGCCCCATTTACATCCCTCCCCTTAGAGAAAGACGGGATGACATCATACCGTTGGCAGAAAATTTCATCAGAGACCAGAACATCAAATTCAGGAAAAATATAAAAGGACTGGACAAACTGGCTCAGAAAACGTTCTTCCAATACGACTGGCCCGGAAACGTCAGAGAGCTGAAAAATGTCATAGAACGCGCTATGATTTTTGAAGAGGCCGAATTCATTACAACAAAACACCTGCCCATCCAACCCGGCGTCATGTCACGAGTCAAGGTGTCTCAAACGAATTTATCACGAAACGAAAATATGCGACTGTTGGATATGGAAAAAAATTTCATATTGAACGCGCTCAAAAAAGCCAAGGGAAATAAATCCCAAGCAGCCAAGTTCCTGGATATCACGCGCGACACAATGAGGTATAAAATCAAAAAATTTTCCATCCAGCCGGAAGATTATTAATCCAACTTGCCCCTAATAAAATGGGGCATATCACCCATTATTGAGTTAAATACCCCATTTATTCTGTTCAGATCTCTCGTTTTGCTGAAGAATATTCATATAATTCATTTTATTTCTTTTAGTTAACAGAATTCTCAATTAAAAAAAAGATTGGCATAAATATTGCTATAAATTAAGGTAAACAAGAGATTTCCTATATAAATATGAACAAAATTTTATTAGCAGACGATGACAAGCTGATCCGCTGGTCTCTTAAAGAAATTTTTTCCCAGGAGGGATACGAAGTGGATACCGCTGCATCAAGCCTTGAAGCCATTCAGCAAGCCGAAAATTCACAATACAGCCTTATTTTTACTGATTTTGAGATCGATAAGGAAGACGGCCTTCAAATGATCAAAAGGCTAAAAACTTGTCAGCCCGATGCCAAAGTCATCATTATCTCCGCTCTTTCCCGGCAAAAGATCGAATCCCAGCTGGAGGGAATGGATATTTTTGCTATAATCGAAAAGCCATTTCAATCAGACCAGATTCTTTCGATCACTGAAGAGGCCATTGGATGAAAAAGAATAGACAATTCAGCGAATTGGAAATCCGCGCTTACCGAGCAAACGGTACAGATCAAAGGACACAAAACTTATCTGTCACCGCAGCTGTCATTTCATATAAACATCAAAACAATTTTTTTTTAGGAGGTAACGTTGCAAAGGAAAACTGAATTTCGACGTTTGAAAACGATTGGAGTCCTTTGTTTTGCTATTCTTGGGATTGCGATGCTTTCCACAGCTAAAAACGCCAAACAGATAGCAAATATAGGAGTCTGCGCTGAATGCCATCAAGACACCTGTGCGGATTTCAGAGTCGCTCAACATGCAGCCATTGAAGAAAACAAATGGACAAATGTTGCTCATGAAACTGAGTTAATTTGTGCCAATTGTCATGGAGACCCTACTGAGCATCTTGAAGCAGAAGGTGGTTCAGAGACAATATTTTCGTTTCTAAAGACGGAAGATGTCCGAGCCACAACACAAAAATGTCTAAACTGTCACAGTGGAACACGAGCAAGATTTTTTATGAGCCCGCATGGGAAGTCTGCCATGGATTGCATATCATGCCACAGCGACCTTATGAAGGGTTCCGAAGCCACAAAAAATCCCACCAAAGTTTGTCTTTCCTGTCATGATGAAATTAACGCCCTGTTTCAATTGAACGAGCGACACAGGCTTCAAGAGGGCATAATGGAGTGCACATCTTGTCACAATCCCCATGAGCCGGCAGCAAGGTCAAGGCTGGGAGGCTTTAAACATCAAGCCTGCCTGCAGTGCCACACCGACAAAGGAGGCCCCTTCCTCTTCGAACACGAAGCTTCTTTAGTGGAAGGATGCACAGCCTGTCATGAAGTGCACGGTACGCCCAACCGCCACATGCTGACTCACCAGAGCACATCTGACCTGTGCTTCAGCTGCCACACAAGTGCCGTTTCCTGGCACAGCCGTTTCAGCTCCACTTCCACCAACTGCGCGGTCTGCCACTCTACAATCCACGGCTCAAACCTGAGTAGAATCTTTCTCAAATAGGAGGGAATGAATGCGAAGTAAAAAAATAATATTACCAGTTTTACTTGCAGCTTTTGTCTTTACCTTGGCGTTCTCTCTCCAAGCTCAAGACGAAAACAATGGCCTCACCGGAAACTTCTTGTTTGGCTATCGATATGTAGACCATGACGGAGCTCTGACCAAATACAAAGAGGACTTCAACCTGGAAAGAGGAATCCGGCTCTTTAACCTCAATCTGCACTATACTCCAACAGAAAAGCTGCAAAAGCTGTTTGATGGGCTCGACCTGACCTTGTACAACTTTGGAGGAGATCCCTTTGAATCGTTTGGCCTAGAAGTTCAAAAAGCAGGGCTGTATAAATTCCAGTATGGCCGGAAAAAATCCACATATTTCTATGATGACCAGACCACAGCCGATGGTGCCCTTTATGACCGCCACACATTCGACTTCGTAAGATATATCGACTCCGGTTCCCTCACAGTCACAGTCAACAAATATTTCAATGTTTACTTGAACTATGACCGATACACCAAAGAAGGTAAAAGTGTCACGACATTCGACATCAACAGGATCGAATTCGAATTCGACAAACCTGTCAAAGAGAAATCCAAGACTACGGCCATCGGTTTGGACTTCCATATCAAACGCTATTCCCTGTTGTTAGAAGGCAAGAAAGACAGATACTCCAATGAGAACAGCCTGTTCCTCCCCGGAGTCGCAGGTGGTGAGGCAGGAGCCCGCTATCCGTCTTCGCTGGACTACTTTGTCATCAACCAGCCGTATAATCTCGAGACAGACACCTTCACTGTCAAGCTCAGTGCCAATCCCATCAACAACCTGCTCATTGCCGGGTCCGGTCAGTGGAACACCCAGAGTATGATTCTCAGCTTTTCAGAAGGAGCCCGCGGCACCGATTATCTGGGATACAATTTCGACGACACATACTCGGGTACGGGAAACTTCGAACGCAAGTTCAGCCTCTTGGAAGCCGATCTCACCTACCTGCTCTTCAACAAATTTGCCATCGTGGGTGCTGTCCGCTACAACGACTTCGAACAGAGCGGCAGCATGACCATTGGAAGCGCAACGGAAAGTCAAGATATCGGCTACGACACTATCGCCATCGAAGGAGGACTCCAGTATGTGCTTTCATCTAAATTTGCCATCACTGGCGGTTACAGATGGGAGGAAAGAGAGCTGGCCGGTTTGGAAACCGTTGAATATAAGGACGAAACGTCCAGGAACGGTTTTTTCGGCAACATAAAAGCAGCTCTTTTTAAGGGTTTTAATCTAACTCTCGACTATCAGGACGGAAACGTTGAAAACCCGTACACACTCATCGGCCCCACGGCCTATTCCCGGTTCAAAGCCTCCGCCAAATACAGAAGCAAAGGGCTCACATTATCGACCTCTATTCTCACGAAAAAATCCGAGAGTGATGTTTTCGGCCAGAGCGCCTGGGCATCCGATAGAAATCAGTTTAATTTCCGCATAGGTTACCGCAGAGAAGGTTTTGCTGTTTCTTTGGGTTACAGTCTCATCGATGTTCAACACGATGCCACTCGGTCCATCTGGTATCCACCGGCATGGAGCGGAGGTCCGGGAACATTCGCATGGACCATCGACTATGACGGGAAGTCCAATCTGGTAGATGGTTCGCTGTCTATAGCCATAAGCGAAGACTTTGATGTTGGATTCTACTACAACAACTACAAGAACGAGGGTTTCTGGGAAATCCAGAGAAGCATGCTCAAAGGATATGTCGAGTATTCTTTCAATAACGGACTCATCGCTTCGGTTGGATACAGATCTGTTGATTACGAAGGTAATTCTGGCGCAGAAAGCTACAAAGCCAATATCTTTGAATTATCCTTCGGATACCGATGGAAATAAGGAAGGAGGAGACAATGTTTAGAAAACCACAAATTGTAGGAATAATGTTCGTCATCGCTGTCTTCGCGCTGATCGCCACAGGAATTAAGTCTCCTGTCACGGGAGCCAATTTCGAAAAACTGACAGTTGAAGAAGCTAGGGCTCGCTGGGCGACCAGCGGTCATGGGGATGAAACATCCGAAGCCTTTAGGCATTGGGATGACGAAGAAGATGCCAGTGCAACGCTCTCCACATCCTGTGCGAGATGTCACAGCACAGAAGGATTTGAAGAATTTATCGCTACCGGTGCTGTCGCGGGCTCTTATCTCGCAACAGACGATATCGGGATCGAATGCACAGTCTGTCACTCCAGTGATCAAGGAGGCGCACCTCGCAGCATCACATCCGTAACCTTTCCATCAGGTCTTGTTATCGACGAACTCGGCAATGAAGCCATCTGCATGCAGTGCCATCAGGGAAGGGAATCCACTGTGCGTGTCAACGATGACATCGCTGCCGCCCAAGCCGCCGCCACAGGTGCATTTGATGACGACACCGTAAGTTCGAAGCTGAGATTCAGAAACATCCACTATTTTGCAGCAGGCGCTACAAATATGGGCACATTTGCTAAAGGCGGATATGAGTATACTGGGAAAACATACGATGCCCGGTTTGCTCATGTCGATGGATATAACTCATGTTCGACCTGCCATGATCCACACACCCTAAAAGTCCGTTTGGATCACTGCTCCACCTGCCACTCAGATCCCGCAAACACCTCATACTGGGGTGGAATCGCAGATCCGAAAAACATCCGTTTTTATGCATCTTTTCTTACGGATTATGACGGTGACGGCAACTCAACAGAGGGCATCTACTACGAAATCGAGACACTGGAACATATACTCTATGACGCTATTCAGGATTATGCTAAAGATATTATCGGTTCACCTATTGTTTATAATGCCCATGCCTATCCTTATTTCTTCAAGGACACCAACGGTAACGGCGTTGCCGACGAAAGTGAATCCGTTTATGCCAATCAGTACAGATCTTATACGGCCCGTCTGGAAAAGGCCACTTTCAATTACCAGTTCGCTCACAAAGATCCAGGTGGATTTGCCCACGGCGGAAAATATGTGATCCAGCTCCTGTATGACTCCATTAAAGACTTGAACGTCGCCCTCGGAGAACCCACAGCTCCAGAAGGAATCACTCGGGATGGTACTCCCTCCATTGGCAATGTCACCAGCAAATTCAGAGGTCGTATTCAAAGCACAACAAGTTCTGGCAAATTGAAACGAGGAGACGAGGGACATTTTGACGGTTCGGCCGAAGCCTGGAGACACTGGGATGAAGACGGCGAAGTCAGAGGCAGCTGTGCCAAATGCCACTCGGCTACAGGATTGGCTGATTATCTTGATAACGGGACCATCGATGATACCCATCTCCCTGCCAACGGCATGCTCTGCACGACCTGCCATACCTCTCCACCTGCTTTGAGGTCTGTTCCCTCGGTTGAATTTCCTTCCGGAGCTGTCCTCAGCTTGGGAGACGCAAGCAACCTCTGCATGACCTGCCACCTGGGCCGTGCTTCCAAGAACACTATCGACTCCAAAATATCAAGTCCAGGCCCATACACCTTTACTAATATTCACTATTTCCCTGTTGGAGCCATCTTGTTCGGTACAGAAGCCAAAGGCGCCTATGAGTACGAAGGCAAAAACTATACAGGAAAAAGAGTGTGGCCCAATCATAACGGCCGCTTCGGCACCTGTGTTCAGTGCCATATGAGCTCAGTAGGTCTCTATGATGGACGTGATAAAGTTAAGTCAAACCACAACGTGCACAAACCTAATCAAGCAGACTGCGTAGGGTGTCACGGCATGGATTCTTCAGAGCCAAAACCCGGTTTTAATCCGGCTAATTTCAAGTTCAGCGGCATCCGTCCAGGGTCGACTCCGGACTACAATGGCAACGGGAACACAGAGGAATCTGTCAAAAAAGAAATCCGTGCGCTTGAAGCAGTTCTCTATGCACAAATTCAGTCTTATGCGGCCAATACAGTGGGCGTTCCCATCATCTACGATCCTCACGGCTATCCCTACTTCTTCAAGGATACGAATGGAAACGGCCTCGTCGATCCAGGTGAAGCCAATTACGGAAACAGATACAAAGATTTCGATGCTAAACTGCTAAAAGCAGCCTACAACTACCAAACCAGCATTAAAGAACCACACGGATACATCCACAATTCCCGTTATGTTGCCCAATTCCTCGTTGACTCCATCGGAGATCTCGGTGGAGATGTTTCCGCCTACACCTGGCGCTAGACAAAGAAGACACAGAATTTCAAAAGGGGCGGCATATGCCGCCCCTTTTTTTTATCCTTCCCTACCTCATTTCTTGACATTCTCCCACTTAATTCTATATTTATACTATAGTAATAGTATTACATCATAATTCTTTGGGAGGTGGATTTTGAAAATTAAAGGAATTCTTATTATCCTTTTGGGTCTTGGCTTCTTCTGTGTTGGCGTTTACGCTCAAGAGTGTGTGGACTGCCACAAAGATATCACACCCAATATCGTCACAGACTGGCAGCTCAGCAAGCACAGCCAAAATGATATCGACTGCTCCGTCTGTCATGGAGACGGGCACACAGACTCCTACGATGTGGAAAAGGTTCAGATTCCCACACCGGACACGTGTGCCAACTGTCATGAAGAGAGAGTGGAACAATTTAAGAAGGGAAAGCATGCCGCGGCCTGGGCGGCAATGAATGCTATGCCGACCACTCACATGCTCCCGATGGCCCTGACTGAAGGGATGAAGGGTTGTGGAGCTTGCCATAAAATCGGACTTAAAACCGAAGAAGAAATTAAGCAGCTGAAAAAGGATGGCGCAGGTTTCGGGACGGCCTCCTGTGACGCCTGCCACACCAGACACACATTTTCCGTCAAAGAAGCTCAGCAGCCCCAAGCCTGCCAGACCTGCCATATGGGCTTCGATCATCCGCAGTGGGAGATGTATTCGGGATCAAAACACGGCATCCGTTTCCTGTTGAAGCAGAATGGAACTCTTCCGGAAACCACGGCAGCCCCTACATGCCAGACCTGCCACATGCAGGAAGGAGACCATGCGGTTCTGACAGGTTGGGGATTCCTGGCTGTCCGCCTTCCCCTGCCTGAAGACAAGCAGTGGGCCGCTGACAGGGTCACGATCCTTCAGGGACTCGGCGTCCTGGATCCCGAAGGAAATCCGACTGGACGGTTGGATGTGGTCAAGGCCGCTAACGTAGCCCGTCTCACACAGGAAGACTGGCAGAAAGAACGTGACAAGATGCTAAAAACCTGCAACGAGTGCCATTCTCTCAATTTCGCCAAGGCCGAGCTTCAAAAGGGCGATGACATGATCAAAGCAGCCGACAAACTCATGGCTGAAGCCATCCGTATCGTAGCCGCCCTTTACCAAGAGGGAGTTCTGAAAAAACCCGAAAGTTACGCCTATGCATTTCCGGATCTCCTCACATTCCATGACGCCCAAACCCTTATCGAGCAGGAACTCTTTGTCATGTTTTTCGAACACAGGATGCGGACCTTCCAGGGCACATTCCACGCAAATCCGGATTATGCTCTTTGGTACGGATGGAGTGAAATGAAGCGATCCTTGACCGAAATCAAGACAAGAGCAGAAGATTTGAGACATAAGAAATAACCGGGTTTTCATTGAAATAGTTTCACCATTCTTATATAATCAGTCTCTATTATATTTTTTTAGGATTGGTCTAATATGAAAACTTTTCTGCAATTTTTCAACTCTGTAAAACTGGCGATTGTCCTCCTTATTATCATCATTCTCGCCTCCATTATTGGCACGCTCATCCCTCAAAACAGAACCATGCAGGAATACACGCTTCACTACGGACAGCTCGCCAAAGTGCTCACAAGTTTGGAGTTCACCAGGATCTATCAGTCTTTCTGGTATGTCGGCCTTCTCTTCCTTTTTTCCATTAATATTATAGTGTGTACACTCACCCGTCTGTCCCCCAAGTTGAAGCGGGCGTTTAATCCAAAAATGGAAAAAGAGGAAAAAAACCTCACGGTGCTTAAAATCCAGAAAAAATTCAATAAAAACTGGGATCTGGCAAAATCCAAAGATGAAATCCAAAAAGCACTCCAGGGACACGGTTACCGTTTGAGAGAAGAATCCGACGAAGGAAAAGCCTATCTCTTAGCCAGAAAAAAAACATCAGGTCTTTTTGGCGCAGACTTTGTACATCTCGGCCTGCTTGTCATCCTTGCGGGAGGAATTATCAGCGGCATGACAGTTATAAAAAACGATATGACTTTCTATGAAGGACAGACCCTTCCCGTGATTAATGCCGATTTTCAAATCCGCCTGGACAATTTTGAAACGGAATTTCACGAGAACGGCAGTGTCAAGGACTGGAAAAGTACGGTCACGGTTATAGAGAATGAAGAAGAGAAGTTGAGTAAAATCATCGAAGTCAATCACCCTCTCTCTTATAAAGGATATATGTTTTACCAGGCCAGCTACGGTTATGACTGGCAAAATCCGACCGTGGAGATCTGGGCAAATAAAAAGGACGATCCCGACTATACCGGAAAAGTCCGCCTCCGGTTGGGAGAAAGAGTCGAACTCGAAGGCGAAAACCTCCAGATTACGGCGCTCCAGTTTGTGCCGGACTTTATCGTCGGCGAAAACGGCCAGGTCGCAACCCGATCCCAGCTGCCCAACAATCCTGCAGTTTATATCGAAGGTTGGCAGGAGGACACACAGGTTTTTTCCGGCTGGATATTCGCTCAATTTCCCGATTTCTCACGCATTCATTCCGAAGAGGAAACAAATCTGACTTTTGAGCTCAAAGGATACCAGGGCGGAGAAATATCCATACTCAATGCCGCCAAAGATCCTGGCACCAATATTATCTGGTTGGGATGTGTGTTTCTTATGGCCGGCCTAGGCCTGGCCTTCTACTGGCCTCCACGTGAGATTAAGATCATTTTGGAGACAAATCAGTCTAAAACCGGGATCACGGCAGGCGGGATTGCGTCCAAGAATAAAGATGCCTTCCATTCGGAATTTGAGAATATTATGACCATACTGAGGAGACAATAATGAACGAAGCCACACTGTTTACAAGCACTTTTGTTGTTTATATTTTTGCAGCTTTCTTTTATTTCTCTTTTCTTTTTACAAAGAAGGAGAGTTCGGCCAAGATAGGCTATAAAATTGCCTTTTTGGGTCTGATCACTCACACCGCTGCTCTGGCATGGAGGCTGTTTGTCAGCGGCCATGCCCCGTTTACCAACATGTACGAATCTCTGTCCTTTTTGGCCTGGGCATCCATTCTGGCCTATGTGATTATCGAAGGGATGTTTAAAATAAAAAAAGCCGGCCCCTACTTTATGCTGATCATTATCGGATTGATGGCTTTGGCCTCCTCACCTCTGATGCCCAAGGATGCCGTGCCTCTCATGCCTGCACTCCAAAGCTACTGGCTGTGGCTGCATGTATCGGTTACAATGATCGGCGAAGCCTTTTTTGCCATCGCTTTTGTGACAAGCATCATGTACCTTATCGCGGATTCCAAACAAAAAAAAGGTATCAAGACAGGACTTTCCGCCGAAAAGCTCGATGAAGTCTCCTACAAATGCATCGCCATCGGATTCCCCCTCTTTACACTTGGAGGGATGGTATTCGGAATGATCTGGGCCTATAAAGCCTGGGGCTCTTACTGGAGCTGGGATCCTAAGGAAGTCTGGAGTTTGATCACATGGTTTGTGTTTGCCCTCTATCTGCATACCCGGCTGGTGATGGACTGGAAAGGCCGCCGCTCGGCTATCATCGCCATATTGGGATTTCTGGCCGCCCTTTTCACTTACTTTGGCGTCAACTACCTTCTGTCCGGTCTGCACAGCTACGGTTGATCGACTGATTTTTAATTTATAATCATTATTCTCTTGAAAACAAATTTATTTTAAAAAAATTAAAAGCATGGATGAAAAAAACAAAAAGCAAAAGAAAAGAAAAAAACGACTCATCATCGCCCTTTCACTTTTAGGTGCCTTTCTCATATTTTCGGTACTCGCTGTTAAGTTAACCTCACATTCAGGATTTTGCTCCTCCTGCCATTACATGGGTCCTTATTTCGAGAGTTGGGAAGAAAGCTCTCATGGGCAGTTCGAATGCAGCAAATGCCATTACCCCCCCAAGGGCGGCATCATCTCTAAGTTGGGAAAAAAGATCGAAGGCCTGGTGATGCTCGGACGTTATTGGACAAAACTCTATGTGAAGTCCAAACCCTGGGCCGAGATCCGCGACGAAAGCTGCCTGCAGGAAGGCTGCCACGACAAACGGCTGCTCGAAGGAAAAGTTATGTTTAAGACGGTCGCCTTTGACCACACTGTCCATTTTGAAGACCTAAAAAGAGGGAAAAAACTTCAGTGCACAAGCTGTCATTCTCAAATCGTTCAAGGGGAGCATATCACAGTCACCGAAAGCACTTGCTTCATCTGCCATTTTAAGGAGAGTGAGTTTTATCCTCAGATCGACAACTGCTCCCACTGCCATCATCAAAAGGAACTCATCTCCGAAGAAACATCCCGATATAACCATACTCTTGTTTTCGAAAAAGAGTATTCCTGCGACAAATGTCACAGCAACACCATAATGGGAGATGGAGTCGTCCCCAGAGAAAACTGCTACAAGTGTCATATGGAGCAGGAGCGCCTCGAAAAGTACGACGATACCGACCTTATGCATGAAGAACATATCGCCAATAATAAAATTGAGTGCAACCAATGTCACCTCGATATCCAGCACAAAATTTTTAAAGATATCGAAACGATCGCTGACTGCATAACATGTCACACAGATACACATATGTCTCAAAAAATCCTTTACTCCGGAGAAGGAGGGATGGGGATTCCCCATGCCATGCCAAATATCATGCTGGAAAAAGGATTGAGCTGCAAAGGCTGTCATATTTTTCATGAAGAAAGCAGCGGCCGAATTGTCAAGAGCGACACATCGACATCCACGGCAGCCGCATGTGAATCCTGTCATGGAACAGGATTTGCCAGGATCATGAAAGACTGGGAGATCGCAACAGAAAAAAGGCTTACTGATATTCGAATTGTGTTTAACCGGACAAAGAATGAAATCAGAAGCAGCCGGAACAGCCAAAAGAAAAAAGCCCAGATGCTCCTTGACGAAGCCGCATTTAACATCGATATAGTCGAAAGAGGGAAAGGAGTCCATAATATCGAATATTCTCAAGAACTCCTTTTAGTCTCGTATGATAAAATCACAGAATCTCTACGAATAGCCGGATCATCTTATAAACCCATATTTAATCTGGCTGAAGCAGATCTTATCCCCACACAGTGTTCCAACTGTCATTCCGGGATCGAGGAAATCAACACTCATGTTTTCGGTTTAGACTTCCCGCATAAAAGTCATTTGATGGAGCAGAGAATTCAATGTGATAACTGCCACTCCAATGTGAGAAGCCATGGAGAATTTGTTGCCACCAAGAATGGCTGTGCTGTTTGTCACCATAGAGATTCAAACAAAGACTGCACCTCATGTCACCAACTGCAGAAATCCTTTTATAAAGGGGGGATTCTGGATGAAATGGAAGTGCCTGAGGATATCATGTCTTTGTCCGGAGTAGAATGTGTAGACTGTCATATCAGTGCGAAAGATACGGTTTTTCGTCCAGATAAAAACAAATGCCTGGACTGCCATGAAGAGGGCTATGAAGAGCTGCATTCTGACTGGCAAAACATCACTCGAGAGCTCATTCTATCCATCAAAAAACAGTTGATCGAAAAGCAGAAGCTTTCTCTCTCCGCTGACCAGAAGAGCTCGCTCAGTAACCTCCGCCGGATTCTCCAGAAAATCGAAATGGATGGAAGCCTTGGAATTCACAATTACATGTTCATCGAGGAAATCCTGACTTCTCTGAAAAATAGATTGGATTCTCTTTAGAAAAAGGGCACTTCTTACCTCAAATGAGATCGACTTTTTGAGGCATGATCTCTAATTGTCGCCATCGCTTCATATTGAGACATTTTCTCTCCGGTGTCGGTCAAATCACCCGGAATTGGGTCATATCCCCCATAGTATTCGGTGTTTAAATCAGAAATAGAGGAAATGCTGCTATAACTTCTTTATTATCAGCTAAATATTTTATGACTTGCATTGGTTTTTTGGCATGAAATTTGCTATTATTTAAGCATTAGGATAAATATATTTTTTTAATTTATACTGGAGGTTCTTATGAAAAAATTTATACTTATTTTGACACTTGCCGCAGCATGTGTATTCGTTGCCAATCTTTTCGCTCAGGAGTTCACATATGTAGGAGTGGCTAAATGCAAAATATGTCATAAGTCTGAAAAACAAGGTCTTCAATTTCCTATCTGGGAAGAAAGCATGCATTCCAAATCCATTCAGGCTTTAAGCTCTCCTGACGCCGCTGCTAGGGCAAAAGAAATGGGTGTTGAGCATCCTGCTGAAAGTCCAAAATGTCTCAAATGTCATGGGCCACTTTCTGAAAAAGCTCCCGATTTTAAAGACGAGGGTGTCACCTGTGAGGTTTGCCATGGCCCGGGAAGCGCTTACAAAAGCCTAAGTGTCATGAAAAGCCGTGAAGAATCTGTAAGCAAGGGCCTCACAGTGAAGGATACACCTGAGGAGAAAAAAGCATGGTGTTTAACCTGCCACGGAGATGCACATGGCACTCCATTTGATTTCGAAGCATCCTGGGAAAAAATTAAACATATTGTACCTGAAAAACAATAATCTCGAGAATATCTTTTCTTAGTCTCATTAGAGGAGTGCTTGAATTTCATTCAAAATGCACTGCTAATAAATTGGAGTTGAT
>VAPB010519193.1_pt1 | contig 14463 bp, 14 predicted proteins | sample 3395101 | NCBI WGS metagenome assembly VAPB01 (sample SAMN08290433, study PRJNA428436) | hydrothermal vent metagenome | isolation source: Deep-sea hydrothermal vent chimney | place: Indian Ocean: Southwest Indian Ridge | reverse complement strand
GCCGGATACTTGTCTTTCCGACGGCTCCATCTCCAATTAAGACAGCTTTCATGATTTTACTGCCGTCGTCCTGGTCCCGCATCATTTAAGTCTCCATGACATTGAGATGTAGTTAGCAAGCCCTCCCATATCTCGTAACTACTAACAACCCAAAGCTCGATACAAAATAAGGTTAGTGATACAGATTCAAAATATGAGATAATGATTAGATTACACTGTGTAAGCAACGTAACTGTTCTGTAACCAGCTCAAGAGAAACATCAACTTTGATGTTATCACATGACGATCAAATTGTGGTCGTGGACGAAATACGTTAGATGAGCCATTTTAACTTGTGTTGCATACCCTGTAGTGGAAATGATCCTCATGTCGGATTTTTCGATTTCTCCTGGCTCCTACCCATCAATGATCTTCGTTTTCCATGAAACAAATTAGTCAGGCGTTCGCGAGTATGCATCTATCGCAAACACAAAAGACAGGATAAAGTGTCCAATGAAAGCTATCACAAATGGATACGTAAAGTAAAGTGCCCAATTTCCCACAAGTAACGGCCAGTGCAAGAAGGGCAGTACAATCAACAATCCAACTCCAAGGATCCTTTCACCCATCGCTAAATACCCCAAGCCCCAGATAAGGTTCAGGAGCCCATTTCTTATCTTCGTCATGATTTCACAACTTCCTCTTCTCTATGTCATAAATCATCTTTCTATTCCAACTTATGGAGTTAGGTTGAATCACATCCATTTTTCCACTGAAGTGGAGTTGTCGAAAAGAAACAAATATGACACATTGCACATCAAATGGTCCCGCCAATTCCTATAAATATATCGACGCAGATATATTAGTGATTTGAATGTTGAAAGGTGCCCATGTTATTCAGCATTGACACATCTCGATGAGTGGAAAAATTGCATTGGCGAAATGACGAAGTAATTGCATTCAAAAGCGATATGCATATTAATATGTCGAGATGGATATATCTCTGAAGATATGACATGGTTTCTCTTGGAGAAATCAGCTGGACTGAAATGATAACTGATGAGGTGGATAGCATGGTTCTACTGGCTAAAGAAAACTTGAAACACGATCGACAGAAGGTGGCAATAAGTATTGGAGGAGTGGTAATCAGCGTCTTCCTCATTCTGACTATGGTGGGGCTGTATCAGGGATTTGACACCATGATGGATGACATGGCAGTTGGAACTGGTGCAGATCTCTGGGTGACATCAGAAGGAGCAAGTGGTTCTTTGCACAGTCCTTCACTTCTTCCACTAACTCTCCAAGACAACATTACTGTAATCGAAGGTGTGGCGGAGAGTGTACCATTCATCAGGACACCAATATCAATAGAAATGAATGAAGAAAAAGTCTTGATATACCTCAATAGTCATGATCTCGATACCGGAATGGGTGGCCCCTGGAGTGTTATAGAGGGCAATTCGACAGTGAATAACGGAGAGATTATTATTGATAAGGTACTCGCATCGAAATATGATTTGGAGATTGGCGGTAACTTTACAATTGAAGGTCGCGAGTTTCAAATCGTTGGAATCTCATCTGAAACCTACCTTATGATTGCACACTTGGTCTTTGTCACATTCGAGGATGCAAAGGGATTTCTACTAGATGGCATCACCAACTATTATCTTGTGACAGTTGAACCCTCATATGATGTGGACACTGTAAAGGCATCAATCAGTGATGAGTTGCCCGATGTTTCAATCAGCACAACTACGCAGACATCTCAAGCATACAAGGATGAACTGCTTGGAGGATTCATGCCTATATTCCTATTACTGAGTTTAATTGGTTTCTTGGTCGGTATTCAAGTTATCGGAGTTCTTGTATATAGTCTGACGATGGACAAGGCGCGAGAATATGGGATTCTAAAGGCTGTCGGGGCGAACAACAACTACCTGTACAAAGTAGTCGTTGGCCAAGCACTAGCGATCGCCCTAATCGGGTTTGTGACAGGTTCTCTGATTGTCCCCCCACTCCTGTCTCTCTTAGAAACCATAGTGCCAGAATTCATCGTGGAAATAACAATTGAGATGATCATCACTGTATCAGCTCTTGGCCTCTTAACGGGCCTCATAGCTTCGGTAACACCCGTCCGGAAGCTGGCTAAACTGGACCCCGCGCAAGTTTTCAAAGAGGTATGAAAAGTGACAGACAAAGATTATCCTGAACCTGAATATGTAGTAGATCTATGCAACGTCACAAAGATCTATGGCAGTGGACATATCTCTGTTACCGCAATCGACGATGTGTCACTACACGTCGAGAAAGGCGAGATTGTCGTGCTTATGGGACCATCCGGTTCGGGAAAAACAACGCTCATTCAGGTAATAGGTGCTTTGCTAAGTCCTACAGATGGTGAAATACATATCAATGGTCGAAGCCTCACTGGACTATCATCAGGAGAACTTGCCAGACTTCGATTAGAGGAGATGGGATTTGTCTTTCAGAATCCGAATCTGCTATCAGCTCTCACCGCTTCTAAGAATGTGGAGATTGTGCTTAACATGGCAGGGACTCACGGAAGTGAAGCAGAGAAATTTGCATCTGAGCTGTTAGAGCTCTTGGGTCTGGGTGAACGACTCAACCACAAACCAAGTCAACTGAGTGGAGGAGAACAGCAGCGAGTGGCAATAGCCAGGGCCATAGCCAATAACCCACAACTCATTCTCGCTGATGAACCGACCGCGAATCTGGACTCTAAAACAGGTCATAAGATTATAGAGCTTCTGCGAAAGATTGCTAAAGATCTGGGCAAGACAGTCATCATCGCAACTCATGATCTTAGACTTCGAGATCTTGCTGATAGAGTTTTGTGGTTAGAGGACGGAGAGCTACGTGTGCGATGGTCGAAGGGGTTCATGATTGACCCAGTCTGTCTGATGCTTGTCGATGAAGATACAGATTTGACATTTGTGCATGAAGACAAGAAGCATTACTTCTGCAGCTCAACATGCAGGAACAATTTCATGAGCGATGTACATAGGTATGAGGGTAGGGGATCATGGCAAGGTATGCTTGATGAGCCATTCTATTGAGAAGTTGGATTATGCCGAGTGTATCAAAAGAATAGATCATGCTCAACCATTACTCGTTACCTGCAGTGAGTGTGAATACCCAAGATAGGTGTTTTGAGAATTGTCATAAAAACTGCATCGTTCGATTGTGATAGTAGCAAAATTTGCAAATATCCTTTTAATAATTTTGGCCACGTTACACATAGTGTGATCTACTATGAGTATTCGTCAAAACATTCTAGATACAATTGGTAATACCCCTCTCGTAAGACTGGGGCGAATCGTAAAAGATGTCGAAGCAACTGTTCTAGCAAAAGTGGAGTCCTTCAACCCCGGAGGGAGTGTTAAGGATAGAATTGGTGTGGCTATGATTGAAGCTGCGGAGGAACAGAACCTCATCAAGCCCGGTGATATAATTGTCGAACCAACGTCAGGTAACACGGGAATAGGTCTGGCTCTAGCCGCCATAGTCAAAGGCTACAAGATGATCGTTACAATCCCTGACAAGATGAGCGCCGAGAAGATCAACCTTTTGAAAGCTCTTGGAGCCGAGGTGATTATAACACCGACAGCTGTTGAGCCTGACGACCCACGTAGTTATGTGAAAGTTGCAGAGAGAATCGTACAAGAAACTCAGCGCGCGTTTATGCCAAATCAATACTTCAATGCCGCAAATCCCGAGATACACTACAAGACAACAGGGCCTGAAATCTGGGACCAGACTGATGGACAAATAGATGTCTTTGTAGCTGGAATAGGAACTGGGGGAACAATCAGTGGGGTCGGCAAATACCTAAAAGAAATGAATCCAGAAATCAGGATTGTTGGCGCTGATCCTGAGGGTTCAATGTATCATCATGAGTTTCACCAGACTGAGGGAGACATACACTCCTACCTAGTAGAAGGCATCGGCGAGGACTTTATGCCGTCCACACTTGACATTGATATTATTGATGAGATCGTCACTGTCAGCGACAGAGATTCCATGCTTTTGGCACGAGAACTAGTACAGAAAGAGGGAATTCTGGTCGGTGGATCTTCTGGAGCAGCCATGTTCGCCACTCTACAAATAGCCAGGAGTGTGGACAGGAATCAGACTATTGTGGTTCTGTTTCCCGACACAGGTAAGAACTACATCAGCAAAATCTATGACAGCGAATGGATGATCGAGAAGGGTTTCCTGAATGGAGATGAGAGAACAATTCCGGTGTCTGATCTGTTGAAAAACAGATCAAAGAGGAATAAACAACCTGTGTTGAATGAGTCAGATAACAATCATCAATCTACCATCGAGTTGATGGAGGAGCACAACCTCTCTCTTGTCCCAATCGTGAAACAAGGTGTTCAATGCGGCAGCATTCAGGGTCTTTCGCTGATTAAAGATTGGAGAACCGCAGAGCATCCAATGATCAACGAGTTGAGGAAATGATGAACGGGCTTCTCCCTACCATCAACCCTAATGAAACGATACTTGCTGTATCAGCACTGTTGAGGGATTCTGGACTGCTGATTGTTGTGAATGATTGCAACAGGGTGAGAGACACAATCACAGCATTTGATCTCCTTCATCATATAAAGTCGGAGGTAGTCCAGTGAAGCTTGCTACAAGAGCAGTCCGTGTTGGTGAAGAGCCCAATTTGAAAGATGGTGCATACGGTGATGTTGTTGTCCCCATCCATCTAGCCACTACCTATGCAAGAAATAGAGTGGACATTCCAACTGCAGGGTACGAATACTCACGTTCTGGAAACGTCACAAGGCATGCATTGGAAGAACGTCTAGCCTCGCTTGAGAACGCCCGATATGCTCTAGCATTTGCTTCTGGCATGGCAGCCGAAACGACCCTGTTGCTCTCTTTGCTTGAGCAAGGAGATCATGTTGTGGCCTTTGATGACCTATATGGAGGTACTAGAAGACTCTTCAACGAAATCCTTGTCAACTTTGGGCTGCAGTTCACCTATGTCGATGCGAGAGAACCCTCGAATGTGGAGAGAGCCATAAATCAGAGAACTAAACTGATCTGGTTAGAAACTCCTACAAACCCGATGATGAAACTGTGTGATATCAAAGCAATATCTGAGATTGCTCAGAACAGGAACATCCTGACGGTTGTGGACAACACGTTCATGAGTCCATTCTTCCAGTCTCCACTCGAACTTGGGGCAGATATGGTCGTGCATAGTACTACCAAGTATCTTGGTGGACACAGCGATGTGATTGGGGGAGCTGTGATGGTGTCAGAGGATGAGCTCTTCGAGAAAATCAAATTTAACCAGAATGCCATCGGTGCGGTACCTTCACCTTTTGACTGCTTCCTGGTCTTACGCGGCTGCAAAACTCTTGCTGTGAGAATGGAGAAACATCAACAGAATGCCCTTCGAATTGCGACCTTCTTACAAGACCATTCGTCAGCAAGTGAAGTATTCTATCCTGGATTGTCAAATCACCCACAGTTCGATCTGGCCAAGAGACAAATGAGAGGATTTGGAGGAATGTTGTCGTTCAGACTTGACGGGGACAATGAGAGGGTCAGAACCTTTCTAGAAGGATTGAAGCTTTTCCTCCTTGCCGAGAGCTTGGGAGGAGTTGAGTCACTGATAGAACATCCTGCGTCGATGACTCATGCAAGCATTCCGAAGGTGGAGAGAGAGCGTCTTGGCATCACCGACAACCTGCTGAGAGTTTCTGTTGGTATTGAAGACTCGGAGGACCTCGCGGAAGACCTAGATCAGGCATTTAGGATAATGCAGGACGGTAAGAAACAGAAAACTGAACCCGAGATTTGAGGAGGTCACGATTACGTTTAGAACCAAGTATGAAGACTGGTATTTCTGGTTAGTAGCTGTGGGAACAGGTTTAGCTGCAATCTACATTACTTCTTGGGATTTCCTTGTGATTCAAAAAATGATGTTTCGACTCGACCCACATGCTCAAATCGGGTTCTTCCTGACGGTGTCAGGAGCAATTCTGCGACAACTGGCACGAAAAGCATTAGGTCAACATTTCTCATACCCCCTCAGGATTATTACCAACCATGAAATGAAGAAAAATGGTGTCTATAGGCACATTCGTCATCCTGCATACACAGGTTTTATCATGATTGTCCTCGGAATCCCGTTAATCTTCGGTAGTCTATACGGCTTTCTCATCGCATTATCATTGATCCCTGCAATAATATTCAGGATTCGAATCGAGGAGAAAATGCTTGTCGAGGAGTTTGGAGTGGCATACCTGAATTATACTGAGAAGACCGAGAAACTGATTCCATACTTCTATTAATGAATGCTAATAATAACTGAGAGTTGTGAAACAGTTATTCAAGAATCAATTGTGAAGTGCTATTCATGAAAGATGGAAATTATAATACCTTAGATCTGAAAGTTAATGACTACATCTCGCCGGAATGTTCCTGCAAGATTGAAGATATGGTTAACGCAATTCCTCATGTAATTGACTCTGGTTTCGATCCTGTAAACAACCTGCTAAGCGTCAAAGTTCATCAAGACAGGGTATCAGCAGAAGATGTAATCGAAGAGCTCAGACAATGTTCGATTCGCTGTGAAGAACTTAAACCCTCTCATGAAATGGCTCACATCGAACATGAAGCAACTAGAATGCATAAGCCAGCTGCTCACGACCACCATGCGATGATGGAAGTAGAGATGAAGAGACACTTTCTGGTTGCTGCCATTTTCTCGATTCCAGTATTGATATTATCGCCATCAATTCAGCAATGGCTTGGGTTTTCTCTGCCGGAGAATATTGTCCTAGATATCTTGCTCGTTTTGTCAGCATCTGTCGTGATAATGTATGGCGGTCTTGTTTTCTACAAAAACTCAGTAAAAGCGTTGAAGATACGCACACTAGACATGAGTGTTTTAGTGGCCATTGCATTACTGTCCGGATATCTATACAGCGTGGGAACTACCTTTCTCTTTGAAGCCCCAGACTTCTACTGGGAGATTAGTACTCTAGCTTCTTTCATCCTGTTTGGGCATTGGATGGAGATGAGGGCTCAAAGAACTGCATCAGGAGCATTGAAGGAGCTTGTGAAACTCATCCCACCTTCAGCCAACATTATGAAGAACGGAGATATTATTGAGGTTCCTACATCCGAGTTGAAAGTGGATGATGTTATTCTTGTTAGACCAGGTGATAAAGTTCCAATAGATGGAGTTGTGTTAGACGGAGAAACTTCAGTTAATGAGGCGATGATAACTGGAGAGTCAAAGCCAGTTACCAAGAAGAAAGGGGATGAAATAATCGGGGGGACTATTAACGTTGAGGGAGCAATTCAGGCAAAAGTCACTAGGACTGGTGAAGAAACTGCCATTGCCCAGATTATTACGCTTGTGCGGCAAGCCATGACCTCCAAACCGAGAGTTCAAAAAATGGCTGATCGGGCTGCCCACTATCTGACTCTTATTGCAATAATTGTTGGTGGAGGAACGTTTATGTTCTGGTTTGGAATAGGAGCGGGATTCCTTTTCGCCTTGACATTAGCCATTACAGTCATAGTCATTACTTGTCCTCATGCTCTTGGCATAGCTATTCCTGCTGTAACGTCAATATCAACAACTATGGCCGCGCACAAAGGGATACTGGTCAAGAACGCTGAGGCTCTTGAAATTGCAAAGACGATTGACATTGTGGTTTTCGATAAAACAGGGACACTAACCATGGGGGAGTTTGGAGTCACTGACATTGTTCAACTAGGAACCTGGAGTAAGGATGAAATCTTAGAGAAAGCCGCGGCCATTGAGATCAACTCTGAACATCCAATAGCACAAGGGATAGTTAGGAAGTCCAAAGAAGAAGGCATTCAAAACAAAAGGGCTGAGAGATTCGCTGCTATTCCGGGCAAAGGTGCTAGAGCCATCGTTGGAAATGACAACGTCTATCTCGGCAATGTGAGCCTGATGACGGACTTGGGAGTGGAAACTAAAGAAAATGAAGGGGAAGTCTCAAGACTTTCGTCTCAGGGTAAGACGGTTATCTATGTCGCAACAGACAAAAAACTTCAAGGTTTGATTGCCATGGCGGATATAATAAGGAGCGAGTCAAGGGAGGCAATTCAAGTTCTGAAGGGAATGGGTATTGAAATAGCAATGCTCACAGGAGATAATAGACAGACAGCGGCATACGTTGCTGAAGAGTTAGGTTTAGATACATTCTTCTCAGAGGTTCTTCCTGATCAAAAAGCGGACCAAATGAAGTTACTTCAAAAGCAAGGAAAGAGGGTAGCTATGGTTGGGGATGGTATTAATGATGCACCAGCCCTAGTTCAAGCAGACGTAGGAATTGCCATTGGAGCAGGTACAGATGTTGCAGTTGAATCAGCAGATGTCGTGTTGATTAAGAATGATCCGAGGGACGTTTCGAAACTCATGAATCTCAGCAGGAAGACCACACGAAAGATGAATGAAAATCTAGTATGGGCAACAGGCTATAATGTCATAGCTATTCCATTGGCCGCTGGTATTCTTATTCCCTTTGGCATTATCCTTCGACCTGAGATGGCCGCCATTACAATGTCTCTAAGTTCCATTAGCGTTCTTTTCAATGCGCTCTTGTTGAAACGAGCAAAAATCTAAGGGATCAATGCGTCAACTCATATCTTTGGTCTGTTGCATTTGAAATGGCTTCGGCAGCGAGTGACATCGTTGCCCAAGCCCCGAAAATGTGTTCAAATGTGCGCAGCTGCTATTTAGAGCATTACGCTCAAATGGTTCCCAGTAGATTGTAATCCTACTCTTTTTCAGGAAGGTACTATCAGTGGTCATTCGACCGTGGACCAATAGAAACAAAGCGGGGAACTTTACGGCAATATTGTTCATATTTATCCCCAAACTGTTCTCTAAGCCATGGTTCTTCAGCGAGTGGAGCAAGGAGGAACCACAAGATTGCCAAGATCCCTGTGACTAGTGCCATAACTGAGTCCGTTACTAGGATGATACCAATCATCATGAGAACATCACCCAGATATTGTGGATTTCGGGTGTATCGATATGGTCCCCTCATCACGAACTCGCCCTTCATTCCCATACTCTGTTCAGATGAGAGGGTTCGAACACCCCACACAGCAATTGCAATTCCAGTCGCGATCAATATCGCACCCACCACAGCGATGACAATCCCGCCTATACCCAGACTACCCCAGTCGAAAATCCCGATAATCGGCACCCCTACAATTCCAATTATGGCGAGAATCCACACATACAAGAATTGCCAAGATCGCTTGTGAGGAGGTGGCCAGACCCGATGTTTGGGAGAGAGTATTGAAATGAAGAGGCCAGGTAGCAAGAATAGACCTGCAAACAGTATAAACATGAAAACGACAAACGTATCTGACTCAGTAAGGAACATAGGCTCTACTCTCCTAATTCATCGTAAATATAATAGCATATTCAGATGCAATTAAACATACTTCCCTATCCATCTCCAATTCTAGTGTTTGAAACAGCTGCATAGAACATGTACAAAGTCAGACGACACAAGATTGTTCAACTTACAATAAACGGTTTTTGACAGAGAAGTATGGGACTTTGCTGTCTAAGACAGCAGTTTCCCAACAGGAGGTTCGAAAACCAAGACCAAAGGAGTGCCAGCTTCATTCATTCTGGTATTCTTGTTGATGATCCCGAAATGACACTCGTTGTTGTCTTCCAAGATGACTATCTAGAAAAGTAAATGACCTGTCTCATGTCTTGAAGGCATGGAACACTAGTAATCAGATTCAGGTGCAGGAGTAATCTAAGTGCATATCTGATCGTTCTCGGGGAGAATGATACCTTGTTTTGTATCTCTTTGGGAGTTGTTCCCTTCATACTTTTCTCTCTTACAATCCCCAATATTATCAGCTGGCTCTTAGTGAGTCTCATATTCCCATGAAGAACGAAATCATCGTTCACTGCTTCTATACTCACCTTCATCACCTTATGTTGTGAGGGATTATGGAATATGTCACACAAAATATGCCATACTCGATATATCGACACTGAGATATTTTGGATTTAAATCATTCGGAATACATTATTCTGACTTTCGTGTGCTTCATGTTCGAGTATCTGAAATATAGTTATGTCGATTGGGATATATCTGAGAGGATAGATTTATATGGTTAGTACCTGTGGAAGAACCACGATTAATATTGACACTCAAATTGATAAAAAGGAATTGGAAACTATGGCAAAAGATCCGGTCTGTGGAATGGAAGTTGACGAGAACACTGCGAAGTTTACTTCGGAACATATGGGAAAGAAGTTCTACTTCTGCATGGAAGGCTGTAAAAAGAAGTTCGATGCAGATCCAATGAAATACATGAAGCACTCATGATATGTCTGCCATGCGAGAATCGGACGGACCGACAGAAATGATGATTCAGGCCTGCCCAAAGTATACAAGTCGATTTCGGTCCGATCTTTTTTCCCATGAAATCGAGTGTATCAGAGGTGGTCTTGATACCACCAGTAGGTGTAAGGTTCAAACGCTGTCTGCATGTGAGCTTCGTCAAGATGTTTCATAATTGCGGGACAATCAGGAAGATGAGTTGAACAAGAATTGTCTGAGTGTTCGGTCAGTTTCCGTAGGAATGTTCTTTTATGCTGAAACATGATTGTAGAAATGGTGATGATGAGTTGAAGATTGAGGCGCTATCCTGTCCCCACTGCGGTGCACCACTAACGAGCAGATATATCACGAACTGCCCAAATTGTGGAGTTGAGCTCACAATCCATGAAGGTAAAGACTTCGTGATGGAAGAGGATGTATTGGAGTCAGGAGTCTTCGATCCTGAGAATGTTTGGCTTTTCACAGACTATGTTGCTAAAGCCAACTTCAGGTTTGAAAAAAGGCTGGAGGCCCTAGAGCAGGATATTCGATTCAGTGTCATGAGAGGTAAACCCTGGCTGAAAGAAGACGTTGAATTCATGAGAGAGATACGGCGGCTGCTCGATGCCAAACTCGTAAAAAGAACAACTAGCTATTGGTTTTCCAGTCCGTTTCAGACAATCTTCAGAGCAGTGAAAAATGGCTTGATGAGCGTAGCAGGGAAGAAGTATACACTCAGGACGGGAGATGATATTGTGTGGCAGTGTCTGATGAGTCGCGAGACACACGGCTTAGATGGCCCGGTCCTAATTGGCAGGCTCACTCCTAAGAAAATAGCCATGTTATGTAAGGAGATGGGCAGTGCGATGAAAGCCGCTGGACGAATCACTCATGTGGAGACATGATAGAAATGCTGAGAAGACTGAGAGGGATGATTGGAGAAGAAGAGCATGAGGTATATATTGTGGACGTGTCCGCAATTGACTCTGAAGATTTGTTGTTGTTTACTGACCCTAGTGCTGTGGAGAAGTACAGGAACGAAGGAAAACTGGATGAGTTGAAGCATGACATACGATTCAGTGTTATGCGTGGCGATCCTTGGCAACAAGAGGAACTAGAATACATAGCAGAGATCAGACGACTCTTAGGAGAAGGAGTCATAAGACCGAAAGGAACCTATTGGTGGGCTTCACCGCATCCGACTGTCTATACTGCAAGAAAAAAAGGACGCCTTCGCAATGCTGGAAAGATTCACAAGTTCAGGAAGGGTGACGAGATAACCTTCCAGTGCCAGATGGAGAGAGAAAAGAAGAATCTTGACGCCCCACTGATTGTTGGACAGTTCAGCCCTACTGACAAGAGCATGCTCTGTGGAGATATGGGAACAGCTATGAAGGGAATGTAACGTGTCAAACATGAGCTATTCCTGGTCTGACCTTGTGCTAGCGTCCTCAATGACATCGTCCACAATTGAGTCAAGCTTAGAAGCATGTGCCAGTTGAGCGAGTAGGAGCCTACGTAAGAAGGAATGAAGAATCTTGTTGCTTCCCAATGATATTCGTATCCAAATTACTTCAAAATGTAACCACCATTGTAGTCATTGTTTTGCCTCCAGCAAGATTGGAACCACCAATGAAGATCTAACAGATATAGACTTCCTTAACATAGTCGATCAGATTGCTCATGAGGATTTGAGAGCAATCAGCATCACGGGGGGAGAACCACTAGTCAGATCTGAGCTTGTTTTCAAGATACTTGGACAGATACGGAGCCACCCTGCTACAAAGACACTAAATACAAATGGCTGGTTCTTGACTTTACCAGTTGCGATGAAGCTGAGAGAAGCTGGATTGAACATAGTCCAGATTAGTCTGGACAGCTCCATCGAGGAGAAACATGATTCATTTCGAGAACTACAGGGTTCTCACGGGCGAGCACTCGAAGCAATAGAGAACTCTGTTGAGGTTGGACTAGAAGCTCACGTTAGGACCACTATCACATCCTTTAATTATTTTGAAATGCCGTCCATTTTGGAAATTGCTCTCAGGAAAGGTGCGCACAGATTAATCGTGAAACCTCTCATTCCATCAGGTAGGGGATCAATCTACAACGAACCATTATCACACGAACAACATAGGAAAGCGGTTACTGATCTCATGTTTCAGGTTCGTACTGTTCCGAACTTGCCTCAAAACTATGTTCGATTTCTCACACCATGCTTTCCATTTCTGTTCGATAAGGAATTTATCAAATATAGTGACTCGTGTGAGTGCGGAGGCCGTCTTGCGTTTATTGCCAGTAATGGTGATGCACAACCGTGCGGCTATGCTCACCTTGTTTTGGGTAATCTATTGGAAACATCTCTAGAGAACATTTGGAGTAACTCTCCAGACGTACTTGAATGGAGAAATAATAGACTCAACGGAAAGTGTCTAGAGTGTGAGTTTAGTGAAATCTGTCGAGGTGGTTGCCGTGCTAAGGCCTACGAAACAACAGGAAGTCTGACATCCCCAGACCCAACATGTTGGTTGGAGGAATCAAAATGATAATGCCCACACATGCCCGGAAAGTGAAAGTAATCACGCGAGCTGAATTCCCTTCAATAACTGAGATTGTGGGTTCCTTGACTTACGAAACAACTGAGTACTGCGTATACCTTGACGAACGTGAAGAGAATGTCATTGGAGTGTATAGGATAACGTCCGATCGTGAGCAAGAACCCTTCAACAGAATTCAGGGGCTCGAGGAGATTGCACCTGGCGCTCTAAAACGTTTGGTCCATGATTCGCAGTTGGACGTCGCAAGTCCTCTGCAAGTTCTCAGCTATCTCGAAAAACAAGGAGCAGGTAGTAGCAACCCAGAGATCATCACCTTTCTGGCAAAACACAACCATGTGACCTTCGCATACTGTGACAGACAGATACGCCTACCTGAGATTCAGGTAATCGACGTAGTTCCTCCGTCACCAAGCAAACTCGAAGAAGGACTAAAGATTCTGAAACAAGCGGGCCTAGTTCCCGCTGAATATCCTATTACATACCACCTAATCGATGAGGTTGAGTTACTTGACGAACTGAAATCCGATCCTGTTCTAGTCCCTTGTAGACTTAGTGGCCTGACCAACAATCAGACAAGAAGAGTCTTCTCAGTTGATAAGAACCTTCATCAGCTAGAAGATGGAAGCGTGCATGTCCTAGGATGTACAAGAACACAGCAAGCGGCACAAGCTCATGGGATTGATGTTATAGATTTCAAGAGCATGTGTCCTATGCACAGTCTACCTGACAAGGGATTTTTCATCGCCAAGTGCTGCATGTTGAGGTCTGGTGTTGAGCAACACGAACATAGGCAAGCTACAGGTGTGCTTGTCCCGTGGGGATTCAACTATGCTCAGATATTTGAAGCTGGCATTCTACTTCAAGACATGATTCTTAAAAGCCTCGTCTACTGAATGTCAAGTAAATGCTCTGCCTTTTTTCCGGAGCAACTTTGCTGTCAAAGACAGCAGTTTCTTAATTGGAACTTCGAAAACCAAGATCGAAGAAGCGTGAACCAAAGATTCGTGAGTCAGCCTTGGTCTGCATGCATCTGGAACTGGTGTGGAGGCCGCCATAAAACAGCTAAGATGCCTCCCACAACTCCGAGAAAGAGGCCAATACCCATCCCGCCCATTCCGCCTATCATGCTTACAGCTGATAGGATAATTATCACAACGCCCCAAGTCCCATGCTCGTTGGGCCGTCTATTGAGCATCGTAGAGGCTAGCATAATACTGATCCCAATGACTAATCCTGACAATGCCGATATATACCCAAGACTCCCCAAGTCCCAGAAATGAGAGTGAGAGTCAGCATTATGCATGATTGAATCAAGCCAATCAAACCAGCTTGTCCATCCCATAGCCACCATTATAGTCCATGATAGTCCTACTGAAGCTATAATTAACCCACCTGCCATTGACAAAATGTAGGCTTCCCTTGGTCGTTCTATGTAGTCTGTCATTATTATCACATTCAGTCGATTTGAACTTTGTATTTTTTTCTGCTAGATTTCCACTCAATTGACCTCATATGCAACGCTCTATGAGTTTTCGCTGTAT
>VAPB010122553.1_pt1 | contig 14470 bp, 14 predicted proteins | sample 3395101 | NCBI WGS metagenome assembly VAPB01 (sample SAMN08290433, study PRJNA428436) | hydrothermal vent metagenome | isolation source: Deep-sea hydrothermal vent chimney | place: Indian Ocean: Southwest Indian Ridge | reverse complement strand
CAGCGCGTAGCGAAATTCCTCCATCGCCTGGCCAGAGAAAAACTGGTCTCCTTTCACTCCGAGTGCACAGTTCGGTGATTACGCTGATGTACCGAGAACGCCGAGGCAACCGGCCGGCAAGGCACGAGGAGGAGGGATAGTGGTGTCTATCGCGACGACGGGCAATGCGGCCGACCGGAATGCACCGGCGTTTGAATGCCGGCGTAATTGCGGAACTGTGTACCAGGTCAACCGTCAGGAATTATTGATGCAGTCAAGAATGCAATTGAAGTTATCGCGGCCCATTCTCAGGCATCTCCGTTTACCGGCCATATTGTTTCTGATCCATTTACCGCTGTCAGGAACCATGGCACAGCTTCCTTCGGGGGTGGCTGTTCCTGAACCCGGTTTCAGACCTGTGGCATCCTACGAGATAGACGTGAAACTCGACAGGGAAGCACATACAGTTTCCGGTTACGAAGTAGTCACGTTCCGCAATACAACCACCCACCCCGTCACCGAACTGCGGTTCCATGCCTATTACAACGCATGGAAAACCGACGGAAGCACATGGCTCACTCTGAACAACAGGAAAATACCGGCCGACTATCCGGAAGAACGGCTTGCCTGGCTCCAGGTCACAGGCGTCGAGGTCGAGACAAACATGTTCTTTGCCAGGGAAGATATCCTGGAAACATTTGCCTACATACAGCCCGACGACGGCAATAAATACGATCAGACTCTGTTCAGCGTGGAGCTTCCCCGCCCCCTTCCCGCCGGAGGGGAGGTACGTCTCAGGATCGATTTCACGACCAAGGTGCCCAGAACCGTTTCCCGTACCGGCTACATCGGCGACTACTACTTCATGGCCCAGTGGTTTCCAAAGATCGGAGTCCTGACAGACGACGGCTGGGAAGCACACCAGTACTTTCCTGTCGAGTATTTCGCCGATTACGGAACCTACGATGTCCGGTTGAACGTCCCCAGCGATTGCGTGGTCGGTGCAACCGGCGTGCTGGTAGGACGACCCGATATACAAGAGGATGGGACGACCACGCACAGATTCCGCCAGGAGATGGTCCACGATTTTGCCTGGACCGCCTGGCCCCAATACCTGGTGTTTACCGAAGAATATGAATTCCTGCCCGGCTACTCCACCGAGATAACCCTCCTTCTCTGCCCCGAACACAAGGGTCTGAAGGATCGTTACCTGCAGGCAACCAGATACGGCATCAGATATTACAGCGAATGGTTCGGACCCTATCCCTATACGACAGCGACGATAGTTGATCCCGCATTCAATTCGGGCGCAGGTGGAATGGAGTATCCCACCTTCTTTACCGGAGGTGCCCCGCTCTTTGCCGCTGAAGGAGTGCTGAGACCGGAGGGCGTTACGATTCACGAATTCGGCCATCAATACTGGTACGGTATCGTGGGAAACAACGAAACGGTGGATGCCTGGCTCGACGAGGGATTCAATTCGTACAGTGAATCGCGTGTGCAGGAAGTCACGTATGGTCACAATCACGAATCGGTTACAGTCTTCAACTTCCCCATCGTTCTGGAAGAGGTGGAGATCCCCTTCAAGTGGGCGGCAGCACCCCGCTACCGGAGCATAGCCAAGGTGGTGCCCCTCGACGTCCCGAGTTATCTGAAACCGGGATTCGCTTACGGAGGTAACGCATACAACAAGACCGAACTGATGCACTGGACGCTGGAGGGATTTCTGGGATGGGAGACATACAGAGAGGTACTCTCCACTTACTACGACCGCTGGAAATTCAGGCACCCCGTCCCTGAAGATTTCTTCGAGATCGTCAATGAGGTTTCGGGCATGGACATGACCTGGTTTTTCGATCAGTTCTACCACAGTGCCGATGTAATTGATTACGCGGTGGGAGAAGTGCGCTCCAGCAGCCGTGAGGAGGTTCGCGGCTCTATCGTGCGTCCAGACACGGCTCCCGAGGGAGGTCCCGAATGGACAGCAACAGGGGAGCAGGCCGATCAGATGGAGTGGATCACACAGGTTACGATCAGCCGTCCCGGTGAGGTAATATTCCCTGTCGAGATTCTGGTTCAGTTCGACGACGGCCGGCAGGTCATCGAAAGATGGGACGGCGTGGATCGCAGGCATACCTTTACCTACGAAGGGGAGAGCCGGATTGAAAAGGTAGTGGTGGATCCGCGCGAAATAGTGGTCCTCGACATTAACCGCAGCAACAACTCATGGATAGGTACGGCCGATCGCCGCGGTGCCCGGAAACTTGCCCTGCGCTGGTTCTTCTGGATGCAGTCGGTTCTCGAGTTCTTCGCCTTCATCAGCTGATGAGGAACGGTGTATTGAGATGAGCATTCTTGCCGCATTAAAGGGAGGAATCACTCTGGCAACCCGGCACTGGCGGGCACTGCTGGTGGTTTACCTCTTCAACCTCGCTCTCGCAGGATCGGTGGCCATACCTGTGTATAAAGCTCTGGATGCCAACCTGTCGAACAGCGAGTCGGCAGAACGAATGGCAGAAGGATTCGACTGGCTCTGGTATCAGGAGTTCCTCTCTTCCAGAGGCCAGGCAGATGATGTGGCATCATCCGTGAGGCCATGGCAGCAGGGCGTTACAACGCTTCTCGTGAATTTCGAACGGTATGTGAGGGGTGATCTGCGGAGCAGCCTCCCTGCTCAACTGTTCTGGATCGGCATCCTCTATCTGCTGATAACCACATTCCTGACCGGAGGCATTCTGGGCCTCTTCGCCGAAGAGGAGGCCCGGTTCACTCTCCGCTTCTTCTTCGACAGGGCGGGCCGCTATTTCATGATTCTGGCAGCAATAGTAGTGGTCGCCAATATCGCTTACTGGCTGCTGTGGGAAGTAGCGGGCACAAACTGGCAGCGGCTCGTTTTCAATGTCAGGAGTGAGGCTACAACAGAGTGGACTCCAGTTCTTCTCGACTGGCTGGGAACCGTACTGCTCCTGGTTTTCGCATTCTTTATCCGTATGGTGATGGATTATACACGTGTTGCCGCAGTGGCCTGGCACAAGCTGGGGCTCCTTCCTGCGCTGCTTGGCGCGATCGCATTCTCCCTGAACAATCTGAAGAAGACGATGGGGCTCTTTTACCTGACGACTTTTCTTGCCATCCTGATGGCAGCAGTGTACGGATTGCTCATCACAATGGGCAGCGGCGCCACTACATCCGGATTGATCGTGATGCTCCTGGTCCAGCAGGGATTTATAATAGCCACGATCTGGATCAGGATGGTCTACCTGGGAGGCCAGCTCTCCTTCTATCGGTACACTATGGATGTACCACGTTGGGCCGAGCCGGCCGGCCCTTCCGCCGATGGCGACGATAAGGGAGTCGTAATAGATAAGGCGGTCATGCTGGAGGCTGACCTGCCTGAACGTGAATCAGAACCCGAAGAAGATACCGATCTTCACTCCCATCCCTGAAAGGTTTAATTTCGGAGCATCAGCTATGCTCTCGCCGTTCAGTTCGAGCTTTCCGGCTCCGATACCCGCCAGCCCGTAAACCGCGCTCAGATCAACTGCAACCAGCGGCATGAGCCAGTAGCGTATACTCACGAAGGGCTCGAAGAAGTAATAATTGCCGGCGAGAACGGATGAAATATCCAGAGTGGCCGAATCCACCGAACCGGAGAATCCCGTCTCGTAATAGGACCAGACCCCATCCCACGTTCGAACGGTCTGCGGGAAGCGGCTCAGCTTGGTCACCAGACTCCCGGCTCCGAAGGATCCACCCAGTGTCAGTTTTATGTTACTGACGGCTTTGACGTATCCGATTGTTATCCCACTGTAAGAGAGTACCACCGAAGCCTCTCTCGAGATACCACCGCTGCTGCTGCTGCGATTCACAGAACCACTGAGTGAGAACGCGCCTATCATCAGAGATCCGATCTGAAAATGGCCATTGGCTCCTACAAGAGAAATCCATTCAGGCAGGCCTTCCAGTCCCATGGAAAGAAGGCGATTGTCCAGGTCGGGAAGAGAAAGCTGAACCAGAGCGTAACCGGGACCCCCTCCTCCACCGGCCTGCTGCGGGGGAAAGAAATCCCTCCCCTTCTCCTGTCCCGATACTTCAACAACCAGTGCGGCAGATAAAAGCAGCGCGACCGGAAGGCAGCGTAAAATTCGGACAAACATGACAATGTCTCCTTTGTCTTGCTCACAGGCCATTAAGGCGACATGTTCAGACATGACCTGAAGTGATAATACCATCGCCTACTAAGAAGAATGAGTGTTCTGACATGTCTGCAAAAGCATTTGTTCTCGTCAACGTTGAACCGGGTGTTGTCAGCCAGATCGTTTCCCAGCTGAGAGAGGCTCCGCACGTAAAAGCCGCGTTCACCATCACCGGGCCTTACGATGCGATCGCGGAGGTCGAGGCCGAGGATTATGCCCTCATCGCCGAAATAGTGGAGGAGGAGGTTCGCAAGATGGAGGGTGTCGAGAAAACGATGACCCTTGTTGTTTTCTAGCCTTACTCGCTCTTCAACCGAGGAATTCTGAGGCTTGACCGCCTTCAGAAGTATTATTAGACTCGCCCTCGAATATGGAGCCGGAGCCTGTTGGATTCAGCCTCTCGCACCGGGCGGACAATCACGAGGAGATGCCTGAATGGCAATTTCTAAAAAGATGATCGGTGATGTTGCGGTACTCTCTCTGAAGGGAAAGCTGATGGGAGGGCCCGACACGACCGCGATTCACGACACGATCAAGGAACTGGTGGAACGGGGTGTAGTCAACGTCGTCCTCGACATGAGCAAGGTCAACTGGCTGAACAGTGTCGGTCTGGGTACCGTCATGGCTTCCAGCACAACTCTGAGCAATGCCGGAGGTGAACTGAAAGTAGCCGGCCTTCAGGACAAGGCACGCGGCCTCTTCTCCATCGCCAAGCTCGATTCGATTTTCAATATCTACGGTTCGGCCGAACGCGCCGCAGCTGATTTCTGAGATCACCTGAGAATATGCGTAAACGCGTGAACTGGACTCTGGCCCTCATCGGGCTGGGTCTTCTGCTCCTTCTCAGAACCAGCACTGACTTCATAAGCCAGGTTCCCGGCGAGAATGACTTCGGATTCTGGTCGATCGTACCTGCCGCGCTCACCCTGGCTCTCTGTTTCTGGACCAAGGAGGTCGTTTCGGCGCTCTTCCTGGGAATCGTCGCAGGAGGTATTGTCAGCGGACAGTTCAACATAATCGCCGTCTATCTTCTTCCTGCCGTCGGCACTGAATCGTTCGCCCAGATACTGCTGGTATACCTCTGGTGCCTGGGAGGGTTGATCGGACTGTGGACGCGTACGGGCGGCGCACAGCACTTCTCCCGATGGCTGGGCGCCAGAGTTGTAAAAGGTCGGCGGACAGCCAAATTCTTCGCCTGCTTCATGGGAACAGTTTTCCACCAGGGAGGAACGATCAGCACGATCCTGGCCGGATCGACGGTGCGTCCGGTATGCGACGAAGCAAAGGTCTCTCACGAGGAACTCTCCTACATCATCGATTCAACCGCTTCACCGATAGCGACCGTGATTCCGCTGAATGTCTGGCCTTCCTACGTTGCCGGACTGGTTGCCGGTACAATCCCGCTGTTCGCCGACGCGATAGCGGCTGAACAGTTCTTCTACAGGGCGATACCCTTCAATTTCTATGCGATCTTTGCGGTTTTGTTCACTTACACATTCGCCCTCGAAGTGAATCCTTTCGTTTTCGGCAAGATGAAGCGCGCGATAGAACGGGTAACCTCAACCGGCGAACTGGACAGACCCGACGCGCACACCATGTCGAGCAGGGAACTGACAGAGCTGAAGGTTCCGGCCGACTATCCGACCGGCAATGTGGATTTCCTCCTCCCGATCCTGACGCTCATCGGAATTGCGTTTGGAGGTTTAATCTGGCTCGGCCGGGTCCCGATAAACGAAGCGTTCGTACTTGCGGTGCTGTCGGCAATGCTCGTGGCACTCTTCAAGGGCATGAGCCTGGGTGAGGTCATCGAGGGCTTCCTCGATGGCGTAAAGGGAGTGACACTGGGGGCGATTATCCTTGCACTGGCGGTTACCCTGGGGAGGGTTTCAGGATCGCTGGGAACCGCCAACTTCCTGATCCGCACTACTGCAGAAGTGATCGTACCCTTCCTGCTGCCGGCCATACTGATGCTGGTATGCATGATTACAGCTTTTGCCGTCGGATCATCGTGGGGCACCTACGCGGTCGTCTTTCCCATAGCTATGCCGCTGGCGTGGGCGGTCAATCCCGATCCTCTATTCATTACTCTGTGTTTCTCGGCGGTGGTGGGAGGAGCCGTATACGGCGATCAGTGCTCACCGATAAGCGATACAACGATACTCTCGAGCCTGGCCACAGGTTCAGACCACATGGATCACGTTACGACTCAGATGCCGATAGCGACGATCGCCGCCGGATTCGGAGTCGTCCTCTATACGATTATCGCGCTCCTGTTCACCTGATAAATCAGACCGGCATTGTCAGATGTGGTCCTCTGCCGGTATGACCAGTTCTCCTTCTGTCTTGGCTACAAACACGGCGCATACAGTGTCTCCGGTGACGTTGACCGCCGTTCTGGTCATATCCAGAATCCGCTCGACACCCACAACCATCGCTATCCAGGTAAGGTCTATCCCGAGCTGGGTCAGAACCAGAGTCAGGGTCACCATGCCGATGCCCGGTACACCCGCGGCGCCTATTGATGCGAGAGTGGCCATTAGGATCACGTTCAGAAGGTCTGCCGTGGTCAGATCCCAGCCCGCTACCTGGGCGATGAATATCACACTCACACCCTGGTAGATGGCGGTACCGTTCATATTCACCGTGGCACCCAGCGGAAGCACAAAGGAGGCCACATCGCTTGAGACCCCCAGATCCTCCTCCGAAACCTGCAGGTTGAGCGGCAGTGTGGCATTGCTGGAGGAAGTGGAGAAGGCGAAGAGCATCACCTCGTAATAACGCTTGAAGAAGAGCAGAGGAGGCATTCCCACCATACGGAGGATGGGAGGGTAGAAGAGGACCGCATAGACGATCATCGTCCCCACGGCGATCGTCACGTATTTCAGCAGAGGCAGCAGAACCTGATAGCCGAACTGGGCGGCCACCGCTGCTATGAGAGCAAAGACGCCGATCGGAGCCACCTTCATCACCAGCTTGACCATCATGATCATGGCGTCGTTCACCGAATTGAGCACATCCACAATCGGTTTGCGCTTCTCCTCGGCCAGAAGTGTCAAGGTGATCCCGAAGAGGAGTGCGAAGAAAATGATCCCCAGGAAATCTGTATCTGCCATCGCCTTGAAGGGATTGCGCGGTATGATCCGCACCAGGAATTCTCCGATAGATGTCTTCTCCCGCTGGGCTATGGCCTGATCGACCCTCGCCGAGGCATTCTCGGCATACTCGGCAACCATCCGGTCCCTGATCTCATCGTCCATTCCGGTACCGGGCCCGAGGATCAGGCCCGCAGCCAGACCGAAGGTCACTGCCAGTGCCGTTGCGAACAGATAGAAACCGACCGTCTTGGCTCCGATGCGCCCCAGCTTGCGCAGATCCCCCAGGCTGGCCGTTCCGACTATCAGGGAGGCCATGATAAGAGGAACCACTACCATGACCAGCAGGTTGATGAATGCATCACCTAGTGGTTTGATCGCTATGGCAAAGCTCTTCAGGAAAGGTACAGGACCAAGGACAGCCCCCAGGATCAGAGCTATCAGGATCTGGGTATGGAGCTTCATACCCCTGATCCTGCTTAATATACTCACTGAACGCTTTTCACTATCGGAAGTCACTCCAGTACCCTTAATGAGAATTGCAGAAGTCTCTTATCGGTCGGCCACACATTAACCCGGCTGCAGCGATTCGGCAACCATTGTAATCCGGTACAGGGCACCAGGGGCACTAAGGACAGGCATCCGGATGCCACAGTCCTCTCAGGGATCTCCTTGCCTCCTCTCCTGCCTGACGGAGCCTGTCGTTCCATCTGATTGCGTCGCTTTCCGGCACAAATAGTGCGTACCCCTCCCTCAATATCTTTTCGTTGAGCATCTCCCCCTGCCTGTTCCACAGGTAAGCGAGTACGCGTCCGTACACATCCAGACGCCTCTTATCAGTTTCGAGGCGGATACGCCCTTCAGTTTCACTGATGAGAAGGGTCAGGTAAGCAGTCGCTTCGGGTGCAAAACATTCCGGGGACCCACCTCCCCTACCCATTTCAGGAGCATCGAGCCCCAGCAGACGGACCCGTCGATCATCCTCCAGCAGCAGGGTATCGCCATCTATCACGCGATCAACTGAAACCCACTCTTCGGAAGCGGTCAACTGCGAGCATGAGGAAAGGAGAAGATGCAGACCGCACAGAAGGAAGACAGGAAGTGTCAGAGAGTATCTGTGAAAAGGGGCGGTTTTCCTCCCGGTCACCACGACCATTCGAGTGACATCAGCCACTCGCGCGGCGGAGAGAGGTTGCGTTCGATGTCGGTGTATGAGTATTCGGTCAGGTTGCGTCCCTGCACTATCACCCTCATCCCTTTAAAGCGGGCGGAGAGACGCCCGTCAACTCGATAGAAAGGAATACGCCTGTCGTATTCGTAGACCGCGGTCCGGCCCATGGTGGCTCCGTAGAGCAGGTCTGTAGCGATACTCCACCAGCGCCCCGTCACTTCCACCGTAATGGTGCCCCGTTTCGGCCTGCGGTAAGCCAGCACTCTCCCGTCATCCAGGTTTCGGGCTGAGAGCCAGAGGTATGACGCCCCACCCCGGAGCCAGCCGTCGGGATGAGCAGCCTGAAGCGCCAGTTCGGCACCCTGAAGTCGGGCCCGGTGCAGATTGCGGAACTGGATGTCGCCGCCTGTCACTCTTACCCCCTCTATCATTGAGGAATACCTGTTGACGAAGAGTGATCCCTCGATCCTGACAACCGCCAGCGGCATCCAGCTCCCGCCCACCTCCCCGCTCCACATGGTCTCCGGTTCCAGTTCCAGATTCGGGATCACCGTGAAACCGGAGGTAGCAGCGGAAATGAATGTTTCGGCGACACTCGGCGCACGGAACCCCCGGCTGGCAGTAAGTCGTAGCACCAGGTTCTCAGCAGGTGTGTGGATCAGGGCTGCCTTCGGGCTGAATACCAGGCGTGTCGGTGTGGCATCAGTGGAGTGAAGGTCTAACCGTCCTCCGGCACTTATCCGGATTGAGCCGGTCACCTCTGCCTCGTCCTGCATATAGAGGGCACTCTCCCATACGCGGTGCTGACCGTACATGGTGGCATCCACTCCTGTAGTGGCCGCCATTGCGCCCATTGTCAGAGTTCCGATACGGGATGCAGATACTGCCTGAAAGTCAAGAGCGGAGCGCAGTACCTCGGCTGAGTCATCGTTGTCATGGAAGAAGTTCTTCCACTTCACTCCGAAGATGTGGGGCTGCAGCTGCAGGTAGGCACCGGTACCGAGCAGACGCCGCCAGGTGGAAGTAACCATCACCTTGTCCGACCGCAGCCAGTCTCCTCTGGACGTCACCGCCACTTCATACGGGTCGTTCACCTCCCTCCACTCCACGAAATGCCCCCGCTCATTTCTGGCCAGCGTGGCTACTGCATTCCAGCGGTCTCCCCTCCCCTCCGGTCCTTCAACCTTCATGAGCAGATGACCGTAGCGTCCCCACCCATTCTCTCTGAATCCATCTGTGAACTCATACCCGCCGGATACCAGCAGACCCAGCCCTCCTACAGGTCGAACGAGTGTTGCTTCACCCCCCCTGGTATATTTTCGCTCCTTCTTGAAACGATACTCCTGAAAGTAGGGTTGATCCCAGCTGCCGATTCTCAATCGTGCATATGTGGATGGACCGCGGTGGGCAGATCGGGTCAGAACATTGACAACACCGCCCATTGCAGAGGATCCGTAGAGAGAGCTGGCAGCCCCCTTTACAACCTCAACCCGCTCCACCACCTCCGCGGGCAGCGTATCCCACCGCACATTGCCCGAATCACCCCCCATGGCAGGCACGCCATCCAGCAGAACCAGAACGCGCCCCCCCGCCCCCCTGTTGTATCCGGTTGATCCTCTTATGCCCAGTTGATCATCGATCATCGTCACACCGGGAACCAGCGGAAGAACCGTGTCGAGTCGCGGTGCCGACCTGATTTCAAGCTGCCGGGAGGTAACCACAGCCACAGATGACGCCGCTTCTTCTATCCTCTGCTCTTTTCTGGCGGCGGTTACAACCACATCGGGCAGGGCCAGCGGTATCTGCTGAAGTTCAACATCTACTGAAATTGTGACTCCGGATATTACGGTTACCCGGCGCATTTCAGTCCTGTAACCCATCACGGAGAATCGAATCCTGTACAGGCCCTCCGGGACCTCAGGTATCCGGTACTGGCCCTCTCTGCCGGACATGGCGCCCAGCACGGTTCCCTCGACGATGATATTGGCAGCAGGCAGGGGCAGGTGACTGCCCGCATCAGAGACGGTCCCCGCGATAGTCCCGGTACCTGTCTGGCCCTCGACAGGTCCAGCCTGCAGCAGGAACAGCAGAAGAAGGGTTCTCACGGTCCCTTCCCCTCTGCATCCTGCCTGCTGCCGGGAACTCTGGAGAAATCACCGGTCAGATCTATCCTCAGGAACTCACTCGGTGTTATGAGGACCTCACCCGGTTGATCGGGAGATCCCGGTTCGGCATAAAATCCGATTTCCACCCACGCACCGATATCGAAAAGGTTGGCGCCCTCGGCAAGCCAGACAACAACCAGGTACCCGAACACTCCTCCCGCTGAGAATTCCCACTCGTAATCGAACTGAGAGCTGCCGGCCGGAGCCTGTTTGAATTTGACGGGAAAATCGCTCTCCGAACTGACCGGTTTCTCAACGAAAAGCGCTACAGCCACGATCCCGGTATCTGGAGGCCATTCTCCCAGCAGCGTAACCCTGCCTCGCAGACCGGTGGGACCAGCGCCGACCGGTCCCATACCGTGATCACACGCGCTGAGTGACGAAATAATGAGACTGACTGCAAGCAGATATATCAGAGCCGTTCCGCTGTCGGTGGGTCTCAATCTATCCAATGAAATCACGATCCCAATCTAAGGGGGACTGGTTTGTATCTATTTTATCGTAAGGAATGCAGAGATTATAAACTCGCTCATCAGGAGCTGTATTTCGCCAGAAATCCCATCCATCAGTGCTACCTTGTACCGTCCCTCGAGCATCAGGTTGATGTCCTCCCTGATCGAGAGTATCGACCTCGCCGCGAAGAGCTGCATACCTATGCCCATGTGCATGAAGGGATCCCGAAAAAATTCGAGCGGCGGATCATAAAGACCCATACTCTCAGGAGTAACAGGATTATGTTTTGTAGTATAGTAGCCGAGACCTCCTCCCCACAGCGTGCGGCGTTCATCTGCCGTCTTCATCACACTTAAAAGTACGGAGAAACCCTGCTGGCTGATACTGTTCACGTCCGAATAGATCTGTGTCTGAGGATCCACATATTCACCATAGGTTGACGCAAAATGTGCTTCAACCTCTGGAAGGAGGAACAGAGTCTCCCCTTTGAGAGGGATCGCCACACCCAGCCGGAGCTGCAGGATAGGGACCGCCTCATTGAGAACAGGCCAGTATTCATTTGAGTGGTCGCCGAGGTTCACCACCGTACTGCCAAACCCGATATGCCACTGGTGAGGCGGACCCTTCTTCTGAGTGCTGAACCGGGGAGTGAACTGAGCCATGACAGGCACCGCGGTCAGACCGACCAGCAGCAGTATGAGTGTGGTGGTGGAAACAAGACGTCTTACGGACATATGCTTTCCTTATTGTAACCGGCTTAAAGGAGGATCGGTGTCCTCCTGAATCCTTTCGACCTGAATCAGTTGATCCCTTTCGAACTTGAGCAGAACCTCTCCGTAGTTGTTCGTCTGGAAATAATACCAGGTTTCAGAAAGTTCACCCTCCCCGAAAGTAGAATCGGGCGGACCCAGTGTAGCACGAACAACTCCCCGCGGCATCCCCTCGGCCAGCAGTTCCTCTTCCATCAGCTGAGCCATCTCCTGCTCATATTGACGACGTTGCTCGAGCTCTTTTTGTTCAGAGAATATTCGATAACGTCCGACCATGGCGAGTCCCACGAACGCTACTGCCACGACGGCAAGAGCTACTCCGACCGCACGGACCACCTTCTTTTCGATCAGATTAAGACGCATAATCTCGATCCCCGTTTAAACCAAGTGCCCTGAATCGCATTTAAACAACGAACTACCTTGATTCTAAGACGTCTGCACATTAGACGTCGAGGAGCCGTTGCACCATTCGTAAAAAGTGCAGAGAGTGATTAAAATATGCATATGACAGGAGCCAGATGCATCTGATACGGCAATTGTGCCTCGTTCCCTTTCTGCTCGTCCTGCAGGGTGAGGAACTGCCTCTGCAGACAGACCAGATACCCACAGGGAAATGGGTCTATGAGGTCACCGCCGGCGGCAGCCGGTTCGGTGAACTGACCAGCACGATACGCAGGGAAAACGACCGGATCGTATCGATGAGCGACCTGCGGGGATCGCGCATTCAGAGGGGAAGCCTTACGGTTCAATCGGGCTCGCTGGTTCCCATCGAATCATCCACCTTCATCTACCAGCCGGGTGAAGGGTCAACCACAGCCAGGATAACCTATGCTTCCAGTGCAGATTCTCTCATAGTCAGCGGTTCAATCGTATGGAGTGGAATCGGCCAGGCTGCGACAACTCCGGTCATGATCAAGGAGAGCTTTCCGCTCAGGGGATGGTTCGACAATCAGAGTGTAGACCTCCTCATCAGTGCCCTGCCCCTGGAAAGCGGTTTGAGGTGGAGAGCGAACCTCTTCGACCCGACCAGCGATCGCCCGGTCACCATCACCATCAGGGTAGTGAATCAGACCAGCGCGACCACTCCGGCAGGATCTTTCAGTGTGTGGAATGTGGAAGTGACTGGAATGGCCGGCAGGGTTGTATATCTGATCGAGTGCAACACCAGGGTGCTTGTGGCGCAGTACCTGCCTGAACAGGACGTCAGATTCGAACTGAACAGTCCCCTCAGACCTACGCAACAGCAGGAGTAGTGAGTATAGTCTCGAGGTCCTGCAGATCTTCAGATTTACCTATCGTTATAAGCACGTCACCTTCATCGATAACAGTATCCGATGGTGGATTGAACAGCATCGATCCGTCATTCCTCTTTATGGCGATGATCATCAACCCGAACCGGGTTCGTATCTGTGAATCCTTCAAGGTAACTCCCGAGAGTTGACTCCTCTCCATCACTCTGAGCTCTTCCATCTCCAGCTCCAGGTGTGCCCTGTGTGTTGCAAACTCCATGAATTCCACAACGGCCGGTCGCAGGATAGCGTGGGCCAGGCGCATACCGCCTATTCTATAGGGATCTACAACCCTGTTGGCACCCGCCCTGAGCAGCTTCCCCTCGCTCCGTTCATCGAACGCCCTGGCCATGATGAACATCTCCGGATTCAAACCGCGCGCCGAGAGGGTTATGAACAGATTGTCTGCATCGGATGCAACCGTTGTGATCAGACCCCGCGCTTTCCTGATATTCGCAGCCTCCAGCACATCCTCAATAGTGGCGTCTCCGACGACGTACAGGTAATCTGTCGCGGCCACCAGCTTGAGTTTCTCCTCGTTGTTCTCGATTACAACGAAGGGTACATTTTCCCGGGCAAGCTGGTGCACCAATACCCTTCCCATCCTTCCGAAACCACAGATGATATAGTGGTTGTTGAGGGCCTTTATCTGCCGTTCCAAGTGTCTCCTCCCCAGTATCTTCCGGACCTGACCTTCGACAACGATCCCGCCTATCGTGAAAATCGTGAAACTGACCGTTCCAACACCCAGTGTGATAAGACCTATGGTGAATATCTTGCCCTGCGTACTCAGCGGTACAATTTCCCGATAACCGACAGACGCCAGAGTTATAACCGTCATATAGAGTCCGTCGATGAAAGAGGTGCCTTCCACGATCATGTAACCGACCGTTCCGACGATGAAAAGAACGACGATGAGTGACAGCAGGAACAGTAGTTTGCGCAGTGGGCTCATTGCTCAAAATTACAGATCTGCATCAGACTCACCTGAGTCACCTGAATCAGCCGGTTCCGCCTCATCCGCAGATTTCTGGTGCCTGCCAGGGTATTGACGATCGAGAAGAAGTGCTGCGGGAAGCAGGATTGCAGTCGTAAAAACCGCCCAGAGAAGATTTGCGATCGTCTGGCGCCATACGATCTGACTGAGTAGAAAAGCCATGCGCAGCTGCTCGAATTTCTTCAAACCTGCCCGGTTCCACTGTCGCAGTTCCTCTGAACTGCCAGTACGAACGCCCATGGCATCCAGTGTGTCGAGCATCATCCTGGTCCCTGCAAGCGCCTGCCCGATTTGTGCATATGCCTCTGTTGCCAGTTGCAGGCTCTCCACCTCACCGGTGCTGTCAGAGGAGAAACCT
>VAPB010253896.1_pt1 | contig 14488 bp, 14 predicted proteins | sample 3395101 | NCBI WGS metagenome assembly VAPB01 (sample SAMN08290433, study PRJNA428436) | hydrothermal vent metagenome | isolation source: Deep-sea hydrothermal vent chimney | place: Indian Ocean: Southwest Indian Ridge | reverse complement strand
GCCTGAAACGGATAATGACATATCATTTGCAGTGTTTGATATAGATATTGTTGGGTATTTAAAAGATGAAGTGGAATCCCGGGAAAATAAAAAGAAACCTCTGAAACTACGACCCGCCATAAAAAAACCCTCCCGGAAAGATATTTTAGAGGAAACCCCTCCCAAGACTATGTTCGAAGAAGGAACAGACTCTGAACTGGCTGAGTCAGTTAAAGAGGAAACAGAGGATAAGGAACCGCCTACAGGAGAAAAAGACGTTTCACCAAAGGATTCGGAAGGACTTCCCGCAGGTCCTGAATCTTTTCTTTTTGATGAAGAGACTATTGAAAAGTATGCTCAAAAGGGGATTATAGGTGGAAAAGACTTAACCTTTGATGCTCCGGAATTTCACCATAGGGGATATATGAGAATGTTGAAAGAGAGAATAGAGAGTGTATGGAAGTATCCGGAAAAGGCAGCAAGACTCGGGATTTCCGGTGAACTTTATATAACGTTTACCATAAAAAGAGATGGAAGTATTAAGGACGTCAAGCTTATGAGAACATCAGGGTATAAGGATCTTGATGAGGCTGCGATAAAGGCACTTAAGGATGGTGAACCTTACTGGCCTTTACCCGATGACTGGGAAGGAGATGAACTTTCGATTCCAGGACATTTTATCTACTTGATTGGAAAGTCTTATAAAATGTGATTATTCATCTACTAAGGAGTATGCTGTATCTATCTTTACTTTACAATCTTCATCCATATCTTCTGTCTGGCAATCGGATGTTGAGGTAATTGAATCTGCATAGACGACTGTTACTTGTGAAGTACCACAACCAGAATCCGAGTATACAACTACTGAAGCTCCCGACCTCACATTAAACCTATCACCATTATTTATTGTTGTGCAATTACTATATATGTCCCCTCGAATATATACATCTGCGCCTTTATTATTAGATACAGTATAGCTCGAGCAGCCCTCCTGACAGCCCTTTTTAGCCAAAAGACTGCTTGGGTCTATCCATTCAACAATATCGTCAAAATTATCTGTTATCCCCTTGGTCTCATAATTTCTGGTATCAGTATTATTTATTTTTGGGTCTAAAGCCATGTTTTCTGATGAGCTGAGGACTATAGCTGCTGCCGGGCTATAGATTGGGCTTGAATCTTCTCCATTTTGCGTTATTCGTGGGTCGCCTGTGATATTTTTTAAAGCAGTACAGAAATCGTATCCGCTTGACGTTGTGGTTAATATCTTATTTACATCATAATAGAGTTGTTTCATGTAAGAGTCTTTTCCCCTGATACCGACTGTTACGTATGGAAGTTTGGTATTTTTGTATGGAGATGAAGGCAAATAAGGGCAATCTTCCTGTCCGTCGAAATTACCGTCACCGTATGTATCAGGGCAGGGGAATCTGTTATTTTTTATTGTAAAACCTGTTAAACTGTCCTTGGCATTACTTACTACCTGCCTTGCCTCCTTTAACCTATTCCCCGTTCGAAGCACTCTTATCGTCCCTACTCCGAAACTTATAAGCACCCCTAATACTATTAGTATAATGGCAATTTCAACCAGGGTGAAACCTTTTTTGTTTTTTATGGGTTTTCTAATTAAGGGATTGATAAAAGTTGATAAATTGGTTAGCAATTTTGGCTTGTTGATTTTGCCCCGCCCCTGCGGAACTGGTTTTGGCCTATCACGTAATGCCATGCTTGGCGTTTACTATACAATCATTTTTCACGGTTCCCCAGCTACCGTCATCAGGCTCGCTGGCATCCAAGGATTGAGCTCTCCAATAAGTGATTGTAGCCTGATCTTTTGGTGTTGCAACTGATGACGGGTAAAAAATTAACTCACTACAAATATTATCACTATATGCAACTACAATATCTCCTAATCTTACGTTAAACGCTTCACCCCTAAGAATTGGTGTGCAACTGTTATATATACCACCAAGAACATATATTTTCTGATCAATACCACCAACGCCGCCAAGTTTATTCCAGTGATATATAGTATAACTAGCACAGTCCTGACAGTTCTTTTTAGATAAGATAGTCCCTATGTTTATCCAGGCAACTTCATCGTCAAAATTGCTTGTGACTCTTTTGTTTTCATAGGTCCTTTGATCTGCCTTAGTGCTGTCCTCGCTGTTTATAGAAGGGTCTAAAGACATGTTTTCTGATGAACTAAGGACAACAGCAGCTGCCGGGCTCCAACTTATACCTTCGTTCAGGGTAATTTGTGGTGGAGCAGGCCAAGCGGAGGGGTCAGAGGGGTTATAAAATATGTTTTTTGCAGCAACGCAGAATTCGTATCCACTGGTTGTAGTAGTTAATGCCAAATTTACATCATAATAGAGTTGTTTATTATAGGCGTCTTTCCTCTGCACGCCGAGTGTTGCGTAGGGAAGCTTGTAATTTTTCTTAATAAATGGAAGTGAAGGTGAATACGGGCAATCTTCCTGTCCGTCGAAATTACCGTCATCGTATGTGTCAGGACATGGTAATCTATTATTTTTTATTGCAAAACCTATTAATGCCTCTTTGGTAGCTTTTACCAGTTCTCTCGTATTAAGTAGCCTGCTCCTCTTTATGAGAGTTCCATACATCCCTACGCCCCCAGCCACAAGTAGTCCAATTACTATGAGGACAATAGCAATCTCAAGCAGAGTAAACCCCTTAGAAAATCCTTGATTTTTATACAGGGTAAAAATTTTTTGTTTACTCATTATCTTACTATCATCAGACTGGAATAAATTTTTTGAGAAATAAAAAAATAACAATAAAGATGTATCGCGCCGGGTTTCATGATCCCTTTATACAAATCCAGGCAGTAAATTTCTCTGGATTTAACTCATAGTTATCAGTTCCTCTAATGGATCCGTTGTCATATTTCCCATCGTCATAACGATCATCTAACCATTTAGCTATTTTGTGTTGCAAGTTTGAATGGCATACAGCCCACGGCCACTCTGCGCCAATTCCAACCCCATTTGTACCTGCTAAGGCCATATAACCACCGAATGGATGCGTAGGTGCTTTTGTCTCAGAACCGGGTATTAGACCTGCTAATCTCAAATGCCACCACGCCTGGCACTGTTCCCCTACGTATGAAGTGCCATCGCAGACGGTTATAGTGCCGCTGGGGTCTAAATATCCATCTCCATTACCAGCAGCTAAGCCTGCAGGTCGTGGGTCAAAGTTAGTTAGTACATTCGGGTCATCGCCGGGAGTGGTATAATATTTGTCCTGATATGTGTAGACAGCTGTAAGAACAGAATCCCAGTCCATTTTTAATCGCTTATACTTGGTAGAAGTAATAAGTTCTCCTCCCTTAAATATAAGGCCAATGATGAGTCCGATAATGACAAGGACAATCGCCAGCTCTATGAGGGTAAAACCCTTAATGCCCCTTTGTATCCACATGTATGCCCCCTTTTTTATTTTATATTGCATTATAGTAGCAAATGTTCTGTGAGAATAACCATTCAAAATTAAGAATATTACAAATTATATATATCAAAGAGCTTGAAATGTCAAGGAAGTTTCGCCTTGTCCTTTATTTTCTTAAAATAGATGTGTATGATAAAAAAATAAAAATGATAGGGGAAAAGTGGGGATGAGTTTATTATCTGATTTGCTTTTAAGAGTAAAGAGTGAACAGAAAACAAAAGACGTGCCGCCAGGGCTTAAAAATATGGTAGCACAGTCAAATAAAAAACGGATTATGAAGAGGCGGATACTTTCTGTTTTTGCCATTTTTACCTTAGTGATAATTTTGGGACTTGTTATTGTTTATATAACAGAAACTTATTTTTCCAAGATACCACCTGCACAGAGTACAGAAACTGTCCAGCCTTTAACATCCACTCTGTCCAAGAAAGCTGATGTGGTTTCGCTTCAAATGGCAGGTGCAGAAGGAAGAGAGCAGCATCCGGGTATTGAAGGACAAAAATCAATTGAACGTGCAGAAGAACCTGTCTCATCGGTATCTGTCCGGGACAAAGATAAATTCTCAACTCAGTACAGCGAACTGGATTCCGAATTTCGTATAAAGTTTCAGTCAAAATTTAAAAACACAAGGTCTGATTCTTGGGGAAAAGACGCATACCTGTACCTTGCAAGTGATTACGAATTAAAAAAGGATTATTCCAATGCACTGTCTAACTACAAAAAAGTATTAGCGATAGATCCAGAAGATTACAGGGTTATGAATAAAATTGGGTCTATGCTTACTGAATTAAAGTTGTTTGAAGAGGCATTAAGTTACCTGCTGGATGCAATTAATATAAAGAATGATTATGTCCCGGCATTGATTAACACAGGGATTGCCTATGCCGGCCTGGCTGAATTGTCCAATGCGGAAATTTATCTATCTACTGCGGTAGCCCTTGAACCTTACAATAAATTTGCTGTTTTTAATATCGCACTCCTTTATGAAGAGATGGGTGATTATGCCAAGGCTCAAAAATATTATTCAACGCTTAAGGAGATGGGCGAGGTTCAAGGCAAGGCAGGTCTTGCGAGAATAAAAGAGAGGCTTAAATCCAGGGAGCAAATAATAAATCCTAAATCCGAATTATCGTGAATTTTAGAATTTATAGTTTGTAGCAAAAAATTTGGGCTTAGAAGTTAACCTCTTATATTCAATTAAACTTTTATTTAGCAGGCATTACTATCCAGTTTGCTATCCAGCCGTCTCTGTTGCCGTATACGTTAAGTTTATACCACTTCATACCGGCATCATCCATCTCTTCCCCCAATATTGCAAGCTGCTCTCCCATATAAGCCAGCCCTATTTTGTCAGCTTTAATATGTGGCTCTGCCCTTATATTGGCAGCTCTAACTTTGACAACAGCGTATTTTATTGGGGCAGGTGATAAGTGATGGGACTTCGGCGAGCCCTCGGCCTGAGTTCGGGCCGAATGGCTCAGACGGTCCGTGATAAGTGATGGTTTATCTGCGTTCTGAGTTTCGTAAAGGGGTGATGTCCCTGCGTTTTGAGGATTGCCAGCTAATTGTTTGCCACTAATTTCTGACTTCTGACTTTGAACCTTCTCAATCTTCAAGCCTCTAATTGCTTGTAAATCGGGCAGATAATTGTAACTGAGGTACCCTGTGGCAGCAAGTAAAAGGATAGCTGCAAAAATATAGATTATTTTATGGATCTTCTTGTTAGTTTTGATGTCATAATTTAAATGTCTTATAGCATATCGTATATGCTTTGAACTGACTGTGTTGCTCCCTTCAAGATAGGCTGACATTATTGCCCTTGATGTAAGTAAGTTGACCATACGAGGGATGCCTTTTGAAAAATTATGTATGGATTTTGCGAGCTTATTATCTAATCTTAAGATACCTCCACCTGCTTTTGTAAGCCTGTAATTGATGTATTCAAGGGTTTCAACCACGGTCAAAGAGCTTAACCTTAACCTCACTGTTATTCTCTGGTTTAGTTGTCTCAGATTATCTTTTTTTAACCTCGCTTCAAGCTCAGGCTGTCCTATCAGGATTGTCTGCAAGAGTTTTTCTTTTTTGGTTTCAAGATTCGAGAGTAGCCTTAATTCTTCGAGAGTGTCATTAGGTAGATCCTGCGCCTCATCTACAACTATAACAACTTTTCTATTGGCTAATGATTTTTCTACAAGAAAGTTCATAAATGCTTTTATGATTACATTCTTGTTTTTACTATCGAACTTGATGCCCAAATCTTCAAAGACAGAGATTAAAAATTCTTCCGGAGATAGTCTCGGAGTAAGTATAAGGGCTATCTCAGCCTCATTCCTCCATTTTTCCAAAAAGACATTAAGAAGAGTTGTTTTCCCTGTTCCAGGTTCTCCGGTAATCAAACAAAAACCCTCTTTCTGCTCAAGGATATAACTTAATGAAAGAAGGGCTTCATTGTGTTTTTCTGATGGAAAAAAGTAAGTTGGGTCCGGTGTGAGCCTAAAAGGATCTTCTCTTAAACCATAGAATTCTAAGAAGTCCATTATAACTTGCCTATGCTTATTACAAGCTCGTATATTGGGTACAGCAGTGCGATGATGATAAAAGAAAAGATAATTCCTAAAGTTACTATTACAAAGGGTTCTATTATCTTCCCCATTTTCTGGGATATATCATCGAGCTTTTTTTCATAGTACTCGGCAAGGTATGCGAACTGCTCTTCAAGTCTACCGCTTTCTTCTCCTGCCCTAATCAGGTTTACAACTGACGGGGGGAATATATCCTTATGTTTTCTTAATGCATCAGATATCCTACGGCCTCCTGTTATGTCTTCCTTTGAATCTGCTATCGCCCGTTTAAAGGCATCATTCCCTATAATCTGCGCTACTATGTCAAATGCCCTGTCTATTGTGATGCCTGCTACCGTCATAATTCGCAGTTGTTCGGCAAATAATGCGAGTAGCTTGTTATGGATAATAAGTTTTATTACAGGTATTTTTATCTTTGCAAGGTCTATATAATACCGTGCTTTTGGTCTTTGGTAGAGTACTTTCAGAAGGAAGAAAACTATTAAGGGGAGTAGTAGTATCAAGTACCAGTAAGATTGTGTGAATTTGCCGACAGCTATAAGTATCTTCGTCATAAAAGGAAGTCTGATATCCATATCTTTTAAAAGGGCTATTGTCTTTGGAAGGACATAAATAAACCAGAAAATTAACGCTGCTGTTATCGCCGTTACTGCAAAAATAGGATATAGTGATGCCCTCTTTATAGAAGAGGCAAGATCTTCCATCCTCTGCAGATGTAAAGCCACATCAGAAAGGCTCTGGTCCAACTGGCCGGTCTTTTCACCTACTGTAGTGAGGGTTATAAATATATCAGGAAAAACGTTTTTATGTAGAGCCACAGCATCGGAAAAACAAGAACCAAGTTCAACTATTGTCCTTATATTGGTTATCTTTTGTTGCAGATACGTATTTTCGGTCATATCCACTACACTGTAGAGAGCGGTGAGTATTGGCATCCCTCCTTTAAGCATTAAGGAGAGATTATTTGCAAATTCAATCAAGTCCCTTCTTTTTACTTGTCTTGCCTTTAATCCTCTGGTAATAGCAGCTATATACTTGTTTGATTCCTTTATGCTTAGTATGGAAGATCCTCTCGCTTCAATAGTATCAGAAGCAATGCTTATATCCATGCCCTCCACCACGCCGCTTATCATTTCTCCATCGGGGTCTACAGCTTTATAGGAAAAAGATGGCATTTATCCAATTACTCTCAAAACTTCTTCAAAGGTAGTAATACCTTTAAGCGCCTTTTCTATGGCGTCGTCTTTTATCAGTCTCATACCTTTGCTGGTAGCAGTATCTCTTGTTTTCTTGACAGACGCGCCAGAATAAATTAACTCTTTTATCTCGTCATCCACGACAAGTATCTCACCAATGGCAGTTCTTCCGAGATAGCCCGTATAATTACACACCGGACAGCCAATGCCCTTGAAGACGGTCTTAATTTTGTCTACCATGTTATGAAAGCCCATGGCATGCAGTTCCTCGGGGATAACAGGGGATTCGACTTTGCAGTTGTCGCATATTTTCCTGATAAGTCTCTGTGCTATTACAGCTAAGAGAGAAGAGGACAACAGGAATCTATCGACATTGAGGTCTATCAATCTGGGAATTGCCGTGACAGCGTCATTTGTATGGAGTGTTGTCAGAACAAGATGGCCTGTAATAGATGCCCTTATGGCAATCTTTGCTGTATCTTCGTCCCTGATTTCGCCCAGAAGCATAATATCAGGGTCCTGGCGCATGAAGTTTCTGCCTGCAGTTGTAAACCCATATCCTGCCTGTTCATTTACCTCTGTCTGTCTAATTAAGCTGAATTTATATTCTACAGGGTCTTCCACGGTGAGAATATTTTTTTCAAGGATATTCAATTCCCTCAGTGAGGCGTAAAGGGTTGTGGTTTTTCCACTGCCAGTAGGGCCGGTAACAAGGATTATTCCATAGGGTTTAGAAAAAAGCATTTTTAAATGTTTAATATAAGATTCATCAAAGCCTAAATTTGTGACCCTTAATAAAGGGGCAGAAGCGCCTAAAATCCTCACTACAACATTTTCCCCGTATATTGTAGGAATCGTTGATACACGCATATCATATTTTTTCTTTAAAAAAGAAAAAGTAAAAGAGCCATCCTGAGGCAATCTCTGCTCTGATATATCAATGTGTGAGAGGATTTTTATTCTTGATGTCACTCCCCCTTGTACTTTCTTGGGAAGGCAGTGGGCATGGTGTAACACGCCGTCTATCCTGTAAAAGACATGGATGCTGTCCACACCAGGGTTGATATGGATATCTGTGGCATCTCTTAATATCCCATCCATTGTTAAAAGTTCAGTCAATCTAGAGGTTAAAGTTGGTGACAGGGTTTCTGATGCCATTATCTTGCTAAGGGTGTCTTTAAGATTCTGATGAATAGGATTCTCTAAAGAATAATATGCCTTCTCGAATGCTTCATAAAAATTTTCTGTGTCAACCATGTAAACCTTGGGCTGTTTCCCGCATATCTTTGTTGCCGTATCGATGGCCGCAACATTACTTGGGTTATATATTCCAATGGCAAGGGTACCATGCTCGTAAGCGAGAGGTAAAAACCCAACCTTTTCTGCAATTTCCTTGGGGACAAAGCGCAGGGCATCTTCTGATATAACGTAATTTGAGAGGTCTATATATTCTATCCCTGCCTGTTTAGCTAAGGTCTGTGCTATTTCCTTTGAGGTGATAAAACCAAGTTTTATTAAGGTGTCACCCAGCAGATCTCCTGTTATACCTTGTTGGAGCATTGCCACTTTTAGCTGGACATCATTAAGAAGACCATTGTCTTTTAACAGTTCTCCAATTTTCGGCTTTGTCATTTATTTTCTTTTTTTGCTTGTCCTCAGTTTGTTGTTGATACCGTTGGCTTTAGCATTATAATCAGTTCCGTGTTTTCTTCTGTTTTACTATGGCGTTTAAACAAATTCCCCAATAAAGGAATCTTTGCAAGAACTGGCACCTCGTAATCATCCTCTCTGTCTTCTTTAGTTATAAGGCCGCCAATTATAACCATTTCATTATTTTTGAGTTTAATTGTTGTGCTTAATTCTCTTAAATCAACTGTTGGTAGGGATATTTCTATTGTATTTGCACCTACCACGCCTACAGTTTTGTCTACGAGTTGGTGCAGGTCTGAGATTATAGGAGTAATGGTAAGAGTTGTTGCTCCCTTTTCATCTATGTAAGGGACAATACCGATTATTATCCCTGACAGTACACTGCTCGTGTCTACTGTGAAAGTAGTAGTTGTTGGCGTGGTGCCGGAAGAGGTTGTAGTCTCAACCTTCGATATAAAGCTCTGGGTTCTTCCTACACTGAGCACCGCGGTCTGTGTATTCATAATGTTTATTCTTGGGTTTGAAAGGGTTCTCACCTCACCTTGTTGCTGCAGTGCATGCAGCAAGGAGGTGAAGTCGCTTCCCGTGACTGTGAACTGGAGTCTTGATTCAGTGGTTCCCACAACACCACTAAAATCCTCTGTGCCCAGGCTTATGGTTCCCATACCTGCCCAATTATCAAGAAATGTCCAATCTATGCCATATTTCATTGCTTCAGTTAATTGCACTTCAACGATTCGTACCTCTATCAATACCTGTCTGTTGAGTATGTTTTTAAGTGATGTAAGATATCGGTTTACCTTCTCTAAATCATTTTTTGTGGCTGTTACCACTATGGTACCTGTTAGCTGGTTTATAGTAAATTTAGGTTGTAACTTAATATCCTCTGTAGTTGCCCGTCGCTCAATCGATGCACCAATAAGATTTTTTATTGTCTCCTCTACTGAATCCCAGAACTTGGTAAAGGAATTCTCATCTGCCTTTATTTTCTGGATTACACTACCTTTAAGCTCGCTGGCGGTGCTTCCCGCGGTCCCTAAAGTCTCCACTGTCGCAATAGCGCCACCCAGTATATCTCCTCCCACTTCAACAAGGTACTCCTGGAGAATAGAAGGCTGACCGAATTCGAATATCCTTGTATCCATTGCCTTTACCCTAAGCATATTGCCTTTTACTGAGTAGAAATAATCAACAGACGTAAATATTGTGTCAAGGGCATCTTCTACACTTACCTTGTTTAATGTAAGAGTTATTAGAGTTTCGGGATTTACACCCTTTTCTAAGACAAGATTAAGCTTCGCGGAATCTGCTATAACAAGGAGGACGTCTCCTAACGGGGTATTTCTCGCTGAAATGGAGACAATCTGGGTCTTTAACGGTGAGAGTTCTTCAGTAATAGGTATAAAGTCAGGTTTTTCCAAAGCTGGTTTTAAAACTGGCTCCGCGGGCTTATGGGGCATAACCTCGCTTTTCTGATTCTCAACTGTATTGGTTGCGATTTCTTTTTGTTCTATAGGTTCACTTTTATTAGCTGTAGCCGTTAAACAGGTAGTCAAGAAGAATAGCAAGGCTATTGATATAAAACTTCTCCCCAAATAATGTGTCATGCTTAAACCGCAGACATCTGAGTTTTTATTTATCATCTTCTCTCCTCCATGTATACCCATTTGGTTCCATTGGATTTTACCAATATTTTATCTTTCTCTATTTTTAAAATTTCCATCTTATCAATAATGTCTCCTTCTCTTGCTATTTCTCCGTTTATAATTGCGATTTTTTCCTCTTCTCCAATCATTATTAATGAAACGCCTTTTCCCGGTTCGGCGGTTGCAGCTGAAATTGGAGGAGTAAATGTTTCAGGAATTTCAATAGGACTCTTGAGATTATTTTTGACCACTGACGCTTCTTTCCTGAATATCCCTACACTTTCATAGGTAACATCCAGCAGCTGCTGTTCTTTTTCTGTAAGGGTATGGTTAAAGTCAATCAAGCTCGCTGTAATAACAGATGCGATAATCAGCAGGAATGGTAGCAGCGATAGTATAATTATTTTTTTCCCCATTATTATTTTACTGTTTCTTTATGCATAATCGGCATTCTTAGCATGCCTTTGATATCGCAAATGACATCTTCCGGTGGTTGCTGCGATTTTATTATAGTGAAATTCTTAATTGTATAATAAGGAAATTTTAAAGACGCCAGATATCCGATATAGTTTAGCAGTGTGGTGTAATCATATACAGGTATCCTAATGTCAAGAGGGAGATATATTTCATCATTTGTTTCCTTTATATCGGCTATTTTCACTTCGGCCCAGGGCATTTTTATTTTCATATCATCAATTGCCATAAATATAAATTTCTCGGGAGAGCTCTCGCTAAAATCAGATAGTAATAAACTCTCCATATATTTTATTTCTGATGTCATGTATTTTATTTCTGATTCCATATCGGCTCTTGCGCGTTCCAGTTTAATAATTTTTGTTTTCATAGACAAATTTTTGCTGGTTGCGTCAAGTAAGCTTTCCTCATATTTTTTAAGCGATATTGCAGTAAAAAGGACTGACGAAAAGACTATCCCTGCGATGAGATGATATATAATAATTTTTTTAAGCTGTTCGTAAGGTGCCATTTTTACCTTTCTTCTAATACAGGGTAATCTAATTGAACGACAAAGCTTTTGTTGTTTAATAAAAGATTCTGATTTTTGACCTTGAGCCCCTTTATATCACTAATTGAACCGATAAAATTCTGGAAATGAGTCTGCATATTGGTATAACCCTCTATTGTGACAGTCCCTTTAATCTCGGTTTCCAGGATATTGCCGTTAACTGTCGTAATTAATGAGTTTATTCTGATGTTAGCTGTGGTTATCTCTGAAAGTGAAATTAATAATTTCTGTATATTCGAAATCGAGCTGGTGCTTTTGCTAAAATTTAAGAGTGTTACATATTTTTCAAGTTCTTGTTTCTTCTGAGTATAAAGAAAAAGCATTTCCTCAACGTCTGACATTTTAACCTCGACAGGGGCTAAGATATTTTTTACTTCTGCAACAGGCTTTAACTTGAGACCTATGTATCCGACCCCAACAATTGAAAGAAACAGGAGGATGGCCGTAGAGTATACGAGAGCTTTTTTTATTAAATATGAACTCTTATATTCACGCGGTAATAGGTTTATGTGTTCTTGGCCTAAAAGTGCTGAAATAGGCACTATATACTTATGGAATACTTCTTTTACTGCCTGAATGTTTGCCGGCTGCGGGAGGATTGTAGTAGGTTTTAATATCGGTATGGTCGTGTCATGTGAGTCGGTGAAGCTGCCTAGGAGCATAATGCTTGAAATCTCTGTTTTTAGTGACTGCTGGCAATAATTAATTGTCATGTTGATATTCTGTATATCTAAATCTGTTATTCCCCGCTGAGCAGACTGAGCTGTGCGTATGAACTGAATTTTGCCGTTTTTTGCTAAAAAAAGATTTTTACAAGAGTTACACTCTACAATACAAAGTAAAGGCTCTTCAGTTGATTGGAGCAGACTTCCAAGTGATAACACATTTGGGTAGATTAATTTGACAATTTTACCCTTGCTGATAAATCTGTTGAGGACAACATCTATTGCATCTTTCCTTACAGCAAAAGCAAACACCTCTTGTATCTTTCTGTTGCCAACAATTTTCTCTCTGAGAATGGTATGAACAAATAAAAAATCTAAAAGTTCAGGGGCGCGTTTACTTATTTCAGCCCGTAATAATGTTTTGATATATTTGCTTTTTACAGGCGGGATGGGAATTATTTCCTGATAAAAATTCTTAAAATCATATGCAACTATGAATTCCTTTGATTTCTCTTTTTTGAGGAAATCGTCAAATTCTTCTTGCCTGAGTGTCAGGGCATCATCGACTTTAATGCCTTTCCCTTTTGGGGTAGCATATACTACTTTTACATTATCTCCTTCAAAACTAACCGCTACAAGTCTTCCCAAAGGTCTCCCTCTAAATTATTAATTCACATTGTATAAAAAAACAATTAAAAATACAAATTAAAAACCTGCTATAATAAATTTACCCAGTTGGAAAAATTCCGCTCTTCTGGCGGGGGATACTAAAATGGAGATATTATTTCCTTTTGGAATGGCGGGGTTTTCTGCCATAAGCTCGATCCGCCTTCGGCCGATAGCTTGTAGAGAGAAAAAGTCCCACCATTTCTAACAGGGCGAGCACAAAATTATAAAAAAGGACCGTTAAAGTGGAAGTTCTAAAATACCTGAGATGGCAAGACATTCTTGATATCCTGCTTGTAGCGGTAATTCTTTACTGGCTGCTTTTGCTCATCAAGGGCACCAAGGCCGCCAAGATACTTATTGGCCTTGTAGTGTTATTCATTGCATTTTTGTTTTCAGGGTATATAGAGCTATATACAATGGACTGGCTTATCCAGAGCTTCTGGGCGCAGATTGTTTTGGTTCTGGTGATATTATTTCAACCTGAAATTCGGCGGGCATTAGCGCAGATGGGTGAGGCGCGTTTTTTCCCTTCACTTACCAGCGCTGAAGAGTTAAGGTCTCTTGAAGAAATTGTAAAGGCATCAATAGCTCTCGCAAACAGACAAATCGGTGCTTTAATAGTTATTGAAAGAGAAACCACCCTGAGGGACTTTATTGAAATAGGAATACCACTTGATGCCAAGGTATCAAGGGAACTGATTTTGAGCATTTTTCATCCAACATCTCCGATTCACGATGGGGCTATAGTTATCAGGGGAAACCGTGTTGTTGCAGCAGGATGTTTTCTTCCCTTATCGCTGAGTGCAGAACTTTCAATGGCTTTTGGAACAAGACATAGGGCTGGTATCGGACTGTCTGAAGAGACAGATGCTGTTGTAATAATGGTTTCTGAGGAGACGGGTAGTATTACCACTGCTCTTGGAGGTAAGCTTGAAAAGAATGTGGATATGGGATCCCTGAGGGATTTTCTTACAGAAATTTTTGCTTCACCAAAAGGCAGGAAAAATGAAAAAAAGTAAGTTTAAAAAATTTATTACGACAAATTCCATGCTGAAATTAACTTCTCTTGTTCTGGCGGTGGTGCTCTGGTTTTTTGTTGTCTCAAAAGGACGGTCTGTGGTTGATATGGATGTCCCCGTAGAATTTAAGAATATCCCGGCAAATCTTGAAGTCATGGTAAGTCCGGAAACAGTAAACGTCGGCATAGAGGGGCACAAAAGCATTTTGAAAAAGTTGAGACAGGAGGACATAGCTGTCATTATAGACCTCAGTAATATTAAAGAATGGAAGACATCTCTCACACTCTCTGAGGAGAATATTGAATTACAAAAATCAGTTATCGTTAATAGGATTTCACCTCAAAATGTGGAACTGCTGATTAAAAAGAAAGTGCAAAGGAATAAGCTTAAGGAGGAATAAGGGTGAAGCTTTTTGGAACAGACGGAATAAGGGGCAAGGCCAATCAGCCTCCAATGACAGGTGAAATAGCATTTGAGATAGGAAGAGCTGCAGCTTATGTGCTTAAGAAAAAGCATGGCCGTGAAATGATTCTGATAGGCAAGGATACACGGCTGTCAGGTTATATGCTTGAGAGTGCTCTTACGTCAGG